>Ga0074198_1000256_pt1 | contig 67666 bp, 48 predicted proteins | sample EPASupsiteSAE323_FD_64527 | JGI IMG/M metagenome (GOLD analysis project Ga0074198, IMG submission 64527) | Bioremediated contaminated groundwater from EPA Superfund site, New Mexico - Sample SAE3-23 | ecosystem: Environmental > Aquatic > Deep subsurface > Groundwater > Contaminated ... | reverse complement strand
TTGGAGTCTCCAGTGAAATCGATGTGTTTTCTTACGAAGTCCTCCGGAACTTTTGTCTCCATATGCTTGCCAAGCTCCGATGCGATTGCAAGCGGGCTGTTGCCCTTCCTGTGCATCTGTTGTATCCACCTCTGGGCCTGCAGCGTCATCAGTTCGGAAAGCCTTGCCATATGCATCACGCTTTTGTAAACGATGCCTTCACGGTCCCAAGCGCAAGCTCGGAAAGGTCGGCCTCTGCCTGCCCCTTCTCAATCCTTGCGAAGGAGATTGACTTTGCTCCGACCTCCGCTGCGATTTCCTTCTCGTGCGCCTCGACGTGCTTCTGGAAGTTGTGGTCGCCGCAGTGCAGCACAAGCGCGATGCGCTCGGCAACAACGTAACCTTCGGCCTTCCTTGCGGCCTGGATTGCGCGCGTGAGCTCGCGCGTTGCGGAAAGCATAGCAAGGCCGGGGGTCATCTCGGAGTCAAGGTAGAGCGTGGCCTTGTTTGCAAACTCGCGGGCAAGCCATTTCTTTCCTTCGGGCTTTTCAGTTGCAAACGAGACTTCCATTGCGTTCGTCGAGGATGCGATGATGAGGCCGAGCGCGTATGCGGCATCCTTTGCCTTCTCGTCCCCTGAAACCGCAATCTTTGCAATGGGCCACCTGAGCTTTATCTTGGCTTCCTGGCGCAGGCTGTTCGCAGTTTCGGTTAGCTGCATCGCAAAGAGCATCTGCTCCTCAAGCAATGCGTCAACCAGTGCAGCGTCCTTTGCCGGGTACTCGGCAAAGTGCACGCTTGGAAGCTTTTCCAACGCGTCGAACCTCTTGAGGTTCAAGTAGAGCTTCTCCGCAATGAACGGCGTGAGAGGCGCAAGGAGCTTGGTCAGCTTCATCAGCACATAATAGATTGTCGAGAAAGCCTGCTTCTTGGACTTCTCGTCAGCGCCTGAGCACCTGTCACGGATGAGCTTGACGTACCAGCGCGAGTAGGCGTTTACCGTGAACTCCAGTAGCTCGCGGCCAGCGTGCTGGAACTCAAATGCCTCCAGGTGGTTGGTGACTTTCTCAGCAAGGTTGTTTACAGCAGACACTATAAACCGGTCCTCTGCGGGGAGCGTCTTGTAGTATTCTGCAGTCATTGCCTCCGGCTTGAACTTCTCCGGCAGGTAGGTCTCAAAGAACACGTACGAGTTGTAGAGAATCGACAGGAACCTCTGGATTTCGCCTGCGCTCTTGAACGAGAACTTCTGCACTTCCCACGGCGGCACTTCCCAGCAGTAGTAGAAGCGCAGGGCGTCGGCCCCGAGCTTTGCTATGGCGTCCGTTGCGGACACCACGTTCCCAAGGCTCTTGCTCATCTTCTCGCCTTTTTCGTCAAGCACCCAGCCCATCAGGCCGACCTGCTTGTAGGGCGCCTTGCCGAACACTCCGGTGCTTGCAAACATCAACGAGTCGAACCACCCGCGAATCTGGTCCTGGGATTCCACAATCAGGTCAACCGGGAACACCCTCTCGAACAGTTCCTTGTTCGCAAACGGGTAGCCCAGCGAGGCCCACGGCGCGATGCCGGAGTCGAACCAGACGTTGAATATGTCCGGGATGCGGTCCATCTCCGCACCGCACTTGCACTTGAGCTTGATTGGGTCAACGGTGTGCCTGTGCAAGTCCGAAAGGTCGTCGGGCTTCTTGGTTGCCTTCTGCATAAGCTCGTCGCGCGAGCCTATGACTTCCTTTGCGCCGCACTTCTTGCACTCCCAAATTGGCATCGGTATTCCCCAATACCTCTGCTGTGATATGCACCAGTCCTCGCGGTCGGAAAGCCAGTTTGCGAACTTGGCCTGTCCGAACTCGGGGTACCATTTGACTTCCTCGTTCTGGTCAAGCATCTTTTCCTTGAGCGGGTCAACCTTGAGGTACCACTGCGGCGAGAGCCTGAAAATGAGCGGGGTCTTGCAACGCCAGCACAGCGTGGTGCGGTGCGTCTTGTAGTCGGAGTTGAGCATCAGGCCCAATTCCTCGATGTGCTTCATTATCTGCTCGTCGGCCTTCTTGACGTACACTCCGGCCCAAATCCCGCCGTCTGCAGTGAACTTTCCGTGCACGTCAACTGGGGATATTGCGGGCAGTCCGTAGTGCTTGCCCATAAAGTAGTCGCTCTGTCCGCACCCTGGCGCGCAATGCACCAAACCGGTGCCGTCGCCCATTGTCACGAAGTCCTCGTACTCCTCCGCCTCAACGGGCTTGGCGGGCGCTTCAGCTGCGTCGACGTTTCCGCTTGCTGCTTTCTTTGTCGCTTTTTGGGCCGCGGCCTTCTCATCAGCAGCCTTTTCCTCCTCGGTGCGCGTGTCCTCCTTGGCCATCTTCTTCTTGTACTTCTTGTTCATCATCACCTTGACTGACAGGATGACTTTGTGCGTGTTCTTGCCCGCAAGCTTCTGCTGGCTAGGCGTGTCCAAGAGGGGGACGTATTCAAGACCGTCGAGCGTGCTGCCGTCGAACTCCTCGACGATTTCGTACTCGTTCTTGTCCGCGTGAAGAAGCTCGGAAAACACCGCGTCCATGCGCGGCTTTGCAAGGATGAGCACTTCTCCGTTGTACCTTACCTTGACATACGTCTCGTCGCCTTTCACGGCAACCGCGACGTTTGCAGGAAGAGTCCACGGAGTAGTAGTCCAGACCAGAAGGAACTCCTTCTCTTTTCCCTTAACTGGGAACTTGACGAATATGGACGGGTCGCTGACTTCCTTGTAAGAATCCGAGACCTCGTAGCCCGAAAGGCTGGTCTCGCAGTGCGAACACCAGTGGATTGGCTTTTCGCCTTCCACCATCAGGCCCTTCTCGTAGAGCTGCTTTGCAGTCCACCAGCCCGACTCGATGTAGGAGTCCTTGTAAGTGAAATAAGGCGGGTAGTACGCGCGCCAGGCTCCGAGGTTGCGGTAGTATGCCACCCAGGCCTTCTCTGTATTAGTGACCTTTTCAAGGCACATCTCGTCGAACTTCTTTATCCCAATCTGCTCAAGCTCGGTCTTGGACTTAATCCCAAGCTCCTTTTCCACCATCACTTCAGTTGGCAGGCCGTGGCAGTCAAAACCAGGAAGGAAAAGCGAGTCAAATCCCTGCATCAGCTTGAAGCGGCTCCAGATGTCCTTGCAGGTGGTGGTCTTTACGTGGCCGACGTGCGCCTGTGCATTTGCATAAGGCGGGCCGTCGAGCAGGAAAAAAGTCTTTTTTCCCACTCGTTGCTGTGAAATCTGGGTGGGTATTCCCTCCTTCTCCCACATCCCCGTAATCTCGGCCTCGATGGCCTTCTGGTCGTACTTTGCAGTGAAACCTTGAGGGACTGATGGAACTGACTTGTCGCTTGGCTTTGACTCTACCACGATATTCACCTTCGAGCCGATTTACGGCTTGGATTCCCCCCTATCAGGAAGGGCTAAAAGATTGTAAAATGAGATTTGCGCCTTTTGGCTTTTATTACTGCCGAAACGTGCCGCTTCCGCCCTCGGCGTTTGGTTTTTATTGCCCCCTATCCAAGTAAGGGTTACGTGTTTGATTTGGCAATCGAAAACTCCGGCAAACTGCGCAAGGCGAACGGAAAGTTTACCGATGTCCGTGCTTACGAGGAGAAAAAGAAATCGCTTTTCAAAGGCCTTCGCAAGCATTACGAGCACGAGATAATTGCCGAGGTTGCGCAAGAGGAAGCCCAGCGAATACGCGGCTTGTGGGACAAAAATGGGCGGAACTGTACTATTGTCCACAACGATGGCCGTTTGGAGAACTGCAGCCCTTTCGAGAACTTGCCCAAGCTCGAATTCACGCGGTCCAAAAAGCTCCGGGAATAGATGCGATTTTCATTTGAGGTAACTTGTCTTGGAAAACGAAACACCCAAAAAGCCTAGGAAGACAGGTGTCGTTGCATTTGATGGGTTACATCAGGAAATGGTTGGGGAAGCCAAGGCGCATGCTGATGATGGGTTGCAGCAGAAACTTGCCGAAATCAATTTCGCAAATAGACGAACTGCGGCTTTCTATAAGGACATTACGGGAGTGCTTGCGGCAGACGAGAAGATTCACCAGCAGCACCTTTTGAACAAGCATCCTCCAAACCCCCTCTTGGTAAAGTGGAAGGTCGTGCACGATGCGGAACACCCCGGCGGGTTCTTGATGATGCCTGACGGTCCGGTCAAACAAGAGGAATATGAGCCCATAGACCCCAAAGCGCTCCGGAAATACGTTCGCCAGTTGCAGAAGAAAGACCTTAGCCCGGGAACCGAAGCTGAAACCAAGGAAGAAAACGAAGACGAGCAGTATTAGATTTCAGCAACAGCCTGTTCAAGAATTTCCAGCTTTATCCCCTCAGCAAGCTTAGCCCGCATCTGTTCAGGGTCTGCCTGGATGTCATCCTTTGAATTGTAGTGCATCGGGATGACCACTTTCGGCTTGATTGTGTTTGCCGCTTTTGCAGCCTGTTCGACGTCCATCGTGAACTTGCCTCCGATTGGCAGGAAGGCGACGTCAATGTCCTTGAGCCATCCCATTTCAGGGATGAAGTCGGTGTCGCCTGCGTGGTAGAAGTTCCGGTTGTTGATTGGGATTACAACTCCCATGCCGTTGCCTCTTGGGTGGAATGACTTTGACGGGTTGTATGCGGCAATGGTCTTGAGGTAAAAATACTTCGAGCTGGGGTAGTCTCCCGGGTGCACGAACGAGGTCAGCTGGGAGAACATCGAAAGCTTCCTCTGGCACGAGTGCGATGCTACGATGCGCGTCTCCGGCCCCACCAGCCTTCCAATCGTAGTCGGGTCGCAGTGGTCATAGTGCTCGTGCGTGACGATGATCAGGTCGGCTGTTGGCGCGTCCTCCGGTGCCTTGTAGGGGTCGATGTAGACGTTCTTTTCCTTGAACTGCAAAAGAAAGCCCGACTGGCAGAGCCAGGTGACGTTTACTCCGAAATAATTGAAACTGCTCGTTGGCATCGTCTTCACTTTCACTGTTTCATTATCAATATTTTCCATTACCATTTTCGTCTCTTGTTCTCTAAATTCCTTTCGCACAGGAACAAAAACTGCTGCGCGTACCCCGCGTGCTTGCCAAATTTCCTTCTTGCAAATGCGCTGATGAATTGGTAGGGCACTTCCTTCGCGCGGCACTCCTGGCATTCGACGAAATCACGCAGCTCTTTTCCATATCTCCTTTCCACTGCCTTCCGAACCCAAACATCGGTCGGGAACGCTTCCATCTTCCCGAGTCCGTAGAGCAAAAAGCAGTCAGCTACCTTGGGCCCTATTCCGTGTTGGTTGTCAACAAGGTGGACGAAAGCGTCTTCGTAGGGCATCTTTTGCAGTTTGGCAAGGTCAAGCTTTCCGCTTGCAGCGTTCTTTGAAAGGCTGTGTATGTATTCTGCCCGGTATCCCAAGCCGAGTTTGCGAAGGTCGGAAAGTTTTGTCTTGGCCAATTTTGCTGCAGTTGGAAAGGACTTTGTCGTGTCGCCGAATTCTATGCCATATTTTTCCCTCAGCGCTCCCAGCATCTTCCTAATCCGTGGGATGTTGTTGTTCTGCGAGCACACGAAAGTGACTGCTGCCTTCCACGGGTCCTGGCGCAGGATGCGCAGGCCAAAGTATTCCTTCGAGTCGGAGTATAGTTTGGGGTCGGCTTTCCTGATTGAGTTGAGAATGGCGTTATAATTTTCATCAAGGCCAAAGAACTCGACGACTTTTTCCTTTGTCGTGCCCTCGAAAAGAAGCGCCTTGTTCTTGGAGTCATATTTCAAGCTTGCACAGTCGCCCAAGAGGTCGCCACAATAGCAATCTGTCTTCCTGTTGTGCTCCCAGTCGAAGACTTGGCCTGAGAACAACGAGAGACGGAGGTTCAAGTCCGGTGCCTTGATTTTCTGCATGACTATGCTTAGGGCGGTCGTTTGATTTAATTGCGCCTCTTGCGGTCTGTCCGTTGTTCAAAATGTGGCAATTGTCTTGCCATTCTGTCGAAATTGCGTCACGAAAGTAATATGCGAACAGGTGCAGAATCTTGTTGTGATTACCTATGACTAGCAGTTTCGTTAAAGCACATAACCTGACGCTTCCCTCTTCAATCAAGAAGGTGGTTCTTGCGTATTCCGGCGGCCTGGACACGAGCTTCATACTCAAAATCCTGGCAAGCGAGTTCAACGTCGATGTGGTGACGCTCACCCTTGACTTTGGACAGCAGGAGTACTCCAAGGAGAACTTAGATGCAGTGAAGAAGAAGGCGATTGCGATGGGCGCAAAGAAAGCCATTGTCCTTGATGTCAAGCAGGAGTTCGTGGCCGACTACGTTGCGAAGGCAATCAAGACAAACTGCCTTTACCAAGGCACTTACCCCAACTCAACTGCAATCGGCCGGCCGCTTATTGCAAAGCACCTGGCCAAGATTGCCAAGGAAGAGGGCGCGCAGGCAATTGTTCACGGCTGCACGGGCAAGGGCAACGACCAGGTGCGCTTCGAAGTATCTATCAAGGCAATCGACCCGTCGCTTGTAGTCATCGCGCCAGTGCGTGACTGGAACATCTCGCGTGACGAGGAGTATGCCTACGCAAAGGACAACGGCATCCCCCTTTCAACCAGCGCAGCAACTCCCTATTCGGTTGACGCCAACCTGTGGGGACGCGCAGTAGAGTGTGGCGACGTGGACCATCCGCAGAAGGAAATCCCCTCGGATGCCTACTCGTGGGTCACTTTGCCGGAAAAAGCTCCGGACAAGGCGACTTATGCCACCCTGCATTTTGAGAAGGGAATGATTGTCGCAGTTGAGGAAGGAACCAAGAAGGTCAAGGGCAGCCTTGAGTCAATCCAGTTCCTCAACGACCTTGCGGGAAAGTACGGCGTGGGCGGCATAGACTCGATGGAGGACCGGATGGTCGGCCTCAAGTCGCGTGAGTTCTACGAGTGCCCGGCAGCTGTTGTCATCCTTTCTGCGCACAAGGACTTGGAAAAGTGCGTGCTCACCCGTGAGGAGAATGAGTTCAAGCCCGTTGTTGACAAGATGTTCGCAGAGCTTTCCTACAAGGGACTTTGGTATGCTCCCCTGATGGACGAAATCAACGCCTTCGTGGATGCTTCACAAAAGAAAGTCTCAGGCTGGGTGAAAGTCAAGCTCTACAAGGGCTCGGCAACCATCGCAGGACGTGACTCTGTGTATTTGCTGTATGACACCAACCTTTCAGCATACGACAAGTCAAGCGCTTTCGACCAGAAGGACGCGCCGGGATTCATCTCGCTGTGGGGATTAAATACCGTGCTTGCGAAAAAAATCGAGAAGAAAGCGAAAGTATAATTCGGAAGATGATGCAAGCATGAAGTCAGGCAAGTTACTCTGGGGCGCAGCATTCAAGCAGGGTCCGGACAAGGCGATGATGGACTACACGACCTCGGACGTCCAGCGCAAGAAGTCTGCAGAGGAAGTGCTCTTCCCCTACGACATTGCGGTCAACTCTGCGCACAGCGATATGCTTGCAAAGAAGGGCGTCCTTACAAAGAAGGAAAATGACGCCATCCAAGAGGGACTTGCTGAGCTTGCACTCCTGTTTGCTACTGGCAAGTTCGTCCTCGACCAGTCCAAGGAGGACGCTCCAACTAACATCGAGACGTACCTTGAGGACAAATATGGCGAACTCGCAGGCTCGATGCACGCAGGAAAAAGCCGCAACGACCAGCTCATCGCAACAAGCAGGCTCTATGCAAAGGATTTCCTGGCGCAATTTTCAAGCGACCTAGGCAAGCTCATTTCCTCGCTGGACAAAGCAGCAGCCAAGTACGGCAAGACAAAGATGCCTGGCTTTACACACATGCGGCCCGCAATGCCAACCACCTTCGGGATTCTCCTTGCCTCCTATTCGGACAGCTTAAAACGCGACAAAATGCTCTTGGAGTCAGCAAAGGACTACCTTGACGAGAGCCCGATGGGCGCAGCAGCAGGCTATGGAACTGCGTTCCCTGTTGACCGCAAGGCAGTTGCAAAAGGCCTTGGGTTTTCGCGAGTTCAGGAAAACACCATTGACGCCACTTCAAGCCGAGGAGACCACGAATCCGTTGCGCTTTTCGCAGTCGCGCACACAATGAATCACCTGGCCAACCTCTCGCAGACTTTAATCATCTTCTCGATGCCCCAATTTGGCTGGGTCAAGCTCGGAGATGCCTACTGCACCGGAAGCTCGATGATGCCCCAGAAGAAGAACCCGGATGCGCTTGAGATTACCAAGGCAAAAGCAGTGCTGGCCCAGTCGGCACTCCAGTCCTGCCTCGCACTTTCACGCGCAAACTTCTTTGGCTTCAACCGCGACACGCAGTACGTCAAGACTCAGATGATTGATTGCTTCGAGGAGTGCAAGCTCGCGCCTACAGTATTCTGCGGAATTGTCGACACCTTGCAAGTTGATGCCAAGAAGATGGCAAGCGAGTGCTCAAAGTATGACCTTGACTCCACCACAAAAGCCGAGATGCTTACCTTGAAGAAGGGCGTTCCCTACAGGCAGGCAAAGCGAATGGTGGAGCGCCAGCTGAAGGGAAAGAAAAAGTAAGGCTTTTCGAACTCTTCCTTGGCCTGACCGCGCAGAATCACGCTTACTTTGCGTCCTGCAGTCATAGCTCAATTCCGCCCCGCTTGAGTTGCGCAAGTTGGCCGGGCGGACAGTAAGTCCACACTATTCCCTTTGTGGTGATGAGTATCTTGCCGCTTTGCTGAAGGTAGTCCAGGACTTGCACGAGCGTGCCGTGCATGACCTTTCGCGGGAGCCTGCGCTTGAGTTCCGCTGCGCTTATCGCTTCCTTGGCGTCCTTGAGTGCGTCCTCCACCATGATTACTGTGTTCAGGGTAGGTGAGTGCAATACTTGGACTGCCTGTACTTGAACCTGTTTCATATATGTAGTTATATCTAAAAGGAATATATTTGTTACTATTTGCTCGTTTTTCCATTTCCGGCACGCCCCAACTCTTCTTTCCTACGGTGGGCTTATTGGTGTGCTTTACTTCGCTGAAACCGCGAGTTTATTGTTCAGCGGCAATTCACTTTCAAAATGATTTTACACTCGGTTTTCCTTTCATCTGTGGAGATGAATATGGACGAAAAGCAAGAACTAAGATTAGTGGCAAGGAAGGTCCGCGCACAAGAAAAAGAGATGAAGAAAAAAGGGAAGAGATACCTTACCGAAAAGGAAGCCCTGTCGAAATATCGATAGGGTCAGACTATTCGTTTCAATCTTCCATCGTCGAAAGGTCGCCCATCGGCAGTCCGAGTTCCTTTGCCCTCAGCACGCGCCGCATGATTTTGCCTGAGCGCGTCTTTGGAAGTTTGTCCAAAAACTCAATCTCGCGCGGCTTTGCGTGCGCAGCAAGCTTGATTTTGACAAACTCCATCAGCTCGGTCTTGAGCTCCTCGCTGGGCGCGTGGTGTTTCTTCAAAACGACGAACGCCTTGATTATTGCTCCGCGAATCAAGTCCGGCTTTCCAATCACGCCGGCCTCGGCAACGGCCTTGTGCTCAAGCAGCGCGCTTTCGACCTCGAAAGGCCCGACGCGCTCGCCGCTTGTCTTGATGACGTCGTCAATCCTGCCTTCAAAGAAGAAGTAACCCTCCTCGTCCATATAGGCAGAGTCGCCTGACACGTACCACTCCTTGTTCTTGCCGCGAAAGTACGCGTCGAATTTTTCCTGGTTGTTCCAGATTTGGCGCATCATCGAAGGCCAGCCGACCTTCACAGCCAGGTCGCCGATTTCGTATGGCTTCATCTTGTTGCCATCAGCATCCACAATCGCGGCCTCGGTTCCTGGGAAGGATTTTCCCATCGAGCTGAGCTTGAGCGGCATTCCTGCAAAGTTGCAAATCAGGTGCATCCCGGTCTCGGTCATCCACCAGTTCTCCATTATGGTCTTTCCGAACACCTTGAGGCCCCACTTGACCACTTCGGGGTTAAGCGGCTCTCCTACTGAATAGATGTGCCTGATTGAGGAGAAGTCGTATTGTGCGACCTTCTCATCGCCAGCTGCCATAAGCAGCCGGAATGCGGTTGGTGCGCTGTACCAAATCGTCACTTTGTAGTCCTGAACCGTCTGGTACCACTTGTCTACATCGAAGCGTCCTCCGCGTATTACCATCGAGATTCCGTTAAGCCACGGCGCAAAAATCCCGTAGCTTGTGCCAGTGACCCAGCCGGGGTCAGCTGTGCACCAGTAGGTGTCCTCGTCGTGCAAGTCAAGGGTGTATTTTCCGGTTGCGTAGTGGCCAATCATGGCGTTGTGCACGTGCAACGCGCCCTTGGGCTTTCCTGTTGAGCCGCTTGTGTAGTGCAAAATCAGGCCATCCTCGCGGTCGACCCATTCAATGTCGAATTTTTCAGGTGCCTTTGCCATTTCCTCTGCGTACGAGTGCTCCTTTTCGGAGAGCTTGTGCTTGGAAAGGTCGCCAACCAGGATGATGTGCTTGAGTGCGGGCAATTCCTTCACTGGCACGCGCTTGAGCAGTTCAGGATTAGTCACAAGAACAGTTGCCGAGCTGTCCTGCATCCTGTCGCGCACGGCGTCTTCCATGAACGCCTCGAAAAGCGGGCCGACTATTGCGCCTGTTTTGATGATTCCAAGGAACGAGACGTATAGTTCAGGTGCGCGCGGCAGGAAAAGGAAGACGCGGTCTCCTTTCTGCACCTCGAACTTGCGCAGCACGTTTGCAAACTTGTTGGAAAGAGTGGACATCTGCTGGAAGGTGTATTCTTCCTTGCGCGAGTCATCGACGTAGTATAGTGCAATCTTGTTCTTTTTCGCAGTGAGCGCGTGCCGGTCAACGCACTCGAATGCTGCGTTGACTTTCCCGGTCTTGTGCCAGGAGAACTGCTCTTCGATGTGCTTCCAGGAAAAGTTGTGGCGAGTCTGCTCGTAGTCCTTGACAAAAGGATCGACATTCAGCCCTGTCAAGTCGCGCTTTACGACTTCCTGTGGCACTCCTGACTTTGTCTTGTGATGTTCGAGCTTGTCCACTATATGCAATCACCAATAGGAATGGTTGTTAAGACAACAAACTCTTTTGTCGTTTTTAATCCAATCGCAGTTCGACGATTGGCGTTGGAATAATTAGTGCAGGAGTTTTTGCTTTGTGTTCAGAGCGGGAACTGCCCGTTCGTGGCAACGACTTCTCCCGCAGAAAGGGTCCACTCCTTCTTGTCCCACTTGTAGAGCTTTCCGCCCGCCTCCTCAATCAGGCAGGCTCCGGCAGCGACGTCCCAAAGCTTGAGCCCGGTGTGGCAGTACGCGTGAAGCCTTCCGCAGGAAACATATGCAAGCGAGATTGCCGCTGTGCCGAGCATATGCGAGTAGCGGAAGGAGTTCTCGTGCTTGCGCAGGAAATTGTCAACCGTCTTGGTGCGCAAGTCCGGCTCGTGCGGCCAGTCGGTTGCGATGAGTGCCTGGTGGGCAGTGGCCTTCGGCGCGACCTTGATTGCCTTGCCGTTGAGCTTTGCGCCCTTGCCCTTCGAAGCTTCAAACATCTCGTCAAGCACAGGCGCGTAGATTACTCCGGCAAGCAAATCATTGCCTTTTGCCAGGCCGATTGACATTGCAAAAAGCGGCAGCTTGTGCGCAAAATTGGTGGTGCCGTCAATTGGGTCGATTATCCAGCGCAAGTCAGTTGAACCGGACGAGCCGCCTTCTTCTCCAATGAACCCGCACTCGGGACACTTTTTGGAAAGGTAATCAACAATCGCAACCTCGCATTCCTTGTCCGCCTTGGTAACGATGCTGTTTTCGTTCTCCTTGGCGCCGAGCATATAGGAAGACGCGGGCAATTCGAAGTACTCAAGCGCAATCTTGCTCGCTATCTTGGCGGCGGCCTTTGCGTGCAAGAGATATTTTCTTGCTTTGTTTGGGTCCATCTTTACGCCTTGGAATTTAGGATTAACCTTTTATGGCGCAGTATTGAATCAAGTTTTTCATCGCCTTCCATATACAGGTCGTCTCCTTGTATAATTTTTCCTTCTGGCAGCCCATATTTTTCGGCCATTTTCCGGAATTCTTCAACAATAGGGGTATACTTGCGAGGGGTTTTAGTGCCATTATCTTTAGTTTTCACGACTGCTTTCCTACCCTTTTCTTTTGCCATTGTATTCACCGCCTGCCCTTTCCTTTCTTCTTCCAGAACTGGCCGTTGTTTCCGTCAAAGCCCTTCTTCCAGGGCTGGACGTCGCGTCCTTGGCGGCCGCTTGACCTGTCGAAGCGTTCCGGAAGCCGTTCCTTTGCCGATCTTTGTGGGGACACCACTGTTTCCTCGCCGTACTTGTAGATTTCGTACTCAACTGCGCCGGTTTCCAGGTCGCGAACCGAGATTACTGGCCGCGCCAAGTCCTTTTCCATCATCCCGGCAGGTGTCTTGACCGAGAAGTCAAGCGAGTATGCCTTGGCAACGCGGCCCTTTTCGATGAAGATTACCGTGTCAATTACCTGCGGGATTATCCCAAGGTCGACTTTTCCAAAGAACCTCTGAACCGCGTCAATGGGCTTGGACGCGTGGATTACCCCGACCATCCCGACTCCTGCCATGCGCAAATCCGCGAATGTTTGGAAGTCGTTTGTCTTTCTGACCTCGTCGTAAATCGTGTAATCCGGTCGAACGAGCAAAAGGATGTCGCTTGCGTTTTCGAAGCTCCCTTCAAGGGGCGCGTATTGCGTGATTCTCCGCGATACCTGAAGGTCGCGCGGCTGTTCAAGCGTCTTCACAATCTTGTTTGCATCTGCGTAGCTTTCCGCAAGCGCGCTCACGAAAGTGCTTTTTCCGCTTCCAGGCGGCCCGGCAACCACGATTCCTTCTGCCTTTGCCGCAAGCCGCGCTGAAAGCGTGCCTGAAAGTTCGTAATCGCTAAGTGCAAGCTTCACAAGAGGCTTGACCACAGTAATCTCGCAGCTTTCCGAGAAAGGCTGCCTAGTAAATACGATGCGGTAGTCCCCTGCCTGTATGACCGTTGCTCCAAGCTTGTCTATTTCGATGAAGCTGTTCTCGTCGCGTTTTGCGAATTCAACGCAGCGCTTGAGCATGCCGTCCAGTTCGGAGCGCGAGTACTTCTTTTCGCTCGCGTCCATCAGTTCGAACTGCCCCGGCAGGCCGCGCTTTACGCGCGCCTTCTCACCTTCCTTGATGTGGAGCGACATCACGTCGCCGGTTTCGAAGAAGTGGGCAAAACCAAGCATAGCCTTCTGCACAATCGGCTCGAGGTATTCGACCACGATGCCTTCGGCCTTTGCAACAGCAGCCTGCACCTTGTCGGTTGTTACCAAGACCGCTCCTTCGTAGAGCTTGGCTTCCTCCCTGATTAGCGCGTCGATTTCGCCTGAGCCTGCTCCTGCAATCTCGAAGTGCTTGGGCCGCGTGCCTGAGAAGTCAAGTTCAATCTTGCCGTCAGCTGCAAGTTCCCCAAGCCTGGTGATTTCGGATAGCCCCGCCAGGCCGGTCTCGCGCCCGGCGTTTGCCTGATGCTCAAGCTCGGCAAGAGCGGCCTTGCTTATGATTACCTTCGAGTGGCCGTCCTTTTTGGAGAGCATCTCGGTGATTCTGCCGTCTATGAGCGCGCCCGTGTCTGGAACGATTACCTTCATCATCAAAATCCCCTCTTGGGCGTAGTCTGCTTTCCGCACGACCTATCCGTACATCGGGTTGTCGTGCATCTCGTTGTACGCGTCGTGCATGTCCTTGATCTTGTCAATGGACTTCTTGAGCTTGTCCTGAATTTGGTTGCCCTCGGTGCGAAGCTTGTTCGTGTCGACCTTCACGCCCGAAACTTTCGATGCGCAGTCCAAAAGCCTTGCCGCAACAGCAGGGTCAAGGGGTTGGTTGGTCTGGGCCATCATATTGGCAGCAGGAAACCCTTCTGCTGCGCACTCTGCAATCAGCAGCCCGCTCACGCCCTGGGTGGCGCCTTCCTTGATGAGCTTCACTCCGGCATTCTCAAGCTTCTTTGAAAGCGCAGGCGTGCTTGCTATGCCGTAGACTTGGTTGTCAGGTTTTTCCGCGCCGATTCCTGCAAGAGAGATTATCGCACTAGCCTTGTATTGCTTGGCAAGCTTGAGGATTTCCTGAGTTAGCAGGTATACTGCCTCCGCGGGGATGACAAACTCCGAGAAAAGGACTATCATGTTGAGCTTTTCTGAAGCGTAGATGCGTGCGGGGAAGCTGGGCGAGTAGTTGTGTATTGACGCAATCGGCGGGAACTTGCAGCTTGTGAAGTACCCTATGAGCTTCATGTCAAGGGATTCGGCAAGGTAGGTGGCGCCGAGAGTGCCAAGCATTCCCACTCCGGGGAAGCCCTCGATGATTACCGGGTTCTTGAGCTTTGCCTTGGCGACCTGCTTGATTTCTACTCTCATTGATGATACACCCGTTTTGCAAAAGGATTGTTGGATGAATTGATTACCTCCTTGGCAGTTAAAAATGTCTTTCCTCGTCGTATGCCTCCTGCCTTTGCCTATGCCGCTGAAAAGATTGCAAAAACAACGAGCGATACCGGCGCGCAGAACAGGGCATACGAGAACCCTTTCGGCAAGTCCTCCTCGATGAGCCCGACAAAGAATCCGCCTATTGCGGAGAATATGACCAAGTATGCCTGCACCGAGAGCAGCACCGCGCCAAGCGCGGGGCTTTGCGACTCCGGGAAAGTGCCAACTATTTTCAGGAGGATTGAGATGATGAATGGCACCAGGAACGCAGCTGAGGCTAGCACGGTGTACTTTGTCACAAGCAGGGAGCTTGCAAGCTCGCGCCGCATCTCAAGGGTGTCCGAGACGTACTTGCTGATTTTCTGCAATGCCGGGCCTGCTTCGAAGCCGTTCTTGTAAGCTGCTGCGATGAACGTGCAGGACAGCGAAAACAGCGCGCTCTTGGCAGAGGAGGCAACCCTTGCAAGGGAGTATTCGAATGAATAGCCTGACTTGACCAGCCGGTCAACCCTTCCGAATGCCTCGCTTGCATTTCCCATCCCTGCGCGTGCAATCGCGCCTGGAACCTGTTCGATGGAGTCAGCGGCATAGGTGCTCGCCATCAGCAACGCTGTTGGCAGCCCGGCTTCCAATTCCGCTTTCGTCGAGGATTCGGACAGCATCTGCACTGCCTTGAGGCCGCCATAGGGTAGGAATAGTCCGAGGAGGGCGAGCGGGAGTTGCACTTGGGGAAAGGGCGGAAAGAAAAAAAGTAATGCAAAAACCGCGATTCCCGCAGCAGCAAGTTTTGCCTTATCCGCATTTCCATTCTTTCCGTTTTTCTTTCCTGCAGCTACCTTTGATTCCGTCCTGTACTCGAAATTCGGAAGAGGCGGCGCTGCAAAGGTCGCCGCCACTGCCACGCACGTGCAGAATGCGGGGAACGCGAGGAAGTATGCGATGTAGATGTCTATTGTGTTGATTTCCTGTTCCAGAAGCGGGGAGAGTAGGACGTACGCGCCGTATAATGCGGGAACAAGGCAACCTGAAGCCACGAATAGCAGTCCGAGCAAGGAGAGCCTCTGGCCGAACCTCTTGTGGTGCTGCCGCTGCAGGGAGTAAAGCTCGTCAGCGGCGTTGGAAAGGTAACTTCCTTCGCCTCCGTGCTGGTAGGCAAAGCACAATTGCGAGCAGGCGCGCTTCCAGGCCTGGCCATCCACCTCGCCTGACATTGATTCAAATGCCGCAACCGGGCTTGAGCCTGCTTCTGTCCTGCGGAAATATTTTTTCAGCAGGCTTTCCACGGTTTTGCCTTTCGGAGCCTCTGAAAGCGCGTCGTCGAAGCTCTGGCCGAATTCAAGGAGAAGCGAGACCGACTGCAAGGTGACCCCCAGCTCGCACTCCGCCTGCTTTGCGCGTTGGGAAGCAAGGAGGAATGGGTAGCCAAAGGAAATCAGGACGGATGCGGCAAGGGTGGCGGTGCAAAAGGCGATTGCGGTGCCTGGAAACAAGATAAGCCCCGCAGAGAGCACCAGCGCGCCGCCAGCAACCGCAAAGTCAAGTGAGCGTGAAAAATACGCCGCCGCGTCCGGCTTCTGGCCGGATTTTCGCAGCACCTGCGAGTATTCCGCAATGTTTTTCCTCGGAATCCTTACAAGAAGCGGCGTCCAGTCGAAAACCTTTGGCGCCTGCAGGTTCCTTTGGATAGCGGTTGCAGCCATAAGGAAGCTTTGTCCTTCCAAAGCCCAAAATGCCCGTGTAGAGAAAGAGTAAACTACAAGTTGCGGGTCGAGGGCAAGAAATGCGGTTTAGGTTGCGCCGTTGTATACCAGGGCCCGCGGCTCCGATGAAGTTGTTCCCGTTGCGTTGGTCATGTACAGCGAGTATGCGTACGTTGTGCCGTTGGCAAGGCCAGTTCCCGGTTGCACGCTGGTGAAGAGCCACTTGTCCGGCGCGTACTTTGCGATGTTGGAGTAGTACTGCTGCCGGACTTCTGCCGCAGTAAGCGAGCGGTTCCAAATCCTGACTTCGTCGATGGAGCCGTTGAAATTCCTTGGGTCTTCTGCGGATGGATATCTGCCGATTAACAAGGGTGACGTGCCCGAGTTAACTGATGCTTGAATATTTCCTGTGTAGTATAATGGTACGCCAACTCCATTCACGTATCCTGTCAGGCGTTCGGTATTGTTCGTACCCGTTCCGTTGAACACCATTGTCAATTGGGTCCAAATTCCGGTTTGAAGAATTCCGTTTACGGTATAGCCATATGCATCATTTCCAGTCTCAGTCTGCATACCAAACAGTACTGCCGTCCCGGGGTTGGTGGATGTTTCAATTGTGAAGCCGAATGCTTGCCCGTATGTGGTCGAGTTGAATTTTGATACGAATGCCTTTAGGGCGGAAAGGGAGTCTGCCTTGATCCACATGGATATTGTCATCTTTTGTTGGCCATTAAGGAAGTCCATGCCACTATTGTTCACCCTGACGTTCTTCCCGTCGAACTTGATGGCACTCCCGTACTTGCCGTCCAAAGTCCAGTCGGCGTGCCTTGCGCGTCCTGCGTTGTAGCGGGCGAGTGCTTCGTCAGCTGAAAGCGTGCGGTTGTACATCCCGAACTCGTCTATCGAGCCGTTGAAGTAGTAGCCGGAATTGTAACCCCTTCCGATTACAAGCGGCTCGGAGTTGTTGAGTACCATTCCAGTGCCGCGGCTCTTTGTTGCGTTCGGCTGCCCGTCTATGTACGTGCGCTGGTAGCCGTCGGTTGCCGAATAAGTGCCGATGAATTGGTGCCAGTTGCCGTCCGAAACGTTTGTGCCGGAAACCTCAAGGCAGTTGACCGAACCGTTGTAGATGCAGAAGCTTATGCCCCCCGGTCTTATGCCGCCACGGTTAATGCTTGCCCAGTAAGCGTATGCACTACCCGAGCCGCTCCACTTGCCGAACAGCCCCCTGTCCGCCGCAGTGTCGTTTGCCTTGAACCATATTTCAAAAGAGTAGCTTGCAACCGGGTTTTGCGACGCAGAGTGGGGGACGCTTACATAGTCATTCGTCCCGTCGAACTGCAGGCCGCTCCCGCTCTTGCCAACCGCCCAGGCTGCGCCGTTTATGGTGCCGTTGTTGCGGAAAGTGCCATCGTCGTACACCGTGCCCCCGGTGTTCTCGTCGAAGTGCCATAGCCCAAGGGTGTTGCCATAGATTGCCCCGTTGTTTCCATACTTGGAAATGTCCACGACTTTTGCTGCCGAGTCGCCTATTGTTGCAACGTCGTCGAAGTTGTACGCAAGCACAAGCGAGTCGTTGTATGCCGTGTAGTTTGCGCCGTTCCAGCTGAACGTAACCTGCGTCGGTGCAGCAGTGTTCTGGATGCTTGCGTTTATCGTGATGTTGCTTGAGTAAACCGCGGCGGCGCTTGCGGGTGTCGGCGGCGCGAAGAGTATTCCATTGAACGTGGCGCTGCGCTGCTCTCCAACCATCGTCCTTGACGCGTTGGCCGCCCATACGTAGTAGTTGTAAGTCGTGCTGTTCATCTCAGGCTGCACGCTGGTGAAGAGCCACCGGTCGGGCGCGTACTTTGCAATGTTGGAATAGTATTGCTGTTGTATCTCCGCAGCGGTAAGCGAGCGGTTCCAAATCCTGACTTCGTCGATTGAGCCGTTGAAGAAGTTCCTTCCCTGGTCGGAATTGCCGACCGAAAACACGTCGTCGCTTGATATGAGCGCAACTGCCTGGCTGGTCGTGCCTTCAAGTATTCCGTCGACAAATACTGATGCGGTCGTGCTGTCGTACGTGCCGGCAATGAAATGCCACGAGCCGTCGTTGACGCTTGACCAGCTTGTTGGGATGGATGCACTCGCAAGCTCTACCACGCCATTGCCCTGCAGGAATTTCACTTTTCCGTCCTGGATGTACAGGCTGAATCCCTTCACGGAATTATTTGTCCCGACCAAGTTGAGCTTTGATGCGACCGCTTTTTGGGCAGTGGATACTGCCGTCGTCTTTACCCATGCAGTGACGCTGATTTTTCCCTGGATGCCCAGAGTTGAGCTTGAACTGCCCACGTAATCATTGCTGCCGTCAAACTTCATCGCGCTTCCCCACTTGCCGTCCGGAGTCCAGTCGGCGTGCCTTGCGCGGCCGGCGTTGTATTGAGCAAGGACTTCGGATGCTGAGAGCGAGCGGTTGTATACTGCCACTTCGTCCATCGAGCCGTTGAAGTAGAATTGCGTGCCTCCGCAGGAAACACGACCTATATGCGGAACGAACGCTTCAGAGTAGTATATTCCGGGGGCGCCATTTAGAGATGAGCCGTTAAGCACTCCGTCCACGTAAATATATACGCTTCCTCCGTCCCTCACGCCCACAATGTGGTGCCACTGGTTAAGTGGAAGGTTTATCGCAGATATCACGTCTTTGCTGGTCGAACTGTTAGCGTAATAATAGAACCTTGCGGCGCCTGTTGCGGAGATAAGCAGGTTGTATCCATAGTCATAATTGCTGAATACGGGGTATCTCGCAGCGCATACTGCTGCGTTAGATGGCAGTGCGCCTATCTTGACCCACGCGCCCACGGTTATCGTATTGTTGGGGTAAAGAGAGGATTCATTTCTTGGGACAACGTAGTCATCTACCCCGTCGAAAGCAAGTCCATACCCACTTTTGCCCGTATTCCAAGTAGCGCCATTAATCGTGCCATTGTTGCGGTTCACCGACTCGTCATATGCTACAGACCCGGAATTTTCGTCAAAGTGCCATAGCCCAAGGGTGTTGCCGTAGATTGTTCCGTTGTTTCCGTACCTGGATGCGTCTGCGACTTTTGCTGCCGAGTCGCCTATGCTTGCGACGTCGTCGAAGTTGTACGCAAGCACAAGCGAGTCGTTGTACGCCGTGTAGTTTGCGCCGTTCCAGCTGAACCCGGCCTGTGCCAGCGCAGGCAGGTTGCGTATGCTTGCGTTTATCGTGATGTTGTTGATGTAAACAACCGCCGCGTTTGCGGGAGTCGGCGGCATGAGCTGTATCCCGTTGAACGTGGCGCTGCGCTGCTCGCTGGTCATTGCGCTTATCGCGTTGGATGCCCACAGGTAGTAGCTGTAGGTCGTGCTGTTCAGGTCCGGCCGTTCGCTTGAGAACAGCCACTTGTTCACGCCGTACTTTGCGACGTTCGAGTAGTAGTGCTGCTGTATCTCCGCCTGTGAGAGCGAGCGGTTCCAGACCCGGATTTCGTCCATCGAGCCGTTGAACACCAGCCCGTTCTGCGAAATTATGTACCACTCGGAAATGTTGGTGTCTATGCTTCCAGTCAGGCCGATTGTGGACGGGGTGATGTCCGCGCCGTTCTTGAAGTAGCGTATGTTCGTCCCGTTGTACGTCACGGCCACGTGGGTCCACGCGTTGGCCGGTATGGCGTTGGGCGCATCAGTGGCCAACCGCCAGCTGCCGCCCGTGTGCATGTTGGCGGACAGGTTGGCGCCCTTGATCCGGAGCAGGTAGCTTGTGCCTTTCCTGAGTATTGTCTGTTCCGCAGGCGCCACGGTATTGGGGTTTATCCAAGCCTCAAGGGTAAGCGTGCTGCCCGGTTCGAGGCCTCCGGTGGTTGCCACTTTTATGTAATCGTCAATCCCGTCAAACTTCATCGCCGAGCCCCACCTGCCTGCGGGGTCCCAGTCGGAGTGCTTGGCTGCTCCCATATTGTAGCGTGAAAGCACTTCGGATGCGGTCAGGGTCCTGTTGTGAAGGACGAACTCGTCGATTGTGCCGTTTATTGAAATCGCCGGAAGCGAATACGTGAATGCGCCCAGCGCCATGTCTGTTGCAGGGTTTGTGTTTGAGAACGCGCCCTTGGCCGCCGTGTTCGTGCAGTTAAGCGAACCGTTGATGTACAGCGCCAGGACGTCCGAACCGGCGTCCATCGTCACGGCAAGGTGGTACCAGGTGTTAAGCGAAATCGCCTGTGAGAAGCAATTGAAGACTGAGCCCGTGTCGGTATCGCGCATCGAGGCGGAGATTGAGCCGTTGGTGTAGTATGCTATTGCGAATCGGGTGTAGCCGGAAGTTGCAGTAGGCTCGAAGTATATGTCCGTACTTGTCGCAGGCAGCGCCGAAGCCTTGTACCATATCTCCGCGCTGGCTGCCGACAGCCCCTTTACGCTTGCATTGCGGCTCAAGTTGACGTACTCGTTCCTGCTGCCGTTGATGTAAATCCCAGTTCCGCTCTTCCCGGCAGACCAAGTGCACGCCTTTACCCCGGTTGAGTTCACGCAAGTGCCGTTGTTTTGGTAGGCTCCCTCGTCGTAAGCCGTGCTTCCGGCGTTCTCGCCCATTTTGAGAAGCGCAAGCGTGTTGCCGTATGCTTTGCCGGTGTTGCCGTAGCTGGACGCGTCCGTGACGTTGCCCGCGGTGTCGCCTATGCTTGCGACGTCGTCGAAGTTGTATGCAAGCACAAGCGAGTCGTTGTACATCGTGTAGTTCGTGCCGTCCCAATTGAACATTATCTGGCTGACTTGGGCCACGCTCTGGAGCGTCGCGTTTATTGAGATGTTGCTTGCGTATGCCGTTGCGCCGTTTGCAGGGGTGGGCGGCATGAACTGTATCGTGCTTGCCAACGTGCCGCTTACTGCGAAGCTGCGCGACTGGCTAGAGTACTTCTCGCCGTTTGAGGCAAAAAGCTGGTATGCATAGCTGCCCTCGGATGCGCTGGTCAGGTTCGATGTGAAGAGCCACTTGCTTGCGCCGTACTTTGCGAGGTTCGAATAGTATTGCATCTGGATTTCAGCAGCTGAAAGCGTGCGGTTCCAGACGCGAACCTCGTCGATGGAGCCGTTGAAAACGGACCCGTGATTCGCATAGCCCGAAACGGTAATAGGAACCGTATTTGTGTTGATATTTCCAGCAGTGAACGCGCCGGACTTTGATAACACGCCATTAACGTATATTTCAATCGTCCCGTCGCTTTTTCCTATATTCACAATGTGCGCCCATTGATTCAACGGAATAATATCATCGGTATACAGGTTATTCATGGTGCTTCCAGTGTAATACCAAAATCGAGCGCTTTGATTGCCGGCTACTGCCGCTCCCCAGCCACGGGTGCCTGCACTTATGTCTTTGGTTAGGTAATAATTATTTGAGGTGAGTGGTTTAATCCACGCACTGACTGTTATCGCGTTTATGGTACCTAAACTGCTATCGTTCCCGCAGGTAACATAATCGTCAACTCCGTCGAACTTCATCGCGCTTCCCCATCTTCCGTTCGGGTCCCAGTTGGCGTGGTGCGCCTTGTTCGCGTTGTAATGCTGGGCTATCTCAGCTGCTGAAAGCGTGCGGTTGTATACTCCCACCTCATCAATCGTGCCGTTGAAGAATTGGGTGGCGTGGGTGTAGCCGTATGCTCCTATGATGAAGTCGTATAGCGAAGGCTTGATGGCGTCTATCCCGTTCTGCGTCTGGTTGTCAAGGGCTCCGTTGATGTACAGCGTCGTGGTGTTTTCCGGGCCGAACGTCGCTGCAACGTGCGTCCAGCTGCCCACGGTTATGTTCTGGTCCGATGTCGTGGCAAAGTACCCGTTGCCTGCTGACTTATACGCGTAGAATCGCAGTTTCGCCGCACTGAGCCCGAGGGCGTAACCGGAGCCGGTGTCAAGGTCCGAGTTTGCGTGCCCGATTATGGTCCCGTCTAACTTTAGTGGTTTGATCCAGGCCTCGAGCGTCAGCTCGTTTTTCGGGTTCAGGCTTGCAGGCTTGTTGAACTGGACGTAGTCGTCAATCCCGTCAAACTGCATTCCCGTGCCGCTCTTTCCTGCTGTCCACTCGACGAACTTGGCGCGGCCCGCGTCGTACAATTCGCGCACTTTTTGCGCAGACAGTGTCTCCGAGTAGATTGAGACTTCGTCTATTGAGCCGTTGAAGTAGCCGTTGTCCTGCAGCGTGTACCTTCCGATGTCCGTGTCCGGGTTGTTCTCAGGCGCGAAAAGGGTGATGCTTGTGGCGGTATAGTTCACAAGGTCGCCGTCCAAGTAGGCGGCTACTCCTGATTTGTTGAATGTCATCGCCGCGTGGTGCCATGTTATTTGGTCGGAGAAGTTTATTCCGAGGGTTGGGTTTGAGAATATGACTACGTTGTATCCTGCTGGCTGATAAAACAATTGGTAGATTAGGCTGGAATCATTCTGTGTTGCAATCCTGTATCCGGTGTGCCCGCTTCCCCACCAGTAAAGCGAGCTGATTATGCTGTATCCCGTTCCTTTGAACCACGCGCTTACGGTTGTGGAGTTGTACGTAGTGCCTGTTGGGATGCCGACGTAATCGTCAACCCCGTCAAACCTCAGTCCGCTTCCGTTCTTTCCAGAAGTCCAAGTCGCGCCTGAAATCGTGCCGTTTACCCTGTACGCGCTCTCGTCGTACGCTTTGTTGCCTGAGCCTTCGTCCATGTGAAGAAGCACTTTCGTGTTCCCGTAAATCGTGCCGTTGCTCTTGTAGGCTGATTCATCGAAAGTTGTGTTCCCGTCCGCCTCGTCGAAGTGCAGCAAAAGCTGGGTGTTGCCATATATCGTGCCGTTGTTGCCGTACTGCGAGTAGTCGGTTGCCTTCGACGCGGTGTCGCCTGCCTCGGTTGAATCCTCGAAGTCCAGCGCAAGCACCAGCGACTCGTTGAGGAACGTGTAGTTGGTGTTGTTGAGCCCGAAGTATACTTGCGAGACCGGCACGTTCTGTATGGTCGCGTTCACCGTGCTGTCCCTGCCTACGGGGTAGGTCGTTGCGTTTGCTGGCGTCGGCGGCCTGAATATTATTGCCCGCGTGCTGAGGGTGCGCAGCTCGCTGTTGCCCACTGTGCCGTCTGCGTCGCGGGCGTAGATGAAGTAGTTCTGCCTGGCGCTCTCAAGCTCCTGCTCGTTTGAAACGAACATCCACTTGTCTGGCGCGTACTTGTTGAGGCTGCCGTAGTACTGCTGGGTTATTTCCGCGTCAGTAAGCGTGCGGTTCCATACGCGCACCTCGTCGATGGAGCCGTTGAAGAAGTAGCCCGGGCCCTGGCCGCTTGATGCAGAGCAGTTGTACGCGCCGACTGTGAAGTGGTAACCATACGGTATTCCGGGGTCGTATATGCTGCCCGAGCCCATGCAGTGGGATACGCTCTTTGCAAGCGCGCCGTTGACGTACAGCTTGCCCGTGCAGCCCGACCTGTTGTTCCAGGTGAGCGCCACGTGCGTCCAGGCGTTCAGGTAGCTTGAGAAGTCCGTGCGCAGGTTCTGGTAGAAGTACGTGTCCCCGTTGGTCTCGAGGAAGCCGTTCAGTTCAGTGCCCTCCAGCGCAAGGCCGTACCCGTAGACTTCCCAGTAGCTGTATCTCCTTCCGCCTATGATGTGCTGCGTTCCCGTAAGTTTCGCGGTTTTCACCCAGGCGCTCCAGGTGTAGTTTTCCCCGGTAAACGAAGTCGGGGCCCTGACGTACGTTGACTTCCCGTCAAACTTGATTGCGCTCCCGAACTTTCCTTCGGCTTCCCAGTCCGCGTGGTGCGCCTTGCCTGCGTTGTACTGCGCAAGGACTTCAGCTGCGGAGAGCGTGCGGTTGGCTATCAGGACTTCGTCGATAGTGCCATTGAAGTACATTCCATCTTCAGTCCCAATCTTGGATGTGCCTCCAGTAAGGCTGATGGGTCCGGTAGTACCTGGTGGGGAGTAAACTGCGATGCCGTCGCGGTAATATGTTACGTTGGACGTGCCCGCGCGATAGGTAAGGCCAATCTGGTGCCAGCCGTCGGTCCAAGTGAAAGCGGCGGAGTAGCCTGCACTGTGCCATCCTTCGTTTGTGGACAGCCAGGAAAATATCTGTCCCAAAGGCGACGTAGCAAGGAGGATGCCTTTGTATTTGATTATCTTCTGCGAAATTGTGTTGGGTTTTTGGTACATCCAGACAAAGACCGACACTTCGGTAGTATTGCCGGTGTCAGGCGGGGATAATAGCACGTAGTCGTCAATCCCGTCAAAGCTGATTCCGGCGCCACTCTTTCCGGAAGACCAAGAGCAGGTCGCAATGGCGCCGCCGCTATAGCACGTTCCGTTGTTCTTGTACGCGCTCTCGTCATATACCGTGCTTCCTGTGTTCTCGTCGAAGTGCCACAGCGCGATGGTGTTGCCGATGATTGTGCCGTTGTTGCCGTACCGCGAGTGGTCCGCCGCCCTTGCCGCGGTGTCAAGCGGTTGCGCGTCGTCGAAGTTGTACGCAAGTATCAGCGACTCGTTCAGGAACGTATAGTTCGTGCCGTTCCAGTTGAGCCCGATGTCAAAGAGGCTTGGCGTTGCAAGCGTGGCGTTCATCGTGACGTTGCTTTCGAACGAGAGGCTTGAGTTTGCCGGAGTCGGGCTTGAGAACGTGATGGGGTTGGCGTATATGGTGCGCCGTTCGAACGAGTTGATAGGCACAAGCGAGTTGTTCGCGTACAGCATATATGTGTAGTTGCCGGTTGAGAGGTTCCTTACTGCCGACTGGAACGCCCACTTGTTGGGCGCGTACTTGTTGAGTGAGCCGTAGTAGTGCTGGGCGACCTCGGCGGCTGAGAGCGAGTGGTTCCAGATTCGGACCTCGTCAAGCGAGCCGTTGAAGAAGGCCGTGCCGACTTTGCCTATGGTGATGTTGGTCGTCGTAATCGGCTCGTCAAGCACCAGAGCAACGTGCGTCCAGACGCCGAGCTGGACAGGGCTGGTGACCTGCTTAACCGAGACGTCGTCGAACTGCATGAATGTGGCGGAAGTTCCTGCGTTTGTGAGCGTCAGCGTCCCGCCCGCAGAGGATGCCACGAAGGGTATAGTATATTTCTTGAATCCTGCAGGCGGGTCGATATCCTTCGACGTGAATCCGTTGATGACATAGGTGCGGAACAACTGTCCCAAGCTATAGACACTGTAAAGGTAATAGTTGCCCTGCACGATTGGGATTGCCTGGGTTATCCTCTTTTCCGCGCAGCACGCCGCCCCAAGGCGGAGGCTCTTGTTTCCTGTATTGGCGATGCTGCTTTCCTGCGGGTATGCGAAAGCGCTTACCCGGGTCCACTCCGGCGGCAGGGAATACCCGTCTCCCAGGTCCGTCCAAGTCCCCTCAAACCCGCCGTTCTGTACCAGTTCGCTTCCGGTTGTATATTCGGACAGGTCGGCCTGCACCCCGTTGATGTATGTTGTCGCGTTGTTGCCAAGCAGGAGTGCGTTCAGCATCACCCTGTTCGCGCCGTCAATGTCCATCACCGCGCCTGTTGTGGAGTTGGAGTAAATCCAGTATTCGATTGTGCTGACGTTGCCCGAGACCGGTACGTAGACATAATCATCGACCCCGTCAAACCTCATCGCGCCGTCCCACCTTCCAGCAGACCACTGGCCGCTGTGTGCCCGTCCTGCGGAGTAAAGCTGGGAGACTTCGTCCGCAGAAAGAGTGCGGTTGATTACGGCCACCTCGTCCACGTTGCCGTTGAACGGGTAGGTCGCCCCGGTTGTGCGCGGGAACTTGCCGACGAAGAGGCCCTGGGAGCCGGGAGACAGCGTCTCGCTCCAGGTTGCGGCCAAGGAGCCGTCCACGTATCCGAACGCGTTGGTGCCGTTGCTTGAAAGCACCAGGTGGTGCCACCGGTCGTCGTCAAGGTTGCTTCCAAACACGGGGTTGCCAGTTGAGCTGCTGTCCGTTGAGCATATTACCTTGTCAGTGGCGTAGCAGAACGAGAACCAAGTTGCAAAGGGCATCTGCGTGGACTGCGGCCCGCCGCTTACGTTCGTCCTGAACCAGGCCGAGATGCTCAGCTGGGAACCTACCGTGATGTTTGACGTGAGGTTAACATAGTCGTTGGTTCCATCCAGCTTGAGCCCCTGGCCGGACTTTCCTTCGGCCTTTTCCAGGTGCTTTGCGCGGCCTGCCTGGTAGTGCGTGAGGACTTCCGAGTCCGAAAGCGTGCGGTTGTATACTGCCACCTCGTCAACCGTCCCGTTGAGCGTCTCCGCGCCGTTGAATCTGCCGCCGATGACCTCGCCAAGCGGGCTGTTCAGGTCGAAGTCTATGTTGAGCGTAGTTGCGTTTGCCACCATCTGGCCGTCGAAGTAAAGCCGCGCCTGGCTGTTCTTTGCGAAAGTGTATGCGACGTGGTGCCACTGGCCGACTATCGGCCTGCTGGCTACATAAGCAAGGTTGTTGTGGATTCCCTGGATGCGCGCAAGGTATATTCCCGTTGCGTTGGCCTTCAGGTCAAGCCGCTTGTAGTTGGCGTCGTATCCGAATGCCAAAAGGTAGTTGTCGTAGGGTATGTCGTTTACCTTAAACCACATCTCCGCGCTGATTTGCGAGAAGTTGCCCTTGATCTGGTTTGTGATGTTGACATAGTCGTTTATTCCGTCGAAGGCGATTCCGGTGCCGGTCTTTCCTTCGACCCAGTCAAGGTGCTTTGCGCGTCCGGCGCTGTAGTGGTCGGCGGCATCTGATGCGTAGAGGCCTCGGGAATACACTCCGACTTCGTCGATTGAGCCGGTGAAGTACCTGCCGGTTACTCCGGCATCAGACCCGATCCTTAACGGTTCGGTGTTGGCGCCTTCCCCTGACGAATAGTTCTCCGTGTCTTGGAGCGCTCCGTCCATGTACATGGACAGGCGCGTACCGTCATATGTGCACATGCAATGATGCCAGGCGTTATCGGTTACTATGGTTGAGGATGCCACGGATTTGGAGATGCCTGCGGTCCAGTTGTACAGGAAGTAGCAGCCGGTCTTGTTCTGGTCGTCGATAAACATCATGTACCCTGCTCGCGCACCGCCCGGAGTGATTTTGTTTACGATTCCCGACCAGTTGGCGGTGCCTGCGGTCTTGAACCACGCTTCAATCGTGAGCGGCCCGGTTATGTTGAGGCTTTGCGAGTGCGGAATAACGGCCAGCTGAGTGCTTGTGCCTATAAGGTTGATGCCGGAACCTGTCTTGCCGCTGCCCCAGCCGCAAGTTGCGGCCGAACCGCCGCTGTAGCACGTGCCGTTGTTCCCATACGCGCTCTCGTCGTATAGCGTGCTGCCCGAATTCTCATCCATGTGCAACAGCAACGCGGTGTCGCTTCCATACAGGATTCCGTTTCGGCCGTACCCGCTCTGGTCGGCTGCTGCCGGGCCCTTGCCATCGTCCATGTGCAAAAGGAGCAGCGTGTCGCCGTACATCCTGGCGTTGTTTGCGTTGCTTCCGTAATTTGAGAATGTGCCGCTTTCGTTCTCGTCAAAGTGCAGAAGCGCGTGGGTGCCGTCACCGTAAACCGTTCCGTTGTTGCCATATCTTGAGGTGTCTACCGCATTGGTTCCGTTCTCCCCAATCTCGGCTATGTCGTCAAACCCGTAGTTCAGCACCAGCGAGCCGTCGTAGAACGAGTAGTTGGTGCCGTTCCAGTCAAGCTTCATCTCCGAAAGAGACACGTTCAAAATCGTGGCGTTGAGCGGCACCTCGCCCACGAACCGCTTTTCGCCGGTTGCAGGTGTCGGCGAGAAGAAGCCGATTCTCCGCACGTACTCCGCAGTGCGGCTGTCCGACGACAGCGTCACGTTGCGCAAAGTCTGCGCCCAGAGCCGGTATGTGTAGTTTCCGCTTGCAAGGCTGCTTAGGTCCGAGCGGAACACCCACGAGTTGGGTGCGAACTTGTTGAGCGAGCCGTAGTACTGCTGCTGTATCTCTGCAGCAGAGAGCGAGCGGTTCCAGATGCGGACTTCGTCGATGGAGCCGTTGAACGCCTGGCGGTTGATTGCGGCTTCCTCGAACCCGAAACCGCCTATTTTCACTTTGTGTGCCGAGTTGGCCTGTGCGTTCGTTGTTTGGGCGGTCGAATTTTGGAGTATTCCGTCTTGGTAGAGGAACATTGTTGAGCCGTTCCATGAAAAGACTAGTTGGTGCCATCCAAGGTCTGTTGGCAGCGGAGACAATATCTTGATATATGAACTGCCTCCGCTAAGGATTCCGCTTATCGCGTTGTCAAGTTGTCTCCAGTGCAACGCGTATGATATGCTTGATGCTCCCCCTCCGTTTGCCTTCGTGACGATGGTTGAGTAGTTTTGCTGCGTCAGCGTGCTGGGATTTACCCATGCAGAGACTGTGCCGACGCTTGTCAGGCGCAACGACTCGCTGTCGGGTACGGTTATTGTGGCGTTTTTTCCGTCGAACTTCATCGCGCTTCCCCACTTGCCGTCCGCGTCCCAGTCGGCGTGCTTTGCGCGGCCTGCGTTGTAGCGCGTCAGGACTTCGGATGCGGAGAGCGAGTGGTTGTAGATTCCGACCTCGTCTATGGTTCCGTTGAAGTATTCAACTGTGTTTGAAGGGTAGCTTCCAAGAAGTAATGGAACCGTTATGATTGGTGTCAGCGTAAGGGTGCCGCTTGCGTTCAGTACGCCGTTTATATACAATTTGAGGTTTCCATTGTCGTTGGTTCCAACAAGGTGATACCACATGTTGGCTGACAGTGGTTCTGTTGAGAAAACGTTGTTGCAGGTAGTCGCGTTACCAAAATTCCAATTTGCGTATGCTCCGCTTAGTGAAAGCCGTCCATTTCCACACCTGTCTCTTCCAGTTATGAACGATGTTTTTAACGAATTAATTTTTACCCATGTTTCCTGCGTCTGGTTGACGAACGTGAAGCTGTTTCCGAGGTTGACGTAATCATCAACTCCGTCAAATTGCAGTGCGGTTCCGCTCTTTCCAGCAACCCAGTCGGCGTGCTTTGCCTTTCCTGCGTTGTAGTGGCCGAGGACGTCCGTAGCGTTCAGGGCGACGGAGTAGATCGCGACCTCGTCGATGTTTCCCTTGAAGTATTCGGTGTTCGTTCCCGACGACAGCCTTCCAATCCGCAGCGGCAGGTCGTTGGTCACCAGCGCGCCGCTGACCGCAGAGCAGTTGGCAAGCTGGCTGTTGAGGTAGATGCACGCGTGGGTTAGGTTATACGTGCCGATTACGTGGTACCACGCGTTGTTGGTCGTGGTTGCGCCGACGCCATATACCCCTGTTGCGTTTCTGATGTTGAACGTAAATCTTGTGCCTTCGGAGTCCCGCGGCATCCGCAGCGCGTAGTTCAGGTCGCTTGTATAGTAACCTTTCGAAAGTATGGTTCGGTAGTCGCCTGCCACCGGGTATGCCCAGGCCTCCAGCGTCAGCGCGCCTGTGATGTTTATGCTTGCGGAGTTTGCGATTTCAACGTATTGTGCGCCGTCGAAACCCAGGCCGTTGCCTGATTTTCCTGTTGTGCGGTTGCAGTTTGTTATGCTTGAGGTTTGGTAGCACGTGCCGTTGTTCCTGTACGCGCTCTCGTCGTATGTGATGTTGCCCCGGACGTTTTCGAAGTGCATCAAAAGCCGGGTGTTGCCGTAGACCGTGCCGTTGTTCTTGTATGGCGATTCGTCAAAAGTGGTGTTGCCGTCGGCCTCGTCGAAGTGCCACAGCCCGACCGTGTTTCCGGTTATTGCGCCGTTGTTGCCGTAAAGCGAGACGTCTTTTACTGTAGCGGCCGAGTCGCCGATTGCGGCGACGTCGTCAAAGTTAAACGCAAGAACAAGCGACTCGTCGTATGCCGTGTAGTTTGCGCCATTCAGGCTGAGTTTGGCCTGCCTTAACGAGATGTTCGAGAGCGTCGCGGCGATGTTCAGGTCATAAGCGGTAGTCGCGTTTGCGGGAGTTGGCGCGATGAACTGTATTTTGTTTATCGCCGAGATGTTGCGCGAGTCCGTTGCCAGCACGTTGTTGCCTAGAGTGCGCACCCAAGCGAAGTAGTCCCCCGCACCCAATGCCGGGTCGGTGGCGTTGTAGAGGAACACCCACTTGCTGGGCGCGTACTTTGCGAGGTTGGAATAATACTGCTGCTGGATTTCGGAAGCCGAGAGCGACCTGTTCCAGATGCGCACCTCGTCGATGGAGCCGTTGAAGAATCCGTGCACGGAGTTGCGTGCGCCGATTATCAGTCCGCTGGCAGAAGCATCAACGTTGCCTGAAAACGACACGTTCCGGTCGAATGCCCCGTTGATGAACGATGTGACCGTGGCCCCGTTGTATGTGAACGCCACGAACGTCCACCCGTTTATGGTGATGTTGTTGTTCGCGAGGAAATAATTGGCGCTTCCAGATTGGGTAATCCTGAACTCGGGCCTGGAGTGGCCGTTGTATTGCGGGACGTTGACGATTATTTCGAACGAACCCGGTTTGTTCAGGATTCTTGGCGCGTACGCGCCGGTTATTGTCAGGTTGTCTGCCCTGGTCCATGCTGAAATCGTCATCTGGTTAGTGAAGTTCAGGCCTCCGGGACTGGAAACGTTCACATAATCGTATGCGCCATCTAATTTCATCGCCGAGCCCCACTTGCCATTCGGGTCCCATTCGGAGTGCTTTGCGACACCTGCATTGTAGTGCGAAAGGACTTCGGAGGGCGTGAGTGCGCGCCTGTGGATTGCGACCTCGTCAATCGCGCCATTCCAGGTGCCGGTGCTTCCCTTGCCCAAAAAGAGGCTGATGCTGTTGTTTATGTTGAACGCGCTTGGCACGCTGATGCTGTTTTCGGCGGTGCCGTCCACGTACACGAAAAGCAGGTTTCCGGACTTGATGATTGTCCCGTAGTGCCACGCGTTGTCGTTGAGGTAGTCCCGGGCGCTGCTTACAGCTATGGCGTGCGTCCCGTTTGCGATGCGTGTCCTGAGGTGCCACCCCGGGCTGTCCAGGTAAACGACAAAACCCGCGTCAACGTCCCCTGCGGTGGTTTTTTTGGAAATGATTGCCCGGTCGGACGTCGAGCCCCTGAACCAGAACGATGCCGTGAAGTTGTCGGTGCCCATGTCAAGGTTGCCGTTTGCAGGGTCTCCAAAGTTGACGTAGTCGTCGTTTCCGTCGAAATTCAGCGCGCTTCCGGCCTTTCCGGCAGCCCAAGCCGCCCCGTAAATCGTGCCGTTGTTCCTGTAGACCGTCGAGTCGTTGGCAAAAGACCCCGAGTTCTCGTCCATGTGGAGCAGCAAGACCGTGTTGCCAAAAATGGTGCCGTTGTTTCCGTAAAGCGAGACGTCCGTGACTTTTCTTGCGCTGTCGCCGATTGCGGCAACGTCGTCGAAGTTGTACGCAAGCACAAGCGAGGAGTCGAAAACCGTGGTGTTAGTGTCGTTTGCGCTGAAGATGAACTTCCTGACTGTCATGTTGTCAAGGCTTGCGTTGAGCAGTATATCGTATTTCTCGGAGTTGTTGGCCGGAGTCGGCGGCATGAACATTATCGCCGTGTTGAACGAGTTCGTCCTGTTCTGCGAGAACAGCACCCACTTCTGGTCCGGCTTGAGGTTCGCCTGGAAGCTGTACGTGCCGGAGTAGACGTATTCCTGGGTGCTCTGGAATAGCCACTTGTCCGCTGCGTACTTGTTGAGCGAGCCGTAGTAGTGCTGGCTGACTTCGGAGTCCGAAAGCGTGCGGTTCCAGATGCGCACCTCGTCAACAGAGCCGTTGAAATAGCGCGAGCTTGCGGACGGCCTTCCGATGAGCACGTCCGGTTCCCAGCTTGCCTTGTTGAGGGTTGGTACGGCCCGCACGACCGAGTTTATCCTGACCCCGTTCATGTACGTGTTGATTGTCCCGTCCGCGTTCCATGAAAGGGCCAGGTGGTTCCAGTCAAGGTTTGCCGGGCTTACCGTGTCCGCGTATCCGCCCAGGGGGACGAAACGAACGTCAGCGATGCCTATGTAGAACTGCGAGCTCAGCACCCCGAAATAAACTTCGGGCCCGCCTCCCCAGCCATCCTCCCCCCGCGTTCCGGACCACAAAATCATCTTCTGGCTGGTCAGGTCGTTTGTCTTTGCCCACAGCTCAATAGTCCCGTTGTACGGGTAGAGCAGGTCGCGGGTGACGTTGACATAATCATTGACTCCGTCAAACTTCATCGCGCTTCCGAACTTTCCTTCAGCGTCCCAGTCGGCGTGCTTGGCCTTTCCGGAATTGTAGTGAGCGAGGACTTCGGAGGAGGAGAGGGAGCGGTTGTATATGCCGACCTCGTCAATCGTGCCGTTGTAATAATACCCTCCTTCGGTGTAGGCGCCAATTCTCATAGTCTGTCCGGAACCGGAACACAACGCTTCCGCGCCATTGCGGGTAGATACCAACTCGCCATCCTTGTAGAAAATGACTGCCGAGCCGTTGTGAACTACGACTAGGTGAGTCCAGCTTCCGGGAGCGACATAATTACTTACGCTGTAGAAGTTTCCGCCGCAGACTCGGAAAGATGCCGTCGAATCTCCTCCATTCAGGTGGAGGTACCACCCGTATGGGTAAATTGCCCTTGATATCGGGATTGAGTTGCTTCCGTAAGAGTCGCGATAGGTCCAAAACTCCACAGACAAAGTGCTTCCCGTATTGAGAGATGCGGCAGACCCTGTGGACATGTATTGGTTAACTCCGTTGAAATGAATCCCGCTCCCACTCTTTCCGGTTGTCCAGCTGCAGTTCGCAACCGACCCGCCGCTGTAGCAGGTGCCGTTGTTTGCGTTCACGCTCTCGTCATACGCCACGCTTCCGGAGTTCTCATCCATGTGAAGCAAGAGCTGCGTGTTCCCGTAAATCGTGGCGTTGCTTAAGTAGCCGGGCGACAGGTCAACTGCCTTGGATGCGGTGTCGCCTATTGCGGCGACGTCGTCAAGGTTGAGCATCAAAGTAAGCGTCGGGTCCAGGATGGGGTAGCTGGTGCCGTTCCAGTTGAGGTTGAAGTTGGCAAGGGGTATGGTGGAGTTCTGGATGCTGAGGTTTATCGTGATGTCCTGCACGGTCGTGTCGTTGTCTGGTGTGGGCGGGGTGAAGCTGAACTGGGGTATGCTGTGGATTGTGAAGTCCTGCCTGGCAGGCACGTTGGGCGAAAGCGTTGCGGAGAGGCTCGTGTTGTAGTACGCGTCCTTTCCTGCCTGCAGGGCAAAGGATGTGGGCGATAGGTCGGGCAGCACGTACCCGCCAAGGCTGTTGGTCAAAACGGATGCGGTGAATCCGGTGCGTGAAACGGTGACGTTTGCGTTTGCAACCGGCTGTCCGAGGCCGTCGTTGACGTAGCCGTAGAACGTCACAAGAGTCATGTTCGCGCCTACTCCCGAGCAGGGCACCACAAGCGGCCTTTCGCCCACCAGCTTGAATTCGGAGATTCCCTTCGTCCGGTACGTCATCACGACGTCTTTGAATTCCATCAGCCCGTTTTGAGGGCAGGTTTCCGCTTCCTTGGCCGCAAGGTACACGACCTTTCCTACTTGCAGGTAGATGTCGCATACATATCCGCCGGAGGTGCTGTTGCAGTAGGAGTTGCCGTAGTTGTCCTCGGTGTAGTAGTGGAAGAGGTTGAGTGAGGTGCCGGAGACCGAAAGGCCGGTGAGGTAAATTCTCAGGTTGCCGGTGTTCTGCAGTCCCAAGATGAGCGTACCTGAGACCATCTTGGAGCTTACTATCTTGATTGGCGAGGTGGATGCCCAGTATGCCTCCGATTCGGACCTGTTGGGCCCGGACACGTTGATTCCCGATGCAAGCAGCGTGACCACTATCAGCGCTATCACAAGCACCGCGCCAAGCACCACCAGGTACTCGGAGCTGTCTTGACCCCTCCTTCCGGAGGCTATGCGTAAGCCGTTGCTCTTACCCAATTCCTTAAACCCACCAATGACTGCGTTTTCGGTGCAGCCTCGCGCGCCCAAAAGGCCTGCCAGCCCATTTAGTGCGGGTGCTATTTACCCTCTTAAATCACGGAGGGCGGCTTCTTAAAGGTTGATGAAAAAAGAGGTGGTAGTTCTACAGGTATTTGATGTAGATTTTGAAGAATTTATCGTTGGTTTCGCAGAATCGGTGGTATAGGAATTCGCCCAGCGTGGCGGTCCGCCCGTTGTCAAAGTCTGAAAGCGCGTTAAAGTACGACAGTCGCTGGGTCTTGCGGATTATGAGTGGGGGATAATTGGCGTTTGCTAATACTGCGTTTACCAGAAACCGCCCCACCCGGCCGTTGCTATCCTCGAACGGGTGTATTTGCTCGAACCGGCCGTGAAATCCTGCGGCAAGCTTAAGCGGGTGGGTGGTTTGCCTATTCTTTTCAAACCACGAAAATAATCCCTTCATAGCTTCCGGCACTTTCTCCGGCGGGGTGGTCACGAGCTGGCGGCCATGCAGGTAGTTTGGGAACTTCTTGTACCCTTGCGGGATATCCATGTTCTGGACGAGCATCGAGTGCATCTTCAGCACGTCCTGCTCCCTTATGCGAAAGCGCTTTTTGAGTATCATGTCCACTACTCTTCGGGAGTTTTTTGTCTCGTATATCTCCCGCAGGTCCTTGCCTGGAATCGACCGGTTTTCGTGGATTACTATGGCAACCTCTTTCAGCGTAAGCGAGTTGCCTTCAAGGGCGTTCGACTCGTAGGTGAAGTTTGTGGTGAAGCGGTCGAATAGGTCCTTGGCCTGGTTTTGGGACAGTTTGGACAGGATGCGCCGGTATTCAATGCTCATGAGCTCGATTTTTTCAAGCGCCTTTTCATCCCGCAATTTCAGGGGTGAATAGCTTTTTTTCATGTGTGCCGCCAGCGCTTCAGACTGCCTCTTGTCAAAGAGTCCGTCAAGGCCTTCAGCTTCCTTTGCGTCCGCTACCCTCTTGCTTATCTTGGCCGCCTTGCCGTCAGGCAGGCGGAAGGAGCGCACTGCGTAGAGGTAGTCGTTGCCCTTTATCCTCTTGCGGGACAGGTAAGCCATACAAATAGTTAACCCCACAAAGTATAATAGGTTTGTTTTTGTGGGGTTAACTGGTTCTTTTCAGACTCATTCGTATTCAATGGTTGCCGGGGGCTTCTGGCTGACGTCATAAACAACCCTTCCGATTCCGCGGATTTCGTTCATGATGCGGGTCGAGACCTTCTCCAAGAGCCAGTGGGGCAATTTTGACCAGTCTGCGGTCATGCCGTCAATCGAGTTCACCGCACGCAGTGCGACTATGTACTCGTAACAGCGAGCATCTCCCTTGACCCCTACGGCCTTGACTGGGAGGAGTGCGGCAAAAGCCTGCCAGACCTTATCGTAGTAGCCTGATTCCTTGAGCTCCTGGATGAAAATAGCGTCAGCCTTGCGCAGAAGCTCAAGCTTTTGCGGGTCGATTTCGCCAAGCACGCGCACGCACAGCCCCGGTCCGGGGAACGGGTGCCTTGAAAGCACCGACTGCGGCACCCCAAGCGACTTGCCGATTTCGCGAACCTCGTCCTTGTAGAACTCGGCAAGCGGCTCGATAATCTTCAAATTCATCTTTTCAGGAAGCGTGAGGTTGTGGTGGCTCTTGATCTTGTCAGTTGCCTTGCTGGAAATCCCTGCAGACTCCACCCGGTCGGGGTAGATGGTGCCCTGCGCAAGGTAGGTGATTCCGACTTCCTTGCCGAGCTTGAGCGCGTGTTCCTCAAAGACCGCGATGAATTCGTGTCCGACAATCTTGCGCTTCTCTTCAGGGTCGGAGACGCCCGTAAGCTTGGAAAGGAATTGCTTGGATGCATTCACGAGCTTGTAGTTCTTCTCGTTAAACCCGATTGCCTGCAGGCTCTTGTGCACTTCCTCTGCCTCGTTTTCGCGCAGGAGGCCGTGGTCGACAAAAATCAGGTAAAGGTTGTCGCCGATTGCCTTGTGAAGAAGCGTTGCAGCAACGAACGAGTCAACCCCGCCGCTTACTGCCATCAGCACCTTCTTCTGGCCGATTTCCTTCTTGTAAAAGTTAATCAGCGCCTGTCCGCGTGCCTTGGGGTCGTAGTCTTTTTTTGCCTTGCAGACTTTGAATGCAAAATTGGAGAGTATCTCGGTTCCCTTTTCGGTGTGTGCCACCTCGGGGTGGAACTGGATTGCATAGAAGCTGCGCTTTGAATCGTACATCCCTGCAAGGATGCCGTCCGCGCTTGACGATGACTCCACAAAGCCGGTCGGGAGCTTGGTCACCTTGTCTCCGTGGGAGAACCACACTGTCTGCTCCTTGTCAAGGCCCTCGAAGAGCTCGCACTTTGAATCGGTAATCAGGATTTTCTGGCGTCCGAACTCGCGGACTGTTCCGGGCTCGACTTTTCCGCCAAGCTCGGAAGAAAGGAGGTGCATGCCATAGCAGATGCCAAGTATCGGCACGCCAAGCGAGAACACCTTGTGGTCCGGGTGGGGCGACTCCTTCTCGTAGACGCTTGAAGGCCCGCCTGAAAGCACGATGCCCTCCGGCTTCATCGCCTTAATCTGGTCGATTGGCAGGTCAAACGGTATGATTTCGGACTTTACGCCAAGCTCGCGGATGCGCCTTGCGATAAGGTGGCAGAACTGGCCGCCGAAGTTGAGAACAAGTATTGCCATAACATATTTGCACAGAAAAGGAATAAAACCATTAAGAATTGGGTGGGTGGTTGTTTGGCGAATGCGATTCCGGGTTCGTTGCCAAAGGGGGTTACTTCTTTGCAGTCGAAAGCCTTGTCACGTATTCGTAGGCTTCCTTTGCCGCAGTGGCTCCTTGGGACGCCGCTGTAACTGCCTGCTTGAAGCCAAAGTCGGTGACGTCGCCAGCTGCAAAAAGCCCCGGCACTGCGGTCTTACCGGCCTTGTCTATGAGTACCTCGCCCTTGTCGTTTACAGTTGCCCCTAGGCCAACCGCAAGCTCGGACTGGGGTGTGTGGCCCACTGAGATGAATACTCCCTGCACCGCAAGGCTGCCGGAACTTTCGAACGGCTTGTCAAGCTCGACTGCGGAGACCATCTTGTCGCCAATGATTTTGGTGACGTTGGTCTCGTAGATTACCTTGACTTTGTCGTGTCCGCACACGCTGTCTTTGTTGAACGCGTCGCACTTGAGCGCGCCGCCGCGGTAAATCAGGTATACTTTGGATGCCATTCCCGCAAGAAGCAGCGCGGTCTTTACCGCAGAGTCGCCCCCGCCGATCACCGCAACGGTGCGGTTTGCAAAAAGAGGGCCGTCGCAGGTTGCGCAGTAGCTCACTCCCCTGCCCTCAAATTCCTTCTCGCCAGGCACTCCTAGGTGCTTGTGCTTGGTGCCGGTTGCGAGGATGAGTGCGCGCGACGAATAGGCCTTCTCAATTGCCTGAACCTCGAACTTCTTCCCGTCCGGTGTTGCAGTCGCATTCTCAACCGAGTCAACGACAATCTTTACCTTGAGCTTTTTGGCCTGCTTTTCCATCTTCTGCGCAAGCTTTGCGCCTGTAATCGACTTTTCTCCGGGCCAGTTCTCCAAAAGCGGCGCAGTAGCCATCAGACCGCCGCTCTCTCTCACTATGACCAGGGGTTCTATGCCAAATCGCTTTGCATAAATCGCAGCAGAAAGCCCGGCTGGTCCGCCGCCAATAATTATAACGTCGTAAGTCTTTGCCAAACAAAACACCTTCTGAAAATATGATTTGCCGCGTGGCTGCGGGCAACCTAGCCGCTGAGCTTTGCGATGAACTCGTAAGTGTGCTTTATGCTGTCATCTGCCCACTCGATGTGGAAGTCCTTCACGGTTGCGTAGTCGTTGTAGGTGACTTTGGTCCCGCACAGGTCGGACGCGCTCTTGCGGGACGTGTCAGCTCCGTCAAGGCGCAGGTACACTTGCGGGCAGACCTGCTCGCCTGCGGTGTTCTTTGTGGTGAACTTGCAGACTCCCTCGACGTAGCGAGTGCCGTCGTCGCCGTAGCCGGGGACTATTGTCTGGAACTTGTAAACAAGCAGGTTGAGGTCGGTCCTGTAGAACCCGTCATTGAGCTGGCAGGTCATGGTGGAGCTGCCGCGCAGCGGGTTGGCAAGCGCGAATACGAGGATTATGATTGCAATGAGGATGAGCCAGATTCCGGCCTTTCCCATTCCCGGTATCGGCGCGCTCTTTCCTGTAAGCCCGCCGGTCACTGCGCTTCCTGTCCTGCCGATGAGGTCGAACCAGCCTGAAGGCGACTTCATCTTCTCGATGGTCTCCTTGGTGACTTCGTCCATTCCCTTCTGCTTCTGCGGCACGCCTTCCAGCCCGAAGGTCGCGCCAAGGCAGCCGTCGACTTCTGCTTTGTATGGCATCCCGTCAACCGAAAGCCAGATGCGGTAGAATGGTACGTAAATCTTCTGGAAAGCGGAAACCGAGACCTGGTCCTTCTTCACACCAAGTTGGGCAGCAACGCGCGCCTGTGCGACGCGCTCGACTTCCCTGCGGTCAACTGAGGTCGGTTCGACTTCACACTCGGCGTTCTCCGCGGTGTTCTTGGTCTTGTTGAGCGGCCTGTCAAGAAGCATTGGCACGAACTCGTTGACGTCTCCCGAGGACGCGTTGAGTGCGGTCTTTCCGCTGATTGGCTGCTGCGCTCCCTCAACGTCGAACGTGAATATCCAGTATGGCTCATAGAACAGCCTAATCTGCTGGACTTCGATGTTCTTGTGCCCAGCGCGGTTAAGGTCCTTCTGCACCGAGCCTAGCGCAATCTCTGGAGTAAGCACGAGTTCGAAAGTCTGCGCGTCAAGGAGCATGAAAAATGTTTCCTTGGCGATGCTTTTAATTGCGAGCCCCAAGGGGGGCACATCCCCCCTTAGTGCTCGCTGGCCGCCCAATGTTCGGAACTTCGTCCCTCCATCTTGCGTAGCCGCAAGAACCCCCTTGTTGTGAAAACCTTGTGGCGATGCTTTTAATTGCTTGGAAAAGCACATTGTTGCAGAGCGGATATCGTATGCCCGAAGTTGAAGTCAAGCTTTTGTTGGACAAACCCGAGCTTGCACGCCTGCGCAAGGCGCTTGGCAAGGCAAAGCGGCTGGGCAAGAACACAGAGCGCAATTTCATTCTTGATTATTCGGAAATGGCAATCGCAAGCCGCGGGTGCCTGATGCGCCTGCGTTTCAGCGGAGACCGCGCAATACTCACGTTCAAGGGCCCAAAGAAGGCCTCAAATTACAAGTCGCGCGAGGAAACCGAGTTTGCGCTTGGCAAGACCAAAGATTACAAGAAAGTAGTTGCATCCTTCGGCAAAGTCGGCATCAATCCGACTTGGCGCTATGATAAGGTCCGCGAGTCATTCTCTTTTGCAGGCTGCCACATCGATGTCGACACCCTTCCCCTGCTGGGGACTGTTGTGGAGGTCGAGGCGGATTCGGACGCAAAGGTCAAAGCGTGCATTTCCAAGCTTGGCCTTGCTGGCGCAAAGTCGTTCAACGGGAGCTACTACGACCTTGCGGCAATATACTTCCGCAAGCTGGGAAGGCCTGTTGGGAACCTTATTCTGAAGAAATAGGGTTTGGCTGTTGCTAATTATGGAAAATCCGAAAAGAGTATTTGAAAAATCAGGAAATTAAAAAAATAATAAAATAAAGAAAAAGGAATTTGAAGGAAAAATTTATTCCTTCCTTCTCTTGACGATTTTTATGTCAGCGGGAACGAGGAGGATTTTGTCCTCGTCGATGCGCGCCATGTCGCCGTTGAGGTTCATTGAGAACCTGCGCAGGCCGTCAACTGCCGCCTTGAGCTTTGCGGGGTTGCGTGCCATTGGCGAGATGTTAAGGAGCACGATGTTGTGGTTTGAGAGCTCCTCCTCGACAAGCTTGACGTCCCCGTCAGCCTGGAGCGCGATTGGCTTGACGTACATCGACGCTGCCTTGTGCATTGCGTCAACGTCCTCTGCATCGCTTGCAGTCATGAACTCGTCCAGAGTCATTTCGCGCGATATTCCGAGCGCGCCGGAGATCTTGGAGAAAATGCCCATTTGTTGTTCACCTTCCGTTTGAACGGTTAAATGTGTAGTTGAAAAAATAGCGGCGGGCAGATTATAAAGGTTTGTCATTAGTGCAGGACGGCGGGTTTATATGCGGTTTTTCCGGTCATTTTCTGCTGGACATTTCTGCTATAAGGAAGGGGAACGTTTCCTTGTGCCGTATTTTCTGGCCGAAAACCCTTTGGATGAACGCACTGGCCCTTGGGATTATGGTGTGCCGCGAGTTTTCCGGCAACAGTATCCTGCGGCCATCCCAATGCTCGATGTATGTGGGGTATGCCCACGAAATCGTGTCCGGGGTAAGCTTGAGGAATTCCTTCGGGTATTTCCCCTGGTGTTCGGGCTTGATTACCGCTCTGGAATGGGGCGAGCACATCAGGTGTTCCTTTCGGATGGTCATCGGCAAGTCGGGCGAGAAACTTTGGGCGGGTTTGTTGCTCATTATAATCGCATTATCCGGACGGTAATATTCCTTTCTGAAACGCCGTGATTTTTTTTATCCTTCACTGTCGGCATTAAGCTTTAATTACCGCACTTCCACTATTTGACTGCGCTAGGCTTTGGTAGCGATTTCCTTCGCAGTCAAAGCCGATGGCAGAGCGCAGTTTTGGAAAAACGGGGTTAAGGAACTTGCCCAGCTTCAAGGACATGCTGACTGAAAAGAGCATCTTCCGCAACAAGGAGACGCTATCGCCGCACTTCGTGCCCGAGCAGATGCTCTTCCGCGAGAACGAAATCCGCACCCTGATGGAAGGCCTCCTGCCTGCCTTGAAGGACCAGAAGCCGCACAACATGTTCATCTACGGCGGTACAGGCACCGGAAAGACCGCGTCATCGCGTACTGTCCTTGAGAAGCTGGTTTCCGAAGGCAGCGACCGCATCAAGCCGGTCTATATGAACTGCCGGGTGTACGACTCGCGCTACAAGGTGCTCCAGAAGTGCATTTCCCACTTCAATCCCGACTTCGCAAAGACGGGCTTCTCCTTCTCGGTTCTTTACGAGCGCCTCCTTGACTGGATTGAGGGTGACGGCGACCACATCGAGGCCAAGCGCCTGATTGTGGTTCTTGACGAGCTTGACATGGTAAAGGACCTCGACAGCCTCATCTACACCCTGGTTAGGGCAAACGACGACCTGAAGAAGGGAAGCATCTCGATTGTTGGAATCAGCAACAAGGTAAACTTCAAGAACCGTCTTGACGCGCGCAGCCGCAGCTGTTTGTGCGAGCGCGAAATCGTTTTCCAACCCTACAACGCGATGCAATTGCAGGGCATACTCAAGCAGAGGATAAAGCAGGCCTTCGAGGACGACTCCATTGTTGACGAGAGCGGCCTGAACCTTGCTGCTGCGATTGCGTCAGCGGAGAACGGCGACGCGCGCTACGCGCTCCTTTTGCTTTTGCGCGCAGGCGAGCTTGCAGACTCCAAGAAGACCCGCATAACTGACAAGGAAGTGCAGGAAGCAAGAAAGCAGGCAGAGGAGGACAAGGCCTTCGAAATCATCAGCACCCTTCCTGAGCACCAGCAGATTTTCCTTCTTGCGCTTTCCAGCCTTTCGCTTGACTCGCAGTACCACCGCCTTGTTGAGGAGGGTGGCGAGAGGTTCTACCTTTCGGGCGAGACTTACGAGAAGTACTGCCATTACGTGCGCAAGATGGGCAAGGAGCCGCGCACCTCGCGCTGGATGCGCGAGTACATAGTGGAGCTCGACGCTTTAGGGCTAATCAATTCCATCCAGTCAGGAAAGGGAGTCCGCGGACGCACCACGCTTGTTCGCCTTGCCTATGAGCCTGAAAAAGTGCGAAAGATTGTGGAATCGACCCTGATTGGGCCTTGATTCCTGTTTCGCAGAACCCGGAAAGCAAATACGAAACTCATATTAACGATTAATTACGCAATAGATGAATCTGTAATACCTAAAATCAAGATTTCACGTTCAAATGTTTTTTTGGTGCTAAAATGTCCGACCCGATTCCCAACATTGTTTCCGCGCTGGACATGATGCTAGAGGACAACTCAATCCCCCGCAACGTACGCGCATCCATACAGAAGGCACGCACGCGCCTCACAAAGAGCGACGACAAGGAAGTCGCGCTCTCCGGCGCGGTGTACGCACTTGAGGAAATCTCGAACGACATAAACATCCCCATGCACGCGCGCACGATGGTCTGGAACATCATCAGCGAGCTTGAAGGGATGAAGCAGTAGCAATAGGGGAAAACTGCTTTCAAATGCTTATTATTTCGCTAAACCGTCTTATTCTTATGCAGAAAAAGAAATCGAAAGCAAAGGTCAAGTCGTCAATGTTTGGTTCCCTACGCGGTAAAATAAGCGGCAAGGACAAAATCGAAGACGACTGCTAATTTTTCTCTCACACAAAGTTTGCCAGACTATATTGCTTGGAATTTTCGTCCTCGAAGATGCTCGCAATCTCCTTCTTTACAAGCTCAAGCCTCTGCTTGAGGTAGTCGGGCAGCTGGTACTTCTCAATCAGGTCAAGCGAGGGCTGCAGGTACTTCTCGATGCCGCCCTTGTTGATTGTAAGCAGGATTTTGCCCCCGCACCGCCTGCACTTGCCGATGAGCGGGACACGGCGGTACTTCTGGTTGCACCCCGCGCACCTGAACTTCTGGCGCGTGAACTTGCGCAGGTTGCCGTAGATGTCGGGAATAAAGTGCGAGAGTATGACGCGCTCAGTCGCGTTCAGGAAGTCCACGCTGCGAATCGACTCCATCAGCGCCAGCTCCTCGGCAAGCTTCTCGGCCATGTCACCAAGCTGCACGTAGCGCGATTCAGTCGGGCCTTCCATCGTGCAGTTGTGCGTGAACCCGATTCCTTCGTACTGGTTGGGCTTGCCGAGCCGCGTCTTGATGGTCTCAATCTTGACGTCTGACGGGTTTGGCAGGTTCTCGGAGTTCTCGTAGAACTCCAGCGGGTAGTTCCAGCACGAGTCCATCGCGTGGACCTCGTCGTCCACCTCGCGCGGGTCAAGCAATGTCGTCAAGACTAGCGGCGCGTCCATCTGGCCGCCGCGCGTGACGGGCAGGAACCTCTTGGAGAAATTCAGCAATCCGTCAAGCAGGAGGATGAGGCAGAGCTCGTCGCCGTCGGTGTTCCTGCGGCACGCGCAGTGGATGTAGGGGTGGCAGAGCAGGCCCTTGACTTTGGTAAAGCCAATGATGCGCACAACTATGCCTGCGCTTGTGTGCGGCGCAAGCGCTATGCCGAGCTTCCCGATGAGGTCGCTTGGGGTCTTCATCGAGTAGTGCTTGCGCTGGCCGTAGATGTAGAACAGTTCGTCGTCCACAAGCCCGGTAATCTTGGAGAAGTAGTCGCCGCCGTACTCGTTTAGTATGATGTCCTGCGGCAGAAGTTCAACAAGCTGCTCCTCGCTTTCAAGCGGCTTGCCGTAGGCGTCGTGCCCGTAGCCCATCTTTTTGAGCTGGAAAATGGTTGCGCCGATTTCGTTGGGGTAAAAGTGCGTGATCGGGACTTCGGTCGCGTCGAACCTGCACGTGCCGTCGCGGAAAACGTACGTCCCGTGCTTTTCGCGAAGTATCCCCTTCTCAAGCGGCTCCGCTGACTTGGTCTCAGAAATCAGGCCGATGACTCCCTTGATTTCCTTGGGCTGGAAGCTGGCCTTGGTCGCAGCCCGCTCAAGCTCGCGCGAAACGTCCACGATGTGCTTTGTCACGTACGAGCCGCGTCCGCCGCACTCGCAGATGGATTTGTATGCAATCGGCTTGCTGCATTTTTCGCAGGCGTACTCTGGGATTGCGTGCACCCCGCACTGCGGGCAGGCGTTGTGGAACGTCTTCTTGTTGCACTGGGGGCAGATGTTGTTTGCAATCTCAAGCTCGGCAGTTGCGATGGTCTTGTCCGAAAGGTTCTTTTTTGCCTTTACTATGTCGCGCATCTTCCCGCCGTTGTCGCCGATTGGGAACAGCACGTGCACCGGCGGCTCCATCTTGCGCTCCTTGGCCTTCTCCGGCCTTCCCATGCTCGCGCCGACGTAGACCGTTGCCTTCTTTTTCACTTCGAACCCGGCGAGTGCGTTAACAAGCGCCATCGCGTCAGCGTGCTTGCCCTTCGCCTCGATTGCCTTTGATGCATCAAGCGCCTTTTCCTTCAGCAGGCCAAGAGTTTCTAGAATCGCTTTGGACCACTCCGCTTCGATGATGAGCTCGCCATCGCGCAGCTGGTGAGGAACACCAAGCCGTTCCAGCAGGACCTTCTTTTCAGGCACGTTCGCAACCCTGTAGTCGCGGAACTCGAACCAGTCGAACGTGACCTTTCCCGTAGCCAGCCACTCGCAAAGCGCAATTATTTCATCCGCGGACAGGTCGTGGTAGAAGAACGTGTGCCGGGGAGCGAGCGGGACCTTGCTGTTTCTTGCAAGCGCAAGGCTCTCCTCAACCGGGATGTTGTAAAGCTCCGCGAATGCCTTCTTGCCCAACCCTTTTGACTCAAGCATCAGGCCGTACCACTCCTCGCACCAGGGGCTTGGAACAATCGGGTGGTTTGCCTTGAGGAAGTCGCCGTAATTGACCAGCAGGTCGCCCAGGAACAGGATTTTCTCGACCTGCGGCCTCAGTTCGAACGCCTGCTTTTCGGTCTCGACCTTCACCACGTCCCCGTTCTTTAGGAGCACAATCGGGCCGTCCACTTCCTGGCAGGGCGTGACTATGCACCCTTTTCCAGGCCGCTCCACTTTGACCTGGGTGCCTATTGCGGGGTACTCGTGCAAAATCTCCATGGTGGCCGGGTGTATTGCCTTGGATGCGATTCCCGTAAGCCGCGTCCGGCCGTAGCGCAGGCGCAAGCCTCCGGGTCGCATGGGATATGAAAATATCGGCCTTCCTGCAACCAGCTCGTGCATGAACTTGTCGATGGGCTTGATTTCCACCTTGTGCCCCGGGTCGGACTTTGCCACCTTGATGAGGCTCTGGATGAAGTCCCACGAAAGCCCGGCCTTCTTTGAAATCTTGAGCACCTTTGCAGCCTTGAGGCACATCCCCTCGCTGATTACCAGGCACACCCCAGAGCGCACGCGGTTGGTGTCGACAGTTGGGATGTTCTTGGTCTTTGAGACTTCGTAGTCCTCGGTCGCGTCGCCTGCGATGCACACCGGGCAGTTGCGCACTATGTTCTGGATTTCCTCCGAGGTCGGCACGTACTGGCCTGCACGGGTCTTTCGCGCATAAAGCCCCAGCTCCTCGACGTAGCGTTCCACCTCGCTTTCGGACGCGCGGTAGTCGCTGATTCCTGCAAACTTGCGGCATACATCACCCAGTATCACCGAGAACGCCTGCCCCGTTCCTCCTGCTGCGCGGATGGGGCCTGAGAAGAACACCGCGACGTAGCTTGAGCCGTCGAAGTTCTTGCGGATTTCCACTTTGGATATGCCTTCGATTGGCGCGCTCACCACTCCCTCGGTGAAAAGCGCAAGGCCGGAGCGTACTGCCTGCTCAATCCTCTGCTGTGTTGTCAGTATCCTGCCGTTGTCGAACTTTCCCTCGATGATTTCCTTGCAAATCCCAAAGCAGGTCTTCTCGCGGTCCCCTGCATGTTCCTCGTTTATCCTCCTGATGCACGCGGCTATGCCTACTGGCCCGACCAATCCCTCCACTCTTGCTGCGACGTCGGGTGCCGGAGTGATTTCAACCACTTCCTCCGGGTCCAAGCCCATCTTGCGCGCCTTTGTGGCAATCGCGTACTCCTCGTTGATTTGCGCGGTGAGGTTGTCGAAGTACTTCTGGATGAATGGCGAGCACTCGATGGTGTTCTTTGGCTTTTCGTCCTTAGGTTTTACTTCCGTTGACGGGGGTTTAGGCTCCGAAGTCAGTTGCTTGGATTCCGTTGCCTGCGGCTTGGGGTTCGATACCTGTTGCTTGGCCTCCGCTGCCTGTGACTGGGCTTTTTGAACAGGTGTGGGTTCCTTTGCAGTCATTTCGTCCATTGTCCTATTCTACCTTTGAAAAGTCAATCACTTCGAGCTTCCCCGTGTTCATCCCGTAAACCGGCACCTTGCACGGGGTGGGCTGGTGGCCGAGGCTTACCTGGAAGTCGGTCTGCGCCTGGAACGTGCCGGAGTTAATGATTACCGTGCCGTTGTAGTTCTCCGCGTACCCGTTCTTGTGCACGTGGCCGAAGTGGAATATGTCCGGAGTCGAGTCGAGCGCCATATAGTCGCGAGGCTCCGGCACGAGCGAGTCCTCGCCATAGCGCGGGCACAGGTGGTGCTGGTTGAGCATCTCCATCGCGACCTTCTGCGGGTTCTCGTAGCCATCGCGCAGGTTGGGGTTGTTTGAAATCCAGCCGTCAACGGAAGTGCCGTGGTAAACAAGCAGTGAAAGTCCTTCGACTTTGTGTATTGACGGGTTGCCGACAAAGTGGATGTTCTCGGCGTCGTCAACGAACTTGACGAACTCAAGCGGCAGAGCAGGCTGCGGGTCGGCAATCCGGACCGCGTCGTGGTTTCCTGGCGCCACAATGACTTCGATGTGTTCGGGAATGGCCTTCAAGAAGCCGCAGAATATTTCATACTGGGCGAAGATGTCCTTGGTGACAAGCTCGCGCTCCTGGTTGGGATAGACCCCGATCCCGTCCACCAGGTCACCTGCGATGCTTACGTACTTGATGTCCTCTGCAACCTCGCGTTCCATCTCTCCGGTCTTTCCATTCAGGAATGCCAGGAACTGCTGGAAGTTCTTCTGCATGAACCACCTGCTGCCAACGTGCAGGTCGGAAAGGAATGCAATCTTTGCAGCACGGTTGCACAGGTGCCTGTTGCGGTGCTGCAAAAGCTTTCCGGGAGTGGTGAAGCCCTTTGCAATCAAAAGCGAGTTTGACATGTACGCCTCGAACGTAAGGACCTCGTCCTCCATAATGCTTGAAGCCTGCGCCATTATGGGCGAATCCTTGGGGATGAGCAGGGGAATCATGGTCTCCTCGTCCTCAATCTCCAAGAGCATGTGGCCGTTCTTGGTGATTTTCTTGGAGTAGACCATCCCGATCACGTTGAACGTCTTCTTCTGGCGGTTCTGCGCCTCGCGCAGCTTCACGGTGTCGTGTGCCGAGGACATCAGCCTCAGCTGGTGGGAGAGCCGGTTGAAGCGGTCGTTGAAGTAGTCCGTGAAGTCCTTGACCGTCCCCTTGCAGCGCGAGTGGTCGGTGACGTCGCTGTCGCCAATTGAAAGCACGAGGTCCTTTTCAAGGGTCGCGGCTCGAGGGACCCCGCTTGCCCACTCGCCGGCCTTGACTGCGGAGGTAGGCTCGACTGTCTTTACTGCCCTTGCCGCGCTTTCGCGCCAGAGGCCCAGCGCCTTGTCGTCAAGCAAAAAGAGGCCGTGCCTCTGCATGTATTCCCGCAGCTTCAAGGCGTCCTCGTAGGCGTTCTGGGACTGGCACAGGTCCTCCAAGGCCTTTGGCGAGATTATTACGCGGTCTTTGATGAAGAGCCCTGCTACCTGCTTCTTTCGTAGTAATCCCGTCTGCGCGGCATCGGAAGCCGTAGCGTCTGCCATTTCCAACCCACTTTGAAAGTCCAAGGAAAGCACTGGCTGTCGTGTGACTGCAACCCTTTGTGCCAACCTGTCTTTTGCTAAAAACTACGCTTTTAATCCGGCGCATGAAACGCCTTGTGAATAGAGACAGTAATGCGCTAAACAAATAAAAAGTCGCCGCGGCGAAATTGCCGGTTTGGAAAAAATGCGCGGCCAAAAAGTAGGATTTTAGCGGCTATGAATAAAAGACTGCGATGATTCCATTACTATCGCTGTTCTCAGGTGGTTGTTTTGGCAAAAAGTGGATCCGAAGTCGTATTTTCCAAAACTTTGGCAAAGGAAGTCACTAATCATATCGCTGGTTTAAAGATTCCTGCAAGGGAGTCTTTGGAAGGTTACCTCCGGCTTGGCCCGGTCAATCAAAGGGTTGCGGACGAATTTTTACGAGTGCGTTCGCCTGTTTTTCCAAAACTGGGCGTTTCGCATACCTCCGAATCCGCAGGTTCGGGCCTGTTCAGCGGTCCGAAAGTCAATATAGTGATTAAGCCAGCCGGCACCCACGTTGGTGGCAAGACCGTAAGGTATATGAAAGAAAACTTGGGGCTTATCAAGAGGCCTTGATGGGCCAAGACTCTGTCAAAAAGAAAATTTGGAAAGGAAGTTATTCTTTCTTCCAGCTGATTGCGCCTACCGGGCAGCCGTCTATCGCCGCCTGGATTTCGGACTCTGATGCCCCCGCGGGGTTTGACACCTCTGACTTTCCGTCAGCCGCAATCTGGAACACCTTGGGGCAGACGCCTGCGCATGCGCCGCAGCCGATGCAAGTGTCCTTGTCTACTACTGGAACCTGTGCCATGAAATCACCGATTAGTGTTTTGTTGAGTAGGTTAGATTGTTTCGTTCACGGTTTTAAAGGTTCGCAAGAATCCTGCATCAAAGAAGGAATCTCTTTTTTAACTTGAACATGTGATAATAGTTTGTTGTCTGTTCGGCCTAATTTTGGGACGGGCAGTTCGGGGCATTTGGCAACAAGGGGTTTTTGTAACGTGACAGCCTACGCACTGGTTTCCGACAAGCAGTTCATCGCTGACAAATGCCTGCTGCACAGGCGTCATGTTGTCAAGATGGTGCGGCTCACCAACTCCGGCCACATTGGCGGGAGCTTCTCCGCAACTGAACTCCTTTCTACTCTCTATTATTCGTTCCTCAAGCACGACCCGCAGAACCCCAAGTGGGACGGCCGCGACTACTTTATTTACTCAAAAGGGCACATATCGCCCCTTGCATATTCCATCCTTGCTGACTGCGGGTACTTCCCGAAGGCCGAGCTGGCCACTTTCCGCAAGCTGGGCACGCGGCTGCAGGGCCACCCGGACCGCAACAAGCTGCCCGGAATCGAGGCCTCAACAGGCCCGCTTGGTGAAGGCTTTTCGATGGCGCTGGGCCTGGCACTGGCCCAACGCGTGGACAGGAAGCCCAACCACGTCTGGGCAATCACCGGAGATGGCGAGCACCAGGAAGGCGAGGTCTGGGAAGCCATTATGGCCGCAGGCAACTTCAAAACCGACAACCTCACGATTATCCTTGACTACAACAAGAAGCAGAACACCTGCGAAGTCAACAAGGTGATGTGCCTTGAGCCCATCGCCGACAAGTACCGCTCCTTTGGCTGGAACGTCATCGAAATAGACGGCCACGACATCGGGCAAATCATGGATGCTTACAGGAAGGCGCTTGCGTTCAAGGGCAAGCCCACAGTGATAGTTGCGCACACCGTAAAGGGAAAAGGCGTCTCGATTTTCGAGCAGGAGGCTTCGGGCTTCCACGGAGCGCCGCCAAACGACGCGGAATTCGCAAAGGCAATGGCTGAACTCGGACCGGCAAAGGAGCCGGATTTCTTCTAGTGATTCTTATGGGCGGGCCATCCAAGGGAACGGGAATCGCAACTCGCGAGGCGTACGGCGAGGAACTGGCAAAGCTGGGCGAGGAAAACAAGGACATCATCGTGCTTGACGCTGACTTGTCCACTTCCACAAAGACCGCGGTCTTTGGCAAGAAATTCCCGGACCGCTTCTTTGACATGGGCATTGCGGAGCAGAACATGATAGGCGTTGCCGCAGGAATCTCGTTTACCGGAAAAACCGTGTTCGCATCAAGCTTTGCGATGTTCGCATCAGGAAGGCCCTGGGAGCAGATTCGCAACGCGGTTTGCCACAACAACGCAAACGTCAAGATTGTAGCAACGCACGGCGGGATTTCAGTCGGAGAGGACGGTGCAAGCCACCAGGCGCTTGAGGACATCGCGATAATGCGCGCAATCCCTAAGATGAAGGTTATCAACCCCGCAGACGGCGCTGCCACGCGCAAGATAATCCGCGAAGTTGCAAGTGACTTCGGGCCGACCTACGTGCGGCTTTCGCGGCCCAAGTTCCCGATTCTGTACGACGACTCCTATTCGTTCAAGATTGGCCGCGGCAACCTGCTTGACGACGGCTCAGACTGCGCAATAATCGCAATCGGCTACGAAGTCAACGAGTCGCTCAAGGCGGCGGAGATGCTCAAGGCCGAGGGGATTAGCGTCCGTGTCATCGACATGGCCTCAATCAAGCCCCTTGATTCGGGGCTTGTGCTCAAGGCCGCACGCGAGTGCGGGTGCATAGTCACAGCTGAGGAGCACAGCATAATCGGCGGCTTGGGAGGCGCGGTTGCGGAGTGCGTAAGCGCAGGCTACCCGGTTCCCGTTGTGCGCGTCGGAGTAAAGGACGTCTTCGGCGAGTCGGGAGATTTCCTTTCGCTTCTTGAAAAGTTCGGCCTCACTGCGCCGCACATTGCGAATGCGGTCAGGGCTGCAATCAAAATGAAGGCGTAATAACCTCCACTTGGTGAATACTACTATGAAGCTTTTCGTCGACACGGCAAACATCGAAGAAATCAAGGCTGCTGCACGCTGGGGCGTAATCGCAGGAGTCACCACCAACCCCTCCCTGATTGCGAAGGAGGGCAAGGACTTCAAGGAAGTCGTTGGAGAAATCTGCAAGCTCATTGACGGCCCAATCAGCGCCGAAGTCACCGCGCTTGACGCTGCTGGCATGATTAAGCAGGGCAAGGAGATTGCCAAGTGGCACAAGAACATCGTAATCAAGATACCGCTTACCGAGGAAGGCATCGTCGCCTGCAAGGCGCTCTCCGACGCCGGAATCAAGACCAACGTCACGCTCTGCTTCTCCGCAAACCAGGCCATTATGGCTGCGCTTGCAGGAGCCACTTACGTCTCTCCCTTCATCGGAAGGCTTGATGACATCAACGAGGACGGCATGCAGCTTATTGCTGACATCCGCCAAATCTACACCAACTACGGATACAAGACGCAGATTCTTGCGGCAAGCATCCGCCACCCAGTTCACATCACCAAGTCCGCACTTTTAGGCGCAGACGTCGCAACGGTTCCCTACAAGGTCCTTTTGATGATGTTCAAGCACCCCCTTACTGACTCCGGCCTCAAGAAGTTCATGGAGGACTGGGAGAAGCTGCAGAAAAAATAGTTGGTGATTACATGGTTCAACGTGTTCCCCCTGAGAACAAGCGCAAGGTTACTATCACCGACATAGGCACTGTCGGGTTGGAGTCCGGAAAAAAGTTCGAACCTGAGCGTACCCACCTGCGCATTCCACCTTCGCAGAAGGCCGCCGATGCAAAGTTCCAAACTAGCGTGAGGGACGCGTATCGGGAACAGACGGAGAAAGGCGGCAATATGGCCTTGAACCTTCACGAACAGAAGGGTTATTTGCCGCAAAAGCTTGCGACCAGGCTCCGCCGCCTTCTGGACAAGTAGCCCGCAGGGCGGTTTCGCCAAAATTCCACCGCTAATCTTAATAAGAAACTCATTCTAATTCAAAAAATATTATTTTGCGAGGCGAATCGTAAGAGAAATGATTAGTTTTCCCAAAAAGGTCCTAATGATCGGGTACGGCGCAGTTTCGCGCTGCACGCTGCCCATCCTTCCCAAGCACATCGACGTCCCCCTTTCCAACATCACCATCATAGATTTCGAGGACAAGTCAAAGGAACTTGAGCCTTGGGTGAAGAAGGGCGTCAAGTTCGTGCAGGACCGCGTCACCAAGGACAACCTCCCGGCATTGCTTTCCAAGTACGTATCAAAGGGCGACCTAATCATTGACCTTGCATGGTGCATCGACGCCTGCGACATACTCAAGTGGTGCCACGACAACGAGGTACTCTACATCAACGCGTCAGTTGAGGAGTGGGACCCGCAGGAGGGCATGACCGAGAAGACCACTTACGAAAAGTCGCTGTACTTCCGGCAGATGAGGATTCGCGAGCTGGTAAAGCCCTGGCCGAGGGGGGCGACAACCGCAGTGCTTGACCACGGCGCAAATCCCGGCCTAATCTCGCACTTTGTGAAGAAGGCGCTTGTTGACATTTCAGAAAAGCTCATTGCCGAAGGCAAGGTCTCCGAGCAGAAGGCCGCTGACATCCGCAAGCACCTCAAGGACAACAAGTTTAACTACCTTGCGCGCGAGCTTGGCGTCAAGGTAATCCACTGCTCCGAGCGCGACACGCAGGTGACCAACAAGCCCAAGGGAGTTGACGAGTTCGTCGGCACCTGGAGCATCGAGGGGCTGCGCGAGGAAGGCACCGCGCCTGCTGAGCTTGGCTGGGGCACCCACGAAAAGACCCTGCCTGGCCTGGCCTGCCTGCCGCCAACCGGGCCCAAGAACCAGATTTTCCTTGCCCAGATGGGCATAAACACTTATGTGCGTTCGTGGATTCCCAACCAGGAAATCGTCGGCATGGTAATCCGCCACGGCGAGGCCTATGGCCTTTCGGACAGGCTCACGGTCTGGAACGGAAGGAAGGCCCTCTACAGGCCAACTGTGCACTACGCGTACATGCCCTGCCACGAGACCCTCTCGTCGCTGTGGGAGCTCAAGTGCCGCTACTACGAGATGCAGCCAAATCTCCGCATTCTCTACGACGAGATCACCTCCGGTGAGGACATCCTCGGCGCCCTCGTGATGGGCCACCCGTACGGTTCGTGGTGGTGCGGGTCGATACTTGGCATTGACGAGGCAAGAAAGCTCGTGCCCGGCCAGAACGCGACCACGATACAGGTGGCAATCGGGGTGGTCGCCGCGTTGTGCTGGATGATTGAGAACCCGACCAAGGGCGTGTGCCTGCCGGACGACTTGCCGTATGATTACATGCTCAAGATTTCCGAGCCATACCTGGGCAAGCTCGTCTCGGTGCAGAGCGACTGGACCCCCCTGAAGAACCGCAAGATTTTCTTCATGGAAAACCCCCAGTGCAAGGCAGACGAGGACGACCCGTGGCAGTTCCGCAACTTCGAGCTGCTGCCCTGAAGAAATTGCGGGTTGGCCGGGATTGGCCGACCATCATTCCCCTTTTTGTTTTTCCTTTTTATTTTCCCTCTCTTTTTTCGCGCCACCCGAACAAAATAAAAGCTTTCAAGCCAAAGCTACTCTTATGAAAATCGCAATCGGCTCCGACCACGCAGGGTTTGCCCTCAAGGAGGACTTGAAGTACGCAATTGACCGCGACTTGAACGCGATAGTCGTCGACGTGGGCACGAACAGCGAGCAGTCCGTAGATTACCCCGATTATGCGGAGAAGGTAGTCCGTCTTGTCCAGCAAAAGGAAGTCGATTTCGGCATCCTCATCTGCGGAACAGGCATCGGGATGAGCATCGCCGCAAACAAGTTCGAAGGAATCCGCGCGGCAAAGTGCAATTCCGCAGTCGAGGCAACTCTCACGCGCCAGCACAACGACGCAAACATACTCTGCCTTGCATCGCGCACCGTTGACAACGAGCTTGCGATGCAGCTTGTCAAGGCTTTCGCGATGACCGACTTCTCGGCAGAGGAGAGGCACGTGCGCAGGCTCTCAAAGATTACGAGCCTCGAATGCGCAAACCACGACGAGATGCGCAAAAAGCGCATGACTCCCTGAGGGCCTTTTGGCTCTTTGGCCTAAATCTTTTTCTATACTCCCTTCCATCCTACTGCTATGGCAAAGGTTGCGGTTACACTGCTCAATGCGGATTGGTCGAACCTGACTGCGGACATCCGCAAAATCGAGGCCCTTGGGGTCGACTTCATCCACCACGACGTGATGGACGGCCACTTCGTGCCCAACATCTCATTCGGCTCCTACGCCCAGGAGTGCATACGAAAGGTCACAAAGAAGCCCATTGAGACGCACATGATGGTCTACGAGCCGCAGCGCTTCGCCGAGTCCTACGCAAAGGCAGGTTCCAACTACTACTTAATCCACTTCGAGGCTTGCGGCAACCTCGCAGCCGCAATCGAGGAGTGCCAGAAATACAAGCTAAAAGTCGGAATCGTGCTCAACCCCAACACGCTTGTGGAGGATGTCGAGCCTTACTTGCGCAAGTACGACATCGCAATCCTTCTTCTGATGGGCGTCTACCCCGGTTTTGGCGGCCAGAGCTTCATCCCTGAAACAGTCAAGCGGCTTGGTCAGGCGCGGCACATGATTGACCGTCTCGGGGTGAGGACTCTTTTGGAAGTCGACGGCGGGGTGAACGCAGCTTCGTACAAGGAGTGCCTTGAGGCCGGCGCGGACATACTCGCAACCGGAAGCTACGTCACCAAGAACCTCGGCAAGAAGGAGACAAAAGAGTTCTTCAACGCAGTCCATTCCTTCAAGCGGAGGAAATAGCGCTCGCACCCCCGGCCATTGTGATTAGTCATGCAGGCAACCAACAACGACGTCTTGGGATTCTATTTCTCCCCGCCCGACGTGCAGGGCGTGAGAAAGCTCGCCGGTAAAGCCAAGGAGGAGGCCGAGGCAATATTCACCACCCACAACATACTCCGGCCGATGAGCACTTTCGAGCGTGGCTGGCTGTACGGCTACCTCTACGCGGGCGACATCTCGGTGTTTGTGGCAATTGGCCGCGACAACAAGGACAGCAGGTTCTTCCAGGAGTTCCGCCTCGGCGGCAAGACCATCGTGGTGGGCGAGAAGCTCTGCGAGTCCAAGCTCGACCAAGGGAAGCTCATCATCCGCGAGAGCGGGCTGCAGGTGGACTGGTGCGGCCCCTTCCCGGAGTTCTCGGTCTCGGTGTGGCTTGAAAAGGAAGGGCACAAGGCCGAGTTCAAGTACAAGTTCGAAAAAATCAACGACAAAGTCGGGCCCTACAAGTGCGTGGGCGACGTCTTGGGCAACCGGCTTGCGTACTTTTACGTGCTCCCCTGCAAGGCGACTTTGAATACCAAGATTGAGGGCGACCCGGAGAAGCTCGGCATTCCCAAGGAGCTGTCCGAGCGGCTCAACGGTAAGGAAATAACCTCATTCTTCGCATACAACGAGGCTGTGCACGCCAACGGCCCGATTTACAACGGCGGCTGGTACTGGCACATGCTGGAGTGCTACCAGGACAACCCGGCAAAGCCTGAGATGATGTTCGGGTTCATGGACCTGTTCTTTGAGGGCAACAAACCGGAGCACGAGCGCGGCTCAACCATCCTCAACTTACAATTCTACACCGTTGACTTGGAGTCCGGCAGGATTCACATCGACACCGATGCGAAGATTACCAAGGAGACCAAGGACAACAAGCCGGTTTTCACTTTTGAAAACGAGGAGATGTCCGCTGAAATCCGCGCCCAGACCGTGCCCGAATTGAGAAAGATTGAGGGCAAGAAGGAGATGTTCGGCGTGCACCTCCAGCACATCGAGTACTCGTCCTACCAGAGCGAAGGCACGATAAAGGTAGGCGACAAGACCTACAACGCAGTTGGCACGAGCGAGATTGCGGGCGGAAAAGGCCAGAGATGGATTTAGGCTTTAGCACAGCGGGGTCGAACACACTTTCACTGTGCGCGTAGGGCTTGCCATGTCCTTCCTATAGCCGCCGCTTGTGTACAGGGTGTAGTTGTAGGTGCCAGTTGCGAGGTTTTCGTTGCGGTACTGGAAGAACCACGCGCTTGGCGAGTACTTGTTCAGGCTGGTCCGGTATTGCATTGAAATCTCGCCTGCTGAAAGCGCGCGGTTCCACGCGCGCGGCTCGTCAATCCAGCCGGAGAAGAGTTCGGGGTCCGACGTGGAAGCTCCGGCTATCTGCAGCTTGTTGATGTTCTTCGCATAGTTTCCGGAGCAGCCTGCGGGTTGGGCGTCGTTGACATAATAGCATATCTTGGTGGTGCCGTCCCTTACCGCAACGACGTACGTCCAGGCGTTGGGCGGGATTGCGTATGTGCCTCCCCCCGCGTTCCAGTAGCCCAGCGTGTTGGTTGACGGGTATATGTACAGCCCGTCGTCGTCAACGGTGTTCGTCTGGAAAATCGCCCGGTATTTCGATGTCTTGTCGCCCCTGTCCTTTATCCACGCGGCAAGCGTCCACGTCGTGAGCGTGTCGGAGAACGGGGTGTTGACGAAGTCGTTGACCCCGTCGAACGCCATTGCGGACTGCCATTTTCCCTCCGGCTCCCAGTTTGCGTGCTTTGCACGGCCGGCGCCGTAGCGCGCGGCGACTTCGGTCGCAGAAAGGGCGCGGCCGTAAATCCCGACCTCGTCGACGATTCCGTTGAAATAATGGTACGTGCCCGGGCTGAGCATTAGGGCTTCAGCGGCGTTCCAGGGGTTTGCGGAAGACGCTGACATTCCCACCTGGTTCTTCAATGCGCCGTCCACGTACACTTTCTCGTATCCATCCCGGTCAAAAGTCGCGGCAACGTGGTGCCACTGGCTGTCGTTTATGTTGACGTTGCTTGAAAGCCAGTAGTCCTTGCCTGTGCCGAAGTACGAGTTGATGTCCAGAATCGGGTAGTCGTAGACTATCCAGAACCTTCCCTCCATCCCCGCTTTTCCGAGTATGACGCTGGTCAGGCTGGCCGGGTTCACCTTGGTCCAGAGCTCGACTGAAATGTCGCCCAGCCCGAACTGAAGGCTTGCGGGACTCCCGAAATCAACGTAGTCGTTCGCACCGTCGAAGCTTATCCCGTTGCCGCTTGTTCCAGCAGTCCAGTTGCAACTGGCGCCCATGCCGTAGCAAGTGCCGTTGTTCTTGTAGATGCTCTCGTCGTAGGCTACGGAATCCGTGTTCCCGTCCATGTGCAAAAGGAGCGCGGTGTTTCCGTAAATCGTGCCGTTGTTTCCGCCTGAAGCGCCGTCAACTGCCTTGGTTGCGGAGTCGCCGGCGAGGTCCGCATCGTCGAAGTTCATCGAAAGCACAAGCGACTGGTCGTAGGTTGAGTAGTTGGCGCCGTTCCAGTTGTAGTTCAAGCTGTAAAGCTGTGCGTCCTTCACCGTAATCAGTGCGGATATGTTCGGCCTAGTCGTGCTTCCTGCGCCGTCCGCTGGCGAGTTTGGCATGAACTGGGGCTTGCATCCTGGAGTGTAATATGAGGGGTCTAGAGCTACGCCCGCGGATTTCATCTGCTCTGCAAGCGTCACGTTGGCCTGGGTTGTCGTTCCTTGGAGCATGTAAATAATCGTGATTACCACAAGAAGGACTCCGCTAAGCATCAGGATGTATTCGAATGCGCCCTGGCCGCGTAGGAGTCTCACGTTAGGCTTTTCGCGATAGCCTGATTATTAGCGTTGCGTTTTTATCCTGCGTGTATGATGGGATTGAAGGCTGCCGCTTGCGGAGGGAAAAATGGCGAAGGAACCCTGATTTCTACTTCCTTGCGCCTGCGACCTGCTGTGATGCTTTGCCTAGTTCTTTCCGCCGTGAAGGGCGCAATACTCGCCAAACGAGCACTCGATGACTTCCTTGAGCTTGCCAATCGGCACGCGCCTCTGGTTTCCTGAGTCGCGCTCGCGGATTGTCACGTCGCCCTTTTCAAGCGAGTCGTAGTCAACCGTGATGCAGAACGGCGTGCCGACCTCGTCTTGCCGCGCATAGCGCTTGCCGATTGAGCCGGACTCGTCGTACTCGCACACGAACTCGTTTCGAAGCATCTCAAAAACCGCGCGGCCCTTCTCGGCAAGCCCGTCCTTTTTCATCAGCGGGAAAATCGCCACCTGCACAGGCGAAAGCTCGGGGTGCAGTGCAAGGGTACTCGTGCTTCCCTTTTCAGAGGCGTTCTCGCGGTAGGCATCCAAAAGCACAGTGAAGAACACGCGGTCCACTCCGATGGACGGCTCGATTACGTGGGGAGTCACGCGCTCCTTGTTCTCCTCGTCAAAGTACGAGAGGTCCTTGCCGCTTTCCTTCATATGCTGCGTAAGGTCAAAGTCAGTGCGGTTTGCGATTCCCTGCAGCTCCTTCCATCCCCACGGGTACTTGTACTCGATGTCCCAAGTCTCGATGGAGTAGTGTGAAAGCTCGGTCTTTACGTGCTCGCGCAAGCGGAGGTTTGCCGGGGTGATTCCAAGCGAGTAGAGCCACTCCAAACAAGTGATGAGCCAGTAGCCGTGCCACTGTGTCTTGATGACTTTCTTGGAAAGCGCGTCTCCGATTGTCATTGTCTCCATCGCGCCGTCCTTTCCTTTCTCCTGCTCGATTGCGGTAATCATCTGGACTTGCTTTGCCTTCACTTCATCAGTAAGCATTGGGCAGCTGTTCACGAGCTTGGGGTGGATGAAGAACTCGATTTCCATCTGCGAGAACTCGCGGCATCTGAACACGAAGTTTCTTGGTGCAATCTCGTTGCGGAACGCCTTGCCTATTTGCGCAATCCCGAAGGGAAGCTTCTTGCGCATCGCCTGCTGGACTATCTTGAAGTCGGCAAACATCAGCTGTGCGGTCTCAGGACGCAAATATGCAATCGAGGACTCGTCCTGCACTGCTCCAATGTGGGTGTTGAACATCAGGTTGAACTTGCGCGCAACCGAAAGTTCGCCTCCGCACTTCTGGCAGACTATCTTGTGCTCCTTGATTAGCGCGCCGAGCTTGTCTAGCGAAAAGCCGTCCACGCTAATCTTCAGCTCGTCCTCAACAAGCGTGTCCGCGCGGTGCCTTGACTTGCACTTGAGGCAGTCCACAAGGGGGTCGTTGAATGCGGCAACGTGCCCTGAAGCCACCCACACTCTTGGGCTTGTGATTATTGCTCCGTCGATTCCTACAATGTCTTCGCGCGACTGCACGAAAGTCTTCCACCACGAGTTCTCGATGCGCTTCTTCAGCTCACAGCCATAGGGGCCGTAGTCGAAGAACCCGGCAGATGAGCCGTAGATGTCGCTGTTTGCAAATAGTATTGCCCTGCGCTGGCAGAGGCTGATTACCTTCTGCGTAAGCTCGTCAGTGATGGTTGATTTTGAGACTTTGTTGGATGACATTAGAATAGACCCCCTGGGCTTAGCTGGATGCAAAACCGCGTAAAATTCTAGCTAGTCAAGACTTATTTAACCTAGAGGCAACAAAATAGTATATTCAAGTTCGCACTATTTGGTGGTTATTGTGGCATCACGAGAGGATTTTTTCAAGCTGGCAAAGAAGGGGGTTACTGAGAAGTACTCCCGCAAGGACCTGCAGATAATGCAGGCAGTACGCAGCTTAGACGACATAGACCAGGCCAAGAGCCTGCTCTTTACACGGCTTGCCGAGTGGTTCAAGCTAAACTTCCCCGAGCTTGACGTTGCAAACGAGGAAAGCTACGCGCTCATTGTGGCAGAGTTCGGATCCAAGGAAGGCCTCTCCAAGGCCAAGCTTGTTGAGATGGTCGGCGAGACCAAGGCAGGTGAGGTTTTCGCAGCGTCCAAAAAGAGCTTCGGCGCGCCCTTTGACGAGGCAGACACCGCGGTCATCCGCGCTTTTGCACAACAGATTTACTCGCTTTTTGCCGCACGCAAGGTGCTTGAGGATTACATCACCGAGCAGGCAAACCACGAGATGAAGAACCTCTCCTACATCCTTGAGCCAACAATTGCTGCAAGGCTGATGACAACTGCCGGTGGCCTTGAAAAGCTGGCATTGATGCCTGCAAGCACAATCCAGGTAATCGGCGCTGAGAACGCCCTGTTCAAGCACATCAAGTCAGGCACGAACCCGCCCAAGCACGGAATCATCTTCCAGAGCGCATACGTGCGCGGGGAGCCGCTTGAACGCCGTGGCAGGATTGCGCGCGCGCTTGCGGCCAAGCTTGCGATTGCGGCAAAGGGAGACTTCTTCTCAGGAAACTTCATTGCAGAAAAGCTCAAGGCTGACCTGGACGCACGCGTCAAGGAAGTCGTTGACCTGAACCTTGCTCCCCGCAGGGAGCTTACTGAGGACGAGAAGTTCCGCAGGGACTTCGGCTTCTCCAAACGCGGCCCCGGAGCACGCGGAGGATTTGGCGGAGACCGCAGGCAAAGCGGTGGAGACAGGCGCCGCGACCGGCCCAAGCAGAGCTTCCAGAGCAAGGCTTACGAGGCAAGGCGTGAAGGCGGAAACGAACGCAGTTTCGACCGTCCTGCAAGGCGCTACGATGCGCCCCGCGAGGGCGGCTCAAGGCCAAGCTACGGAGACAAGCCCCGCTATGGTGGCGACCGGCCAAGCTTTGGCAACAGCCGTCCAAGCTACGGCGACAGGCCTCGTTCGGGATTTGGCGGAAAGCCGCGCTTCGGCGGTGGAAGGCGCGACGGCAAGCGCGAACGCTCTGGCGGAAAGTTCCGCAGGTAGTTCGTCCAGCTTCCTGTTCGCTCAGCTGGTTTCCATAATCAGGAACTTGATGGCTTCCCAGCCTAAGGCTCCTGCGACAAGAATCAGGAATATGTCAAACAGTTCGATTTCCATTAGCCTTACCAGTGGACTTGCCTTTTCTTGGGTAATTTTTATTCGCCTGTTGGGCTTAATGTAGCTTTGCTGTTTTTAAATCATAAATCCCGCCGATTCGTGACGGCGCAAGAGCAGGGCTAATTTTTTCCTTCGGTCAAGGCATCCAATATTTTTCCGGGGTTAGCTATCGCTATTCCCTGGTAGTTTTTCAAGTCTGTAAGGTGCCTATCCCACGAAGCTATGTAGTCCGCCTTGCAGGCAACCGCGCACTCCAAGACGCGGTTATCGGGCTTGTCAGAAAGGACGTCAAGCGTAAAATCGGGGTTTACCAGCTCAAGATAATTGAGGAAGCCGCCTACAATCCATTCAACCCTTGCATTTGAGAATTGGTAGTCCCTTATGGCTACCCCTCCGAATTCCCGCAATATTGCGATGGAAGTAAAACCCGAGATTTTTCCTTGCGCTGCGAGAAGGACCAGCTTGGACGAAGTTCCCCTTTCCGAGATGACTGCCGAGAGAAGGACGTTCGTGTCGAAGACTATCCGTGTCATTGGTTCACTGCAAAGTCAAAGGATGACTGGCGGTAAAACGATTCCTTATATCCGTGATAAACCGGAGTTTCACGCAAAAGGGTTATTAAGATAATCTTACCAGTAAGACTAACGGGAGTGGTGCGTTTTGAAAGATGCGGATATTCACGTCACAAGGATGTCGTCCAAGGGGCAGGTAGTCATACCGGAACAGCTGCGCAGGGAGTTGGACCTGGATTCGGGCTGCGTATTCATCGCCTACGGCGGCTCGGACGCCATTTTGCTGAAACGCATGCGTTTCAGCGACCCTGCTGCGGAGTTTCAAAAGATGGCGGATTGGGGCGCTGCCCACGCAAAGAAGCTTGGGTTGGACACCAGCCCGCAGGCAATCGTCAGGGCACAGCACAAGCGCAGGGCTAAGGGTTAGTTATCCCGATTCCAAGGCTGACTAGGGCAGGAAGTCCTGGCTCTTGATTTTTTCCGGCAGGTACGTCGTCGAGATGTACTGCAGGCTCTTGGATGAGAGCGCCTGGATTTCTGCCTTGATTTTCTTGTCCAGGAACTTGTCAATCTCGCGCTGCCAGGCCGGCGCTTTGAACCACTCGTAGGCCTTCATTTCCTCTGCGCGCTTGATGTCCAGCTCCTTTGCCTTGATTGTCACGCTGCGCAGGTCGTAGTGCTCGATGTCGGAGATGCTCAGCCCGAGGAACTTCATTTCCTTGGTCCCGAGCCGCTCGGACTCGTGTGCAAGCGCCATCGAACCATACTTCATGGTGGAGTAGATGTACCACCCGTAAGGGTCGGCATCAGTAAGGCAGTAAATGGGAAGCTTCAGCTCCGAGGATAGGCGCTTGAGGAGCCTGCGCGCTCCGCGTGCGGCCTGGCCTCCGGTAGTCATCAGAAGGCACTTGTTCTTGTGCCAGTAGGCGTCCTCGTTGAGACGGTCGAATATTGCGTTCTTCTCAGCCACGAGCACGTACTCTGCGCTGATGTCCTTGAACTCGACCTGCTCGACAATGGATGGCACGGCCCAGCCGCCCGAGCCCATCTTGGAAAGGTCGATTTGGTCCACTTTGTCCTTGACGCGGTCAGTGACTATCATGTCGCCTGCGATTCTTCCTTTAGGTTCTGCACGCAGGTGCAGCCTCTCGCGGAAAGTGTCAAGCGCAACCTCGAAGTCCACGATTGCCAAGTCCGATTCCTTTTGCTCGTCAATGGTGTCTTCCTTGGTTCCGGGGATGGTGTGCTTCTTTGCGTAGTAGAGGTCTCGGAGGGTGGCTGTGAGGTTGTTGTCAAGCAGGTCCTTCTTGACGTATGATGCGACGAGCAGAGTCTGCATGAACCTGCGCGCGTGGGCCACGTTGAACAGGTAACGCCGGGCGAACTTGTCTCCCAGCTCAATCTTCTTGGACTTCTCGTTGAACGATACGTTGGACGAGCCGCGCACCGGGATGTCGATGTGGAGGTTCTCGCCCTTGTCAATCTCCTGCAGTAGCGCGGTTGCGAGAGTCTGTATCTTCTGGATGGTCTCGGCATCGTACTCGCGTATCTGCTTGGGCGCCGCCTCTCCTGCTTCCTTCTTTGCTGCCATTTTTCAAAAACCTTCAATGAATGTCAAAAATCCTTGCTGCCAATTCTTCGTGCTTTTTGCCTTTTTTGCTTATTCCTCGGCCTTGCCGTCCTCTTCTTCCTCGACACCGCCGACTTCCTCAAGTTTTTCGTCGGCGCCTTCGCCCTGCGCAAGGAGTATCTTGGTGTGCTCCTCGGCGGTCTTCTTGAGCTTGGCCGCCACGAGTGCCTTGTCGGTGCCGGTAAGGTCGTTCATGCACTCTGCGACCTCGCCAATGTAACGGAAGAATATGCTGCGCCTGTGCTCCTGCTCCTTTGCCCTGTCCAGTGCGTTGAGGTACTTTGCGATGTCGCGGCCGCATTCCATGAGTGCGGCGCGGATTTCCTCGATGATTTCCTCCTCGCCTGAGATGGACAGCTTGCCTGCTCCGGAGTAGGGCACGTAAACGGACACGAAGTTGATGAATATGCTTACCGGCAGGCCTTCCCAGCCCTTGAGGTTGTAGCGTGACCAGTCGACGTCCTTTGCCGCAAGCGTGGTTGCGCACGTTCCCGCGTCGAAAAGCATTGGGACGCGGTTTGCAAAGCGGAGCAATTCTCCCTTGGTCTCAACCGGGTTCCCGTTCTCGTCGGTGCTCACCCATGAGCCGCTCTTGCCGCCATAGGCGATCGCCGCCTCGACAGCGAAGGGTATGCCGCCGCGGAAGACTTTCGGCTTCCTGCAGACTACCTTCATCTGCTCTGGTTGGAGGATGTTCTTGAGCGACATCTCAATCTGCTGCTCGCCTATCATGATGAGCGAGTCGGTTTCTGGAGCAATCCACTTGATTTGCGAGAATGCCTTTACTATGTGCTCGGCTTCGGGCCAAGTCAGGGTCTTTGGAGCGCGTTCGAAGTACCTCCTGTAAAGCGCGTCGTTGAATGCCGCAGTAGTCTTGTACTCCTTGGTCATCTGCTCGAGCACTTTCGGGTCGAGCTGGCCGCGGTAATAGTCCTGGCAGAGCGTGAAGACTTCCTTTACCTTCTCCGCGCTGATGCGCGTGAAGTCGGCCTGCAGCATCGAGGAGATTTTGCGCGCGCTTGACATCTGCGAGATGTCCATCAGGTCAGAAGTGGAAATTCCCAGCGGGTGCGGGAGCGTCTCCTTGGCCTTCTTGGGGATTTCCTTTGAGGCGCGGGGGAAGACGACTATTTCCTTGTTGGGCTCGATAAGCGTAATCTGGACGTGCGGGTTCGCGATTGCGGTCCTGCGCAGGTACTCGTACACGCCGTACTCGGACCTGTTGTAGGTGACCTCGGAGAACTCCGCGTCAATCTTCAGGCCGCGGTACTTTCCGGAGTATTCCCGCTCGTTCTTCACAGCAGGCTCGTTGGTCTTGACGTCAATCGTGATGTCGCACTCGTAAATCTTGTAGTCGCCGAGGCTGGTCTTGACCTTGGTGGGCTTGCCGGTTGTAATCTGTGAGAAGAGTGTTGCGTATGAAGCTCCGATTCCTTGCTGTCCGCGCTTCTGCTTGCGGTGGTGGAACTTCGTGCCAGAGAGGAGCTTTCCAAGGGCGTTTCCCACGAACTGCTTGGGGATGCCGATTCCGTTGTCCTCTACGACCACGCGCACGTGGCCGTCTGAAAGGTTCTCGATTTCGACGTTGATGTCGGGCAGTATCCCGCCTTCCTCGGCAGCGTCAAGGGAGTTCGTGACGTACTCGTGGACGATGGTGGTCAGTGAGCGCACTTTACCGGAGTAGCCAAGCATCTGCCTGTTCTTCTTGAAGAACTCGGCAACGCTGTACTCCTTGTAGTCGTGCGACTGGGCGTCCTGCGCCTGCGTTATTTCAGCCTTTGCCGGAGCGGCTGCCTTTGCGTCCTTTTCTGCCATTGCAAATACCTTTGGGTGAGAGTTGTTGATGCGTGAAAGCCTTAAATGTACCCGCTTTCAACCGACCAAAATTCGGGGTTTTTACCTCGTAAATTCTTATGGTCTTGAAGCTTATTATTCCCTCGTGGGTGCCTTGGCTTGTGCCTGAGGTTTATCTGTAAGGACGAAAGAGTTTATAAAACTTGATTGGGGCGCACGATAAAAGTCAGATTTTTCCAATCATGTAGGGGATTTTTCGCACGGGCAGGACTAGCCTTTTTATGCCGAGCTCCTTGGCGATTGCCGGTGCGGCCGCCTCGCGGTGCAGTTCTTCCAGGTTTTTCCACGGCGGCTTGGCTGCGGAGACTCCGGCCGAAGTAATCCTGCGGAAGTCCCGTCCATTGTAGAGCGTTTGCCCGTTCTTGCCAGTGTTGGATGGGATTAACAGCGGCTTTTCTCCGAACCTTTCGCGGTAATACTTGCCGATTCCCTCATTCATCGAGAGTGGCCGGTTTATTCCGGGTTGTTTCTTGAGCAGTTCAGCTGCTTTGGATTCCATTTCCTGCTGGTTTTTCAGTTCGTGCTTTTCACGCAAGTCATCCAGCTTCTTCAGGTAATCCGTCACGTAGTCCACGACCCCCGAGCTTAGCCCGCGGGGGACGTACGCGTAGAACTTCGGGGTCATTTCGGTGTTCTTGAAGTCGAAATCCATCCTCTTGCTCCAGCCTTTGCGGATGTTCTCCTTGGCGTCGACGAACCTCAAATCGTTGACTTTCCTAACCGTGTCGCTGAGTTCGCGGCGGGTAAGCATGCCGTCCTTGTGTAGCCAGGTCAGCAGCCCGAGGAAGCTTTCGGGCGACTGTGTCTTCATGTGTTGTGCAACAAGCTTTGAACCCCGGTTGGCGGAGTCAAGTATGCCCCTCAGGTTCTTTTGGGATTGCTGTACTGCCCCTTCGCCCGTCAGGATGGATGCCGCCAGTTGCCTGGCCGGGTAACTGGCCCTTTGGTCTGCAGCGCGCTTTTCGGCGTCTTGGCCGAGGCGTTCTTTTGCCTGCCTTTCCTCAAGCATCTTCTTTATTTCCTTCTCGTGGACTCCGGGCTGGCGCGTGATGAACTTGGCAAGGGTTATCAGGTTCTTCAGGTCGCTCTTGGCGTGGGCGTCCTTTTCGCCCTTAAGTAGTTCTTCGAAGTGGCCGATTGTCTTTTGGGCTACGCTCTTGTTGTAGATGTCGTGCAGCTTTGCCATGTCGTATTGCCCGATGTGGCCTTTCTGGTACAACCCTTCCGATATGGTGCGCAGGTGTTTTATTGCAGCCAATGAGATGGAGTAGTCGCTGTTGGTATTCCGGACGACGCTGCGAAAAAGCGGGTCGGAGCGCACCTTCCTGTCTGCCGACATCTCCTTCAGCAGGTCGTTCACGTCCGGGTAATGCCCCTGCTGGGTGTACGCGTCCATGCCCCGCCACGTGAACGAGATGGTGCCGTAAAGTTTCTTCAGGGTCTTTTCGCTCCTATCCCTTGGCATGAACCGCGTCATCAGGTAGACGTTGCGAAGCGAGCCCGTATAGTCATATAGGGCGTGCCATGTCGGAGGCACCTTGTCCGACATCAGGATGAGGTATTTTTGCAGGGCCTTCTGGAATTCGGGATTGGCATAGACTGTGCTGGGAAACGAGACTAAGTGGGCAAGCCTTGTCAGCCGGGGGATGTCATTTTGGAAGAGCGTCATCGTCCTGTTCTTTATGCGCGAAACTTCCTTCTTGGCTGCGGCGGCCTCCACTGGGGCATCCGTTCGCATTCGCGCCTCCTCAAGGTCGGGGACTTTTTTCAGGTCCTCGGACAGGCCGTCGATTTCATCTATGCTTTTCTGGATTAGCTTGGGGAAAGCTTCTTTTGTCAAAGCCGGGCCTGCGGTTGCCGCCAATTCTTTGTTTTTTTCAAGGATGTCGATGGCTTCGGAAAAGCTCATCCCGTCGATGGCTTTAGCGAACTGGTTCAAGTCATTCTGTACTGACATTTCAAAGCCCCGTCATTTCCAATTCCTATCTGGGCATCCTTCTCAGCTTCTTGTTGCGCTCAAGGTATGAGTATACTCCCGCGTGCGTGCTTCCCATCAGCAGGCGGTTGATGGCCTCGCGCGCGTCGTGGAGCTCCTCGAACGTGCCGATGATTGCAATCTTGTGCTCCCAGACCGAGATGTGCGCCTCGGAAAGGTCCTCAAGCACCTTCTTTGCCTTGCCTTCCTGGCCGATTACGCGCGCAAGGTAGCGCTCGATGAGCTTTTCGGAGCCCGCAAAGAACGTCTCCAGGTCGATTACCTCGAGGTAGTACTCGTCGTCGAAGAGCTTGTAGGCCTTCTCAGGAGCGAAGCCGTAGTTGATGGCGTTGACCACCATGTTCGCTACCCAGACCGCGCCGCCGTCGCCCTCGATTTCAATGTCGCCGTCAACAAGCTTTATGTCGACCCCAAGCTCGGAGGCAATTCTCTTGAGAACTGCGCCGTCCTTGTCCTCGTAGGCCTTGATGCGCTTTTGTGGCACTTTTATCGTATCCATGAAAATCACTCTGGGAAAATTGTGTCTCGAACTACTTTTTGCTGAGCATGCTTTTATCGCCTTTGCCGGCTGTCTTCCTCTTTCCTGTTTGCCGTGACCTTTTTGTATACTTCCTCGTCGGACGTCTTGACGCCAAGCTTTTGGAAGAAGTCGGCTATGTTGTGGCAGTCCTTGCGCAAAAACATCTCGGCGTGCGGGTGGTTCTTCTCAACCCCCTGCGCCCAGTCAATCAGGTACGGCAATCCCTTGTGTATGATTATGTTGAAGCTTGAAAGGTCGGCGTGTATGATTCCCGCGTCAAAGGTCTTGCGCATGTTCTCGACAACGTCCTCATAGGTTGCCTGCGGGTCCTCAAGCACCACCTGCTCCATCAGCGCGGACTGGAAGCCGCCCTCGCCTAGGAACTCCATCACTATTACGTTGACGCGAAGGTAGTATGGTTCAGGCACGCGCACCCCCGCGCTGTGCATGAGCTGGAGGTTGGAGTATTCCTTGCGCGCCCAGTCGTTGACCAAAAGGCGCTTGTTCTTCCGCGGGTCGAACTTTCGGTCGCCCTCGATGTACTGGAGCATGGTCTTGAACATTGACGTTTCGTACTTGAAAATCTTCACAGCCACGTGCTCGGGCTTGCCGTCGGCTTTGAACCGGGTCGCGCGGAACACGCAGGCTTCCTTGCCGCTTGAAATCGGGAAGTCGAAGCTGTCGATTTTTCCGGTGTTCATCATCCAGTTGAGTATCTCAAGGACCTTGTCGTCAAGGACCTTGCTGGAGTAAATCTTCATGCGTTCCTTTATCGGCTTGACCTCGCGCTCGGGCTGCTTCCTCTTGGAAATCTTTCGTGCCAT
>Ga0074198_1000255_pt1 | contig 67690 bp, 67 predicted proteins | sample EPASupsiteSAE323_FD_64527 | JGI IMG/M metagenome (GOLD analysis project Ga0074198, IMG submission 64527) | Bioremediated contaminated groundwater from EPA Superfund site, New Mexico - Sample SAE3-23 | ecosystem: Environmental > Aquatic > Deep subsurface > Groundwater > Contaminated ... | reverse complement strand
ATGCAATATGTCTTGCATTATATGGCAGAACTCCAAGGCTTGGAAAAATAACAAAGAGCAGCAACCAGATAATGAGTCGTCAAACCGGCGAATGTTTTTCAGAAGTAGTCTTTGAGTCTCAGAAAGGAAGGTTCATCTGTCACTGGAGTCAGCAGCGGGCCAGGAAAAAAGCATCCGGTGAACTTCAACAGCCAAGACATGAGATAATAGACGCCGACACAGGAAAAGTCCTTACTACCAAGGTATCAGAAATCCAGGAGATAATCGAGGAAGTCACCGGTATGAAATATGACCAGTTTACAAGGTCCATACTACTTGCCCAGGGCAGTTTTGCCGCATTTCTCCAGGCTGGACCCGATGATCGGGCTCCAATTCTCGAACAGATTACAGGAACAGATATATACAGTCAGATCTCTATCCGGGTGCATGAGAAATATTCCGGTGAACAGGAGATATTAGAACGAATGAAGAAAGAGATCGAACTTATACAGGTTCTTTCTCCTGAAGAGATCGAAAATATTGAAACAACTCTCTCTTCTCTGAGACAACAGGTTTCATTGTGTACTAAAGAGATTTCAGAGACTTCTGATGCACTACAATGGCTTAAGGGGATTGAAAATATCAGGGAAGAGATTGACGCTCTAACCCGGGATAAGCAAGAACTCCTGATACTGAAGAATGAGGCAGAGCCGGAGATGCAGCGATTAGCATCTGCCAGAAAAGCAGTTCTTTATGAAGCGGTTTATTCAAATCTGAAGGAGAAAAGGGCAGAAGTAATTTCGGATCAGAAATCTCTGGAAGAGACGTCGCAGGCACTTTCAAAAAGCATGTTGAGATCTGTTGAACTTGAAGAAGAAGGGAGGATTGCATATGAGAGACTCCTCAAGGCCGAAAAGAACCAGATTGAGAGTTTTGAGGTGATTAAAAAGATCAGGGAACTTATTATCCAGATTAATGAACGGAGTAGATCCTGTTCAGCATACGAAGAAGAAGAAAAAAAAATAAAAACAGAACAGAAGGAAATTAAAAAATTACTGGATCTCTGTCTTGATGAGATTAAAAAAGTTGAATCAGAAAAAGCCCTGGCCAAAAAATATATTGAGGAGAACAGTCAGGATTCAGGATTAAATGAAGCATATTCCGGACTTGAGAGACAGATTGCCTCACTTGAGGGTCACTATAGCGAATTGAACAGAACAGGAAAAACCCTCCAGAAGATATCAGAAAAGATCTCCCTCTTATCCCAAGATGTTTCTGTAACACTTGAGACGGTGAACAGATATCGTAAAGATCAGGATGCTGCCAGGATTCTTGTAAGCCGGTTGAAGACATCTTTTGAAGAGACACTTGAAGGTGAAGATCTTCCTGTTCTCAGGGACAGGTATGAAAACCTTCAGGTCAGGGTTCAGAAACTGAATAATCTCAAAAAACTATTTTCGGATAAGAAAAAATTTACTTGTAGTATTGCTGACTTAAAGCAAAAAGAGGCGGAGATAAGTCTCTCACTTAAGACCCTTGAAACAGAGCACGATCAATTAAAAGGGAAGATATCAGTCCAGGAAGAACTCCTGAAGGTTAAACGCAATGCTTTCATACTTGCGGCTAGAGTCAGGGATATGGAAGAGGAGAGACGGCATCTTGTTGACGGATCCCCCTGCCCGTTATGTGGCTCCAGAACACACCCTTTTTCTTCAGGAGTCATTCCACGGTTTGATGATGCAGAGATCCAGGTAAAAGACGAAGAAGAGATTATATCAGGGCTTCAGGCTTCCCTGACCGGAATAATCACCCAAATAGGTAAGAGGGGGGTAGAGCTGGATACCAATTTAAGAGCGATTGTAAGCGATACAAAAGACCTTACCCTTACTGATAATGAGATCGAGATACTTATAAAAGGACTGAATCAGGATTCAGATCAAGCGATCTCTGAAGAACTGGCTATAAAAACACTTGAATCAGATGAGAAGACCCTGATATGGTGCAGAGAGGTTATAAAAGCCGCTTCAAAGATAGAGTCTTCCCTTAAAATTGCTACTGAAAAAGAGAAAGAAGCAGATAAACTCCTGTCAGAATGCGAAAAAGTCTTAACTGCGAAACAGTTTGAATATAAAAGTCTTCAGAATGAGAAAGAACGACTCCAATCAGAAGAAGAGACTTTGAATCAGAAGATAAAAGGTCTTGAGAGTGATATAAACAGAGATCTCTCCCAGAGGAAAATTGTGGTCTCATATGAGAGTAACCTCAAAGCGGTCCTGCTCCGCATAAGGAAAATTCGTGATAAGTACCAGGAAGAGAAGGGAAAGATTGAGAGTTGTGACCAAAGGTTATCAGGCCTTATGACCAGGAAGGCTGATTTATCAGGGAAAGTTGATGCTGTAGATAACAGGATTTTTAAGATCTCAAATGATATATCCAAACTTTATGGCGAGATCACCTATCTTTCATCAGAACGAAAAAAAATATTCGGAGAAAAGGATCCTGACGAAGAAGACAAAAAGCTTTCAAATGAGGTCACAACTGCAAAATCCATTCATTCTACCAGTATTACTGATAAATCAGATATACAGGCTGATATTAAATCCCAAAGAGACAAGATATCAGATCTGGATCTTGCCATAAACAAGAAGAAAAAAAATTTAACCATAAAAGAGAAGGAATTTTCTGAACGAATCAGTCAGTCCGGTTTTTTGGATGAAACAAACTTTGTTTCTGCTCTGCTTCCAATGGATGCACTTCAATCTCTTGAAGAGAAAGAAGAAAACCTGAAAAAACAGGAGAATAGTATTAATACGAATCTTGCCAGTGCTCATAAGAGGTTGGAAGAAGAGTCGGATCTGGCCCTCTCGACACAAAATCCTGATGATATAAGCCGAAACCTTTTGGATCTTGAGCAGAGGAGAAATGCTCTTAATACAGATATTGGAAAGTATCAGGAGAAACTATCAAGACATGAAGAGATAACAAGGCTTCTTAGTACGAAACTGGAATCCATAAGATCACAGCAGAAGGAGACTGACAGATGGAACAGACTTCATGAGCTCATTGGGTCATCTGACGGAAAGAAATTCAGGGTTTTTGCTCAGGGTCTTACGTTTCAGATCCTGCTAAGCCATGCAAATAAACACCTTAAGCAGATGACAGACAGGTACATACTGGTAATTGATCCTGACTCTCCTCTTAACATGCAGGTTATAGACACCTGGCAGGCAGGAACCATGAGATCCGTAAAAAACCTGTCGGGTGGGGAGGTTTTTCTGGTAAGTCTTGCTCTTGCTCTCGGACTATCAGGAATGGCGAGCATGAACGTAAGAGTTGACTCATTATTTCTTGATGAGGGCTTTGGAACCCTGGATGAGGAGGCACTTGAGACTGCTCTTACAACATTATCCGGCCTGCAGCAGAATGGAAAATTAATAGGAGTGATCTCCCATGTACCAGCATTACAGGAAAGGATTATGACACGGATTGTTATTGAGAAACAAACCGGTGGCCGGAGTATTATTCGTGGGCCAGGCATAATCCGTAATAAATGAGGATTCAGGTATAATAGAGTTTACAATTGAGCTGAATTGAAGATCCGATCTCCATTTATCCACCATATGTAACTTGTATCGTTAGGGTACTTGATAAATGGTTAAATTCAAAATAAAGGAGGATATTCTTCATGATATGGTTCCCATTCTTTCATCAGTCATAGGAGTATATCTGTATGGTTCGGTGGCTGAAGGAAGAGCTGATGAGAGGAGTGATATAGACATCTCTTGTTTACGGACAGGAATATGATCCTGTAAGACTTCAGTCCCTTGCATGGAAAAAGATAAAAAAGAGTACGATATCAGAATTTTTAAACTCCTGACCCTGTTTTATCAACTTTTTCTCCTCTCCGGTTTACTACTTCTTTTCCTCCAACAACTGCAAGATATGCACATACTCCCACAATGATTATTGAAGATCCTGACGGTATGTCCAGTACCCATGACAGGAATATTCCTGTTGTTGTAAGCCCGACACCTATAATTGTCGAGAGGAACATCATACCTTTTAGGGTTGCAGAGAAGAAACGTGCGATAGCTCCGGGTAGTGTCAGGAGTGCAATCACAAGAATAATTCCAACAACCTGAATCAACACTACTATTGATATGGCAATAAGAGCCAGTATAAGCAAGTTTAATGCTCTGACCGGAAGTCCTGATATCTCTGCATACTCCTGATCAAATGCATTGGCCAGCAGAATCGGGTAGAACAGGGCAACAATAATGATAATAATTCCTCCAAGAATACTCATCATCATCAGATGTTCAGGGGATACAAGCAGGATATTCCCAAAGAGGTAACTGAATAGATCAGAGGTATATCCAGGAGTCAGGGAGATACATAAAATCCCAAATGCCATTCCTCCAGCCCAGAATGCACCAATAAGGGTATCAATATGTTGTTTTGCCCTCTCCATAAGGCCCCATATTAAGGCAGATACGGCAAGGGTAAACCAGAATGCACCGGTCAGGGGATCTATCCCCAGGAGATATCCAAGCCCGACTCCCCCAAAGGCTGCATGAGAGATCCCCCCTGCAACTGAAATCATGTGCTTGACAACTATGTAACTACCAATGATCCCACATACAACGGAGGCCAGGAGACCTGCAAGAAGAGCATAACGAAAGAATTCATATCCAAGTGCTTCTATCATGGTCTTTCCGAGTGCTTTTTTAAAACCCTGTGAGGTATTTCACCATGAGTGATTATATCCACCGGACATCCATAAGTCTGTGCTAGCATATCCGGGGTCAGGTGATCAGTATCATGCTGGAATAACCGCTGGTTAAGACAGGCAACATGATTTACATGTTGTGATACAACCCCGATATCATGAGTAATGATAAGAATTGTAACCGTATGGGAGAGTGAGGCAAGAAGCATATAGAACTGTTCTTCTGTAGGAGTATCAACGTAAACGGTAGGTTCATCCAGGATAAGGATCTCGGGTTCTCCTACAAGAGCCCTGGATATCAGCACTCTCTGTCTTTCTCCTCCTGATAACTCTCCAACCGGCCTGTCAGATAGATGGGATGCAGAAAGTCTCATCAATGCATTTTCTGCTGCAACCAGATCTTCTTTACAATAACGCCTGATTATCCCTGGCTTTCGTCCTAGTCGTCCTGTCAGTACCATCTCTTTTACAGTAATCGGAAAATTAAAATCAAATGAATGATACTGTGGAACATACCCGATTCTCGATCTGTTCTCAGTTGATACAGGTTTTGAGAAGAGTAATATCTCTCCACGGGTTACCGGGATCAGCCCGAGTATGGAACGTATGAGAGTGGTCTTCCCTGCACCGTTCGGACCGATAATCGCATAGAAATCCCCTTTTCTAACGGTAAGAGTAACATCCTCCAGAATTGCCTGACCATCTATTATTACAGATAGATCTCTTATCTCAATTACCGGATCTCTCTGATTCATTTTCTTGCAATACTGTCTGCAATATGCTGCATATTTTTCAGGTAATCCCCTGAAAGAGGACTGATCATGACGACTGTTCCGTTAATTTCTTTGGCTAGTGTTACAGCTCCCTGCTGGGAGGATTCAGGCTCTGAAAATACAAGGGTAATATTTGCTGCCTTTGCATCTGATATAACCTCCCCTATTCCTTTCCCGGTAGGCTCGTGGCCGTTTTCTTCTATGGATAATTGTGTCAGGTTATAATCCCTGCAGAAATACCCAAAAGCCGGATGGTATACCAGTATTGTCCTTGATGGTATATTATCAAGGCTCTTGCGGATTGAGGTATCCAGAGCTCCTAGTTCATCCAGATAGATATCCCGGTTATGTGAAAATTCTTCTTTTAGTTCTGGTTTCAGGTCAGATAATGCATCACATGTGGCATTTACAATAACTGCTGCATTTTTAGGGGATAACCATACATGTGGATCTGTTGGTCCCTCTTCTTCTGCTTCTTCTTCGTGATGATCATTTTCCTCTTCTTCATGGTGATGAGGAGTATTCGGAAGAAGCATAATCCTTTCAGATCCGTTAATTATTTTTAGATCAGGGTACATCTTCTTTATTTTAGATAACCACCTGTTTTCAAACTCGATTCCGGATCCAAGAGCAATATACAGATCTGCTGATTCTAGTGCCGTAATCTGTGAGGGGGTCGGCTCAAAAGTATGCGGACTTGCACCAGGGGGAACCATCAGGGTTACATTTACTCTGTCTCCTCCTATTGCACGAATAAACTCCTCTTCTGGCGGTATGGTGCATGCAATATTCAGTACCTTATCCTCTGCTACTGACGCTTCTTTCTGCTGACTTGTACACCCGGTTAATATCAGAAACATAATCAGTAAAAATACAGGAATGGATATTCTGATAATGTCTTTAAGCTTAAAGCTAATTTTAATCATGCACATTCTCCGCAACAAGCCGGATCATGTTCGATAATACCGCAGGAGGCTCTGCTCGGGTGGCCCATAGCTTTACAGATCTGGTCAATATTTTCCCGTGGAACCAGGTGTTCAATGGCTTCTGCCTGCCTGCATGCCTCATATTCGCATAAACCCGAACATGTAAACATAAGGGTCAGGATACGATGACGCCGGTAGAGAAATCTGGCGAAAGAGATACCTGTTTCGGTGAGATGTATCTTCTGCCATGGATCATACGTTATGTATCCCGCCTCTCCTAAATCATGAAGGGATCTCGAGACTGTTGCAGTTCTGATCCTGAATTTATCTGCAATTTTTCCCGATTTAATTCCTTCTCCTTTTTCATAAATATATTTAATAAATTTAATCTTCTGGGGTGTCTCTATACGACCTGCCATATATGATAATCTGGATTATAAATTATAAAGCTTATAGCTAATTTTATTCAGCTTAATTCCAAAACAGAATAATGACAAAGACGACAGAATTCTAATCCTGCCAGTGTCGAAGGGTTTTTTGAACTGTCCTGATGCCAAGCAGGAGATTGCTGATATCCGGTTCCGGTTTAATATTGAGATCTTGTGAAATTGCATAAAAACAGGAGTAATGAACCGGACAGGCACGACATTTAGGTCCAGGGCCACACCAGGCTGAACCTATAAGATATAATGGCCGGTCAAGAACCCAGGAATCTTCAGGGGCTACCATTCTTGCAAGCTTTCTTGCCTTAAACGGTGTAATGTCACTTCCTACACCACATAACATGCGCCCGATAACTCGCGCATCAACAATATCCCCAACAATATCAAATGGTCCTGTCACACAACCTTCATCCTTTAGTGCTCCGATAATAAGACAGGAGATAGAACGGGGAATCTGCAACACATTAAGTCTTTTATAAACTTCATCCGGTGAATTTTCAAATCCGGTCCAGATCTGGCGGCCATCACCTGCATAAAACCTGATCATTCCAGAGGCAATCTTCCACAGACGTTCATGAACAGTGATCTCCGGGTGCAGATTATACTCAAAAAAGCGTTCTTTCCACTCTTCACGCGTATGATTATGGATAACCTGCCAGATGTTTTCAGGATCCTCAAGGATATCTTCGATAAAATAGATCGTATTATCCCAGATATCTGCTTTTCCTGACCTAAAGTCAAGGAAACATGCACAAAGGAACTTATTTGCACTCTTTCGTGTCATATTTCCAGAAGGAGAAGAGAAAAGCCATGACCATTCACTCCCTTTAAATCTTGGATTTTCACGCCGTAATCTTATAAGGGCATCTGCTACAGCCCTTATAACTTCAGCAGAGATCTGCTCTTTCTCATGCAAAAGATCTGACGACAATGATGCATATCTTCTGACCAGAAGAGCCATCCTGTTTTGCTGATCTTCACCAATTAGTATCTGTTTTGAAGGATCCGGCATATAATTAATTATTCTCCCTTATCTTTCCCATTGAAATCTTCCAATCGCTTTACAACTTCATTTATTATCTCTGCTGAACCTTTGGGATCTTCAGATACTAATGCTATAAATACCTGGTATGGGCGAACTTCAGCAGGTTTAAGTACCCTGATTTTTATTCTTAAAACACCGGTTTTTTTGGAAAATTCAGATTCTAGCCTTTTGGACTTATCAAATATTTCTGGCGATCCTGAATACCATGTCCTGCTTAAAATGAACATTTCCGGATTATGAACAGAAAGTTCATTAATTATTGCACTTGGTGTATACCAGTCATCAAACAGATCAAGACAGGCTATAACATCCCGGGGTTCGGGGTTTTTCAGGAGTACATCACCATTAAAATCTCCGATTGCAACTTTTTTAAATGATCTTCTTTTGAAACCTTCAATTACTGCATATTGTATCCCGGTATTACAAAGAAGATCCAGAGCATGATCCAGTTCAATGTCATGTCGCATTATTATTGTCTTCTCAATATCAATACCAATTGAAGTTTCAGCTCCTGATTCAAACTGCAGGGTTGTATCCTTTCCTGAAGGAAGAAGGCAGATGTGTTCACCAATATGTTTAATGGTTGCTGTTCTGCCGATCTTTGAGAGAAAACAACAGAGATTAATAATAAATGTGGTTTTACCTGCTCCTGACCATCCGGCAATATGAATAACCTTCATTCTGTATCCTAATGTTCCCTGTGAATTTTTCCAAAATGTTAATCTGCGGATCTCATAAAATGTCCGGAATTAATTAATATGATCTTATATATCTGGATGAACAACTAAATCCGGAAGATATAATGAAGAGGGCATTTTCTTGTCTCTTTGGATCATTTTCCCAACGTCTGGGCTGGTTAGTGCTCTTCATTCTACTAATTTTTTCCTTTTCTGTTGTGATAGTATGGTATCAGAGTTCTGTATCTTATATTTATAACGACTTTTCTGATAGACAGGATCATATTGACATCATCTTAAATCAGTCGGTCACCTTGATTGACAGGGGCCTGGTATTATATGAAATGCAGTATACTCCCCAGCAGAAACAGGCAATGGATATTTTTCTAGACGGGTATGAAAAATCCGGAAGAAACGTATCAAAACTTAATCTCACATCTATAAGAGATAAAATAAGCAATGAGATTAACGGAACATGGGATCTCTATATCGTAAACAATGAAGGAGTGGTAATAGATACAACATTTGAAAGAGATAAGGGACTTGACTTTAAAATTTGGCCTGATTTTTATGCACTTATCTCTGAATTAAGGACTAATGGTTCTTTTATTCCTGACAGGACAGTGAAAGGCTACTCAAATATAACTCGAAAGTTTGCATACCAGGGCACACCAGATGGTCGGTATCTGTTTGAGGTCAGCAGATCTTTCGAAAAATACATTCCTGACAAAACAGGAACATCATATAAAGAATTAACTACCCGTCTTTTAACATTAAACACGGATATTATTCAGGTAGATCTATTTAACTCGCAGAAAGAGGTAATAGCATATAAAACCCGTAATGAGACATGGAAAAAACCCGACAATGAAAGTCTTTCAATGGTTTCAAAGACCTTTGCCACCGGAGATAATTATCTCATTATCGATCCAAAATCCGGGAATCATATCAGATATACATACCTTCCGATATCAGAAACAGGAGCTCCTTCTGAAAAGGAGATGAATATTGTATCCAGAATTGAATATTCAAATGAGAGGGTCGATGAGATCGGATATAAGGCATTTATAACCTTACTTGTGCTTCTTATCACAGGTGGAATTATAGCAGTCTGTGGAGCTTTTATTGCATCACGTTTCTTTACCGGTCCTCTTAATCACCTGGTAGAAGATATTGACATAATTGCTTCAGGTAATCTTGATCATGAAGTCAGACCTTCATATTCAACAGATCTTCATCATATAGAAACTGCAGTAACAAGTCTGGTAACAAATCTGAAACTGTATATAAATAAACTACAAAGGAGGGAAGAAGAACTGGTCTCTGAACTCGAGAAAAGATGCAGAGCAGAGGAGAATTATAAAAGGCTTATTGAATCTGCCCATGATGCTATCTTTATACTGCAGGACAGAATAATAATCAGTTGTAATGTTGCAGCCTGTAATCTTATCGGGAGAGAAACATTTGAGATAATCGGCAGGGAATTGCATGAACTATCCCCACGATATCAACCGGATGGAAATGAATCCGCTGTAATGATCCAGGATCTGTTCTCCATGATTGCAGAAAAAGAAAAATGCTCGTTCATTTGGAATTTTGAGACGGCTGACATTTACCAGGTTGAGACCGAAGCTAATATGAGTGCAGTATTATCTGATGGAAATGTTCTGATTATGGGTATCTTCAGGGATGTCACGGCAATCCATGCAATGCAGAAACGTGAAGCATATTCTGTAGCCCAGATCGAGGAAAACCTGGTAAAATTCGCAGAAATTAATGATCAGATTCGAAACCCGCTTACTGTAATAACTATGATGAATGATATGGAGCCAGGAATTCATCATGATAATATTCTCTATCAGATAAAGATCATCAATTCGCTGATTAATGAGGCAGATTGCCAGTATGCAAAGACAGACAAAGTAAGAATATTCCTTAAGAAGCATTATGGAATTGGAAAGAAAAATGGCGAAGATGAAGATATATTATGAGAAGAACAGGGTGATCCATAATAATTTACTACTTATATTCTTTAACCTGCTTGAAAGTAAAATATTAAAAATGTTGACTTATTACTTCACATTTGCGAAGATAATCGCAGATCACAACATTTAACCTGTTAACTGACTAAAGATACCGTACATCCGGCATGACAATGTTATTTCTGCAAATTGCCTTTGCAGCACTTTGCTGCTGGTTTCTTTTCATAACTGTGGATATGATCTGCGGACTTCCAAGGAATGGAGGAGTCTGTGGAGCTACTGCTATTGCTAAAGCGATCGAAAAGGGAGGGGGTAATATTAATGGCGGGACGATGATGGGCAACATCGTCTCTTCTCCTGATGCATCTGCCGGAACACTTCTTGCAGCCTGTGGGGTTTACTGCTTTGGAATTCCCGGAGGTCTTATTGCAACCATTCTTGTTTACATAGGTAACAGGATCTGCTATGATCCTGGATATGCAGGAACAACCGGATGCTTTATCGCAACATTCATGGTTTACGGGGGAACTCTCATAGGAATCCCGGCAGAATGTTTTATTGCCGGAATGGTCATTGCAATCCTTACAATTCAGGGGATCTCTCATCGTAATTCCAGTAAGTTACTCGGATGGATCTGGAGGCTTTTCAGATGAGCGGGGATCTCTTCGGACTCATCCCATGGACGATTGAAAGCCCATTTTCCTCCTCGTATGTGGTATCTCCCTCTGGAGATGTTGAGATAATCGTCTGGATATGTATAGCAATTGCAGTGTATTCTGCTTTCAGGGTGATCGTTGAACCTGATGTCATGAGAAAATTACCATTTCTGAACGTATTCAGTTTTTCAATATCAGGAATAATCGCCCTATTAATTCCACAACCTCTGGGGATCATCGCAGCCGTTGCATATTTTGTAGGATCAACCTTTGAGTCTAATGCCATAGCCAGTACATGGGCAGGAGGAGTAGAAGATTGAACGAATTTCTGCTTCTGCCATTTTTCCTGATAATTATTGCAGGTTCCCTTTATGCAGGCCTTGCAAGGGATCCATATGTGAAGATTATCGCCATCAGCATTACAGGGGGTGCAATAATGCCCCTGATAATTATGAGAGGATACCTGGATGTTGCTTCAGCTCTTGCAGTAATAATCCCGTTATCTACGGTTTTCTTACTCCAACTCTTTAAAAAGGGGGTAGTATGACTCCGGAATTTTATATAGGTTTTCTTGTCCTCCTTATCGGGACCTGTATATCTGCCTTCCCCAGGGATCGTGACTACCTGACACGGCTTATTAATCTTGAGATCCCTTCATTCGGGCTATTACTCATTATAATATCATTTGATGAGATGCTGGCACTCTTCACCTTTATCGCCGTTTCAACACTATCCACTTTTGTTTTCGTCCTTTTAATTGAGAGGAAGGTGAGCGTATGATTCGGCTTATTGGCCGGGCCTTCAGGGTCTTTTCCTCCTGGATGTCAACCTATGAGAATCTTGTTGCAGTGTATGCATTTCTCGGAATAATATTGACGCTATGGGTCATAGTAATGATACCAGGGATATCTTACCATGAGGATCAACTCTACCCAAAGACAATAAACCGAACATCCACACTTGACCCATATGACCGTGGAGGAACACCATTTACACAGGCGGTAATTAAGTCCCAATACCCGCAGAACTCGCCATTGGCCGGATTTGTAACTTCATATCTGACTCCCTTCTCCTGGTTTCTGGCAAACACAACCCCATACCTTGGGACAACAATTGTTGCTCATCCGGGAGGAATTCTCGATGAAATTCTGTATAATACCAGAGGTTTGGATACTGTTGTAGAGACCAGTATCCTTTTCTCTGCCTTTGCCATAGCTTCATTCATCTTCAGGAGGAAAGACTGATGGATTTTTATCAGTTCGGACTTCTAATCACATTAATATGTGTTTTAATCTCATTTTTTGCCCTTTTCAGGGAGAAAGATGATATTCATAAGATCCTCATTGTGGATCTTATTGAAACAGTGGGCCTTGTAATAGTCTGTCTTGTTGCAACAGATCTTGCGGAAGCATTGGTACTTCCCGGGCTTGTTGTAGGTTTATCAGAGCTTCTTATGCTCACTGAACTTTACATAAGAAAGGAAAATCTTCCGCTTCCTGTGGTTAAACCAATAAAAATTGAAGTTATGAGAATGGCTCCTCCTATTATTGCAACAGTTTTGGTCATCTATGGAATAATCCTTTCCGGCTTTACCGGGGGGGCTGTTGCAGGACTAGGGCTTGTATTTTTCTTCCTCAGCAAGGGTTATGAGGAGAGGTTTGTACTGCTGGAGACACTTTCCGGATATGCATGGGCAATCTGGATTCTCGGGTTTTTTATATTCATGATTATCCCACAGGCCTGGCTTTTAGCAGTTATGCTTTCCGGGGGAGCAATTCTTCTGAAAGTTACTACAAAGATGGCTCTTATCGGGACTATGCGTGAGGGACAGGATGTTTAATCTTCCAATAGAAGGAGAACAACTCTTGGTCCTTGAGTTTGGAGATATTGTTAATTACTTTAGCCTGTATACCGCCACCCTTTTTCTCTTTGCAGCAACTTTCATCATTATCGCCGTAATTGCAAAACCTGAGCGCCAGACAGATATCGTCTTTGGAACAGATACAGTTTTTACAAAAGAGATTGATCCTGAAAAACTCAGGTTTCAGCGGTTCATGGCAATAGCTTGTGGGCTTGCAACTCTCGGGGCGGTCTCGTCAGGTGATCTCTTCAACTTTACTCTCTTTACTGCATTAATCGGGATAACCAACATTGGGATAGTAGCCGGGGTAAATAACCGTTATGTGCTGAATGCAGCGTATAATTATGGCATTGTTGCAATGACTGCCACAGTATTTCTCTTTGGGGGTGCAGCGATGGCTCTTGGAACATGCGGTACGCTTTCTATATGGGAACTTGCAGGAAAGGGACTTGTTCCTCTCGGATCTAAAGTTTTTCTGGTTCTTGGAGTTATGGGTGAAGGAATGGCCCCTTTTTATATAGCAAAGGCAGAAATAACCAGGGCTCCCGGAGCTCCTTATGTTCTCATGATTCATGTAAGTTCATTACTTATTTTCCTAAGGGTTATTGAGATCATTCTAACGGTGTAAACTATGAAAAAAGCATTATACCTGGGATTGGCCATCATCACAGCAATGATTCTTGTATCAGCCTCATTTGCTTCGCTCATCAGGATTGAGCCGGAATGGCTGCCTGTAGTTATAATTGTGCTGGCCTTTCCGGTATGTATCCTTTCACTTTTTCTATGGTGGAATGCATCGAATATAGAAGGGGATTTCCCATTTACGGGGTATTAATATGATATTTGAATTAATCCCTGCTATATTTGCCGGCCTTCTCTTTCACGGGATTCACCGTAAAGTTATAGCAAGGATCCAGGGCAGACCCGGACCACCTGTCTGGCAGGAGATACTCCATACCTTAAAGTTCTCATTTAAACAGACCTGGATTCCGAAGACTGCCAGTATGCCGATGTTCGTCTTTATTGTGGCAGCCTCAATCGCCATCTGGACAGGAGCTTTTGCCCTGGTAATAAGCGGAGGCAGCCTGCTCCTGCTCTTCGCAATCTTCATGCTGCATAAGATAACAGAACACGGACTTGGGCTTTCATCAGGATCTCCATATGGTAAATTCGGCGCCATAAGATCCGTTATGTCTGCTGCCTCTGAAATTCCACTCTTCGCAACGATTGCAGGGATCTATGTCGTTACTGGTTCATTAATAATATCAGATATTACTGAATACCAGGCGATACACGGTCCGTTGATCATATCCGCATTCCCATTGGCTGCTGCTATGTATATTGTAATCCTTTCAAAGATGCATTATGGTCCATTCTCCATCATAGAAGCAAAAGAAATAGTATCTGGTAACAGAACCGAACACTTTGGAGTATGGAGGGCAGGACTTGAGGTTGCATATGCATTAAAGACATTTGTCCTGCTATTAGCCTTTGTTCTCCTTTTCATTGGGGCTCTTCCCTGGTGGCTCGTGTTTGTAATCATGCTTATCCTGCTGATTTCACTCTCATTTATATGTGCTTTCACCCCGATGCTCTCTCCATTTGATGCTGTTGCAATGCAGACGGTGATAACCGGCATTATAGCAGTTTATATCGTGGTAATTGGAGTGATCCGATGAATCTGATAAAAAAAGTGCTCCTTCTGGCCGGGATAATATATGGAGTTCTTTTTATTATAGAACTGGCAGAGGGACATATTCTCTGGCAGGGACTTGTAGGAATAGGTATTCTTATCTTCTTCTCCTGTCTTCCTGAGGTAAAGAAGGAACATTCTCTTCATAAAGGCGAAATGATCGTGATTTGGACATGTATCCTTCTCTTTGGTATTTATGCTATCCTGAAAAGTGGAGGGTTTGTATGACTGATATTTATACCCGTGATTTAAGCGAGATGAAGTATGCCATCTTAAAAAGCCCATATCACAAAAAAGTAATCCTGGAATGTGCAGGAATGCTGAATATCCCTCCGATGAAGATGCGACGTATCCTGATAGACAGACTTGACATGCTTACGCTTGAATCAATTGGAGCCCGATTCGAGAGCTGGATTAATAATGCAAATGGCAAAGAAGGATTTACAATAAGATCTGGTTCACAACTCTTTGGAATGTACATACCGGTAATTCCCGAAGAAAAGATGAAACTGATAGAAAAACAGGCTCTCGATACAAAATCTGACGAAGAAGGAATAAACCTGTTTCGACACCTTGTTTCAGAGGAGATGACAATATGAGCCTGCTTCAATCGTTAAAAAATGCTGTCAGGCAGAGATCCATTCATGTATGCTACGTTGATACAGGATCGTGTAATGGATGTGATATCGAAGTACTTGCCTGCCTGTCACCAAGGTATGATCTTGAACAGTATGGTATCTATGTACATAATAATCCAAGGGAAGCGGATATTCTGCTTGTAATCGGAGGGGTTACAGTCCAGTGGCAGGACAAACTAAGGCTTGTATGGGATAAGATCCCTGAACCGAAAGCTGCTATCTCAATTGGTAACTGTCCTATATCTGGCTGTGTCTTCTCACGTCCTGAAACCCTTACAAGGGCTCCTGCAAAAAGTTACATTCCTATTGCAGCAGAGGTTCCGGGATGTCCACCGAGACCTACTGAAATTATCAATGCAATACTCTCTGTTGCCCCAACTGTGTTCAGAGACTGGGAGCTTAAAAGATGAAGAAGACTGTTGATGTATCTATTCCCCTCGGCCCGGTTCATCCCATCTTTAAAGAACCCTGTCGTGTTAAATGTGAAACCTTCGGGGAACGGGTTCTTTCTGCGGAAGTCGAACTAGGTTACATGAAGAAAGGAATAGAACGGATCATGGTGGGACGACCATGGCAGGAGGTTATGTTCCTGGCTGAACGTGTCTGCGGGATTTGTTCAGTGATACATAATTTTGTCTTTATTGAGACGATGGAGAAGATCTCTGATATATCTGTACCTCCTAGAGCCGGATACCTTCGTGTTCTCGCAAATGAACTTGACAGGATCCAAAGCCACCTGATCGCTAATTTTTCATACTGCTATACAATAGAACATGAAACCCTCGGAATGTATCTCCTGAACATCCGTGAAAGAGCAATGGATCTTCTCGAACTTCTCACTGGTGCCAGGGTTACATGTGCATATATCGTACCTGGCGGGGTCAGGTTTGATCCGGATGGAGAAGATCTTGAAAAAATTATGACAGAGATAGATAAACTTGAGACTGAAACCCGCAGGTATATGCATATCTTTGAATCAGGTCCGCTCATTGGCCTGAGAAGCAGAGGGATAGGAGTAATAACCTCAGAACAGGTGAAACTAATCCATGCTGTCGGACCTACTGCCAGGGCATCAGGAGTTTCAGAGGATATGAGATCAGGCCATCCGGTATACAAGGAACTCGGGTTCTCTCCGGTTGTAAGATCTGAAGGGGATAATTTTGCCAGAGTAATGATAAGATTCCAGGAGGTGCTTCAGAGTATCGAAATGATCAGGCATATCGTAAAAACTCTCCCTTCAGGGCTTATCAGGGGAGGGGGAACGGTAGGAAGGGGGCATACTACTTACAGCGGAGAAGCTCCCAGAGGAGAACTCAAGTACCGTATTAAATCGGATACTCATGGGAGAATCCAGGAGATCTCAATACAAACCCCGTCAATAATGAACATTGAAGCCTGTGCAAGGTATATGATTCCCGGAGTTACTTCGATAGCGGATGTAACTTCAACATATATAAGTTCTGATCCTTGCATTGCCTGTACGGAGAGATGAATTTGAGTTCCGTCTTTGCATATATTCGTAATATGGCCAGGGCAGACTGGATAAAGACATTTCTCTTTGCAAAGACCGCTCCTCTGACCACACCAGGTTATTTCAGGGAGTATCCTTACCTTACCGGTAAAGAATGTACACATTGCTTTCAGTGTATGATGGTCTGTCCGGCACCAGGGGCCATTGAGGTTGTAATGACTGACAAACCTGGGGTCTGGAACCCGGTTATCCACATTGGTCACTGTATCAGATGTGGCCTTTGTGTTGAGATATGCCCTGAACTTGTCATTGATTCAGGAAGGGTTCACAAAAAAAATGCAACTTCAGGTACATACATGCAATTTCAGTTCCATATCACAGTAAATCCTGCAACCTGCATGGGATGTGGTATCTGTTCGGTTGCATGCCCTGTTAACAAAGAGATCGATCCACAACTTGCATCCAAAGGAACCTCAACCACAGACGAAGTGATTATGAGGGTCTACAAAGGTATCAATACTGTTTTTCATGAAGAGAAATGTACCGGATGCAAAACCTGTGAAGAGCAGTGTCCTAACCGTTCCGTAATGGTGGCAAGGGTACTGGAACCGCTACAGATACCGGAGGGACAATGAGACTTTATATCAACACCGGCAGAACGGTAGTCCAGGGTTCTCATGTGGATAATAAACACTCACGTGAATATTACCTGGAGACATCAACCCTTCGGATGAATCCTGTTGACATGATGGAACTTGGAATCGACGACGGGGAGCATGTACGGGCAGAAGCCTCCGGTATGGGTGTTGTTCTGAAAGTTATATCTGATGATACAATTGAAAGGGGATTTGGGTTTCTTCCTCTCGGACCATATGCAAATTTCCTGGTGGATGGTGGTACTCACAGTACAGGAATGCCAGATTTTAAAACTGCCATTGTAGAAATTAACGCAACCGATGAGAAGATCATGACAACCGGTGAGCTTATGCGTCAACTAGGGGGTGTTCCGTATGAGCGATAAGGTAAGGCATGTTGTATGCCCGTATTGTGGATGCCTTTGTGATGATATCCTGGTTGAACTTGATGAAGGCAAGATCACCGGGGTTGAAAATGCATGTACACTCGGAGCACATAAGTTCCTGTCTGATTCTGAAAACAGGTTGAAAGGGCCAATTATGCGGGATGGATCGGGCTGGAAGGATATCTCTTATGAAGATGCGATTGATTATGTAGTCGATCTGCTCTCAAAAGCAGATCGGCCGATCTTATATGGCTGGTCAGGTTGTGCAACCGAAACCCAGGCCATCGGAGCACACCTGGCTGAACTTATCGGCGGAGTAATAGACAGTACTACCTCTGTCTGTCATGGTCCGTCCATTCTTGCTATCCAGGAAGTGGGCCATCCGGGATGTACACTCGGACAGGTAAAGAACAGGGCAGATACCATTATTTACTGGGGTTCAAATCCAATAGAGGCACATCCCCGTCATCTGAGCAGGTATACGAACTATGCCGATGCTTACTTCTTTCACAATGCATTCAGGGAACGGCAGGTTATAGTTGTAGATACGAGAAAGACTCCAAGTACTGAAATTGCTACTGAATTTGTTCTTGTAAAACCAGGGGGAGATTATCACGTCCTCTCGGCTCTCAGGGCAATATTGAGGGGCAGAGCCGATGTTGTCCCGGATATTGTAGCAGGAGTGGCAAAACCACAACTTATTAGGATCGTGGAGATCTGTAAAAAGACAAACTTCGGTGCAATGTTCTTCGGGGTTGGTATCACAATGACCGGGGGAAAATACAAAAATATTCGCAATGCCATCGAGTTTGTGGATGAACTGAACAGGTACACAAAGTGGACCATATCTCCAATGAGGGGCCATTCAAATGTTTACGGTTCAAATGAGGTCTTTACCTGGATATCAGGATACCCATATGCAGTTGATTATTCCCGTGGAATTGCTTTTTATAATCCGGGAGAGACGACAGTAGTTGATATCCTTGCAAGAGGTGAGGCAGACGCAGCATTAATTATGGCTAGTGATCCAGGTGCTCATTTCCCAAGGATCTGTTCAGAAAATCTGGCAAAGATACCAACAATCCTATTTGATCCATATCCCAGTGTAACGACCCACCTCTGTACTCTTCAGATTCCTTCTGCAGTCAACGGGATTGATGCTGCAGGAACAGCTTACCGAATGGATGGAATTCCAATAAGAACACATAAATTCCTTGACAATACCGGCTATCCGACAGATACCACGCTGCTTAAACAAATTTATGACAGGATCAGGGAGGCAAAGGAGAATGCATGAACTCCTGATAAGGAATGCATATGTAATCGATCCGATTAATGGCATTTTAGGAGAGATAATGGATATCCCCATTCGTGATGGCAGAGTTGTAGATAAGGTATCAGAAAAATCCGATCTTATTGATGCCCTCGGATACCTCACCCTTCCCGGAGGTATAGATTCACACACCCATGTCTGCGGAACCAAGGTTAATTTTGGCAGGTATATGAGTCCCGAAGATATGAGGGCCGGCAGAACTTCAAGGCGGGGGGTGATGTATCCGACATCAGGTTATACGGTTCCGACAACATTCGGGAATAGTTATCGTTACAGCAGAATGGGATATACTACACTTCTTGAAGGAGCGATGGCTCCGCTTGAGGCAAGACATACCCACGAGGAGTTTGCAGCAACACCGATGCAGGATATGCTTGCAAATACGCTCTTTGACGGTAACTGGAGCCTGTTCGAAGCCGTTGGGGATAATGATGTAAAACAGGCTGCTGCAGTGATCGGATGGACATTAAAAGCTGTGAAAGGATTCGGGATAAAACTTACAAATCCAGGAGGGACTGAAGCCTGGGGGTTTGGGGACGATATATCCGGGCTTGACGAGACAGTTCCTAACTGGGATATAACTCCTAAGCAGATCATTGATACAACAATACGGGCCTGTGAGTTACTTCATCTTCCCCATTCAGTGCATCTTCACTGTAATAACCTGGGCATGCCTGGAAATTACAAAACAACCCTTGATACAATGGAGATCCCGTCGGATATGAATCGGGATCGCCAGACCCTTTACCTTACACACGTGCAGTTCCATTCTTACGGTGGTCATACCTGGGGTGATATACGTTCTGAAGCTGATAAAATTGCAGCCTCGGTTAACAACAAACCACATATTGTAATTGATATGGGCCAGGTGATGTTCGGACGTACCATGACTATGACAGCCGACGGACCCATGGAGTTTCGGCTTTACACCCTGCACCATAATAAGTGGAGTAATCATGATGTGGAACTTGAAACAGGTTCTGGAATAATTCCTGTTTATTATAACAGGCAGAGCCTTGTTAACAGTGTTATGTGGGCTATAGGGCTTGAACTTGCCCTTATGGTCAAAAATCCCTGGCAGTGCCTGCTTACAACCGATAATCCCAACGGCGCCCCCTTTGTAAAGTACCCGGAGATTATCGGGCTTTTAATGAGCAATCGCTACAGAAACAAAGAGTTAGAATCCGTACATCGTCATATCAACAAACGTACTATTCTTTCAAGTCTTGAGCGTGAACTTTCTTTTGAAGATATTGCTATTATGACAAGATCCGGACAGACAAAGGCTCTTGGACTTATAAACGAAGGAAAGGGTCACTTAGGTGAAGATGCCAGGGCAGATATTGCAATATTCCCTGTAAAACCAGATGATATTGATCCTTCAAAACAGTACGAAGAGGTTATCGGAGCTTTTCAGCAGACACTTTACACGATTAAAGATGGAATCGTAGTAAGCAGAAACGGGGAAGTGGTTACGGGGATTCTTAACCGGACATTTTGGTCTAAACCAGACCTGCCTGATGATATGGATGTTATGCAAAGTTCCAGGTTTATCGAAAAGTTTTCACGGTTCTACTCTGTTGATCTTGAAAATTACGCAGTTCAGGATGAGTATGTTGAACGTGGTGTAGCAATTGATAGTAAGGTCGTGTAAGGGAGAGATGATCAGATGATGCAGGTTACACTCACCATGAAACCAAGGATAAAACCCTTTCTTCCGATTGAAGCAGAGATGATTGTACCTATGAATTTTATCGGCAGCCGGGATATCTTCCTTTATGAAGGCAATAAAAAAAGGCGGCTTGAAGATCTCTTCACCATCAGAAAGGATGGCAATGTCAACTCTCCTGAGAAGATCCTCGTGATGATGAAGGGGGATACTTCAAGAGTAAAACGTGTGGGCGAGTATATGTCTTCAGGGACTATAATCATTGAAGGTGATATCGGTATGCATTGTGGAAATTTTATGAGAGACGGATATATCGAGATCTTAGGTAATGCCGGGGGGTGGCTTGGAAGGGAAATGAGAGGAGGGTCAATCCTCTGTAATGGGAACGCAGGGGATTATTGTGGTTCAGGGTATCGGGGCGAAAAACGTGGAATGCGTGGAGGAAAGATTGAGGTAATGCAAAATGTCGGCGATTATTGCGGTGAATACCTGACCGGCGGAGAGATTCATATCCATGGTGATGCCGGTATGTTTGCCGGGGCTGAGATGAGGGGAGGGACTCTTTGCATCGATGGTGATGCCAGGATACCTGCTGCAAATATGTCAAAAGGAACATGTATTGTTGGAGGAACCGTACATGAGATCCTTCCATCATTTGAGTATGCGGGAGAGGAGAATGGAATGAGGGTATACCACGGAGATGTTGCGAATAAAGGAAAAGGAGAACTTAAAGTCAAGAAAATTTCCTGATCTTTCACATGCTCCATAAATATCCATTCTTCTTTAGAAATTCCCTTCTCTCTTTATAATCCGGAAGTACTCCTTCCAGTGTATTCCAGTATCTTTCCGAGTGGTCACGGTGGACAATGTGACAGAGTTCATGAACCACTACGTATTCAATTATATCAGGAGGGGCCATGCAGAGTTTAAGATTTAAAATGATACTCCTTGAAGTACAGGTACCCCATTTGGTCTCCTGGAGACGGGTTTTTACCTCCGGGATCTCTACATTAAGCATATCGGAATATTTCCTGAAGTACGGTTTTGAGAGTTCCAGCAATGAATAAGAGAAGAACTGTTTCATGATGCTTTTAATATAACCAGTCCTTAAAGCAGGTGAAGTATCATACGGCAGAGTCATACACAAACTGTTATCCCTGATTTCTGCCCATGGTTTCTCTCCGAGTTCTATCTTAAGGGTGACGGTGCTACCATACCAGGGCCAGATCTCGCCATCACAGTACTTCCTTTCTGGCACAGGGGATCTTTGAGAACCTGTGGTGTGCTTATATATCCATCCAGCTTTGTCTCTTGTAAATGCATGGATATCTGAACTGGGTACATATCCGGGAGCTACGACGGTTACTTTTTGATCCCGGCCGATCTTAATGATTGTCCTTTTAGTCCGTCTGCTCCTTTTTATCTTATAGGAAATGATATGGCCATTATATTCAACCGTTCCACATTCTCCATTATCTTTAGTAACCGACTGATTGTCAGAACCTGATATTACTAATGAATCCGGGAAGCAGGTTTTGCCGATCTGAGAAGCGATCCACTCTCTCTTACCGGTTACGAATGCTTCAATCCGGTTACTTCCCATATCAAACGGGGCTGTAACCTCAATCACCCCGTTATGCAGGATCTTCAGGATCATGCGTTTTGCCTTCGCACTTCTTCGTATCTGGTAAGGTACATATTCATCTCCGATAATGAGTCTCCTGATTTCATTATCTGGCGGACATTCAGGAAGAGTCTTATAATATTCCCTGTATATCCAGTCTTTATTATCCTCAATAAGATGGATAATAACATCAGGAAGAACAGGTCCGGGAATTTCAACTATGAGTCTTCCGTTATTGTATATTGTTATCCCGGGATTTTTTTTCCTTGGGTTAATCTGAACATAATACGGGATTTTAAGGCCTTTAATCGTAATAATTCCGTCAGGATTTGTGGGGTGTAAATCTTTGAGCGGGATATTCATTTATTTACTAAAACAATATTAAAAAAGGCTGTAATTAATGTTTGGGTACTCCAACCGACAGGTTAACAGCTACAACCATACCCATTTTGACTATTTAAATTGTAATTGAATGCAGATGTATGTACCACAATCCTGTGGTCAGAGAAAAAAGATAGTTTTGAGTGCAGGCGATGAAAAAAAGAACAATTACTCATCTGACAAGTTTTATCCTCCTCATTGTCACGGTTATCTGTATAATAAGCGGTATAATAAAATGGCCGGGTTTTATCAACGCCCTTGGACTTACTTATCGTGATCTTCCTATGGCCCAGATAACAGGAGTTCATGACTGGACAGGAATCCTGATGATATTACTGATGGTATTACATCTGATCAGTTACAAAGGGGGTTTTAGAGGGATGATAAAAACAATAAAGGAAATTGTGTAAAATGGATTCAAAAAGAATCTTCTTGATATTCCAGATGTTATATATTTTGATCTTTGGATCTTCAATAATCTGTAATGCACAGGAGTTACAATCTTCTGATTTAAAAAAGGATTCTCTTCTTGCTATCAGAACGGATGATGTTAATATCTCTTCTGATTCAGATGGCTCCGTCATCATTATTGACGAGGCAGCAAAGGAAAAAGCTGATACACTTTCCGGAACATGTCCGAAAGGTTTTCATTGTAGTTGTGCCAATTGCCCGCTTTATAGTGATCTTGACGAAGACATATTATGTGATTTAGGAGAATATTCTGAAGAATAAATACCTTTCAATCCCTTTGACTTTCTCTTTTCAGCAAATCAGAAATGTGATAATCCCTTTTGTGCCATCGATTAATTCACTATGCTAACTGATTATCCGGCGTATATTAGAATTACTCATATCATAAAAGATCTAATGTATTAAAGTGAATTTACCCAGGGTAGTTCAGAGTATAAAAAACCTGCTCCCTTTTTTTGGCCCGTCTCTCATTCTTGCAGTATCATTATCCGGAAGAGGGTATACAGATCTCCTTTCGGCGGGGGGAAACTTTGGTTTTTCACTTTTGTGGGTTATCTGCTGTGCATTGATATTCAAATATGCAATAGTTGACGGAATAACAAGGTATACCCTGGCAACGGGAGAACATATATTCACTGGGCTTCGAAGAATTCCAGGGCCTGATAACTGGGAAATCTCTTTTATTCTCTTTATTTACATGATGGAGATGGTAGGATACGGAGGGCTCACATTAGGATGCGCTCTATATCTAGGATATTTACTTCCTTTTTCAATTCCCAGATGGACACTGGCACTGGCACTGATAATTATTGTCATCCTTCTTCTTTATCGCCGGTCATATAGGTTGCTTGAAAGGATAGTGCTCCTTGTTGTATTGGTAATGACAGCAGGTATGGCCTACCTGATAACTGCCATAAAGGTACCATGGATTTATGCCACCGGACCATGGTCAGACCCGGTGATCTCACCGGATAATCTCGCAACCATCGTCAGTCTCCTTATCACTGTCGGATCAGGATTAAGTCTGCTTTTCTCTTCAATATGGCTCCAGGAGAAGATAGGTAATCAATCAGGCAGGGAACATTACCTTGCCAAACACTCCTCGATGATGACCGGTAACATTATCGCCTTTCTTCTGGTTGGATTATTTTCGGTAGGGTTTGTTATCATCGGCTTTGGATCGTTTGAAGGAGAAACGATTTTTGATGGATTGATGACTGCACTTGGGTCTGTTCCACATGGAATGGAAATCCTCATACTTGTTTCAGTGATCACCCTTTTTGGAACGATTCTTACGGCTGTGGACGGACGTGCAAGGGCAATATCACGGGTTCTTATTGATACAATTCCCAAAAGAATGAGTGAGAAATCCCTGTACCGGATTATTCTTTTTCTTTTATGTTCCGTAATGGTACTGGTAATAATACTGGGTAATCCGGCAGAGATGACACAGTGGGTTCTGGCCATAGCAAATGTAATGTTTGCTATTACCGGGTTCATGCTGCTTTATCTTGATCTTCAGTTACCTTCCTGGGCACGGGGAAACCCGTTATGGATTGCGGTAATGGCCGGTGGAAGCGGGATGTACCTCCTTATGGCATTACTAAAGGAGGAGTTCTTCCTGAAGGGGGGAATCCCATTAATTGAAGGCATTATTGTTGTCCTCTTCCTGCTTTATATCTTTATGCGAACCGATGCCTTCAGAAATGCCATGAACAGGAGGCTAAAACAGGCAGATTACATATGGATTATAATCTTCTGTTCTGCAATCTCCATCTACGGAACCTACAGGGGAGTCAGTGGTGAAGGCTTTATCATCAACTTCAGGGATTTTGGAGTGATGATAGCCGGCCTGCTTGCAGGACCTCTTGGCGGATTATGCACAGGAATTGTGGGAGGATTATACAGGTACAGCCTCGGAGGGTGGACAGCAATACCCTGTCTTCTTGCAACTATTGCCGCAGGTCTGATCAGCGGATTAATGGCAATCAGATGGCGGTACCAGATGACATACCTTCGACTTTTCATTCTTGCAGTAATTGTTGAATCTATTCATCTTCTAATGATATTTCCGGTCTATTCAATTCTGGCCGGTTTTGATATATCAGCCATTCTCATGGTTATCCGTCAGACATACCTGCCCATGACCATAACTAACGCCGGAGGAGTTATTCTTTTTCTCTACCTTCTGCGGGACCGTGATTTTTCCGGTATAGAAGATAATGAAGATGAGATCAGGGATCAAAAAGGTAAAGTTTCAGGGGCGTATCAAAAGGGTATTAAGATAATATTTGCTGTACTGGCCATCATGATCCTTATAGGGGCAGGCTGGAGTATCTCACCGGTTATATTTCCGGATAGTGAAAAGATGATCCATATTCATTACGCCGGTACAAGGGGTGATCATTCATATACTGATAGTGCTTACAAGGGATTCCTGGAAGCATTCTCCAAAAATAAGTTTAAATATAAAGATTATACCAGTTTCGTCCTGAATGAATCAGATAAAATATACTACACTGATAATACACCTCCAGATATGATAATTACCCAGGGTTTTCAGTACTCAACATACAGTTATAACTGGAGTCAGAGGCTCCCCAAAACTAATATAATTGCTATTGATCAATTTGGATCTTCGGCACCCAACATAAGGTACGAGGAGATAACAGCATATGGATCCAGTTATCTTGCAGGAGTCCTGGCTTCAAATATCAGCAGAAGTGGAAAGGTAGCAATAATTGGAGGAACTGAGTCCTGGCTTCTCGATGGTTTTGTTAAAGGATTCGAGGAAGGGGCCTTAACTTCAAATTCATCAGTTAATGTTACAACCAGGTATATTGCAAACGGAACAGAGGGCTTTTATGATGAAGACAGAGCCCAGGAGATATCCGAAGAACTTATAGGAGAAGGAAATGATGTTATCTTTGGGGCAGCATCATATGCTAACATTGGTATGGTTCATGCTGCAGAGAATCATGATCTAGTATACATAATCGGAGTAGATAGCGATCAGTCATTCCTCGATCCTAATGTTGTAGTGGCATCAGTTATAAAAAAGGTGGATCTGGTGGTTTCTGAAGGCATTAATAGCGAGATAAACAAGACATTCACCCCTGGAACCAGAATATCCGGCATTTCAGATGGATACTCGTATCTTTCCCTAAACCCAAGGTTTGAGCGGTATAATTCCCTAATCACTTCCTGGAAAGATAAAGCGGAAGTAGCAGAGGATAGATATCTGAAAACACGGATTCTTCCAGTAAATGGAGTAACCTGATGAATTATAAACTCCTTCTTGTCTCTCTTGCTGCCGCAATTTTAATTATTTGTATTGTTACGATATGGCATTTTGACATTAAGCAGGATGATATAAATAAACCGATTATTATCTCCGGTTCATCTGTTATTGCAGACTCTGTAGAACTGGCATGCAGGGAATGGCAGAATCTGACTCCTGTTGCTGTGAGGGTGGAAGTAGCAGACTCCTCAAATGCCATAAGGGATGTCAACAGGGGTGGTACTGATATTGCAATGTTGTCAAGACCCATGTCATGGACTGAAACGACTGACTATCCTGATCTTATCCTTACACCTATAGGGTATGACGCTATAGCTCTTGTTGTATCCAATTCAAACCGTGTTTTAAGCCTTTCAGAAGATCAGGTACGGGAAATATTCAGCGGAGAGATTAAAGACTGGGGAGATGTAGGTGGTCCTGATGGTATAATCATAGAAATTCTGGGAAGAGAACCCGGGTCTCAAATCCGGGATTATTTCAGAAAGATCGGACTTAAAACGATGATATACTCAAAAGATATAAAAGTTTTTCAGTCTGACGATGATATCATAACATCTCTTCGGGGAGATCATAATGGTACAATGATTGCCTATCTCCCTGTCTCTAAAGTACCTGCAGATCTCAGGATTTTATCTATAAGATCTTCCGGAGAAGATGTTATAGATCCTTCCCTGACCTCCGTGTCAACCGGAGATTATCCTTACGTAAGGCCTCTTTATCTGGTTACGAGACCAGATGCCAGGGAGGATGTCAAGGCACTGGTGACCTTCATAGCAGGTCCTTTCGGGCGAGAAATACTAAAGAAGAATGGAATCATTCCGTATGAAGAGTGAAAAACACTTCAAAGCGGATATTAGGTCATTTAATTAATTAGGTATTCATTCCTTTTACGCGCAATAATACATATGATGAAATTGCAGTAATTTTTTGATCTGCACACAAATTACTCTCTTTTTTTCCTTATAAACAAAAAAGTAATATTTCTTCTTTTTGATAGAACACTGTAAAAATATTCAATATAATTATTTCTGAATATAATGCCGGTACTTTATGAATATTAAATCAGATGGGATATGGATACATTTACAAAAACATATATTATGTTGATCATATATTATTCGGTTAATAAATTCTTGTGGTGGAGATGAATAATAATATGGCTCTGCAATTTACTACAGGGGATGAAGAAATTGCAGATTTATTCTGGGATATAGGTCTTAAAAGAAATAGTGCGCGAGTGCTGGTTTTGATGATAAGAGACATTGATATAACATCCAGGGAGATTGAACGTATCGTTGATCTTCGTCAGCCCGAGGTCAGTATAGCATTAAATGACCTGCTGAAAAAACGCTGGATAATCATTTCAGGCCAGATTACTGAAAATAAGGGAAGACCTGTGAAGATCTATCATCTCTCTACTTCTCTGGATAATATCCTTGAAGAACTTAAAGAGTCTATAGAGGGCGAATACGATAAAAAGGTAGAGGAGATAGAACTAGTCAGGGACATGCTAAAAAAACAGAAATAATAATTATCTCTCTACCACAGCCGGTCCCATTATTGCATATAAGATTGACATATAGGTATGGTAATGGGCCATATTTTTTCCTTTGATATTCAGGAAGATGCAGATAAACTTGTAAAGTTTTTAAAAAAAGAGGATATATCAGCACGTATTGAACCTGTTTCGAATCTTTCCATGGGTGTTGGCATAAAAGGAAAATATCAAAATCTTATTTCATATCTGGATTATAAAAAAAATGAACTCCAACAATCATTTGAAGAAATCCTGTCTGAAGATACTGAAACAGAGGAAATCGAGGAGGCAGAAGTAATTCAGAAAGGAGCATCTGAAGAGATATATCCCTGTCAAAAGATGGAAGAACAAAATGAGAATGCTGATGAAGGGGATAGCGATGATTCAGATGAGGAGATCTTTTCTGAGGAAGATTATTTACAGTTAATAGAAGAGATAGACGATACAATTACTGATCTTGGAGAAGATTATAATATTACGGCAAATATTCTTCAGGAAAAAAGTGCAGGTGAAATTCTTCTTACTGATGATGTATTAAAAGATGAAGAGGAACAGATTTTTTTTCAAAAAGTCATGTTTTTCATAGATAATTATTCTGTGCTGTTCCAAAACGGCCTTATAGAATTTAAAGATAATTCATTTACGCTTGTTAAAGTACTCCCTGCTGAAGAACTTATCTTTTCCATTAATTTATCTCCGGATATCATGCCGATAAAAGAGGAGAGAGAAAAATATGATCTGACGATAGAGAAGAAAATCCGGGCTAAAATTCATTATATGGTAAAAACCGGGCCCGAATTTCTTTTAAAAATGGATATGGAAAAACTTGTAACTGAACTGGAGAATCTTGAAAGAGAGGAAGAAGATATTAGTGAGGATTTACATTTTATCCAGTTAAAGCAACAGGCAGTAGATCACATATTCTCCCTTCTTAATAATACCGGGGTTGATACCGTGGAAAAACTCCTTGAATCAGCTTTGGAACCGGAGGAAGAGTATGATGAAGAGATGCGGATCAGTACAACCTATGATCTAACTTCTTCTTTTATAATAAATACAATAGAAGATCTCAAAAAACTTGAGATTATAAGGATGAAAGGTAATCGGATCAAAAAAATCAGGTAAACTTAAACTGATCTTCCATTCCAAAAACCATCATACAATATTTAATGTTTTATTATATGAGGGTCAAAGACCCATATTTGACTTTTTGTGAAATTTAATTTTTTATTGATTTAATTTACCTTGAAATTTTAATGTCCACACCTTTTATATGGATATTAAATTATTGATCAAGATTCAATCCATTAAGAGATGATATGTTAAGAATGAGTCACTTCTGTTGGATCTTTCGCCCCAATATTGATATCTATCCTCAACAAAACCCTGTATAATAGAATTATACAACATATCAGATGATATCTGTTCTGTATGTCGATGATGACGAGGCCTTCTGCAGGTTATCGAAAATTTACCTGAAGAAGATGGGAGAATTTGAAGTTACCACCGTAGGGTCTGCATGTGAAGCTATTGATATGGTCCTTTCTGGCAGGTATGACATTGTTATATCTGATTACCAAATGCCCGGGATGAACGGAATTGAATTCTTAAAAGAATACAGAAAAAAAGGTGGTACAACTCCATTTATCCTCTTTACAGGAAAAGGAAGAGAAGAGGTTGTAATAGAAGCCATTAATAACGGTGCTGCATTTTATCTTCAGAAAGGATCCGATCCCCGCTCATTATTTGCTGAACTGGCTCATAAAATCCTGCAGAGTGTAGCACGAGAGGTAGCAGAAAAACAACTCAAAGAGAGCGAGGAAAAGTTCAGGACTCTTTTTGAATCTGCCAGAGATGGAATAATCCTGGTATACGATGAAAAAATTCTTGAATGCAACCCTTATGCAGTTCATCTTTTTGGAACCAGGAGAGAAGATCTTATCGGTTCATCCTTTTACCAGTGGTCACCCAATCTTCAGAATGATGGCCGTTCCACTCGTGAAGCCGGAGATGCAACTTTTATCTCTGCTTTAAAAGAAGGGGGTGTTTTTAAGCGATGGTTGTTTATCCGGGCAGATAAATCTGAATTCAATGCTGAGATTAGTGTAAATACACTTGAAATCAGAGGACGCATCATTCTCCAGGCAGTAATTCGTGATATCTCAGACAGATTAAAAGCAGAGGAAGAGATTGCGAGAAGAAATACAGATCTTAGTGCAGCTTATGAAGAATTGATGGCATCAGGTGAAGAACTTGAAAAAGGGCTTGATGATCTGAAGCGTTCCCAGGAAGCACTGAAAGAGAGTGAGGAAAGGTATCGTAACCTTGCAGATCTGCTTCCAGGTGGTGTATTTGAGTGTACACAAGAAGGTCGTATTACTTATATTAACCATGAAGCTTATGTAATGTTTGGTTATGAGCCGGATACAGATATTTCCGGGTTTTCAGTCCTTCAATTTATTCATCCGGATGAACACGAGCGGGTATTAAACATTTTACACTCGCCTCAGGATTCTGTAACGGGTCATCAATATTATGCCGTAAGAAAGGATGGATCATTATTTCCTGCAATCATTCGTGCATCCCTGTCAATTCAGGATGGAAAATTTACCGGACTTCGTGGAATTATAATTGACATATCTGAACAGAAGAAAGCAGAAGCAGCATTAAAAGAATCTAAACAGCGTTTAACCGATGTAATAGAATTTCTTCCAGATGCTATCCTGGTAATTAATAAGGATGGGAAGGTCATCTCATGGAACAGGGCAATTAGTGAACTGACAGGCATTAGTGCAGATGATATGATGGGAAAGGATAACTATGAGTATGCTCTTCCGTTTTACGGGTACAGAAGGCCGATACTTGTAGATCTGGCTTTACATCCGGATTTATCCGATGAAATTAAATATTATTTTATTGCTCATGAAGGAGATGTTATCATTGGAGAAACATATGCACCTGTTATGAAATCCGGGTCAAATTATCTATGGGGAAAAGCTGCTCCTCTTAGAGATGCTGCCGGAGAAATTGTTGGTGCTATAGAAAGTATCAGGGATGTTACCAGATGGAAAGAAGCAGAGCTTGTATTAACCCAGGCACATGATGAACTAGAACAGAAGATCCTTGATCGGACAGAAGAACTTACAAGACTTAACAAAGCACTTGGAGAGAGCGAAGAACGTTACAGGAGCTTAATAGAACTCTCACCTGATACTATACTTGTTCATGACGGAAAGCAGATTAAATTTATAAATCATGCCGGAACTAGCCTGCTTGGAGCAGCAGATAAAGATGAACTTATAGGTCGTGCTATACTGGATATTATTCACCCCGGATGTAAGAATCTTGTCAGTTCACGAATAGAGAGGATTATGAAAGGGGATAAGAACCTGTATTCTGAAGAGGAGAGGTTTATTGGGCTTTCAGGTAACATCATCCCTGTCGAGGTATCAACGATGCGAATAATGTATGGAGGGAGAAGCTCTATTCTTGTTATTGCACGGGATATATCATTAAGAAAAGAGTCGGAATATAAGCTCAAAGAGTATGCGGCTGCACTTGAGGATAAAAACAGAGAACTTGACTTCCTTACAAACAGGCTTATATCCCTGAATCGTGACCTGGATGAACGGGTAAAGAGAAGAACTGAAGAAGTAAATATACTATTGAAACAGAAGGACGAGTTTATTAATCGGCTCGGACATGATCTGAAGACTCCGCTTACACCGCTAATTGCCCTTCTCCCGGATCTGCTCGAAAAAGAGACAGATCCTGATGTCAGTAAGGCACTTTCCGTTCTTCTCAGGTCAGTATACTCAATCAGGGACCAGACTGAAAAGATTCTAACCCTGGCACGCCTCACAAAGGATGAGATTACGATGGATATCGGTCTGTTACATCCTGCTGAATTCGTGAGGCGGGCAATCGAAAATAACTGGCTCTTCATAAAGAATAAGGATATAAATCTGATAAACGATCTTCCGGATGATCTCACGATATGGTTTTCAGAACAGGATCTAACCTCAGTTATTGAGAATCTCTTGAGCAATGCCATAAAGTATACCGCAACAGGGGGTTCTATCAGGATATTCTATAAAAAAACTGATGGAATGATTTTAATTTCTGTAGAAGACACTGGAATCGGACTTTCTGAGGAGGAGGCTGAACATGTATTTGACGAGTTTTACATGGCAGACAACTCAAGGCACGACCGCCAGTCATCAGGTCTCGGACTTACTATTGTAAAAAGGATTATGGAGTATTATAATGGGCGGGTATTCGTGGAAAGCCAGGGAAAGGGAATGGGTTCAAGGTTTACACTATGTATTCCAGTTCTTAATGGGAGATCAGATCTCCCGAAAGTGATCTGACGTAACCGACGAGTTCCTGCTCGATATCATCAGGGTTATTAATTCTTTCTTCAATAATCTTTACAACCCCTGATCCTACAATTACTGCATCAGCTCCGGCACTCTCCCATTGAGCAACCTGATCCCTTTCTGATATCCCAAAACCAGGGGCTACAGGAATAGTGGTCATACTCTTTATCTTTTTAAGGAGTTTGACTGAATCAGAATTAATACCTTTCCTGGCACCTGTTACGCCCAGAACTGCAACAAGATATATAAACCCGCTTTTAACCTTCAGAATCTCCAAAAGCCGTTCATTTGAGGTAGTCGTACTTACCATCATTACAGGAAGTATACCCGACTTTTCTGCTGCCTGAATATAATGTCCTGACTCCTCATAAGGCAGATCAGCTATTACAACTGCATTAATACCGGCTTTTGCGGCATCATTGTAGAATTTATCGATGCCACGCCTGAACACGAGGTTTGTATAGGTTAGAACCACAAGAGGGATTTCATTCTCACTCCGTACTCTTCTGCAGAGCTCAAAGAACCTGTCTGTATTCATACCAGATGCAAGAGCCCTCTGATCTGCCCGCTGAATTACAGGTCCGTCTGCAACAGGATCAGAGAAAGGAAGCCCAAGTTCAATAATATCAGCTCCCCCCTTAATAAGGGCCTTGATAATTTGAAGACTGGTTTCATAATCCGGATCTCCGGCGACGGTGAAGGTCATAAGCAGACTTTTCCCTTTCCTTTGCCTGAAAACTTCTGTAAGATTATTCATGCCTTCATCTCCATGTAACGTGAAACTGTCTCGACATCTTTATCTCCCCTTCCTGAAAGATTAATCAGGAGAATCTCATTACTATTGCATGAAGAGGCGATTTTCCTCGCATATGCAACCGCATGCGATGACTCAAGTGCAGGGATTATTCCTTCCATCCTGGAAAGATATAAAAAAGCTTCAAGTGCTTCGGTATCTGTTACAGCATCGTAAATGACTCTTCCACAATCCTTTAACATCGAATGTTCCGGTCCGACTCCGGGATAATCCAGCCCGGCTGATACCGAGTGCGATTCACTCACCTGTCCAAAAATATCCTGAAGAAGATATGAGTAATTACCATGCAACATCCCCGGACTTCCTTTGCATAAAGTAGCACCATGTTTTGCATCAAGTCCTTCACCCCCGGCCTCCACACCGTATAGTTTCACAGTCTTATCTTCAATGAAGGAATAGAAGATTCCGATTGCGTTGGATCCCCCACCAATACATGCTATGATTCTGTCAGGCAACCTTCCTTCAGAGGCTATTATCTGGGTTTTTGCTTCTTTCCCAATAACAGACTGGAAATCCCTGACCAGAATGGGGAAAGGATGGGGCCCTACAACAGTCCCGATAAGATAGTGAGTATCACAAACCGTTGCAACCCATTCACGCAAGGCTTCATTAATTGCATCTTTTAACGTTCTTGTACCTGAAGTAACGGGTATGACCCTTGCCCCTAGCATTTTCATCCTCGAAACATTAAGGGCCTGACGGGATATGTCGACATCACCCATATAGATATCAACCGAAAGCCCTAGAACAGCCCCGGCTATCGCGGTTGCAACCCCGTGCTGTCCGGCTCCTGTCTCTGCAATCAGTCGTTTTTTGCCCATATACTTCGCGAGCAATGCCTGTCCCATGGCATTATTTAATTTATGAGCACCGGAATGAAGGAGATCTTCTCGTTTCAGATAGACCCTGCATCCAAGATCGCGTGAGATATTCTTACAAAAGGTCAAGGGAGTCTCTCTCCCGGCAAATGTTGTCATATATTCTGTCAGATCTGACTGGAATGCTTTTTCAGGCAGAATGGTAAGATAGGCTCTCTCCAGTTCCTCAAGAGCATTCATAAGGGTTTCAGGAACAAAGCATCCACCATATTCCCCGATACGGGTATTAAGTTTCATAATCACAAATCTTGGAGTTTTTTATAAATTCAGATATCTTTACCGGATCTTTTACTCCTGGTGCCGATTCGACCCCGGATGCAACATCCACGGCATAAGGCCTTATTGCCTTTATAGCACCGGCAACATTCCCCGGGTTAAGTCCTCCGGCAAGAATAAGTGGTTTATTGCAATTTTTTCTAATTTCCAGAGCATATCCCATATCAAACAACTTTCCCCCTCCGTGACTTGCATCGACAATTACTGCATCAGCTGCCACAGGGACCGGATCACCCGGTTTTATAACTCTGATAATCCTGGTATGTGTATCCTCCGGGATTTTATGTGGATAAGAGATTTGGATGGCATTAGGGGCGAGAGAGATCATATCATTGATCTCATCCATGGAATTGGTATGTGAAACACAAACCCTTGCCATGAATGGACCAACTTTATTAAATATTGCATCAGCCTTCTTCAGTGAGACTTCTCTCGGAGAATCAGAGAAAACAACAACACCTATAGCATCAGCTCCTGCCCTCTCTGCCATTAATGCATCATCAGGGTTTGTAATCCCACAAATCTTTACGCGTATACGAATCCCTCCAGTCTTCGTCCAGGATTTTTTGATAACATAATACTTGATCCTATCAGGAATGCATCTGCAAATACCCTTAAAGATCTGATATCGCATGGCCAGATAATACCACTTGCAGATATCACCGTCTTGTCAGCCTCTTTTAGGATTGGCGAAATTATTCTTGTATTACTTAAATCCGTCTTAAAAGTCTTAAGGTTGCGGTTATTTATAAGTGTAATCAATGCATCTGTATCCACTGCCATACGTGCTTCCTGTCTGGAACTAACCTCTACTACTGGTTCAATCCCACGATTTATCGTCTCATCAACAAAATACCCAAGTTCATCACCGAGTATAGATGTTATCAGAAGGACAGCATCCGCACCAAGAGCTTTGGTCTCAGTTAGCTGGCGAATGTCCACAATAAAATCCTTTCTTAATATCGGGACAGAAATTACTTTGCGTATGGCGGGGATGGTCTTAATATCTCCTGAAAACCTTGTTGGTTCTGTAAGTACTGACAAGGCACAACACCCTCCCCCTACCAGTTCCTCTGCAATCTTACAGGCTCCATTTCCAGACCTTATCATTCCTTTTGAGGGAGATGCAAATTTTAATTCTGCTATTACAGGATTATTAATTGTACTTTTTATTGCATCAGAGAGTCTCATAGGAGTATGTACTGGTCTTGGATAAGTATCCGGAAGGTTATCTGCCCTCTCGTGCGAAGATGCAATGATATCATCCAGAATCATGCATTTTCCTCCAGGGTGAGTTTTATCAATAACTCTCCGGTCTTTCCAGAATCTATTGCATCCGCAGCAAGCATGAACCCATCATGAAGAGATGAGGCTTTCTGCCCAAGATAAAGAGCTGCTGCTGCATTCATAAGAACGACATCACGGCATGGACTCTGGCATCCGTTAAGAACAGATCTAATTATAACTGCATTCTCATCCGGACTTCCTCCGGTAAGAAGACTCCTTTCCACCCGTTTTATTCCGAACTCTTCAGGGGTTAGCTCATATTTAATAATACTCCCCCGATAAAGTTCTGACACCTGGGTTATTCCGGTAGTGGTTATCTCGTCGGTACCGTCTCCAAATACCACCATGGCATGGTCTACTCCTAGATTTCGAAGCGTTTTTGTAACCACCGGAAGGAGGTTGATATCACTTACACCTATAAGTCTGGCCTGGGCCTTGGCCGGATTAAGAAGGGGACCAAGTATATTAAAGACAGAAAAGATGCCAATCTCTTTTCTGGCCGGAGCTACCCTGCCCATCGCCGGGTGAAATCCGGGAGCAAACAAAAATGCCACGTTGTTCTTTGAAAGAGAACGAGAGGCTTCTTCCGGAGTTTTTGCAACCGGGATATTAAGGGCAGAAAGTACATCTGTCGAGCCTGATCTACTTGAAACTCCCCTGTTTCCATGTTTTATTACTCTTACACCTGCAGCGGCGGCGACTAGAGCCGCAGCAGTGCTGATATTAAATGTCTGTCCTCCATCACCTCCCGTACCACAGGTATCCACAGAGATACATTCATCCGGGGGTCTCACCATAAGAGCCCGTTCTTCAAGAACCTGGGCAAAAGCTGTTAGTTCTGGAGCAGTAACCCCTTTTATCCTAAATGCTGCAAGTATTGCTCCAATCTGGGCCTCTGTTACTGATCCTTCAGCAATACATGTCATGAGATTGCTGGCCTGGCACATATCAAGATCCTGAAGTGAAGTAACTCTCCTTATCGTCTCCTGGATCATCAGCAATCCCTCTCGTATCCGATAAAGTTAGAGATGATCTCCCTGCCTTCCATGGTCATAATGCTCTCAGGATGGAATTGGAGGCCATATATCGGGTATTTTTTATGTGAGACTGCCATGATCGATCCGTCGTCTGCCGCCCTGGCAATAACCCTTAGTTCTGACGGCAGACTTTCGGGCTCTGCAGTCAGAGAATGGTACCTGGTTGCTGTCATCGGACTCTTAAGTCCCTCAAAGATTCCTTCCCCGGTATGAACAATTCCACTTGTTTTTCCATGGACCGGATTTTTCATCCTGACAATATTCCCTCCAAAGGTATGGATTATCGTCTGGTGACCGAGACAGACACCAAGAATCGGTACAACTCCTGCATATTCCCTGATGACATCACAGCAAACTCCTGAATCATCAGGATTTCCAGGGCCTGGTGAAAGAATTATTCTATCAGGATCTTCCTGTTTTACTACCCGGACAGGCTGATCACAGGTGATAGGTACGGGTTCCTCTCCCAAACTTCCAACTAACTGGTACAGATTATACGTAAAACTATCAAAACAGTCAATTATTGCAACTTTCATGTTATGCCTCCTGCTACATAAACCGCTCTTACCATAGCCTGTGCTTTTGCCTCTGTCTCTTCAAATTCGCGTGATGGAACAGAGTCCGCTACAATTCCGGCACCTGCCTGTATGGTTGCCATCTTGTTCTTCACCATCACAGTTCTGATAGTAATTGCAAACTCCATCAGCCCGTCAAATCCGATGTATCCTACTGCACCTGCATATAATCCCCTTGGAGATGATTCAAGATCATTGATGATCTGCATCGCTCTGATCTTTGGGGCACCACTTACTGTTCCTGCCGGGAAACAGGCCTTCAGAATATCCACCCTGGAATAACCCTTCTTAAGCTCTCCCGTAACAACTGATGTGAGATGCTGGACGTGTGAAAATTTTTCAACCTCCATGAAACTACTCACTTTCACTGTTCCGAATTCAGATATCTTTCCTATATCATTCCTGGCCAGGTCAACGAGCATGAGATGTTCAGCCTTCTCTTTCGGATCAGAACAGAGAGCCTCAGCCAGCCTTTCATCTTCCTCCTGATTCTTTCCCCTTGGCCTTGTTCCTGCTATCGGGACGGTTGTTATCACCTCTCCTTCGGCTTTGACCAGCATCTCTGGACTGGATCCGATTACGGCTTCATCTTCAAAGTTGAGACAGTAAAGGTAGGGAGACGGATTAATTCGTCTCAATACCCTGTAAATATTAAAAGGATCCCCAGAATATGGAACAGAAACCTTCCTGGATAACACCACCTGAAATATATCGCCCGCCCTGATGTGTTCTTGTGCCCTCTTTACAGCATTCTCATACTCATGTTGATCAGCAGGAATATCTTTATTAAATTCATAGCTCTCCTTTTCAACACAAGTTACAGATTCGGGTTTTATACAGGAAATTTCAGATCGGATATTCTCTATCTCTTTAACGGCATCGAGATATTTTGCTTTTATGTCATCTTCTGGCCCTATTACTCTCCCTGCAATTATCGTGAGGGTATCTCTGACATGATCAAATACGATGATCTCCCCAGGTATCATAAAACGTATCACAGGCCCTGATTCAGCATGAGCTCTCACCATTCCACCTGTTATCTCTGTAATGAGATCATATCTGCAATAACCTGTAAATCCTCCTGCATAGGAGAGTCCGGTAGGACAGTAACTACTTATTCCGGATATAACTCTCTCCAGTATTTCAAGCGGTAACCCGGAATCTTTACCGTTGTTAATCAATAATTTGAATAATTCTGCTTCCTCTCCGGTAATATCAGTTATTTCAGAAAGGGCTATGACTGCCATTGGATGAATTCCGATAACTGATCGTACTGCTCTTCTGGGTACTCCCTCCATGGACTCAAGTAAAAACCCCTGATCAGGAGAAAGAGTTGCATAAACCGATGCAGGATCAGCATCAACTGGTTTTATTGTACAGGATAACGGGATATAAACCGGTTTACTGTAACTTTTAACTATCTTTTCATACTCCTCAAAGGAGATTAGTTCATTATAACGGGTGTTTATCATGGCCTCTTCCATTCCACCGGCATCACCTTTTGAAAATGTGTGGCATTCATGTACATAGATGTATGATGATGCTATTATTTATACATTATTGGATTAATAAAGATAATGACTATAACATCAAAAAGTAGTGTGATCTCTGAATTTGTAATTTTATGCGCTTAAATGCAATATTTACTTTTAAAAATAATATATGTGGATGCAAAAATTGGAATATGCAGAAACATTTTTATAATAATATTGCATTACTGCTTTGTGTTCTATCATGTAGATGATGAAAGATGTAATAATATTTATTCTACGAATCTGTGTTTTTATCTGAAAAACCAGGTGGAGTCATGTGATAAAATATTATCCATAGTGGTAATGTGTCAAAAATAAAATGAGGTAAAACCGTGGAACAAAAAAAAATTGCTTTCTTCTGCTGGGAGTCATTGTATACTGAAAGAGTTGGCGGACTTGCCAATGCAGCAACATATCTAGCCCAGGAACTTGCAAAAAATAACGAAGTTCATCTCTTCACAAGAGGAGAGGGGGACTTTTCTTGGATGGGAGTCCATTATCACTGTGTAAAACCGAAAGGCAGTAATATTATTGATTATTGCAAGGATATGAGCCAAAAAATGGTAAAAAAATTTTTACTTTTGGATTCTCCTGCATTTGATCTGCTTCATTTCCATGACTGGCATGTTACAGAAGCATTAAACCTTCTTCAAAACAGGAATACAGTATTTACTTATCACTCCACAGAATTCGGCAGGAACGGTAACAGGCATGGAAATTGGTGGGAATACCATGAGATATGTGGAAAAGAGTGGTATTCAGGACTAATTGCAAAACAGGTTACAACAGTAAGTATGATCCTCAAGAATGAGGTTATGAACCTATATCAGGTTCCTGACTGGAAGATCAGGGTCTTTCCAAACGGTGTAATTCCAGAACAGTTTGATGTGGATCTCGATCAGGGGAGAGTAAAGGCAGAACTTGGGATCCACCCTTATGCCCCGACAATACTTTATATTGGCAGGATGGCTGTACAAAAAGGCCCGGATCTTCTGATTGACGCACTACCCATGGTAAAAAATCAGTTCTGGGGTATGCAGGTGATAATGGCAGGGGATGGAGGAATGCGGCAATGGCTGACTGGTTTAGCCCGTGAACGTAATTTGCCGGTAAAATTTCCAGGATATATAAGTGATTCTGAGTATGTACGTCTTCTTACCGCTGCAGATCTGGTTGTTATTCCGAGTCGAAACGAACCCTTCGGCATAGTCCTGCCTGAAGCCTGGAGTGCGGGAAAACCTGTCGTAGCAAGTGATGTCGGAGGGCTTCACGAGAACATTGAGTCTTTCCGTGATGGGATTAAAGTTTCTGTCTCTGCTCAGGGACTCGCTGATGGAATATGCCATGCACTTCATGATACCAACCTGATGAACCGATTAGGAAGGTACGGACGAACAAAGGTTAATAATTATTTCAGATGGGACGGGATAGCCAGGAGTTATGACCAGATGTACGGACAGGTGTGTACCTGATACTGCTGAATTCAATATGTCTCTTTTTTATAATTATAGTGAATATTAAAGATATTTAGTCCATTACAGCCAGGTTCCAATCTCTTAACTGATTGAAATATACCATATCATAAAAACGGCGACCACACTTTTTATTGGCCTGTAAAAATTAGAGAAGATATGGATCATGTATAATTAAAAATGCGTTCAAGGGCTTTTTTTATATTAAGATTTGCATGTGTAAAAGTTTCCGGGAGAACAATCATCATAATGCACTGACTGCGACAATGTTCGATTTAAACCCCCCGGAAGATTGATATACTGATTTTGTTAATAATGTAAAACACTTTTTTGAAAGCCGTTTCTTCATAATTATTACTAAGGGTGCGGGATTTATTCTTACTCTCTACATGAAGTACATTCTTATATAAGACAGAATATAAGGGAAGATATATCACCATTAAGACATAAGTTCAAAACAGGATTTGAATTCATGATGCCGGAAATCTGGTGTCCTGGACATGCCCGGCTCATTGACATAATGTAAGATTTTTGAAAAATCAGAGTTAAGGCTTGGAGCAGAGGAATGGAAGCTGTAAGTACGATGAAGAGAGAAAATACCGGTGAACACGGGGATGAAGAAGTACAGGTAGTCGAATTTATTGTTGGCGATGAAAAATTTGCTGTAAATCTCTTTGATGTAAAAGAGATCGTAGAGGCCTCTAAAATTACTCCTCTTCCTCATTCACCAGTTTATATAAAAGGGATTATAGATCTTAGGGGCGAAATCACTACTATAGTAGATCTCAGAAAACTCCTGAAGATTACAAAGGAGGTTTCAGCAGATACAGATAATTTAAGGTTTATTGTGCTGGATGAATCAGTTACCGACGGGAAAACAGGAGTTGTAGTAGATGAAGTAACTTCAGTTCTCACTGTTAAGGTATCAGATATAGATCAACATTCTCATGGGGCCGGGGATGATTCCCACATTCTAGGTGTCATTAAGAAAGAGATTGGGGAGAGGGGAGAGAATAAAAAGGAACTGGTTATCTGGGTTGATATGAGCGGACTGATTCGTGAGGCCGGCATGGGTGAATAATAAGTTTAGGAATAATGATGGTATGACACAATATTTTGCCAAAATTATATCAAAACATTAATATTTTTATAATAGCATATAACCTTCATGGTAATACCTGATTAACAGGCTTTAATTCTGAAGGTTATTTTATGGGGTGTGAAATAAAAAATACTAATATTAAAAATCTTTTTTTAATCGGATTAATTTTTTTTTGCTGCTTATTACCACCAGTTTCTGCAGATAACAAGAACATATCCAGTATAAATATATCACCTGTTATTCATACGATTGATGCAGAGACAGGCGTGGATATTAACAGGGATTATGTTCCTGGAAGAATGATAGTTAAACTCAATACAGATGCACTTCCCGTCGAATCATTTAAGGGAATAGAAGACTCGCTTGAGACCGGAACCGGGACAAAAGTGATTACTAACTACTCTGCTCTGGGAGTGGATGGGTTATTAATAGTAAATACTTCAGGGACATCTGTTTCCGACTCAATACAAAATTATGAGAATAGCCCGTATGTCTCGTATGCAGAGCCGGATTATATCATAAATATTCCAAAAAATGAGAATGTATCAGGATTTATATTAAAAGATGAGGTAAAAAAGAATATTCCTAACGATCCATCTTTTGGATATCTTTGGGGCATGTATAATACCGGTCAGTCTGGAGGTACTGCCGGTACTGATATTGATGCACCTGATGCCTGGAATATCTCAACCGGATCTTCAGATGTAATAATTGCCGTTGTAGATACTGGTGTTGATTATACTCACGAGGATCTCTCCTCCAATATGTGGATAAATACCGGAGAAATTCCTGATAATGGCATTGATGATGATGGAAACGGATATATTGATGATTATCACGGATGGGATTTTTACAATAATGATACGGATCCGATGGATGATAACTCACACGGGACCCATTGTTCAGGAATCATAGCTGGTATAGGTAACAACAGTATCGGAGTTAGCGGGGTTAACTGGAATGCAAAGATAATGCCGTTAAAATTTATCGGTGCCGGTGGTAGTGGCCCGACCTCCGGTGCAATAAGTGCAATATTATATGCAAATAAGATGGGAGCAAAAGTAATATCTAATTCATGGGGTGGAAACGGATATTCTCAATCACTTAAAGACGTTATTGATGCATCTCCAGCTGTTGTGGTATGTGCTGCAGGTAATAATAATGGGAATGATAATGATCTTAATCCAAATTACCCATCAGGTTACAACAGTTCAAATATAATTGCCGTAGCTTCAATTGATAGGTACAACAATATTTCTTCTTTCTCGAATTATGGTTTTACTTCAGTTGATCTAGGTGCTCCGGGTTCTTCGATATACAGTACCATTTTAAACAATTCGTATGGATACAAGTCGGGAACATCAATGGCAACGCCCCATGTTTCAGGAATAGCAGGACTGGTTTATAGTTTATATCCGAATATGACATCCGGAGAAGTAATAAACCGGATAATGAATTCAACTGATCCGGTTCCTGCTCTTCAAAATAAAACTGTAACTGGCGGGAGAATCAATGCTTATAATTCTATTAAGCCGATAGAGAACCTACCAGTGGCAAATTTCAGTGCAAATCCTACTTCCGGTACCATCCCACTAACTGTTCAGTTCACAGATCTTTCAACAGGATTACCTACAAACTGGTCATGGAGTTTTGGTGACAATGGAAGTTCTACTTTGAAAAACCCGGCATATACATACACAAAAACAGGTAACTTCACCGTCAATCTGACTGTAGATAATCCAACAGGATCAGATACCAAGTCAAGCAAAGATTATATCAGGCTGGTCAACCCGGTAATGACTCATAATATTACTGCCGCTGCAGATACATACACTATTATTTACCCGCATGGAACAGGTTCATACAATGAGGGAGCTACCCAGACCTATCTGACACAGGCAAAACCAGGATCTGATCTGTTAAACATTACTGTTGATAATACCTTAAATCCTGCAACAGGAAATTGGACATTTACTAATATCACTGAAGATCACAATATTTCAACCACCGGAAGGTACACGCCAGGACAGATTCATATTTTGTTTACCACAAACCAGACATATGGTCAGGCACCCTTGTTAATCAGATTCACTGATCACTCGGTTGGTGATCCGTTATCATTCTACTGGCAGTTTGGTGACGGATCAACTTCAAACGAACAGAATCCGGTGCATGTTTACCAAACTCCAGGGATATATACTGTTACTCTCCGTGCAATTAATAACCAGAGCGGGGGAGTCGGAGTACTAAATAATGGAGTTACAGTTACCGGTTAATCAGGCTTAAAGCTCTTTTTTGGGGAGTGTATTAGTATTTCTTTACATCACATAAGATGAGATCTTTTTTACCATTCGAATTTATTATCTGTGTGACCAGATATGGCTGAGCAATGTTCAGAGATAAGGATACTATCACCCAGGATAAGATCCTCACAGATCCACCTTTCTATCTGCCTGAGTTTGAAGCCTCATACAGATATATTATCGATGATTACGAGGTAGAGCAACGTGATATTGCAATCTTCATCCCTTGTGCGATGAGAAAACCCTATAGTACCAGTCCTAGTCACAGGATAATGCGATCCGTGATATCTGAGGTTCTGGAGCCTTCGATGTATCATATAGTGGTCTTTGGAACCTGTGGAATTGTTCCATCGGAACTCGAGACAATGTACCCGTATGCCCATTACCATTACATGCTTGGAAAGGTTAAAGATGAAAAAATAAAAGAGGATTTTGTCAGGATTGAGACTGAAAGAATAGCAGGATATCTGAATAAGACGAGAGAAATTTACAAATGGAGGATCGCCTATTGTATTGGTCTATTCAGGAGAGCCTTTATCCTTGCAAGTGAGAATTCAGGAGTAAAGATTGATCTTATCCTTCCAACAAAAGATACGATTGACAAAGTTATGGATTTAGATTGCCCATTCCAGGAAGGAAGTCTTTCAATGGATGAATATCTGGAGGAATTTTATGAAGGGCTTGTCCTGATAAAAAATTCACTTGCTGCAGACATATGAAGTTGTAATAACCGGTCAGATACCTTGTTGTTCAGTATTATATCTTATTTATTAGTGCGGGGATATAACGCAACCGGCTAAATTACAACAATGACCTGCGCGTAGAAGTAAAATTCGGAAATATTTTTAAAACTTTAATCATTGGATTTTACTTTAATTCCAGTACGAAACCAGAAGAGTTACAAAAAAAGTAATCCGTTTAAGTTTCACGAATTTGAAATTATTACACCTTAGTTTGTCAGGTTTTTTGAGGTGCCCGGTGCTACTATATAGGACTCGGTTCCTATTTAAGTAATACAAGCTGAAACCCTGGAATATCCTTGGAGGTCTGGATTTAATGTTTAATACAAAATTTCGGCCTCATGATAGATCCGGGCAACCAATAAGCAAAGATTTCAAATGGTGATACTATGCCAACCCCTGAACAAACGATAGATACCTGTATCCAGATGTTATCTGCTATCATCGATGATGGAATGATACCCAGAAATATCCGCCGTATAGCTGATGAAACCCGTACTATTCTTCAGAATCAGGATAGAAAGCTCGGACTTAGGGCTGCCGAGGCAATATCCAAGATCGACGAGATTAGCAGCGATCCAAATATGCCCGGACACGCAAGAACCCGGATCTGGGAACTAGTTTCACAATTAGAGACTGTTCCACTCGATTAAATTTTTTTTTGATAGATTTTATGGGGAGATCATTCCCCCATAATGGTTAAGACGACCTTTCGGTCTGAACGTGGCCGGGTATCAAGTTCAAGGATAACTATCTGTTGCCATGTCCCAAGAACCAGCATTCCCTTCTGAACCGGGACGGTAAGTGATGGGCCTACAAGAGCGGCCCTTACATGAGATCTTCCATTCCCATCTCCCCAACGTTTATCGTGCGCATACGGGATGTCAGATGAGGCCAGAACAGACAGTGATCTTAAAAGATCTGACAAAACACCCGGTTCATACTCAATTGTTGTTACAGCGGCAGTTGATCCGGTTACAAAAACATTGCAAAGGCCATTTAATATATCTAGTGAGGATACAATCTCTTTTACTTTACCTGTGACATCAATTATATCCCCCTCACCTTTGGTTGAGAGGAAGAGAGTTTCAGAATAGAACATATATCTCCCTTGATCTCTCATCACATCTTACTTTTCCCGGGTAGAAAAGTAACAGGACTTATCATTCCAGTTTCTTTATCACTTTGTTAGCTATCTTCAGGGCACAATAATCTCCACACATTGTACAGGCATCGGAATCTGCCGGAGCACGTTCAGCTCTTATCTTTCTTGCTCTCTCCGGGTTTATGGCAAGATTATACTGTGCTTCCCAGTCAAGATCCCTTCTGGCATGACCCATTGCCAGATCAGCATCCCTTTTGCCCAGTTTTATCATGTCTCCAATGTGAGCTGCTATCCTGCTGCTTATGACACCTTCATATACATCTTCAACATTTGGTAAAGCGAGGTGCTCAGCCGGAGTTACATAGCATATAAAATCTGCTCCGTAAGCGGAGGACATTGCAGCACCTATTGCAGATACCCTGTCATCATACCCGGGAGCTATGTCGGTTACAATTGGTCCAAGCATATAGAATGGTTTATTATTTGATAACCGCTTCATAAGTCTGACATTGGTTTCAATCTCATCGACAGGAACATGTCCCGGGCCCTCTACGATAACCTGAAGCCCCTTTTCATGAGCCCGGTCACCAAGTTCTGCATTTATTACAAGTTCCTGAATCTGTGCCCTGTCTGTTGCATCATGAACAGCACCGGCCCGCATTCCGTTTCCAGTTGAGAGTGTTACTTCATGTTCCTTCAGAATCTCACAGAGATAATCAAACTCCGAGTAAAGGGGATTTTCCTTATCATTATGAAGCATCCAGGCAGTCATAAACGCGCCTCCCCTTGAACACAGGCCCCCATGTCTCCCCTGTTTCTGAAGACGATCGAGTGTAACCCGGTTAATCCCGGTATGGATAGCCATGAAATTTGTCCCTAGTTTTGCCTGCTCTGCTGTGATACGGAAGAGATCGTCCTCTCTCATATGAATGACCGCACCATCCTTTCTTGCAGCTTCGATAAAAGCCTGGTAAAGAGGTACTGAACCTACAGAGAGCGTCGTGGCCTCAATACATCGTTTTCTGATATCTACAAAGTCTCCTCCGGTTGAGAGTTCCATTATCGTATCAGCACCGGCTCTCTCACCGGCCCTGACTTTATTCACCTCCATTTCTACATCTACGATATCTGTAGAGGTTCCAACAGAACAGTTAACCTTCGTTCGGAGTCCGCTTCCAATACCACATAATTTCACCTTGCGATAAGGTGAAACAGGGATTACGATCCGACCCTCTGCAATTCCCCTCCTGATGAACTCTTCTGTAACGCCTTCCTGGGTTGCAACCACCTTCATCTCTTCTGTGACGATACCTTTCCTGGCATCCTCTACTATTGACATACGTTATAAGTTACATATATGGATACATAAAGGCTCTTTTTTAAAAATATCGCTCAATATTACTTTATTTGGAAACAAAAAATATTGAACAAAGGAGAATTGCCATCCTTTACCTTCTATACATTGGCAGTCTAATAATTACCCGCAGTGCAGAAAAATCATGAAGGTAATCGGGATAGTCGGAATGCCTGGTTCAGGTAAGGGAGAGTTCTCATCTGTTGCAGAAGAACAGAATATACCTGTGGTGGTGATGGGGGACGCTATAAGAAAGGAAGTAAGTCGTCAGGGTCTTCCACCCACTGATGATAGTATGGGTAAGGTCGCGAAGACTTTACGAAATGAGTTTGGCATGGCAGCGATCGCTCATGCCTGTATTCCTCTTATAGAAGAGCAGGCAGATAAGGAGAACAAGGTTATTCTTGTCGATGGAATAAGGGGGGATGCTGAGGTCAGGGAATTTATGGAGCATTTCCCTGGATTTGTTCTTATCTTCATTGATGCTCCACTGGAGATTAGATTTAAAAGGCTTAGTGAACGGGGTCGTTCAGATGATCTGAAAAACATTGAGGAGCTCATAATCCGTGATGAGCGGGAATGTTCTTTCGGTCTGCTTAAAGCCATAAAAATGGCTACAATCATTATCTCCAATAAAGGCTCAAGGGAAGATTTCAGGCAGGAAGTATACTCTTGTCTTAACGGGCTTTCGGAGACAACATGAATAAGTTCTTTTTTGGTTCATCGGCGAAAGTATGGGATGATATATCCTGGATTTACGGTATAGAAGAGGCAGGGTTTGATGGATGGGAGGTCTGTGCCGATGGAAATTATCATTTCAATAAACCAGAACAATATGATAAAGTTGTAAAGACACTCGAAACGACATCTCTTAATGTGACTGTTCATGCACCTTATGGTGATCTAAACCCTGCAGCTATCAATGATCCTATCTGGCAGGAGACAATAAGACAACTAAAAACCTGCATACGACTTGCATCTCCAATAACAGACCGGGTTACCATTCATCCTGGCTACCTGTCCTGCACTGGAAAACTGGTTCCTGAAAAAGTCTGGCAGATGCAGAAAGAGGCAATGAGAGAGATTGGAAAGACTGCAACTGAGTATGGAGTAATAGCATGTCTTGAGAATATGCCTGACAATCCTGACTTCCTGTGCAGATATCCTGAAGAGATCGAAGGGATAACTGAAGGTATTGATGGTGTTTCTTTTACCATTGACTTTGGTCATGCACATACGCTTGGAAAAGTAAACGATTTTGTCAGGCTGATACCTGAAGCTTCTCATATCCATATTCATGATAACCATGGAAGATCAGATGAACATCTGCCACTTGGTGAAGGGACAATAGACTGGAAGAATCTCTCAAAAAAGATAATGGACAGGTACAAAGGAATTATTGTTATTGAAGGGCGCTCAATTATTGAAGCCAGGCGTTCTATTAATATGGTACAGAGGTGGAGATCATAGCAGGGGAGACACTTCAGGTTTTTTTTCTAGGAACATCAGGAGCACTTCCGACGATCTCACGTAATCTTCCGTGTATTCTACTGAAATGGGGATCACACGATCTAATATTTGATTGCGGGGAAGGATCACAGAGACAGATGATGCGTGCAAGAGCAGGATTCTCTCCCGAATGCATCTATATTACCCATTGGCATGCAGATCACTTCCTTGGGATAATCGGCCTTTTACAGACAATGTCCTTTGGCGGAAGGAAAGAGTCATTGACTATTGCAGGGCCGGACTGTATCCATGAAATGGTAGCAGACATTAAAAATCTCTGCAGGACTAAACTTGGTTTTCCAATCGAATCACTTAAAGTCAGACCTGGAGACTGCCTGGTTCGTGAAGGATATTCCATAATGGTCTTTGAAGCGGATCATGGCATTCCTGCAGTGGGATATATATTTATCGAAGATAAACGGCCTGGACGGTTTAACAGAGAACTCGCAATAGAACTCGGTGTCAGACCCGGGCCCCTTTTTGGGGTTTTGCAACGGGGAAATAAGGTTTCAATAACAGTTCATGGAGAAGAGAGAATAATTACCCCTGACATGGTGATGGGGCCGCCACGTCCTGGAAGAAAAATTATCTATACCGGTGATACAAGGCCAGTATTATCTGAACTTGCAGAAATAGGGGAAGAAGCTGATCTTCTCATTCATGATGCAACCTTTGAAGAAGACGAAGCCACAAGAGCGCGTGAGTTTATGCATGCTACTGCAAAAGATGCCGGAATTACAGCAACAACACTTAAAGCCTTTCGACTTGCTCTCTTTCACATCAGTACAAGATATATATCGGTTGAGAAACACCTCTCTGATGCAAGAACCAGATATACGGGAGAACTCTTTGTACCTGATGATCTCTCCATGTACAACATTCCTTTCAGAGAGTAGAACTCCATGTGAAATTATAATGATCACATGGTATTAAATTTCAGAGCCTCTAAAAATCTCATTGTAATTAGTCAGATGACAGATCTACTGAAATAGGAGTAGGGATTATATTTTCTACATCCTTAACTTCTCCCTGATGTGGGAGGCATTATTCTGATGCGATAGAATAGACCGCCTTAAAAAGCCGGTAGAATTTTAGGATATCGTATCTGCCGCCTGACAGGGTAGAATCATGCTCTGGAGAAGATATGTCGTTAGGAACAGAGACAATTGTATACAGCCTTGGCGATGGTTGTAATGTAACAGATATCGTCGTAGGAAAGACCTATGCAGGGACTGTTCAGGGTTTTGCTAATTTTGGAACTTTTGTTTACCTGAACAGTTCAATTAAAGGCCTGATTCATAAGAGTAACATGATTATGGATCATCATGAGGGTGACCAGATCATTGTGCGGATTGGAAATATCAGAAACAATGGAAATATTGATCTCGAGGAGGTCGTAATCTCATCTTATAATATTCAAACGGTTGTCTGTAAAAGACGTACAACAAAGCTTGAAGAACTTGGAAATAAGGTAGGGAGATCTGTCACATTGGAATGTCAGGTGGCTCAGATCAAACAGACTTCAGGCCCTACCATCTTTACTCTGATTGATGAAAGCGGTACAGAAAGTGCCGCGGGTTTCATCGAAGCAGGTAAACGGGCATTTCCGGATGTAAACCAGGGAGATATAGTCAGAGCAACAGGAGATGTGATGATGCGGGGTGGACAGGTACAGATTGAACTTGACAAACTTGTTCCCCTTTTCGGAGCCGAGGCAAAAGAGGTGCTTGAGAGGATTGATAAGGCACTTGACGATCGGACAGAGCCTGAAGATGTTCCACTTCTTATTGAGAGCGATGTTTTAAGAAAATTGCAACCCGAGATGCGAAAGATAGCAAAGTTAATCAGGAGAGCAATTTTTACTGCCCAACCTATTTTGTTGAGGCACCATGCTGATGCAGACGGAATATGCTCGGCGGTGGCTATAGAGCAGGCAGTAATTGGCCTTATTAATGAATCGGGAGGAGACTATGATACTGCAAATTACCTCTTTAAAAGATCGCCTTCAAAAGCCCCTTTTTATGAAATAGAAGATATTATTAGGGATCTTGATTATGCAACCCGTGATAATGTGAGATTTGGGCAGAAGATGCCACTCATTATGCTGACAGATAACGGGTCAACAGAAGAAGATCTTCCTGCAATGAAGTTTGCACAGGCATATAACATCCCGATGATTGTCTTCGATCATCATCACCCTGATGAAATCGTGGATCAGTATCTTCAGGCTCATGTAAACCCGTATCATGTCGGCGGTGATTACGGAATTACAGCAGGTATGCTTGGAACCGAAATTGCAAGGCTTATCTATCCGGGTATCGATACACAGGTAAGACATATTGCTGCAGTGGCCGGAGTGGCTGATAGAAGTGAGGCACCAGAAAGACAGAAGTATCTCGATCTTGTTGTTGACCGGTTCAGTGAGGAGGACTGCAAAAAAATAGCACTTGCTCTTGATTATATTCAGTTCTATCTCAGGTTCAATGACGGGAAGGAGTTAATTAAAGATATCCTAAACCTTAACGACGATTCTGACCGGTATAACAAAATCGTCGGGCTTATGGTTGCTGAAGCAGAAACCGCAATTTCTGACCAGCTTAAAACATGTATGCCCCATGTAATCTCATCAATGCTTCCAAATGGAGCGCATCTCTTTCAGATCGATGTTGAGATACATGCTCATAAATTTACTTTTCCCCCTCCAGGTAAAACATGCGGTGAGGTACATGATACCCTTTGCCAGCAATATAACGGACAACCTGTAGTAACCCTTGGATTTGGGCCTGATTTTGTAGTGCTACGATCTCGTGGAGTTTTAATGAATATTCCACTAATGGTCCGGCAGCTCAGGGAAGAGATGCCAGGAGCCGGAGTAAATGGTGGAGGCCATCTTGTTGTCGGAAGTATCAAATTTGTAGAAGGTATGCGAAAGGACGTTATTTCACGCCTTTCAGAGAAAATTGGGGAATTTTCAACGATTCAATAGATGATCATGAAAGATCATTACCAATAAGTTACTTTTATATCTCTCAAGTTTAATGTGTAAAGTACGCGATGGAGGTTTGATAATGCCATCACACATTGTTGGATTTAGAGATAAGTACAATGAGACGCAATCGCGGCTCGTTACATATCTCAGAAAAGGGCTCGACTCTGGGAGACATTACTTTAAGTCCAAGTATATCGCAAAGGATCTTGGTCTGTCTTCCAAAGAGGTCGGTACCAATATGGCAATTCTGGCAGATATCTGTCAGGAACTGTCTATTGTCAGGTGGAGCTATTCAAACAGCACTACCTGGATGGTATCACCCATAAAGAATTAATTCTTTTTTATCTATAACGTAATGATATGAGAGAGATCATATCATTTGAATCCGCACTAGAATTTATTGGAGATATCAATGATTATAAAGACTGCCTTATGTCACAGGATAATACCCAGGATGATCCAAAGGTGCTCTGGTTTAATATAGATATCCCGAAAGGACATGGATTAAACCCAGGAGACAAAGTCAGGATCACTGTTGAGAAAGTTTAGTGACTCAGATCTTTCCTTCAAGTTCATCCTCTTCCCGTTCCTTTTCTCGATTTGATCTTCGTATAAGGTAATATGCTATCCCAAGAGCCAGGATCAGTGCACTAAGTCCCAGAACGTGTGGTTCATCCACATCAGACGACAACAGAATTATCTTTCTGGCCACCGCGATGATTGCTACCATCACTATAACCTCAACATGCATCACGTTATCCTTAAGGTATGTCATAATTGAATCAAAAAATTCAATACCAATAAGGACCAGCAGGAAATACCCGAATATCTGGGCAAGTTCATTGCTTTCCAGAATAAATTGTCCATCATCAATAAGCAGCGTTACAACAAGCGAACAGAGATTAAATATTGTAAAAATCAGAACCAACGCCAGAAAAAAAAGTATTATATAATAGAGAATTTTTTGAAAGTTTTCAAAATATTTAAGCATAAAAAATTCTTCCAGGGTTTAAGAAGTAATTCTCTTCTTTAATAGATAAAGAGATTACCTTTTATCATCCAGGAAGATGGCAACTATGATCCCTATTACTGCGAGGAGAGTTACCACCGGGAAAACACCCAGATATGATCCAGTTATCTCCCTGATGTACCCTGCAATCTGTGGTCCTGCGATTGCCCCTGCCCCATATGCAAGGAATATTACTCCATAACAACGAGGATAATCTCCCGTTCCAAAAAACCTTGCTGTTGATGCGGGGGCTATTGCAAGCCAGCCGCCTAGGCAGCCCCATAACACTGCAAAGGCCATTACATATACCGGAACAGAAGGGGCAGCAACGAGGAGCATGGAAGCTCCACCAATGAGCATAAATGAGAGGATTGCAGTAATTTTAGGAGTTAGCCTGTCACAGAGCGCTCCAAACCCAGGACGACCGCAACCATTGAACACTGCGAAAAATCCTACCAACATGGTTCCGAGAGCTGCATCTATCCCAACAATTTCAGTCCCTACAGGTTTTGATATCGAGATAGCCATAAGCCCTGCCAGGCAGCCTATGAAGTAGCAGACCCAGAGAGCATAAAATCTTACAGTTCTCATCATACCCTGGAGATTAACAGAGCATGCGTTTTTGGCACCGGTATCTGGTGGAGTCCAGCCTGAAGGGATCCATCCGGGATCAGGGAACCTGAACGGTATTGCTGCCAGAACAGTAATTATGACGAATGCAACCCCGAAAATTCTAAAAGTTCCCATAACCCCGGTCTGTCCAATTAGTACCCCGGCCAGGTTTGCAGTTATAAAGGCTGAAAAACCAAAACCCAAAAGTACCATTCCTACCGCAAACCCCCTTCGATCAGGAAACCATCGTGCAGCGGCTGCTACCGGAGCACCATATGCAATACCTACACCCAGCCCTCCAACGACCCCATACAGTACATAGAGCATAAGAACCGAAGTGGAGAATGATGCTAGAAACCAGCCTAATCCTGTCAGTAACCCACCTGTGACGATAATCCTTCTCGGTCCGTATTTGTCCAGATATTTACCTGTCAAAGGCATGGCTATCGCAAAACAAGCGAGAAATACTGAAAACGGCATCAGGATCTCTCCTGCAGTTACCTTCTGTCCAAGTTCTCCTGTAAAGTATGCAGTTAGTGGAGTTACAAAAACACTCCATGAATACACGGTTCCGAGACAGATATTAATGATAATACCAAGGAAGATGAGGATCCATCTTCCTTTTTCATCCTCTGTTCCAAATAATTTCATATATAATGTACCTTCATGATTTGCCGGAACACGCTCTTCTCCAAATATCTCAACCCGAATTTTATTCTTCCAAAGCAGATGTATCCCCGGGGTCAGTATTCATCTCCCTGGATTTTAAAAGCCGCCTCATGATCTTGCCGCTCCTGGTCTTTGGTAGTGAATCTACAAACTCTATCGAGGAGGGCATTGCTATAGGGCCTATACTCATTCTGACATGATAAGTCAGTTCTGAAACAAGTTTTGGTCCTGGTTCATACCCCTTGATTAATATGACATAGGCTTTCACTGACTGACCTTTTATCTCGTCAGGGATTCCGATTACGGCAGCTTCGGCTACTGCCTCATGCTCGACTAAAGCAGATTCAACCTCAGCGGTCCCGAGGTTATGTCCTGACACGATGATTATATCATCTGAACGTCCCAGGATCATGATGTACCCGTCTTTATCCCTTACGGCAAGATCCCCTGTTGCATAATAGGGCTTTATGTGATTCCAGTAATGTCTGTATCTCTCTTCATTATGATACACCGTCTTAAGCATCGAAGGCCATGGTTTTTTTATGACCAGATGGCCCCCCTGACCAGTTGGGGTACTGCTGCCATCTTCATCAACCACATCCACGACTACACCGGGTATTGGAACTCCTGCAAATCCTGGTTTCATTGGCTCTCCGATGGGTGTTGTTATCATATGCATTCCGGTTTCAGTCTGCCACCATGTATCAAGCACAGGACACCTTGACTTTCCTATTACACGATAATACCATTCGAAGGCTTCGGGATTCAGAGGCTCGCCTACGGAACCGATAAGTCTGAGTGAGTCCAGATTATATTTATCAGGCCATTCTTCCCCAACTCTCATAAACATCCGGATTGCCGTCGGGGCGGTGTAGAAGATAGTAACTCCGAACTCTTCTATGATTTTCCACCATACTCCGGGATCAGGCCAATCGGGGGTGGTCTCCGTGATAACAACAGTAGCTCCGACCGAGAGAGGCCCGTAAAGAATGTAACTATGCCCGGTTATCCATCCAGGATCTGCTGTGCACCAGAATACATCGTTATCCTTGATGTCGAATATGTTCTTCGTAGTATAATGGACCCCGACAGAATAGCCCCCGCAGGCATGAACTATCCCTTTGGGCTGGCCGGTTGTTCCACTCGTGTAAAGTATAAACAGGGGATCCTCTGAGTCCATCTCTTCAGCAGGACAATAATCCTCAACATTTTTCAGAATACTGTAGAAATCCACCTCAAGCTCAGAATACAGTTCAACCGGACAATGCTCACGACAGAGTACAATAACCTTTTCTACGCAGGGAGTGTTTCTAACAGCGTCATCAACAATACTTCGCAGCGGGATCAGTTTTCCTCTTCTTTTCCCTACATCTGCTGTTATCACAACCTTCGCTTCTGCATCCTTTATTCTAATCCGAAGAGCTTCAGCCCCAAATCCGGCATATACCACAGAATGGACCGCACCTATTCTGGCACAGGCTAACAGGGCAATAATATGTTCAGGAACAAAGGGCATGTAAAAGCATATACGGTCACCTCTTTTCACCCCTATCTTTTTCAGGGCGTTAGCAAACCGCATTACATCCCGTAAAAGTTGACGGTATGTATATACTTTCTCCGAGCCATCTTCACCCCTCCATATGATGGCCAGTTTATTCCTCTTACCTGCTCTTATATGGCGATCCAGGCAATTTTCTGTAATATTAATTTTCCCCCCGGTAAACCATCTTGCAACCGGATTATCCCACTCCAGGACTTTTTCATATGGATGCATCCAATCCAGTTCTCTGGCTTTTTTATCCCAGAAATTATCAGGATCCTTTAGAAACTCCTGGTATGCTGTTTTGTAGTCCCCCATGTGAGACTGCTTTTTGTATTCAGGATCAGGCATGTATGCCTTCTCCTCGAACTTAACCTCAAAATTTTCAGTCATTTTAATCCTCTTTGATTAAATTTTCGCGTTTTCTTTCCATTTTATCCCCATTTAATCCGACAGGGGGGTCGTATTGGTTTGACATTATGAAGAAAAACGCCATGACATAATATATACATTTGTATTAGTCGTACATATATGTCTAACATAATAAAGCCTAAAAAAATACATATATCTAAAAATTTTTAGTTTATGTTGAAACAAACTATTAAAATTTAAAATTTCTTAACTAATGGTGAAGTTTATCTACTATTGGAAATATGAATATGTACGACATATCTTTACTGTCCTGGCATCAGTTAAGGAGGTATCATGTACGGGGATTATCGGGAGATAGGAGAGATAAAGCGATTATTAGAGGATAACCCTGAGGGACTTTCAATCACTGAAATTTCCCAGGCAATGGGAGTACACCGTACAACCATTGCAAAGTACCTGGATATTCTTCAGATGAAAGGGGATGTTGCTCTTAAAATCAGGGGCACTTCCAAGATGTATCAGTTATCAAAACGTGTACCTGCCTCAGTTATCAGGTACCTTTATAAATGTCCTTTTATTCTGATCGGACAAAATCTCACAATTATCGAAATTTCGGATGACCTGGCTGGTATCCTGAATATCAGGGAAGATATTATTGGCAGCAGTGTCACAAGTCAATCGATGGCATCTCTTATGAATGGAGAAATCCAAAAAAAATGCCGGGAGGCATTATCTGGTAAACCATCAGCTTTTACACATTCTGCTATCATCAGGAATGATCAGAAACACTTTAAGATCCAAGTTATTCCGATCGTCTTTGACGACGGAAAAACCGGATGTTCAATTCTCATAAAGGATTTTACCGATACCAGAATATTATCTTTTAATCTGGAGATTTGTGAGAATGAACTAAAAACTCTTACTCACGACCTGAATGAATTTGTATTCAGATGTACTCCTGAAGGAATTCTCACCAGAGTGAATCCAGGATTTTGTTTAAGGATGGGTAAAAACGCCGAAGATCTGTTAGGATTTCCTTATGAACATGTCATATCCCATCAGGATATGGAGAGTTTAATCAGAAAAAAACAGGAGATTAGCCCTTCCTCCCCGGTAAGAACCATCAAGTTTAAAGTAATTCAACCTGACGGGATGGTGGCTTGGGAGGAGTGGACTTACAGGGGATTATACTCTAAGGAGAAGACCATTACCGGATATGTTGCTGTCGGAAGGGATATAACTGAAGAACAGCACCTCAAAGAACAACTTGAAACATTTCACGCCAGTTTTGAAGCCCTTGTAAAACAACGAACCCGGGAGATGCGACAGGCAAACCAGGAACTTATGGCAGAAATCTCCAGACGCGAATTAATTGAGAGGGAACTGCTGATAATTCAGGCTGCATTTGATCATGCATCAGACTCGATTATCCTCTTTGAGAGATCCGGGGCAGTATGGCGGGCAAATGAGACCAGCTGCAGACTTCTCGGGTATACAAAAGAAGAGATGAAAGATATTTCTGTATTTTTGATAAACCCTAATGTATCAGAGGGTATATGGAATAATATGTGGGAACAGGCAGAAAAAGACCTGAAAATTACCAGAGTCAAGGCTTTCCACAAGAGAAAGGACGGGATAATAATCCCTGTCGATGTCTCCAGAACCTTTATCCAGGCTGGCTCTGTAACACTTTTCTGTTCAATTGCTCGTGAAACCAAAGGTAGTCGCTCCAAAAAAACCACACAATTCTAAAAAAGGGAATATAATTAACATCAATAAAAACCACTCTTTATTACCAGAAATATGATTCGAATTCTGCTAGTGGATGATGAGCCGGATCTTTTGGATGTCGTCAGACGTGTTCTTGAGCATAAATATGCCTTTAGTATTATAACCGCTTCATCAGGGGATGAAGCTCTTAAAATATTTCATAATGAGAAGGTGGATGCAATAATTTCTGATTATTCCATGCCTGTAATGAATGGAATTGACCTTTTGAGAAAGATCAGGGAAGAAAATCCATTTATCCCATTTATACTTTTTACAATACGCCAGAAAGAAGAGATCGCCATTGATGCACTAAATGCAGGTGCTAACTTCTATGTTCAGAAGGAGAATCTCCCGCAAGTGGTTTTTGCCGAACTTTCAAACAATGTTCTGAAATCAGTTGAGTTATTCAGAGCAGAAAAAAATTTAAAGATTCAAAGAGATTTAGCCCTCTCTAATACAAACGCTAAGTCACTTGAGGAGACATTTCTTGTATGTTCAAATGCACTTCTTGAAGTTTCAGGTCTCAATGCAGTATCATTTTATCTTTTTGAGGAGGGAGAATTCAGGTTCTCCTCAGGTTTTAAACTCCCTAATAATTATATTCACGAAGAGATTCAGAAGGAATTAAACCCTTATATAAATGAGGTAGCAAAAGGACTTGAACCCGTATTCCGGGGTGAGAATGAAGTAATGACGGGCTCTCCACTGCTTTACAGAGATGCGAATGTCAAGTCCGACTGTTTTTTTGTAATGAAACATCATGGGAGGATAATTGGGGTTATTCATGTTCTTTCACATGAACTGGTAGGTTCCTTCCCCAAATCTTTACAGAGATTTATCAAAGATATTATTGTTCAGGTATCCGGGCACATTTCAGACAGGCTGGCAGAAGAGGCCTTGAGAATGAGTGAACAGCAGATGTCTACTCTTATTCGTAATCTCCCTGGAATGGTTTATCAGGGAGATATTGATGAAGAACGGACAATGTATTTTGTTAGTGAAGCAGTATACAACCTCACCGGCTATAAACCGTTGGAAGTGATAAATAATACTGTCAGAACATGGGCTTCATTCATTAATATCAAAGATCGAAATAATGTCGGTGAAATTATCAAAAGGGCAGTCAAAAAAAAAGCAGGATATAGATTGACTTATCGCCTTCAGACCAGGGACAATAAATTCAAGTGGGTATCAGATCAGGGTACAGGAGTATATGACACCGAAGGACACGCTATTGGGATCGAAGGCATAGTGATGGATATTACCCGCCAGAAGGCCCTGGATGACGAGGTACATAAGTTTCACACAAGACTTAAAACCATGTTCATGCTGATGAACTCTGGCTGTGTGATCTTTAAAAGCCGGGGCACTATCGAGGATACTATTCTGGACGATGCGAATAGTGCAGCTGAGAGGATTGAACAGAAGAAAAAAAATCAGTTGACAGGTAGATCTTTTACAGAAGTCTTTGGTAACATGGATCAATCCCTGACACTGGCTTTAACGGGGATGCTGGAAGATAAGACCCCAAGATCACTTTTAAAATGCATCAGAAAGTGTCCGGATGAGGACCATTACTACGACATCTTTTTAAATATGGCATTGATGAGTTCAGAATCTGACAATTATGAAATTTTTCTTATATATAGTGATATCACAGAGCGTGTAAAGACCGAACAGCAGATCATATCATCATTACATGAGAAGGAATTATTGCTAAAAGAGATTCATCACCGGGTTAAGAACAACCTTCAGATTGTTTCAGGGTTATTAAAACTTCAGTTGGTCAGGATTCGTGACCCGATAGCCCAGGAGATTATTCTTGAGTGTGATAATCAGGTATATAGTATGGCTTCAATCCACGAACTTTTGTATAATTCAAAGGATATTGGAAAGATTAGGGTGGATGATTATATCAACAAGTTAGTGGACCATTTAAAACAGGAATATGGAGAGGTCTCAACACGGATTTCATTTGTCGTAGTGGTGGATCATGACATTTTTCTTGATATCGAACGATGCATACCCTGTGCCCTGATACTTAATGAATGTATAACAAACTCAGTTAAGTATGCCTACAAACGAACGGAGACTGGTGATGTCAGGATAACATTTACCCATGATAAAAAGGTATACAAGATGGAAGTCGCTGATTCAGGTAGGGGGCTTCCACATGACTTTGATCAGAGGAAAAACAGATCTCTTGGTATGGAATTAATAAACAGATTATCACACCAGCTCAGAGGTTCTGTTAATATATCGGGAGAGAAGGGGACAACAATTACGGTTATTTTCCCTGGAGACAATTAAAAACGGGATCTCTAAACAGGAATAATATTTTTAAATTATAAATTACCGGAGTCTTCATTTTTTGATCAAACCAGGGATATCTTTTTCAATGACAGGAGTAATATATCAATTACTTAATAGTTTTTTTTCTATGATTGTGGGGGGGTGTAAATGGGCCAGCGAAGGATCCTGATAGTTGAAGACGAAGCAGTTACATCTGTAATGCTCGAAAAAACCCTCAAAGAACTCGGTTACGAAGTAGTAGGAAGTGCATTTGATGGAAAGGAAGCTCTGAATATTGCAAAAGATAAACACCCTGATCTGGTTCTGATGGATATACGCCTTCAGGGAGATATGGATGGAATAGAGACAGCAAAAAAGATCTATAAACAATACAATATTCCAAGCATTTATCTGACAGCACATTCAGACGAGGATACAATAAGAAGAGCTGTGGAGTCGGGTCCATTCGGTTATCTTATAAAGCCATTCAAAGAACGTGAACTATATAGCAACATTGAGATGGTTGCACATAAGCACAAACTTTATAGGACAACAGCAGCACCTCCAAAAGAGAGTGAAGAACCTGATAAGGAAGAAAAACCTCAGGTCATCTCGCAACCTCCACAACCTGATTTAAGACTCGGTATTCTGGCAGTTCAGGTTCTGCCACATCCGGTGGTATTACTAAACCCTGCAGGGACTATAGTCTATTACAATCCGTCTTTTAAGAATTTTAACCGGGCATCTACAGGAAATTCCGATAGTCTTGCAGCATCTATTGATGAGATGCCTGAAATATGCAGAAAGATATGGAATGCAGGTAAGTCCAGGTTCAGGGAAGGAAAAGGATTCTCGATTACCGGTCCAATTCAGCTAAAAGGAGTTAATCGCAGATATAAAGTGGATATGATACCTGTAATTGATAAAGGGGTGCTCCACTTTATAGTGGTAATTATACTCCCTGGTGAATCTGCGGCAACAGACCAGATAGCAACGGATGGGGTAATTGATAATCTCCTCGAGGAGACTGTATCAGCAATTAAGGAGATTCGGTTCCTTGCATCACCTGAAGAAACCTATCGTCTTCATCAGATCATAATCAGGTCTGATACAGCGCTCAGAAATCTTTCAGAACTTAAACAGATCTCATATCCTGCACAAAACGGCAAAAAAACAGGTCAGATGCTGACTGGATAGTCGTTGAGTATCTGTGCAGGGAGTCTCATCCTGATGTGCCAGGATGATCTTGGATATATCTCCTCAAAAATTACAAGTGAACACCGGTTCAGATCCCCAAAGTTTTCTTTATCAAACTTCGCCTCATATTCTTTGTAGACTACCGTAATGTTCTTTACAGCATCAGCCATCTCTTCACCTACGATTCCTTTTCCAAATTTTTCCCCAATCTCAAACGGAATGTTTAATTCCTTGTGTTCAAGCCAGAGAACACACCTGTCTACCTGAAAAAACTCCTTGCCTATTATAATAAAAAAGAATTCTATATCAATCGGCGGACTATTCTCATCTGTCCTTGACAGAATATTATATATAAAATCCAGCAAAACCCGTTTATTTGAAATTAAATCTTCAGATAACGCCTCTTTTGTGAGTCTCCTAGCCATATCCGGAATGATATCCTCATGTTCTATCATTTGCAGAAACTGTTCATGGGTTTTTATATTCTCTGCCATAACATGCAGAGTCATGAACTGTTCCCGGATATCTCCCCATCCGCTGCGGCCTGGTACCAGTCCCATATTATAAAGGTGCCCTTTTATAGAGAAAGAAGTTTTGATGACTCATTAAGGTATGAAAATAAAGTCTTAAATTTTATCTGGAAGATCCATCTCATCAAGGTATGGTAAAAGTCCTTTTACCTGACATTTACCCTCTTTTTTATGATTTGAGATTATGGTAACGCCAAAGGGAACAGCATTCAGTGCTTCGTCAAATAATGGATTCATCTCCCTTTGGAACGATAGGAAAGGGCCAATTTTAATAAACGGCCTATCATGTTCAGGATGCGAGGCATAACTCTTTAAATCCTCTTCGTAAGTTGAGTTGTATGCCAAATCTTCCTCAAAGTACAAGATTATCTCGCACTTACTCTTAGCAGACAAGGTTTCAAGGATCCTGATATCAACAACCAGACCCGGGAGAAGTTCCTTGCATGAACCTGGAGATGAAAAACCAGATCCTTTTTTTCTACTCATCCTATCCCCTGTGAGTGAATTGCTTCTATTACCCGCTCAAGTACTTCCCTGCGTTTCTTTGACTCTTTTTTAATATCTCTCATAACTATGAGTAACTCTTCCTGCATACGAAGACTTTTCTTCTGAAGCTTTATTATCTCCTTGAGGTATTCAAGTCCAAGTTCAGACCTGCTGAATATCTCCTTTTGGAAGTCACCAAAGTGTGGCTCAAAACGGGTAAATTCACCCCTGTAATCAGACTCCGTGGTAATAACGGATTCAACCTCAATCAGAGGCTCATCCTCTGCCCGAAGATCCTCACAAAAATGAGTGAGCATATCATCTTCTCCTTCAGCAATAATCCTGACTGATCCATCTGGAAGATTCTCCGAGTAACCTTTGATCCCATACCGGTCTGCAACAAGTCTTGCAAAGCCGCGGTACCCTACCCCCTGCACTCGACCTGATACCTGAATAATCAATCGCTTATGCATATGAACGAATACTTATGCTGAGACGGGAGAGAGATTTAAGATTTCGATTTTGAGATCTTAAGCCTCAATCACCCTGAGATCAAGTTCGATAGCTGCAACAGGCTGATCAATATCAAACCTGTTAAGAACTTCCGGGTGAATCTCTCCAAATACTCCTGTCTTCTTCCCGTCAACAACAATATCTACGACTCTCCCGGGAATGAAAGCAGGATCATTACTGTCATATGGTAGGTATTCAAGCCCTAATTCCCTTAAGAGAGCATCAGCAGTAGCATAGGCCTCAGAAAAATCAGCACCGGGATGGGTAGATACAAGGGCTACTTTTCTGCTGGTTTTCAGATCCAGCACTATGTCACCTGTGTGGAAGATACGCTGAGGGAGTTCACGCCTCTTATTCATCCTTAAAAGATCAAGCAGGAGAGGAAGAAGATCGGTCCTTACAATGGTCTGTTCTTCAGATATCGGGTGCAGAACGCGGAGTACACCCGGGTTTTCCTCCCGCTTCATCTTTGTATACATAACACTCTCACTGGAAAGTGTGAATGGCATAACTTCCAGGTATCCAAGACCTGAGCAAATCTCTCTGATTGCAGATGCGCGTGCCATAATCGGATGTTCACAACCGTTAGAGAAGGTAGCAGGGAGTGATGCCTCAAGTGAAGTATACCCAGCTCCTATAGCTACATCTTCATAGACATCCCATTCATGCATTATATCTGCCCTATAACATGGAATACGAAGATTAACCTTATCCTTTCCATCCGGTTGTGCCCCATATCGCATCTTCTGAAGGAGAGAGGCTATCTCATCTGCAGAATATGCTGTCCCCAGCAACCGGTTGCATGAAGGAACATCAATCTCCCTTTTTGCAGGTGCCAGATCAGGCATTGTAATCCCATTGACATTGACGCTTTCACATCTTCCGCCTGCAGTTATAAGGGCTGTACAGAGGATCTTCATTGCTATCTGAACAGCTCTCTGGTCTGTTCCCGTGACATCAAGCAGAAGGTTCTTTGAACTTTCCGAGACCCTTGTGAGTTCTCCATTAATAATCGGGGGGAAAGAGAGAACATTTCCTTCTGTATCCTCAATCAGAGGCATGAGGGGTTTATCAATAACAATATGTGCATAGTCGCGCCCTTTCGGATGCTCTTTTAAAATCTCTTCAAGAGATAGTTCTTTCTGAAAATCCAGCGGAACAAATTTCCTGGAAAGAGGGGCACCAAAATACCTGAACGGGGGTTTAACTACATCAAGATTATGTACTCCTATGGCAACCTTCGCCCTGCCTCTTCCAACTACCCAATGAAGAGCTTCCTGGAGCCCCATCAGACTTAAGATTGCCTCATTGTCAAGCGTGATATCTCTTATAACCGCTGATGCAATGAAAGGCCGTATATTCTTAAGATTAGAATCTACAGAGAATGAGATATCAGATATTCCTACCTGATAATTCTCCTCTCCAGTCTCAATTCCAAGATAACCCCGTATTGCCCTTGCTACTCCTTCGGTTGAGTAGAGATCCGCACGTGATGGAAAAAATTCAACATCAACCTGTTCATCAAGGATCCTTTCAATATCTGATCCAAGCATCGGCAGGTTCTCAATTATTATCTTCCGGTCAACCCCGGATAACCGTTCCAGATACTTGTAAGGGAGTGATACTACTGGCATCAGGCTTTCCCCCTCTGCATTACGGGCACTTTTCTCATCCAGTCAATATCACTCTGGTAAAGTTCACGAAGGTCAGAAAGTCCCATCCTGAGCATTGCTACACGTGAAACCCCAAGACCCCAGGCAAGAACAGGACAGTTTATTCCCCAGGGAGCGGTCACCTCTTCCCTGAATATACCCGCTCCTCCAAGTTCGACCCATCCGAGTTCTTCAATAAATACTTCGGGCTCAACACTCGGTTCGGTATAAGGGAAATATCCAGGTCTGAACCTGACCGATGAAAAACCCATCCGTACATAAAATTCCTTAAGAAAGCCAAGAAGGTTCTTGAAGGATACATCGTTGTCCATCACAATCCCTTCCAGTTGTTCAAACTCAGGAAGGTGTGTAGGATCAATTGACTCCCTGCGATAGACTCTGCCAACACAAAAAGCCTTCACCGGGGGATTTTTATGCTCTGCAAGATGCTGGATGGAAAGACTTGTTGTATGAGTCCTTAAAACCGTGGCTCTGGCCTTTTCAGGGTCCCACTTTCCTCCCCAGCCCGTGGAACCGATATCCCCGCCTTTCTCATGCATATCACGAATCCGTTCCCATCCTTTAGGCAGTTCTTTTTTTCCTGCCAGATGAAAGGTATCCTGCATCTCTCTTGCAGGATGATCCTGCGGCTGGAAAAGAGCATCAAAATTCCAGAATGCTCCCTGGATTATATCACCATATAACTCTGTAAATCCCATATCCAGTAAAATTCGTCTCATCTCATCAATCATCCGCTGATAGGGATGAATCTTGCCTGGCCAGACAGGTCTGGGACGTTTTGATATGTCATATCTCCTTAAGGCGAGGTCTTTCCATGTTCCTGAACTAATCTGGTCAGATGTAAGTGTTCCGGTTTCATCACGAAGATCAATACCAGATGCTACAAGTTTACTTCCGGCCGCAGTTATGGCAATAGTCAGTGTCACCTCTTCCCTGGCACTAACAAGTCCCCTGCGGATTAGTTCTTTCTGAACATCAGATGATGCACTTTCCGGGGATTTAAGTCCCTTCTCAATGGGAGATTCAGGAGCATTCCCTGTCTTTTTTATTATTCCCTCATTTATTGATACCCAGCCAAGTCGTTTCATCCATCCTATTCCGATCCTGGCGTGCTGATGCTTGTTTAACTCTGAAACCGGTATAGATACGTCGAAACTGTTAAAGAGTTGTCTTTCAGGAAGTCCCTCACGCAGTGAGAGTTCACCCTCATCAGTTATTACAAGCAGGGTTGATAATTCACGTCTTACCTCTGCAAGCCCTTTCTGAGATAACAGGTTTGCGTACTGAATCACGGATTCCGAAGGTTTCTGAAGGATGTCTGCAAAATATTCAGGAGACTTTTCTCCTGTTCCAGTCATGTTTAAGAGAAGTTTCTTTTCATTTATCGTAAGTTGCATAATAAATTCCTCTACCAAATTTGAGCCGTATTCGTTTTATCACCATTAAATGCTGTAACCAGATCAAAATACCAACCAGGATTAACCTGTACATACCGGGGCCCGGGCTTTCCGGACCCCTATCTAAACAAGAAGAATGTAATAACAAGAAACCGGGAGACCTTTCCCGTAATAATCATACTTACTCCTTAAACTGTTATTTTCACCAATATTTATATCATAGGGATACAGAGAAGATTATCGGCATCCCTTCTTCTCCTTGATTTCCTCTGCCGCGAGAGTCATTTTTTCCCTGAAATCATGAAGGAAGCAGATTACCCTGTCTGCTGTATCTCTTTTGCAATGACCGCAGAGGAGCTCACCATCAAGACATTTCCGACGAATCTCCATGAGTTCTGCATCATCAGGAACCATATGATATAGGTTTAAAAGAAAAACCGGGCAGGTATCCGGCTGACCACCGAGCTTTTTCTGCTCGGCAAGTGTCATTCTGCCACCAGTAAGAGCTGCCATTATCTTCTTATTAACAGTTTTGTCATCCTCTGTAAACCCAATAATACTTTCAGGTATACTTGAAGACATCTTTCCGCCTGTAAGCCCCGGCAGGAACCTGTGCAGTGTAGCTGAAGGAGTAATAAATCCGTATCCTCCGTATTCACGCTCTATTGCCCTTACCATACTTTTTACTGTTGCATACGGAACTCCCCTTATATCGATATGTCCTATGTATCTTGTAGTATCATGGAATACTGTCTCAACTGCATCCATTGCCTGAACAGGTGCATCCTTGGATCTGACACTAATATGGTTTTCACGATCCTCTACGGTAAACATTCTTAATTTGTGTGCCACCCCCCTGGTAAGCCGGATATGAGGATCCTGGTCAAGCCCGACTGGTACTACTGTGGGGGCAGGACCATTAATTATCTGCGGGTAGAGGATATCTGATACCTGTGTAAGGACTGAAACCGCATGCCCTACATCGGTATCAGGAGTAAATCCATATATCGCACTTAGTTCGGAGAAATTTACCTTTGAAGAAGCCTCAAAACAGAGATCCTGCACGATGCGGTTCTCACTCTGAAGATATGTCTCACCTTCAAATCCAAGGGCATAGAGACATGAAAGGTACTCATCTCCAAACTCCCTACATTTATCCCAGCCAATATTTCTAACCGCATGAGCTTCCCGGTCGGCTATACAGATGTATCCAAGTCCTCCCTGCTTTACATGCCATACAACCTCCTTCATCACGAGAAGGTGCCCGAGATGCTGGTGACCCGAAGGCATAAAACCAGTAAGGATGTAGAAAGGATCTCTGTTTCTGATGGCATCAGCAATAAGATGATAATCACGGTGACCAAAGACAATCCTGCGACGGATAAAATCCGGAATCTCTGGTAGGCGATCTTTTACATCCTCAATTCTTTCTATTCCGAACTCTGAAAAAAGGCGTTCGATATCAATTGACTGATCCGATGCCCAAGGGTTTAAGACTCCTGTATCCATTTCTGACTCTATAATTTAATTCTTGCAAACTCTATGTAGACGATGCCTTCAGCATGTATGCTAGCAAATAACATCTTCTTTTTCACACTATGGGCCATCCTGACTGACCTGGAGATACTATTCATCGGCAGAGTCTCTCCCTGCCCGATTGCCTGAATAAGCATCTCAGAATGGATCTTATTTCCAATATATGCACGCAGATGATGGCCGAACTTGTATCCGGTTTTGGGGATGTAATTAAGTGACCGGAGATGACGGTATACAGCGATCTTCTGGTCCATCTCAGGATCAGAACTTTTTATCATGGATAGATAGGTTTCAGGATTCATACCTTTACCTTCCTGATCAAGTGTTATGAGTCCCTGTTCAAGGAGATAAGCTGTTTCAACCGTTGCCAGCACAATTCTGGATTCATCCAGCCTTTTTCCATAAAAGGCCTGGTCGTACCCGGAATCCGTGCCGGAATTTATTATTGCAGATATACTAGAAAGAATGCCTGTTGAAGGGGAAGGAACCGGTTTTGCCTCAAGCGACGGAAGTTTCTGAATCTTAACTTCAT
>Ga0074198_1000254_pt1 | contig 67775 bp, 68 predicted proteins | sample EPASupsiteSAE323_FD_64527 | JGI IMG/M metagenome (GOLD analysis project Ga0074198, IMG submission 64527) | Bioremediated contaminated groundwater from EPA Superfund site, New Mexico - Sample SAE3-23 | ecosystem: Environmental > Aquatic > Deep subsurface > Groundwater > Contaminated ... | reverse complement strand
CACTCTTGGATCTATCCAAATTTTTCGTCATCTCCGGTTAATTGAGGATTTACATGATCTTGGAATTATGACTTTTTCATTAGCTGGAACGATGCTGATGCGCCCTATATGTGAAGACTTAATGGAGCGTGATGGCTTTATCAGCATTATTGAAGATTTATTTTTATCACATTATAAAATTGCACCTACAATCAGTAGAGAACCGGGTAATACAGTTGTTGTAACGTGCCCTCCACCACTAACCCGGCTAATAACCGGTTATCCAAGTCCCTACCGTGTTCAGCGAGACTTTAACGATCTGGTTAAGGGTATTGAGAGTTTTATTTTTCAGTGCGATATTCATAAATCATCCTTGGAATTCTCAATAGAACTCACTCAACCTGATGATGAGGCGCCCTTAAATGAAAATTACATGCAAGCAGCACAGTTTTTGATCAAAATGGCTGAAACTAGTGCCTGATCAAGGCATTTTTAATTCCTGTATATTACCTTCTAGATTACACCGTGAATCATGGCAGCGTTGATCATAAGATCTGATGGAACGCGGTTCAGGCACACTAGCCTGGATCTTCCAGAAGATTTAGTACTTGAAGCCAAACGCCGGAGATTATCGATTGCCAGAATATGTTCTCGTGCTATGGCGAACGAATTCGGGTTAAAAGACCCCTACGAAGGAATTGTATGAACGAAAATGAAAATGACCAGGTCCGCACCTGGTCTGGAGAAATTAGTCATGTCTTATTATACTCATTTTGTATTAAAAGGGATAGACGACCTCCCCGTCCTGCCCCCAGTCCATTTAACAGAGGATGATTAGATTGACAAAAACAGTAATGGCCATATCTAATCATGATCTGATTCAAGCAGAGATACAAGAATTTCTCTGTTTACTATTTAATCCAGGTCAGGTCTTTGAAATACGGGCAATTGGCCGTAGTGGTGTATCTTTTGGATATTTTAATGACCCCGTAAAGGCTGCAGAAAAGATAAAAATCACAGATGGCATAGGAACTTTTTCAGGCATTTATGTAACACTAAATCCAGTCAATACTTCATTATTAGCCAGAAGGGCAGATAGAATTGAACGTGCAGGGAAAGGAGATGCCACAACAGGAGATAGCGATATCGAAAGTCGGCAGTGGTTATTGATCGATTGTGACCCAATTCGGCCTTCAGGTATATCTGCAACAGATGATGAAATCTTATTTGCCGAAACACAAATTAACTTGGTTGCAATGTTACTTGAAGAATTGGGCTTCACAGAACCAATTTATTCGGATTCTGGCAATGGAAGACATCTCCTTTACAAGATTGATCTTCCTAACAACCAGGATTCAACCAATTTGATCAAGGGAATTCTAGGAACCCTGGATCACCTATACTCTACAGATCATTGTAAAATTGATACCAGTGTATTCAACTCTTCGAGAATAAGCAAGATATATGGAACTGTTTCAAGAAAGGGAGACAATACAGAAGACCGCCCACATAGGAGATCCAGGATAATCAGCAGACCTGAAAAAATTGAGCCGGTGCCTCTTGAAGCACTTAAAAACGTGGCTTCAATGTTAAAATTGGATGATAAGCCGGATAAAAAGAAATCCCATTCATTTGAAGTATCAAAGTTCCTGGATAAGTGGGGATTAACTTATAAGATCACCGGAAATGGAGATGAAGTTGTCTATTCCCTGGATAAATGCCCGTTCTCCGATGCACATACAGATGGAGCCTACGTCTCTCAAAATAAGGCATCCGGTGCCATTAAAGCAGCATGCCATCACGATTCCTGTGGAGCAGGAAAGAACCGATGGAAAGAATTAAGATCTAAATTCGAAGATGATTATGATCCTGATAAAAAATTTAAATCAAGTGCTTCTAGTAAAAAGAAGAGTGCATTTGGAGAGGAAGAAGAAGAGGAAGAACCCAAAAGGCATCTTCCTTACTTTGAAAAAAGTGGGAAATTATACCTAACTTGTATATCCGTCGATGACAGGTATTCATATGCACACTTGGAAGGTAATAAAGTTTTATTTTCCCCGGAAGAAACAGATATTAAAGGAGTCTTAACGGTCCCCCCACATCTTCCTATTCATCAAGATCGGGGTGAAATGATATACATCGTAGGAATACCAAGATCGGATATTCTTACCAATTCACCCCTTCTGACGCCATCGCAGATTTACACCAGGATAAGAGATCACTTCTATAAATATTTCGATGCGCCAGAGATAGAATACGAGTTGTTTATTTATTACTGCTTGTATACCTGGTTTTTTACAAAATGTGGAACCACACCATATTTAAGATTCCTTGGGGATACCGGGAAAGGAAAAAGCAGATTTTTAAAGGTTATTGCAGATTTATGTTTTCTGACGCTAAAGGCAGCAGGAAGTTCTTCTTTATCTGGCTTGATGCGGAAAAAAGAGCAGTGGATGGGTACTCTTCTTATAGATGAAAACGATCTTAAAGGAGATCAATGCGATCCTCTTGTAAAATATCTCAATTTGGGTTTTGAAAAAGACAACTTTTTTTTACTGACTGATAAGAGCGATGTCAGTAAATGCCACGTTTTTGATCCCTTTGGTCCGAAAATAATCGCTATGAGGCAGCCTTTCAGGGACAACGCGACAGAAGGCAGATGTTTATCATTCTCTCCCAGTGAGACTACAAGAGAAGATATTCCTCCTGAATTGCCTGCAAGATATTTTGATGAAGTAGATGAATTGCGGGCTTTAATATGCAGGTTCACTCTTGAACACTGGCAAGATGTATCAGAGGAATCTATGTTAAATTGCAATGGAATGGGATTAGAAGGGAGACTCAAACAAATGGCAAGGCCTCTATCCATAGTCTTATCCATTTTCCCAGATGGTGAGAAACGTTTCAAGGAATACTTACTCACCAGGCAGAAAGAGATCAAGCAGACGAGAGCCGAATCATGGGAAGGGGGAATGTTCAATTACGCACTTCAGCTAGCAACCATGGAAGAAGATCTGATGATTGATCCCGAATTCGGAAAGTACTATTACGGTGGGAGGATACAGGCGGTCATTCCCAAGATGATATCTGAAGCTTTAAAGGTCAGTCCAAAATCGGTAACCCGGGCACTTGAGGGAATCGGGATGGAGGTAAGACCCAAACGAGTTACAATAGCAAAAAAAGATGGGGCTACTTCTAAGACCGTCAGGGCTTTATTTGTGTCCAATAAACAAAAATGGAGAGAGATAACTCAGAGGTATTATTTTTGTGAAGATGGTGGGACCAATATTCCTGAATGTCCCAGTTGCTTAAAGGGACCGGAGTTTAATACAATCCAGACCGGGATATCAACTACTCAACCAGACTCCCTCCCTGTACCTAGTACAAGTGTAACATCTGTAACAAGTGTAACAGAAGATCCCATTACAAGGTCAAATTCAGATCAAACTGTTACAGATGTTACACATGTTACAGATTATAAGGACACACCGTCACCTCAACAAGTAACTGAAGATTCAAGATCGGAATCCCTCCCTGTACCTAGTACAAGTGTAACATCTGTAACAAGTGTAACAGAAGACGATGATAATTCAGATGCCACACCTCTCAAAGAGTGGTTGTCGTACCAAGGCATCCCCCACGATGTGACACCAAAGAAATATGTACAAATACCCGCATCAAGGCGAAATGGTCAATATTGCATCTGTCACTGTGGAGATCCGGCTGATTACTGGATTCCTGGAATATTGTATAAACAAATTTGCAGTAGGCACCTGGATGAATTTAAAGACAGGTATGCCAAGGAACAACACCAGGAGGAAGAACTGTGAATTCCATATCTCCTGGCTTAAAAGAAGTTCAAATGATCGATCCTTCTCCATGCCCAGTATGTAAAAACCTACATCGGAACTTTATTGAAGTGCTCCTATCTTCATCTCACCCAATCGAACGAATATCCTTATTTTATGAAATAGACGTAAAAGACCTTGTTTTTCACAAAAATAACTGTATTACGGAGAGAAAAGAATGATAATTTGGTTAGATGACCCATTAAAATATCCCTACTTAAGACGGGCTAAATATATGTTTGTCAGTCATTTCCCTGTAAAGAGGATGACCAAAAGATTATCCCACTTTGTAGGTTATGAAAGGATTTGTAAAGCAACGCTATCCTGGCACTTCATGTATAATGTTTACTACACCAGAAAGGGCGATCGAGACAATGATCCATCGGGTGTATATGCCGGCCCTCCTGAATATGGTGGGAAGATGCCGACAGAAGCGGTAAACCCGCTCGAACTTGTAAAAATCACTCCATACCAGGGAGATAACCCATGAAACGGCTAACCCGAGAGAATGTCCTGAATATTCCCCGCCCTCAAGGAGATCCTATCATCCTGATAGATTACTGTCTGGACCGGATGATAGAAGACCAGAAAAAATATATTTCCTGGGACTGCGTAAAAGGCCTGACCTATCAGGACATCATTCAGGCTTTACTCAGCTCACGGGATATCATAGAGAAGGTGAAATGAATGATACCATTCCATCGTATTGAACAAGCCATCCCAGACTTTACAGCCATGGTAGTTCTTATTACCACCATCTCATCCTTTGCCCTTTCTTTTTTCAATCTCCAGGAAGCTGCACTGGAAGCAGGTATCAACCCCTGGCTGACCTGGATGTGGCCTCTCTGTATTGACGCAATTCTTATTGGCGGGAGCCTGATGATACTTAGGTCATCTCTGAAACATGAATCTTCAATAGTCGGCTGGCTTGTACTCCTGGCATTTACAACTATAAGTACGGTATTCAACGTCCTGCATAGTCCTTCAGACATTCTCTCTAGATCTGCACACGCCATACCACCGATTGCATTGTGCGTCTCTGTCGAACTCTTGATGATAATAATTAGGTCAGACCTCCGGTCAACCTCACCTGTTACTGATATAGATCAACCAGCCTCATTACCCGATCAGGTAACAGAACCTGTGTTACCAAACCCGATCAAAGACGAACAGCCATGTGATCATCAGGTGAGATCAGAGAGCATACCAGAGAAGCCGATCAGTATTACGATCTCTGATGAGGATCTGATCGAGATGTTTAGGAAAGACGCTGGCTTAACTGTATCAGCAGCTTCCAGGTTAACAGGTATACCCCGGGGAACATTACAGAGAAGAGTTACAAAATTGAGAAAAGCAGGGGTACTTATCCAAGGGATCAATCCTGCTTATCAGGGATCAAAACAAAATACTGCTTCGGTTGAAGCGACTTGAGGAATAATCACAAATGGCAATGAAATGTTCAATATGCTGCCATCCTGACAGAGATTCTATTGACAAGGCTATCATCGCAGGTCAGAGTAACCGAAGTGTCGCGAAGCAGTATAACGTTTCAGATGCAGCGGTTCAGAGACACAAGGCACATATTCCAAGCCATCTTGCTAAGGCAAAGGAAGCCGAGATTGTTACCCAGGCCGATGACCTTCTTCAAGACCTGCAATACCTGAAGAGCAAAGCCATATCACTCCTTGAGCGTGCAGAGAAGGAGTCTAACCTCTCTGCAGCTGCATCTCTCATAGGACAGGCACGACAAACTGTTGAAACATTGGCAGAAGTTAGAGGTGAATTGGACCGCAAAACAACAATTAACATTATTCAAAACCCGGTTTGGATAGAAACCAGAGGAATGATACTCAAAGCCCTGGTGCCATATCCCGAGGCCAGGCAAGCCTTAGTGTTAGCCTTGGAGGACAAATGCAGGAAGAAATAATATCTGACCTTCGTTATGCGTTATCCCCTGATACTTTCTCCCGGGAGATCTTGGAAATAACACCAGACCCCTGGCAGATAGAAGTTATGATGAGTCCTGCAAAGAGAATCCTCTTAAATTGCAGCAGACAAAGCGGAAAGTCGACAAGCAGTGCAATTATCGCACTTCACCGGGCTCTTTACCATCCCGGTTCTCTTATCCTTCTCATCAGTCCTTCTCTTAGGCAGTCTTCAGAGCTCTTTAAAAAGGTTCAATCGTTTTACAAGATGCTCCCTGACAAATCAAAACTCAAAGAAGACAATAAACTTAGCATGGTCCTGGATAACCAATCAAGAATAATCTCCCTTCCATCGGGAGAAGCAACCATCAGAGGTTTTTCAGGCGTTGACCTTATCATTGAAGATGAAGCCAGCCGGGTAGATGATTCGTTGTATTATGCCATCAGACCAATGCTGGCAGTCTCCGGAGGAAAGATAATGCTGATGTCTACTCCATGGGGAAAGAGGGGACATTTCTTTGAAGAGTGGACCGGTCCTAACGACTGGCAACGAGTAAAAATCCCAGCTACAGACTGCCCTCGAATCTCTCCCGAATTCCTGGAAGAAGAAAGAAAATCACTGGGTGACTGGTGGTTCGATCAGGAATACATGTGTGAATTTGGAGATACATCCGACTCCCTGTTCAGATATGATGATATCGAAGCTGCTTTCAGAGACGACATTGAACCGTTGAGACTTGATGAACCCGATCCGATCCCCAATATTCAAAAATATCAAGGAAAGGACGTAGAAGCGTTAGTAATTGATTAAAATGGTAATTAAAAGCCCTATTATTGGTGTAGACTTCGGCCAAACTGTTGATCCTTCGGCAATATGCTTTGGGATGTATGGCGGTGAGATAGACATCCCTTCAGAAGATAAGACCAAACCTTCAAAAAAAGAACCAATACTTCATCTCAAGTATTTAGAACGTCTGGAATTAGGAATAAGATATGAAGACCAGATTTGTCAACTAAAAAAAGTATATGACAAGGTAAAAGAACAGACTGGCAAAACCCCGGTCCTGATAGTTGATGCTACTGGTGTAGGCAAAGCGGTTACAGAAATGGTAAGAAAAGCAGGAATGTACCCAATCTCTGTAACTGTGACTGGAGGTAACGGAGTCACCAAAGAAGGCCGGGATTGGAAAGTCTCCAAAAAAGAACTAGTATCTCCGATCATCGTTGGAATCCAGAACGGGACCGTTCAGATAGCCAAAAGCCTGGAACATGCTGATTTAGTCAAAAAAGAGATGGCTGCATTTAAGTTAAAGATTAATATCGCAACAGGTAACGAATCCTTTGAGGCATGGAGACAAAAAGATCACGATGATCTTGTATTTGCCTGTGCATTGGTTGCTTATGCATTCTTTAATGCATCTGAATCGGGCGTGATCGCCTGGTCTAAAATTCCATCTAAATATAACGATGGGATGGTCAACAACTGGAACAAATATCGATGAAAAAGATCTGCATGTGGAACCCTTATCAGAATTCTGATACCCCGAGCGATATTTAACCACCATCCCCGTAATGACGGCCAGATGAGATCTTGCCTGAGCACAATAAATTAGAAGTAATAGCCCATGAGGTGGATAACTCATCCACCTCTCTCCTTTCTGGTCTCCGTTTTGCCTTATACCATACTTTTTTGCTATACAGCCAGCCTTTCATAATACCTGGCCAACTCTATCATGACCAAAACCCTGGAACACCTCTCATTATCCCAGCCATGACCTCTTGTACTTCGTTTAACATACCCGGCCTGCCCCAGACTTCTGGCTATGCAATGTCGAAGCCGAACGTTTTCGATCCTTAAAGGAATTACCCGGGCAGATTTGAAATCGTCCTCTATGACCTTATCTGAAATTACGGCAGGATAATCGTGTTTAATAATCCATTTAAATGCGAGCGGTTGCAGGAGAACAAAATCCCAGGAAGATACAGCCTTATACTTTGGATGTCTCTGGCAACTAGCAGGGACCGGGATACCAGACTCTTGGCTGGCTATTATAGCCAGATCCTTGTATAACCCGGACAGATATTTCAACGTATTTTTCTTTAAATCCGGTCCTGACGACTTGCAGATCTTTATTGTCTTTCTTACCAGGCTTGGATCAGGTATCCGGCCAGCGATATGAGAACAGACCTTCACGAAACTAATTATCTGGCGTTCCTTCAATAACTCCAGGATAGATTCTGCAACAGTGATTGAGGTTTCAATATAAGAAATATCGTCCTCTGGCATTGCAGGGTCATTTCACACAGAGAAGAATATACTGGAATATAAGAACAATGATCTAATTAATTATCATTCACATCGAATATTTGTATCAATCGATAAGAGAAATCATATAATATTTGTATAACACAAATGTGTTAAAGTATTATTAGCAATGTTAGTGTGCATTATGTCCATTAGAGTCGGGACTAAAAATATGATTATAGGGCTCTTGTAATATTATTAATCTGTGAGACAAATAAGATGTCTGAAGTGTTTAAAGAAGGAGTAATCACATTCGATTCTGCATCCAAAAAGGAGATATTGTCATTTTTTGGTAAGATCTTAGATGAAGAAGGATACCTCGTTGAATTTGATAATCCTTTACAACGGGTAATTACTCCAGACCGTGAAGAAATTAAATTAAATGAATTTGCAGGGATAAGAAAAGGTTCTGAAATATATATTAAATCTGATCTTCCTTCTTTGATAATGCTAGTTGACAGTTTAAAATAAATGGTTTCTCTTGAAATTTTAAATAAATTAACTCATCTATTTAAAATCAACATTAATATAGATAAATCGACACACATTAATTTAAACAGCAAAAACGCATTTACTGATAAATATTATTTTTCAGATAAGGATAATGTTTTATCCATTAATCTTAATCAGTTAACACCTGAAGAAAAAACACAAATAAGTCAAATTCTCCGAAAATCTGTTGAAGATGGCATTCCATTATTAGAAGAAAAGGCAAAAGAGATAACAGAAGATATTTTCTTAAAAGAGCATTCCTCTGAAGAAATTCCTATTCTAGAATTCTTTAGAGATAAAATATCTAATGATGACTATACTGCATTACGCGCCTCTCTCTATTTAAGAAATAGATTTAGAGAAGGAGCTAAAAGACAGGAAATAGATAGTCTTAAAACAGGAATCATTCAAAAATATGGAAAAAGAGGTAGAAATATTAGCGATCTCTGCAGTGCTGGTTATTTTGAAGCCTTTATGAATATCACGAAAACAATGAATATTGAAGGCTTCTCTGAATTATACGAATCAATTGTAGGAAAAGGAGCTTTAACTATCTTTGTTTCAGATATGATCTCTCCAAATCAGTTAATTCAGGAAATTAGCAAGAGAATTAATACCAATAGAAAATACGGGGGAGCCGGGGTTATTCAGATACACGGAATAGGAAGAACGAATATTGAAACTATAAAAATAGCAATGGATACCATTGAAGATACTTTTCTCAAACTCATTGTGAAGACATCTCTTGAAAATGGATTTATGGTAGTAACGATAAAATTCTAAACAAGCAAATTAAAAGATACAAATAGATCAGAAAATTGGATTTGGTTATCAGGGATCATCAAAAACGCATTTTTCGTGCATTTTCATGAGCCATTCTTACAAGTTCAAGTCCCTCCGGAGTGCATGGAGGATTAACAAGATTTTTATTGAATGCCTCTAAGTCTTCCCCCTTAAGATGTAACCCTAACTTAATTGGCTCTTCCATAACCATGAACTATACCTCACGAATTCATTATACAATATATATCAATCAACACGAAACGTAATAAGACTTTATTATCAATACCCGGAATTCGTTAATTTCTGATTTTAAACCCGATACAGGCATTTGTGCGTCAATCATCCACGGGACCGCCTAAGAACACATGCCCGCAGGTTCCACACCGATACTTCCTCACTTTCTCCCCGGCCTTAAACCCGGTCCCATACTTTTGAGTCGATGCCTGGCATTTAGGACAAGGGGGGTTGCCTGATGAATCCCGCTGCTCCTGACCTTCCCAAAAATTATAGCCACAATCATTACAGAAATACATCTGCCTCTTTTGCCCTGCCCTAACCTTTTCTCCGGCTTTTTTTATATTTCCCCCACAACGAGGACAGTTTATCATGTAAATATATTGATCTTTCTGATATAAGTTGGTTGGCTATCCAGTTAAGTATAAATAGACAGCCAACCAATATAGTATGTGTGTAAGAGTTCCCTTACACCGGTGAAAAAAATGAACACAATACTCGAAGAACAGCGCCGGTCTGAAGAGAATACATTGGGTAGTGCTTCCTCTTCAGCCCAGACTCTTAAAATTGAGTCGCATTCCCGGATAAACATTACTGAATACCTGGAAAAGCGCAACATGTGCTTTACCTACTGCTACGCAGGAAGAAACGGGACCTGCTCCAGTGCAGGAAAGGACAACTGCCAGAGCGCTCACTGTTTTGTCCTCTACCAGAATGAACAGAGGTGTTGCTGATGGAAATGATAAGAACCGGAAACTCCCTTGAATTCAGAACCCCGGTGGGAAACCTGACCGGGTATATTAATATCGCAGACCTTGGTATCCTGGCATCAACAGGATCAAAAGTCCCGGTCCTGACCCGGGACAACATTCTGAAAGGCTTTGCTTACTGTGATGGTAATAATCAACTTGTGCTCAAATGTGCAGAGAGAAAGTTTGCAGTAGCCTGGACCGAATTAATGACCTGCGCCAGAACCATTGGGTATACCTGTTTCATCACCCGGGTTGACTCCGACCCGGAACAGAAAGCAGTAGTTAAGCCCGATGCAGATTTTAGCGCGGTTAATAAGGCGGTTGACAAATCCGGGCTATTATCAGCCCCGGGTAGTGTAACGTTACCGGTGGACAAAAAAGCCCCCGTTTTAGAAACAGAGCAAAATACCCCCACTGTCAACGCAGCGTCGATAGCAAAGTGCAGTGAAAAAAACGAGTATCACCAGATACCACCAAAGAAGATTAAATCCAGGTCCACTGCCAAACCCTCTTTTACCAGGCAGAATCACAGAAAGGTTCCTACAGGAGGGATATCTTGAATACCCTTCTCCAGCGGACCGAAAGAGACACACCGGTTAATGAAAAGAGGATCAGAGGCAAACATGATATTATGAGTAACCAGGATTTGAGTCAGTTCAACCAGGATCAATTAATGAGTATAGCCCGGTATCTGAAAAATGATTGTTCTCAAAATAACGATGAGGCCATTAATGAAATAAACCAGGAGTTAGAGAGAAGAAATAAACCACCAGTAACCCGGCCCATGAATGCCTGCCAGCGAGTAAACGACCGGAATAATGTTTCCCGGGGGGAGAGAGAGAACCGACCATTGAATGAAGATCTATTACGAGGAGCTGCAAGAAAAGTTCTTAAATTAATGAAAAATGATCTTCCAGGACAACCCGATGAATTTTATGAGAGAATCATACGAAAATCTTGCCCTGAATTAGAGGGAGTGGAATTCTTATGATCCTCTCTGATAAATCCCAGTAATATGGAATGAAAAATATGGCACCTCTGGTACTTAAACCGACATCATAGAGTTTTCCATCGACATATTCAAAAATCCCCTCTAAATCAGGGCTGGGTGCTGTTACAGCACCGACCCCCAAATCTCGGACCAATTCACATCTTACTCTTTTATTTCCTGTATATCTCACAATAAGCTGACAATACCTTCAGCATGGCTTCATATTATCTATCACTGGTCAAACTTCAGTATATCGCATCAATTAAACCTCTTGACATTATAGAAAAGAGTAAAAAATACCTAAAGCCCGGAGATAAGCCCCCTAAAGGAAAAACCACTAAAAAGGGACCGGAAGGGGGTATTTACTATGAGACTGAAAATCACCTTCCAGGAAAGTCAGAGAACTATGCTAAACCGATACCCAAAGGCAAACCAGGACATATCAAAAATAAGCAGATACCAAAGTTCAGGCCATCGGTAGGAGGACAACACCATCACGCTAAATCAGGGGTTCATGGACCTGGCACATATGTCATAACCAAGGATCCTGAAGGCACTCATCACCTATACTTCTCGAATGGTAAAACCAGGTTATACCTGGGGAAGAGTGGCAAAGGAGATAAGCCATTAAAGCAGCGGGTAGCAGAATTCAAGCAGGGAAAGAACGTTATTCCTGAAGGAGTCAGCCCGGAAGAGTATCAGGAGCTTGTGAAGAACCTCACCCCGAGACATTACGATCATGTGATGAAAGTAACAGCCCTGGCGGTAGATATGGCAGAACGGTCAGAAAACGAGAATCTGAATATCCATCATGTCAGGGATGCTGCACTCCTCCATGATATCGGTAAAGATATTAACCCGGAAAAACATGGAGAGATTGCAGAAAAATACATCCAGGCGACCGACCTTGTAAAGAATCCGGATGAGAAGAAGATTATCGGGAAAGTAGTTGCAGAACATGGAGGATGTCACCCGGTCAGTTGCAAAAGGTTTACAGAAGAACAGTGTAACGGTCTGAAAGCCATGCTCCCGATAATTCGCATTGCTGATGCTTTATCCTGGTCATCAAAAGACGTTAACCCTGTATTGTTTGATCACAAAGGAAGGATCATTCTCCAGGGACTTAATGATACCAAACTCGACCCAAGAAGGAAAGAGAGGATTAAGTGTAACGTGAATCTCTATAACTCTTATCTGGCTACTGCCTGAATTTATCTCACTCTTCTTATTTCCTGTATATCTCACAATAAGCTGACAATACAATCAGCATGGCTTCATATTATCTATCACTGGTCAGACTCCAGCATATTGCATCCCTGAAACCTCTTTTTATTATCCAGAAGGGTAAGAAATACATAAAACCCGGTCAGACTCCGCCTAAAGGGGCTGTAACTCACAGAGGACCTCATGGCGGGATATTCTATTTTGTCGAAGACAAGCACCTGAAAAACCAGGGGAAAGAGCATGAACTTATCCGGTCCCGGGGTGTGACACGACACGAGTTCAGTGCAACCGAAGCAAAATACAAGGCTCAAGGCGCGGAAACGGTTCATTTCGTGCATAAGCCAAACCTGGAAAAGAACCAGAAAGGAGAGAATCTATACAACATTTATGTTAATTGGGGAGAAGCGACACAAAAAAAGATAGCAGATAAGAAAGCAGCAGACAAAGCAAGATATGGTCATCCAAGAAAGAAAACTCCATCTACCCCACCAGAAACAAAGGAAGTAAAACCAAAACCGACAGGAAAACCGTTTAGAAAGATCTCTGATCAGGAAACTGCTGAAAAAGCAGAAAAGATCAAACAGAAACTCGAATCCTTGGGAAAGGAAGCTGAAGTAAGAGAAAGAAAGTATAAATCCGGTTATAGTGTCTTTGGTGTCTATGCAAGGAATAAAGAGAAGGAACCAACCTCTAAAACACCAGAACCAGAAAAACCCTGGGATACATGGAAATATAAAGACGAAAACACTGCCAAAGTTGCAGCCCGTGGACTGATTGCCAGAGGAAAGGAAGTAAAACTATCCGGGGAATGGGAGAACAAGAAAGGAACCACATACATCCTGATGCATCGGGATAAACCTGTAGTTCATGTCAGTACTCCAAAGAATGCAACCCTGACCTTAAACCACAGCCCCAAGATAAGACAGGCCTGGGTAGCAAAGGTTGAAGGTCATGCACCTAAATGGAACGCTTTCATCATGAAATTCTTCCCTCATACAAAAGAAGAAAAAGGCACCAGAACATTTACTCTTTCTGACGGACTTTACCAGGCAGGGACCGGATTAGAGCATGACAGGCATTTTGAAGTAAAAAACGGGCAGATTATAAACCACGACATGAAAGCGTTCATAAAGAAAGTACATGAAGCATATCCTGACCTGAACGCCAATAATGCTCAATTCGAAAGAGAAGTACGAGAACATAACCAAAAAATAAACCAAAAACCTCCTGCAAAAGAAGAATCTGAAAAATATTATGAGATAACCGGGGATACATACAATAATAGATACGATCTGGCATCCCAGCATGGTATTTCATATGATAAGGCATTGCAGAAATGGATCCTGGAGGCTGAACCTTTTGGTGAGCACTATTCAAATGAAACTATCAAATATCATTTGGACCGGCTGAAATATTTCGGGCTTGGTGTGAGTTATATAAAAACCAGGAAGAAGCAGTTCCATAATCATGTAAACAAATTATCAAATACTGCGGGTATTCTGGCCCCTGCTTAATTCCTGTATATCATATCCGGGATTAATCCGATATTACATGTCAGAAGAAGCACCTGAACCGTGTAACGTGGAAAAAGGCTTTAAGGAGATTGAAGAATTTAAAACCAAACACGAGGAAGAGAAACAGGAACAGGCCGCTGACTATTCCAGCGTTTTAAACCAGTTGCTTAACGGCAGGAAGGACAAAAACAGGACTGTTCTGGTGAAAATAGGAGATTTCCCTCCGGTTAAAGTATATAGGAATATCCCGCTGGACATTGAAGAGAAGATACATGAGTACCGAAAGGCAGTTGACGAGTTAGGAGAAGATTATCTTCCTGAAACAGTTGCAGAAGCTAAAAAACCTTTATACCTCATTGCTGCTTCACTTTGTGCTGAATCCCCGTATAATGATCCGGAGTTCTGGAAAGATTACGATACAGAATCAAATGGCGATACTGCAAATGTAATGGAAGATATCGCAGCCGGAATAAGAAAATTGAAGAAACGATAAAAGAGTTTGCCCGGACAGATCTCGGACAATGGTATTTTTACATTTTGTATGAAAAACATTGAATTGATACAGTGATTGGGATAGTTTTTCATGTGCCAAGCCTGAGGCACCGTCTCATTGGGGTTTTAAAGACTTATATAGTAATCCCTTTGATCTGATTCCTGACCCGGATCTCAATACTGCGGGTATTCCAGTCCCAGTTTAATTCCTGTATATCTTCCTCCAGGTTATATTTTCTCTCATGGCTCTAGAGAACCGATCGGCGAGAAATACAACCATGGTAAAGATAGGAAATAGGAATTATAAGGTATTTAAGAAGATCCCAAAGAACATAGAAGACAAACTCTTGGCACATAGAGAGGAGATCCTAAAACTCGGATCCGATTATGTCCCTCCCAACTTGGATAAAGCCAGAGAGCCCATCAATTTCATTCTTGCATCGCTGTGTGTCGATGCTCCATATAACCAGATCGAATTCTGGCAGAAATATGATAAAGCCTCTGGCTGGGACAGTGATAGCCTTCTGGATTTAATTATAAACCACATAAAATCTGCGAGGCAATGACCAAATGTCAAAATATCAGGCAGATATTGATATAGTCCTCAAAGCACGAGGCGTTAATTCTGTAAAATCAGACCTTGATGATACTGCAGAAGCTGCTAAACGTGCAGCAGATAAGATAAGGAATATCTGGAAGAATGCAAAAGATCAATTAAAAAGTTTTCATAAAGACTTATATAATAATCCTTTTGATCAGATTCCGGACCCGGTATCAGAGATTTTTGACCAAACACCGATGAAGGCATCCATTGCATTAGGTTCTATTCGTCAGGTCAATGATGCATTAGCTGAGCTAGGTGCGGGGGTTCAGTCACTTGATCAGATAATGAAGAACCCTGTAAAGCTGAACATGCAGGGAAAACTATCATTTCTGGAGTCTGATGACGTGAAAGAACTACTTGATCAATCATCAGATAAATCGATAACATCACTATTCCATCAAATCTCCGGTGCTTTGGACGATTTAAACACCCGTGGTATTCATAATCCCATGGATGAACAAATCCTGGATAACCTTACCAATTACCGGGATTTATTGAAACAGACTTCAGTGGTCCAGAATGAGACTGCAGGTATTGGAGGAACCAAGGTAATGCAGTTCCTGGGCCGGTATAAATACTCTTTATTACTCATTGGTGGTGCATTGGGCGCCATTGTCGGGGTGATGAAGTATTCAACAACGTTCGGGACCGCTATTGATGTATTAGGCTATGCCCTTGGATACCTGGCTGATGTCATCATGTACCCATTGCTTGATGGAGTAATGCTCCTGGCTGAATTTATTATCGGTCTGGCCGACTGGTTCAATGCTTTACCTGATCCGATAAAAACCGCTGCTAGTGCATTATTAGCCTTCGCTTTTGCATATGAACTTTTGAAGTTGTTATCTAAAACCGCATTATTTCAAGCACTCATGGATCAGTTCCTTGGATTATATAACTGGATGAAAAAATTCCTGGTAACGTGGAATGGAATAATGGCTGCTGGAGGATTAGCTGGAGCTTTAGCCTGGGCTGCTGCAATTGGAACAGGACTGTTATTAGGGTTTTCAGCAGTCTATGCCATGATCCAGATAGGATTTACTAATTTATTAGCTACTTTGGGACAGGGAGCAAGAAGGATTTCACCAGGATTGACTGGTATCTTCTCCATGTTAATGACACCGATGGGGATGTTAGGAACAATAATTGTTGATTTATTGACCGGCCAACTGGATCAGATACCTACTCATATCCAGATAGTAGCAGCGCAGGGAGCAGCAGGATTCTGGACGTTTGTATCCTCTGTTCAAAAGGCATTAAATATAGTTCAGAAGTCAATTAATGATTTTCTGACAACCACAGGAAATGTATTAAAATTAAATCCACTTACCGCAGGGATGGGAAATGCCTTCCTTGAACAAGCCAAGATAAGCAGGAAAGCCCTTGATGAAAACTCCAATTATATCGATGAACAACTCAAAAAGAATACAGACCGACAGAAAGCGTTAGGATTGGCAGGACAGTATGGAGGGTTCATTGGATATGATAACCAGGTGATGTTACCCTTTGGCCGGTCAAAAGACGATAAGACCGGCAAAACCAGTTCATTCTTTGTACCTTATGAATCCGGAATGGAAGTGCCTGAAGACCAGTATAAGTTCATGAAAACTGGTAGTTTCCTGAACGGTCTGACTGCAGCAGATCAGATAAAAGCCCAGATGGAAGCATTAAAAGAAAGTCTTGGAGATGGTTCTGATTATGAGAAACTCCTAGAGAAGTACGGAAATGCCAGTGATACATCTGATCTTACAGACTATACCAAAGTACTGGATAACCAGGGTAAGGCAATGGCTGATCTGGCTAAACAGTATTCCGATGGAACTATCTCTATAGATGAATACCAGAAAAAAACATCTGATTTAATTAAAAATCTTGATTCTGCAACTGCAGCAACTGATAAATTAAAACAGTCTTCTGCTAGTACAAACGAAGTATTCAACACTGTAGACAGCGGAAAGAATGCAGTTAAGGCAGTATCAGGAGGATTCAAGTCAGAAGATGAAGGGACCGGTACCTATACCGGCCATCATTTTACTGTTGCCCGGGATATGGCAGACAGACAGGCAAAAATATTAGAGGCTTACGCGAAGAAATCAAAGTATCAGTATGATACTTATCGTGAGACTGCAGCCAGCAGATTATCAGAAGTTACAGCAGCACAGAATGCCCTGAAGTCTCTTGAAGAGCAGTATAAATCATCGTATGAGAACCAGACAAAAAGCCAGACTCCTGCAATGGCATTATCTTCTTACCAGGATCAGATTGATAAATATTATAAACAGTTGACCGGGAAATCTAAAGAGATTCTTCCATCTCCTGTGAAGAACGCTTATGAAATGGTAGATACCAAAAAGCAGACATTAGAGACTGTAAACAAGGTAAATTATGATATTCAGTCTCCTGATGTGGCCTCAACTACTTCAAAGATAAAGAACTGGTGGAATCAGGTAACCCCTGGACTCAACCTGACGGTCCCTGTAGATACCTCAATGAATGGACCATCATCCTCAAATCCCGTTATGTATGATGTAGATCTTTCTGGTGTATCAGCATTAGAGAAAACATCTCAAAAGGGAATCTTTGATTCATTAAAAGAATTGATTTTTCCGGGTGTTTCATCCAATAAAAAGGTATATGATGCACTTCAGAACCTTTCATCAGACAAATTAATTGGCCCCAATGTAACAGATAAACAGTTCAGTGTGAGTGATCTTAATCCTTTAACTAAATATTTTGCCAAAGCTCAGGGAGCTTATAATCCAGTGCTTGACCAGGTTCAGTTACCGGATAATGCAGATATTCAGACAGCTTACCATGAGCTCTTACATGCTACAACCAATAAGAGTATCCTGAGTAAATTGGGAAACATTCAGAAGAATGATCTCTATGATCAGATTATGGGGATGGATAAATCAGCCTGGCCTGAACGCGATTATTATCAGGGACGTGGACTAAACCGGGATCAGATGCTGGACGAATGGTTAGCGGATAGGGGGTCCAGGTATATGGTAGGCCAGAGACCATATAATACAGAGGATTATAATGAGATCGGAACCGGTCCGAACTCTGATCTTATTATTAACGCTATGAAAGAGAACTCCAGGTCAATGAGCATGTATATGAGTCTCCTGGAGGGAATAAAGACCTCGATACCAACCACCTCATTACCTTCGTCTCCTGCCACAACCGGGACCGCATCAGCACAGACAACAAAGGTTGAAGTCCATCAGGAGAATAGGTTTGAGATCAACGGGGCTAATATGAACCTGGAACAACTGGCAAGGAAAGTCGCTGATATGGTAAAAAAAGAGATACCTAGAGATTGGGATCTTAAAACCCGGGGCAGCAGGATCTAATCCTGTATATCTTTTCATTCCTCACATATTGCAGTATGGTAGGCAGTGCTATGTTAATGGCCGCTCAGTTTGGCAAAGCGGAATATTTGAACAATCTTATCAGGAAGGCCGAAAGGTCCGAGGTTCTGGAAGATATCATCAGGAAATCAGCAACTCCGATACCACTCTATGGAGTAAAACCAATATCAAAGGATATGATGAACGGTCCAGGAGCCTTGATGGCTGCACAGTTCTAATTCCAGTATATCACGGGACCGGCCTAATAGATATTTGTGTATGTAGGCCATGCATGCATATCGCTGATTGGTTCTATCTATCTTCCTGATCCCCCATGATAAACCACATGGGGGAAATTCTTTCTATTCTGTCAGAAGATCGTTCTCGTAGAGGCATTTTAAAAGCCAGATCTAATACTTGGTCATATAATTCAAAGGCCAGATAGTAAAAATAGAATAGCGTGGCAATATAGAAGCATCAGAGAATTATCCTGAAAACTTATCTCCTGACAGATTGATCTTATCATTAATGAGGTATAATTCAGGTATGAAAAGGTATAACTCATCTTTTTTCGATCACATTCTGGTTGTAAAGATTCATTCACTTCACTTCCGGATATATCCCAGAGTATAACTTATGGACAATACGAAAGGACTGGTATAAAATAAGTTATACTATGGTTATACTATCATTATTTGCTTTAGTATTTAAATAAAGTATAACTCTGGTATAAATATAGTATGATTCTTTAATTGCCATATATCTTTCAAAGAGGTATAACTATATTCATACTCAATTCATACTTCTCTATCAGGTCTGCTCACTCTTCTTCTCCGGTCCCAAAAGTATAACCAAAGTATAACTCCAGAAGTATTATCTTTCAATAAGTATAACTATAGTATGAAGTGAGTTATACCATGAAAACAGCCATATCAATACCTGAAGATCTATACCAGGCCGTGAAGGAATATGCAGGAGAAAGAAAGTTCTCAACCGTCATTTGTGAACTGGTTAAACGCGCTCTCTATGGAGAGACTCCCGATTCATCTGTGGATTTACAACCTGTTATAGATAGGATAGAATCCCTGGAGAAGAACCAGGATACAGGACTGGTAAAGATGTTACTGATGGAAGTTGAGTCTCTCAAAAACAGGATGTCAGTCCTGGAAGAGAGGTATGATGAAGAAGAGATTCCTGAAGATATCCCTGATGCAGTTGTCTATCCTGAAATTAACACCCTGGTTGAAACGTCTCCTGTGGTAACTCCATTTACATCTGATGTCAGTCAGGTTCAGGTCATTACTGAAAGTGTGCCTGACATACCAGAGCCGGTCCAAGAAGAAGATGGAGAGTTAACACAGGATAATGTTACACCTGGGAGGTTATGGCAACCTTCTAGCGTTGAAGTCTCTGGTGATGAGGAAGAATTACCTCCGGAGAGGGTTACTCCAAAGAGAAGAAAGGAATTATTTATGGACCGAATTTCTTTAACCCCTGATATAAAAGCCGGGATATTAAAACGGTTTGAAGAGATGAAGGCTGCCGGGCTTTCAAAAGTGAATATAGCCGGGATTATGGGGTATAAAAGATCTACAAGTATATCAGAGATCGAATCTGGTAAATGCTCTACAATTCCAAGACAGGGCTATGAGGCTCTTATGGCCTGGAGTCCCTGATTTTTTGCTGGATGGCGTTACACCATTGCCTTTCTTTTACCAAATTTGAATTTATTGAAGTTTCAGATAGTGTAAACGCTGCATTTACACTTGGGTTTGAAGCCATAGATTTTATATTATAACCGAAGAAGGGTTTAATACTGCTAGGAGACTGTCCGAGAACTCCTAATCATTGAAAATTACAAAAAATTAAAGAGGATATCTTGCTCTAAATTAAAATTAATCCTCAAATTGAAATCTCAAAATTGGTATTTTGCCATTCTCGGACAGTTTCCTAGATAATGGATAAGGAAAATTCATAATTAATACACTGTAGCCATCTTGGCGACAGATCCTATGAGATCACGGTATACAGCCCATATACTGTGGGGGAATTATGCTTCTTTTCAGGAAAACTCAAAAAATAACTGGTCATCCATGTAGCGTGGATGACCAAGATAATAAGTTTATTAGTATTTCTATCAGGTGTGAAGTATTTAGATCTCATCTTTGGTGTCGGTATAAATATATTATAGATTAAAACGAATCTATCATCTATGATACGTGTCGGACTGACAATATTATTCATATTAACCCTTTTTGTAGGTTTTGCATCAGCAGAATTAAACGTTTCATATATTGATGTTGGTCAGGGAGATTCAGAACTCCTGGAGTCAGGAGAACATAAATATGGGATTTAAGGATTTTAATTTTACTCAAACAACGATATTAATAGTATTCATTATTTTTGGTTTCTGTATTTGTTACTTTGTTTTTAATATGACAAATGCCTTAGTGAATAATATTGAAAAGACGGGATTATTACCAACAATAGACACAAATATGATACTCAATTTTTTAATCACTTTATTTTCATTATTTTTAGCAATTTATATTTATATTAAAAGTTCAGAACAATTAGAACAAAAATTTCACCAAATTAATAATTCAATGAATGAATTAGGAAACGACTTAATCGCATCATTAGAAGGTATTAAAAGTTTAGATTTAGATGAACATGCAAAAGGAGAAGTAATGAAACAACTCTATCCCACTGTAAAAAGTTTAGAAGTAGCATCATATATTACTGGGGATACTTCTCTTTCAATGAGAATTGCAGATATGGTTCATGAAAATCTTGAAAGGATTAAAATTAAATAATACTAATTATTATTTTACTTTTTATAATATTGATTAGGCAATTCTCTCTCTTTCCATGAATTAATACATTTTGTTAGAATATAATCTTAATATTGTTTTCGTTTCTCTGTTTCGATATGAATATCTTATACCAATTTTAAGAAATTGAGATAAGAATCTATTATCGATAGTGTTACACTATCGGCTAATGAATTGGTCCGGATTATGATTTTAATTATAATTAACCTTTATTTTCAACAACGGGATTCATAAATCGTTATTGGCTTAAGTTAAGCCGATATGAGTATAAATGATTCTTTTCCGGAAAACTCAAAAAATAACCAGTCATCCATGTATCGTGGATGATCTGAAATGCTTGAGACCCTCCACACTTTCTCTCTTGCCGATTATAGCAGATTCTAATTCACTGGAATTCCAGTTAATTAAGTCTCTCTCTACTATCTCGATAGAACGCCCGATATCACTATCCCCATATCATACGGGGATAGTGCAATATGAGCAGTATTTTTCAATCCGGGCAAAATTACCCCATTGACGTTATGGTAACGTCCACGCATCATAATCAGTTTGTTTTTGGTAGAGATCATTACTGGTGATTTCTCTGGCAGAATACCGTAAAATTCTATAACTCGTCTAAATTTAAAATGAAACGTAAATCCTCTCCGTAAATGGAATTAACGCGATATTATTAAAGTCCTCACTATAGCGAGGACTTCATATATTGAGCGTGGTTTTAAAAAATAAAGGCATTAATTAATTTCATGTTTGAGGACCGGGAATTGCAGATTATGATTCTTTGCTGTCAACACTTCATTGACAGTAAAATTCTCCATAATCATAATACCTCTTTTTCCAGGTATTATGAAAGAACCAGTTTGAAGGCACAATCCCTGACTTGGCGATTGTGTGGTAATATTACTTGTTTTTCGAATACATCAATATTACATGCCCTGTTAAAAGTTAAGTCGTTATTTTTGCCTGCCAGGATATATCAAATTCAAAAAATATGATTTATTAGATAACATATAGAGTAAACTAGAGAGTCATAATAATGTTTGATATATAGATTTAAACTTTACCGTGCACGATTCGTGCACCCTTGGGTAAGTGCACCAGCGAGTTATAATAATGTTTGATATATAGAAGGTGAAGTGTAAACGTGGCGTTTACACTTAGTTGATTGACCATCACCAACTGCTGTTAGGGTAAATGATACATAACCTTTTATCCAGGTTATAGGACCGGATGGTTTCTTTCTTCAATTATTAATCGAAGCCAACTTGTCTTCGGTTCCTGGATGGTTACCATAACCATCCAGATCTGTAATTAATTTCCCGGGAAGACACCGCAAAAATCATAAAATACAGGAATGTCTATTATAAGTATTAAACGTGTCTTAATCCCTGAAAGGGGGCAGGATATTAATATCCCCTCACCAGGAGGGGAAATTGTAATTAAACCTTCAATTGTCATTTTAAGTATAAATTAAGCCTTAATATCTAAAAGGAGGCTGGATATTAAAGTCCGCTCTATACAGCGGACTTTGTAATTTAACCTCCGATTGATAAAAGGAGCGTGATTATATTTTTCCTGTCTATGGACAGGGAACTGCATATTGAGTTCTGTTTTATATACCACTTTTCCAAGCTAACCGAGTAATAACTAGGAAAAAGGATATATTCAAAGATAGGGTTATAAAAATAAAAACAACCATCGTAAAATCGTTGAATGCCACGGTGGCATCTGACTTTAGATTGAAGTCCGTTGACTGCTTAACGATTGCAGGAGATACCACCTAGTTTATCAGAGATTGCAACCATCTCCAGCACCCGGGAGGCAACTTCTTTTGTGACATGTGCCTCCTTGAATAGGTTGGACCGCATGAGATCAATCTCTTTAGGTGTATACCGATACTCGCATGGCCAGTTCTTTAGCTTATCATATTCTTGTACGAATAAATTAGATCTGCCTTTCTCCGGAGGAACATCTTCAGGCCGGTTCTTGGTGTCGTATGAGATTTTACAACGTCTATCCGGTCCAAGGTCTATTGAGAAGGCCCAGCAGTCCTGGCAGCACATGCAATGGCGAAAGTCCATATTAGTAGGAACGGGACCGGGGAGTATTTGAGGTTTAGGTAAACAGGGTGAAAGTGATTGAATAAGAAACGAAGAATATTTCAATCTAATATCAAAATAGATATCTTATTACTAATAGATGAGAATTGGTAAAAGGTCCATGATTAACTTAAATTAACAATCAATAAAACCAAAAAATTTAACGCCTCGCAGTTTAAGTAAACATCATGAGGACTGGTTATGAGTGACTTTTTTAGAGAGGGGTTAATTTTTTTTAAAGAGGGGAATTATGATACAGCATTGAAATCGTTTAATTTGGCTGTTGAAAATAACCCAGAAGATCACAAAGCATGGAATGCAGCAGGGATATGTCAAAATAAGATTGGTGATTCCAAGGGTGCAGAAAAGTCTTTCGAAACAGCTCTGATGTTAGATCCGAATAACCAAACATACCAGAAAAACCTAGAAAAAATTCTAATAAAAATTCAAGAAAAAAAGGAACCAGACAATAAATATAATCCTCATTCAACCATCCATAAAAAACCAAGATATGACGATAATTCTATCCTTTTAATAATTCTCTTTTTTATTCCGCCAGTATGTTGCGTTATTAACATTGGATTTGGAATTCTAGTTCTCCTTGTTTCCGCTTATCTTATCTATAAAGATGCCATTGCCATACACGCAGGTATTGATCCTTATGTTTCGGGTGTATCTTCATGGTCAGCAAGAGATTGGGGAATTATAGCATTCCTCCTTTGGATTGCAGTTCCATATTATATTTATAAGAGAAAATCCATTTTTGAAGAAAATATCGAATATTATCTCTCACAAAACCACATTTATGAAAAGAAAGGTTCATTTTTAGGATTTATATTGAAGGCTTTTGTGTTTTTAGTAATACTATGTTTATTTTCTGTCCTTGTAGCGGCATTCGTTTATGGTTTTACTCCATCATCCGGTTCAAATTCTATCACAACATCTAATCCTAGTTATTCTAATATTTTGGAGTCTGGATATGAAAAATTGATGATGGTTGCAGTAACTGCAGAAGCACAAGGTGATAATATCTTAATAACCAATATTGGAGGGTCAGATATAAGTAAAATAACAAAGATTTTACTATCTCAAAACTCTGGTTCTCAAATAGACATTACAAATAAAATTAGATATGTGGGGGAGATATTAACGATTCCGCGTGTAAATGATAAAGATAGAATAGTAATTACAATGGAATTTACTAATGGAAACAGGCAAGTTGTTTTTGATAAACTTATATAAACCTATATAAAAATGCAAAAAAAGTCAACAGCATATAAAAATCATTTTATACTTTTCGACTAGGGAGAAGCATTCATAGAAGCACATGAAGGCGATGTTCATGATTTGCCTAATAGGATTTGTATTGTAAAAATGAAACGACAATAGCGTGAAGATATGAAAGGGATATTTTCAGATATGTTTTTGTTACATCGACAATATCAGAAGTTTATAGAGTGCGGTATTATAAAGAAAAAATAGCTTCAGTATGATGATATTTCCGCTTTGGGACTTGAACTTTAGTTGTTAAGCCGCTGGAGGGACTTGAACCCTCGACCTGCTGATTACGAATCAGCCGCTATACCGCTAAGCCACAACGGCGTGCCACTACTATTAGCAGGAATTATATTAAAAAATATCTATTACTCTCATAAAAAATCTAAAATAACTCTCTTTCAGTATCTGTTTTCCATATTTCGATGGATAATATATAAATTAAAAACTCATAATTGAAGATTTTCAAAAAATTAAAATAATTCCCTGTAATAGCCAGTTTGAATGATTAATATTTAAATTATTATATATTTGTTAAAACTGGAAATAATAAGAAACTATTTCTCTGTGTATCAGTTGATATATGAGGCATGAAGATCGGATGGATAATATCGGTCCTGATGATAGGAACCCTGTTATTCACTACGGGTGTTCTCGCAGAAGAAAATACGACCGCTAATGGTTCGTATGAAATTGGAGTCACTGCATTTGAGAATGAAAATTATGATGATGCATTACAAGCCTTTTTAAAAGCTGTTGAAGAAGATCCAAAGAATGACCAGGCATACTTTAAACTAGGAAATACCTATTTTATTACAGGTAATGTCGAACAGGCGCTTTACGCTTATCAGAATGCAACGGAAATAAATCCTGAAAACGGAAAAGCCTGGGGAAATATGGGATACCTATATCTTGTAGGTAAACAAATTCCGGATCCGGTTTTAGCATTAGAAGCCTTAAACAAGGCAGTTACCTATAATCCTGATGATCCGGGTATTAGGATTAATACAGGTATTGCCTATCTCCTGAACGAACAACCGGATTTGGCTCTTGAATCCTTTAATAAAGCTATAGAACTAGACTCAAATGGGTCAAGATCTTATTATTGGAAAGGATTAACAGAATCAGATCAGGGATCATTAGCAGAAGCTGTTGAATCATACAATAAAGCAATTGCTATCAATCCAACCTTCAAAGATGCCATCTATGCAAAAGGTGTGGCAGAAAGCGGGCTTGGGAAATTTGAAGACGCCAAAAACACATTTAATCAGGTAATTGGAATTGAAGGTGATTATATAGAACCCTTCCTTACTGTTGGAAGTGACTCGGCCGCATGGGATCGAAAGGGAAGAATTCTCTATGAAGTTGATAAAAAAACTGATGAAGCACTGGAAGCCTTTAATAAAGCAGTAGAACTGAATCCTGATAATGCGGAAGCATGGTACTACAAGGGAAGAGTACTCTACGACAAAAATGATCTAACCGGTGCAATGAATGCATTCAACATGGCTAGTGAGAAAGATCCAAAAATGGGAATTGTTCATTACTGGAAAGGTCAGGCATATATCGATCAGAGTGACCGGACAAATGCTCTTACTGAATTTGAAAATGCAACAGAACTTAATCCAGGACTTGCTGATGCATGGTACTACCTTGGCGGCTTATTAAGCGATGAAAAATCTTATGACGAAGCAAATGCTGCTTTTGATAAGATGATCAACCTTACACCAAATATAGCAGATCCATATTATATGAAGGGTCTGATTCAGTACCAACTAGGATCATATCAGGATGCTGAAAGTTCACTTAAACAGGCAACAGAACTAAATGCATCACAGATGACAACGGATGATAAATCTACGGCATATTATACCCTCGGACTTGTAAGGGTAGAGAATAATGCAACAGAGGATGCAGCAGATGCATTTACCAAGGCTATAGAATTGAATACAACGAATGCAAATCTTTATAACGATTATGGTGTTGTTCTCGATCAGCTTGGTAAGTACGATGAGGCAATTGGCTCATTTGAGAAAGCTATCTCGATTGCAGGACAAAATGCCGAGTATTATTATAACAAAGGATCAACGCTTATAAAAGAGAATAAGACAGAAGATGCAATCACATCTTTTGATCAGGCAATTAAGATAGAACCAAGTCCAAGAGCATATCTTGCAAAAGGTCTTGCAGATATTTCACTTTATAAGTATGACGAGGCAGTTGAGGCACTTGATGCGGGAATTGCATTAGATAGTACAAAAGCTGATCTTTTAGCACAGAAAGCCTTCGCACTTATGAAGCTGGGAAAAACTGAAGAAGCAATGACTGCAATAAACAAAGCTCTGGCAATTGATGAGACCTGGCAGTATGCAAAAGATCTGAAGGCAATTATTGAGAATCCGGATGAAGGAAAATCTGCTATTAACACAACCGAAAGTAATTCAACATCAAAAGGACAATAAGCCCTTCATTTCTTTTAATTGTAAACTTTTTTTTCTAACCGGTTTAAGGTAGAAAGTATCTATTGAATATTATTGTTTAATAGAAATATCCGGATATTATTCAGGAGCTCTTTATGTAATTAATCGGAAAGGTTCAACTAAATTTGGTAAATATCTAATTGATAGGTTGCAAAATCTAAATAACCTTTATTTTTTATATTAGACAGAATAACATGGCAAATAGAAGGTTTACCGAAATTTGTTCTCATTGTGGAAGTAATGAGATCATAGTATACGAAAGGAAATTTCTTTTTTCCTCAAATTGGTCTCGCAAGATTACAGGTACTATGCTTTTGGAAATAGTAAAATGCAATCAATGTAATTTTTCATGGGAAGATCAATATAATTTTATTAATAGTCACCGGGGGGATTGGTTATTTGCTTCTCCAATCTTAAAATGCCCTATATGTGGAGGGGACAATTTTGAAGTCGAACTAGCAGGAAGGGGAACTATGGATGGTCAGACCCTGTCTTTCCGGTGTATTGAAAATAATGACTTTTCATGGACTGAAGTTTATTCATATTCTCATTCAATCATCCCTGACGAAAAGGTATAACATTTGTCTGATATTATAATTATTGAGATTTTTTTATAATTTATTTTAAATAGTATTATAATTAACGAAGTTGAATTAAAGAGATAAAAACATAAATAATTCTTAAATGGATAAATTTAATAAAACCGATTTGAACATGATGTTCTAATGCGAGAGAAGGGATTTGAACCCTTGGATTCCTTCGAAACCGGATCTTAAGTCCGGCCCATTTGGCCAGGCTTTGGTACCCTCGCTCCCTTATTATCTTATAAGCCATCCTATTAGAAATTTTTCTATTTGTTTAATGACCAGTTGTTAATTATTGCCGGCACATGATTTTATTCAACTTATTTGATATTCAGTAATATATATTAAATTCGGTTATAATCTTATAATTGGAAGTGAATTTATCTTCCAATCCTGATCTTCATTTATAAAATCAATGGATGTACTCTGATTATACTCTTTCCCGTTCCTGTTCCAGATAATAATACCATTAATGTTACCTTCATCCAATCTGTAAAATGTGTTATCAACAGCGAAATCTGAAATATTAATTCCAGAGAGTTTCATCAGATTTAATTCCCTAATGATCTCATCAGAACTGGTTTTCTCAATTAACTGTGAAGACAATAGATTAGTCAGGTCTGTTCTATAAGGATATTCTGTAAAATTTTTGTCATAAAGAGAAAAGAATTCTGCAGTTTTATTTCTGAATATCTCTCCGGGTTTAGAAACAAGGGTTTCATTTTTTGATACATTTCCAGCATCAGGATCTGGCAATTTTATCTCAATTTTATAAGACGTGATATGGGAGGCAATAATATCCAGTTGATAATTACGGTAACCTTCAAAGAACTTCTCCTTCCATGGTCTTGGATCCCAGTTTATTGATATTTCATCACCTGATTTTGATACGACAGTGGATACATCTGTATTATTACCAAAGAGACCTTTCCAGATTTTTGGATCCAATCCTCCCGTGGGAGTAATTTCAGCAACCTTCTGCTTGGTGTCATAATCAGTAATAATAATCTTAAATACCGGGTTGAGCACAGAAGCAGACTGAACAATAATATCATCTTCCGATACTTCTTCCAACTCTGGATTTTGAAGATCTTCCAATAGATCAACTGAATACCATATCTCCCAATATTGAGAAGGAATATAAATGGGACCGGTAACCTGAGAGTAATTTCCATCAATTGTTGTATATGTTTTCATAGGAGCCAGAGAAGTAGAGAAAGAATATCTTTGATCGGAAGATACAGGATATTCACGTGGAACAACACTATAGCGAACCGGTTTTTGTGTTGGTACTTCAATTGGTGTTCCATTCCATGGAATAAGGGGTGTTACTACCGGAACCATCTCTTTGAATAATGATGAATTATTTACCCCTGTAGCATTTATTAAAGACGTATTTTCCGGTGTATCGTTAAAAGATATGCTTTTATTGAGTGTGGAATCATATGATGTATTATTCGAAGATACTGTCCCATTTTTCTGTCCGCCTATCAACCCGGAAATATCATCGGGAATTAGTTTTGCTTCCTTACCGGTAACGATAGGCTTTATATACATTGCCATAATAAAAACAATAATTATTGCAATTATAATAACAACAATATCTCTCTTCTCCATTTTTCCTTCAGGTATCTCTGATATATTTCAGAGGGATTTTTATTAATATTCTATATTCATCTAATTTATCTGCAGAAATTTTCAGATAATAATCCCTGCCTCCTTCAAAAAACCTTAAATCCTGAGGATTAGGTTCTGCCCCTTCATGCCAGATTAAATTTCTGATATTTTGCTCTCCCTTATCTGTTAATTCATAGATATCAAGTTCAAATTTAGAGGATTTATCTATTGGTGTTACATTATAATTTAGTTCCCAGTAAGGTGTAGGAATTCTGAATGGATTGGTCTGGCCGGTATACTTGCCAATAATCTCTGCATAATTTATCATCTGAACTGCCGGCATTGGATTTGACGGATCTGGTTGATAACTCATCGGTGTTACATTAGGCACGACATCCGAAGGCAGGGTTTCAGAGGGAGGTTTTTCCTCGACTTGTACAGGCGCAGGTGTCATCTGCTGTTGTTCAGGTAGAGGAGTAGGAGAGACATATGACTCTTCTGGAACCATGCCCTCTTGATTGGGCATTTCTGTCTGAACAGACTGCGAAGATGGAAGAAAAACTACCTGTTGACCGGTGAGCATTGGTTTTACAAATACAGCCATAATTAACACGATAATAATGGCTGCAATAATAACAATATAATCCCGTTTTTCCATCAGATACCCCTCATCTTATCTAACATAGGCTACTGAAATATTTATATGATGAAGTTATGCCGGATTAATAACTCTTAAAACACGATCTAATTTATGCCAAAAGGCAGCGAATAATATGGAATCAATATTAAGTGATTAAATTATGAAAGAAAACGAAAATCCGGAACCTGAAACCTGTAACCAGAATTGTTCATCATGTCCTTCCGGAGCAACCTGTAATCAGGCACAAAATAAACTTCCTCCAAAAGCAGATATTGATGTCAAACATGTAATCCTGGTCCTATCAGGAAAAGGAGGAGTAGGTAAATCAACAGTTGCAGTGAATCTTGCATATGCTCTTTCTAATCATGGGAAAGATGTCGGTTTACTGGACCTTGATATTCATGGCCCCAACATTCCAAAGATGCTGGGGATAGAAGATCATAAACTCATGGCAGAAGGTAATAAGATCGTTCCTGTTAGAGTAACCGGAACACTTAAAGCAGTTTCAATGGCTTTACTTCTGCCGGAAAAAAATTCTCCTGTCATCTGGCGTGGTGCAATGAAATCTGGTGCTATACGCCAGTTTTTGGAGGATACGGCATGGGGGAGACTTGATTATCTTGTTGTAGATCTACCACCGGGAACCGGGGATGAAGCACTTACAATAGCACAAATCGCTCCAAACCTAAGGGGTGCTGTTATTGTGACAACACCACAGGATGTATCAACCCTTGATTCTACCAAGGCCATCACATTTACCGAACAACTTGGGCTTAATGTTATTGGTGTTATTGAGAATATGAGTGGATTTATCTGCCCGCATTGTGGAGAACCTGTTGATTTATTTGGAAAAGGCGGGGGAGAGAGAATTGCAAAAGAACACAATGTGCCTTTCCTGGGAAGTCTCCCCTTTGACATAGCAGTAAGAAAAGCCGGTGACGAAGGGCGTCCTTTCATCCTTCTCCGAAAAGATTCCGAAAGCTGGAAAGCAATTGATACAGTAATGGAAAACCTGGTCAGAATAATTGAACATTAAATATGGATTATTTAGCAATTCTTTGTGGAAAAGAGGAAAGTCTTCCAATTTATGCAGATATAGTTACGTGTCTTGAAGATCTTTCAAAATTCCCATGTTATATTGAACCTATATACCGTCAGGCATTAACTATGAATGAAACGGTCCTTGAAAAATTCAGATTCGGACTACTCCGGTTGCAGATCTACTCGGAGATCTTCAGGAATAATGATATGCAGGAGTCACAGAAGATGAAATTCATTTCAGAGATGATTGAGAGAACTATTTTTGGCGGGTTATTTATCGATCGCGAAAATTTTGCTCCCGAGTGATATGATGTCTCATCATAGAAACGAATTTTTTATCATCAGAATTCCGGATACCGGATCAATACAGGATGTTGTTGGGATTATTGCTTCTTCCGGGTTGAATATTACCCGGTGTCAGTTCAATCGTTCTATCGATCCTGTTACAGCTTTCTTTTCAGTATCCGGGGATGAAACAGGATATGAAAAAGCTACAAAAACCCTTCTGGAAAAAGGATATCTCCAGACATCGGTTATATATCCAAAACGCATAAGATTTACAATTAATGTTCCTCAAATACCCGGGACACTTCATAACATTTTGAATATTCTCAAAAAATTTCAAGTGGAAATTTGTAATCTCTCTTTTGATAATCGTGGACGTTACCCGGACAGACTACAGATAAGTATGAGGGTTATGTCTTCATCAAAGACAGAAGAACTCATTACTGCTCTAAGAGCCGAATATGATGTTGAGGAGGAAGGATATGACTGTGGAGACAGCAGGGATGATGGCAGCCTGTTTTATGTAAAATATGCAGCCGGAGTAAGAGAAATTATCGGTGACCAGGAAGATCCAAATCTCCTGGCCCTGCTTAATCAGTTCAGTCATATCGCGCAGCAGCTTACAGAATACGGAAAAGAGTACCAGGATGTATTAGAACAAATACTTCTCAACGGAAAACAATTAAAAGAAACTACAGGGTCCGGTTTTTACGCAGATGTCCAGAAGATCAGAGTTACTGAAGATATCACACTATACTGCTTCCAGTTACCGGGAGGAGGTAACATCTTTGTCCTGGATACTTCCGACGAACGAATCATGATTGATACAGGATATGGTATTTATCATGAAGATGTCCTCAAAATGTTTCAGTTTTACGGACTTGGCGGGATAAATGATTTTACCCGGATAATCCTGACACATGGTGATACAGATCATTGTGGTGCTGCCGGTTTTTTCAATGGCCCTGTTTATCTTCATGAAGGTACGTGGGACATTATTACTACTAACAATCGCGCTTTTGGTGCCTGTAGTCAGGATCAGGTATTAGAACAGGTTTACACCGTTATGATCAACCTCTTTGCCAGAATGACACCTCCTAAAACAGTAAATCTTCTCCCACTTCCTGGAGAGTTAAAAAGAGGATCATTTCCCGTTCTCTCGTCATTTAAAGCCGGAGGATATACTTTTGAGATACTTGAAGGACATGGTGGACATCAGCACGGGCTGATTTATGTTATATGCAAAGAAGCCGGTTTATTATTTAGTTCTGATACAATTCTGAATTTAAAATACCTAACTCCGGAAAGAAGTCAGTACAATAATTTTGCAGTATACCTGGTAACAACGGTAAATGTTGATCCGGAACTGGTAAAACGGGAACGACGTGAATTAATTACACTGGCAAAAGAGATAAATGAAGAACTTTTAATGCGGGGGAAAGAGTTGCTCTTATGCTGTGGTCACGGGCCTGTTTCCGTCTTTACCAAAGAAGATATGATACCTGTATCTAATTCAGAGTATTACAAACATGACCTACATCCCAATACGATATCCTGATGATTAATTGACCTAATAATATACACAATCATGGAGAGAAATCGGGTACAGGATATGATGAAACTCATGGCATCCAGGATAGATGCTATAGCTTCCCATATTTCAGATGAAGAGGTAACATCATTTATTGATGAATTACTAAATGCAAAGCGTATTTATGTGATGGGGGCGGGAAGATCAGGTCTTGTAGCCAAATCTTTTGCTATGAGGCTTATGCATCTTGGTATGATGAGTTATGTTGTCGGAGAGACCATCACGCCTGCTTTACAGACAGGGGATCTTATTGTTGTTCTTTCCGGATCCGGTAAGACCAGAACCATCGTGGAGATTGTACAGACTGCGAAGGAAATTGGTGGCCGTATAGCCCTGATTACGTCGAACTCAGATTCACCAATAGGAAAAATGGCTGAATCTGTGGTGAGGATTGAAAATTTCAGGGATAAAGTTCCTGATGAGAGCCAGGCTTATGAAACCAGACAGATGCTTGGAGAACACAGATCCTTTGCACCTCTTGGAACATTATTTGAAACCGCAGCTTTGACCTTTTGTGATGCCATCATCTCAAGACTCATGGAGATTACACATACAGATGAGTCAGAACTCAAAGACCGACATGCAAATATTGAGTGATAATCATGAATAAGATCTCTTCACGTGTTCAAAATATTGAGATGTCCGGAATCCGTAAATTTTTCCAGCAGGCCAGACCTGATTCAATCAATATGACATTAGGACAACCTGATTTTGATACGCCTGCACATATAAAACAAGCAGCAATAAAGGCAATTAATGAAGGAAAAACCGGATATACATTTAATGCTGGAATAGAAGAACTCCGGCTGGCAGTTTCAGAAAAATTTAAAAAAGAGAATAATCTCTCCTATAACCCTGAAGAAATAATCATTACTGCCGGAGCAGGAGAAGCTCTTTTTATAGCAATTCAGACTCTGGTCAATCCTGGTGACAGAGTTCTGATTACAGATCCTGCATTTGTTTCATATGATGCCTGTGTAAGACTTGCAGGAGGAGTGCCGGATTTGATATCTCTAACCCGGGATCTACGTATAAATGACAGCATTCTGGAGGAAAAATTGAAGGGAGCAAAACTTTTGATAATAAACTCTCCCAGTAATCCAACCGGAACAGTAGAGACGCCGGATCACATCCGTTCGATAACTGAAACTGCGATGGATGCAGGTGTTACCGTCCTATCTGATGAGGTTTATGAACATCTAATCTATGATTCAGTTCATTCAAGTCCTGGATTATTCGGTGAAGATGTTCTCACTGTTAATGCCACAAGTAAAACATATGCAATGACCGGATGGAGACTTGGATATCTGGCCGGGCCTTGTGAATATATTAACCAGGCCCTGAAGGTACACCAGTACTGTCAGACCTGTGCAACATCAGTAAGTCAATATGCGGCTTTAGCTGCGTATACAGGCGATCAATCCTGCGTGAAAATGATGCGCGATGAATACATGGGTCGAAGAGATTTGCTTATTGGAGGACTCAAAGATATGGGTGTGGATATGCCTATGCCGGAAGGAGCATTTTATGCCTTTGCTCCGCTTGGGCAGCAGAATACCAAGGATATCATAGAAGCAGGAGTAATTGTAGTCCCCGGGGATGCATTCGGTCCCGGAGGCACAGAGTACGCCAGATTTAGTTATGCCACATCAAGGGATAATATCAAAGAGGCATTACGAAGAATAAAGCCGATTTTGGAGAAATAAATGGTTTATGATTTACTTAAACAGTTGTCTGATGCACATGGTGTATCAGGATTTGAAGGCGATGTAAAATCAGTCATCAGAAAAGAGCTTTCAGGTATCGTTGACGAGATAAGAGAAGATAAACTCGGAAATCTCATTGCAACTAAAAAAGGGAATGAATTCTCTGTCATGATCGCATCCCATATGGATGAGATAGGCCTTATGGTCCAGTACATAGATGATAAAGGTTTTTTAAAATTTGTTGGCATAGGCGGATGGTTTGTCCCTACACTAAATACCAAGAGGGTTGTAATTCATGGTAAGAAAGGCCCGGTATCTGGTGTCATCGGTTCTAAACCGCCTCACGTTATGACCCCGGAAGATCGTAAGAAAGAGGTAAAGATAGAAGATCTTTATATCGATGTGGGCGCCCAGACAGCAGAAGAAGTACAGGAACTTGGGATTGAGATAGGAACCCCGGTTACTATAGAACAGGAGTTAATTCATCTTTCAAATGACCGGGTTACAGGAAAGGCACTGGACAACCGTGTAGGGGTTCTGGTACTCATTGAGACACTAAAACGGATGAAAACCCCTATGACGGTTTATGCCGTTTTTACAGTTCAGGAAGAAGTAGGACTTAAAGGTGCGAAAGTTAGTGCGTTTTCATTAAATCCGGATATTGCAATTGCAACCGACGTTACAATTCCTGGAGACCATCCGGGAGTAACAAAGAAAGATGCAACACCAGAGATGGGTAAGGGACCGGTACTTGTTCTTGCAAGTGCTTCCGGAAGAGGGCACCTTGCTGATGCCAGACTGACAGCATGGCTTAGAAATGCCGCAGACAAAGCAAAAATACCATATCAACTTGAAGTAGGAGATGGTGGTAACACAGATGCTAGTATTATCCACCTGGTACGTGATGGCATTCCAAGTATACCTCTTTCAGTCCCGGCAAGATACATACATTCCCCGGTAGAAGTTGTAGACCTGAAAGATATTAACTCTGCAATAGATCTACTTGTAGAAGCCTTAAAAAAGAAACCAAAGGTTTAATTTTTTTCTCAAATTAATTATAAAGATACCGGATTATATGCAGATAACTGCGCATTAAACCTTTCTAGTTTCTTTTTGCAATTGTCACAAATCCAGGGTTTTTTAATATCCAGATCATCAAGTGTTTGAGGATTTGCCATTATGCATGCATCATTATCACAATGATCCAGACGAAGAAGATGCCCAAGTTCATGTGCCCCCTCACGTGCCATCCGATCAATTAGCATCTCTTCATCATGAGGAAGATCCCAGTACTCATTTTTAAGCCTGCTTGAAGAGATGACTGCAGATCCGGTTGAAGGTCTTGATAGACCAAAGACATACCTGGTTCCAGGACGGTAGATGTCATCACCGGTTACAAGGAGAATCAGATCATTATTATGTGTTCGTCTCGAAAAAATATCCAGACAGGTTAAGATTGAGGTCGCGTCGAATTGATTTCTGCTACGTTCAAACCCATTATATAAAACCGGATTTTCGCATACCTGCACTGGAATATCCAGAATGTGGGAGATTATCCGGGCAACAGGAACCTCGAGTCCTGAAGGTGCACCTCTATCCCAAAACATAAGGATATTCATGTCTCATTTAGTGGGTAATGAGCGGGTATAAACATATTGAGACGTCAGTTGCAAGATACCTTGCAGGAAGATACCGCTCTGTTATCGAGATTGGTGCCGGGTTTAATCTTCATGCAGCACAACTTCTTTTCAGGGCGGGTATTCTCAAATGCTGCACGGATATTATCATCCCGGAGAATGTGATAATACCATATTTTTATGATAATGTTATGACCCCATCCTTTGATCTTTACCGGGATGTAGAATGCATATATTCAATAAGGCCGGTAGAAGAGATGATTCCTTACCTTATAGCATTAGCAACCAGAATAAATGCAGATTTATGTGTATATCATCTGGGTTTTGAAGGAACAGATAGACCTGCTCCTGTTAAAGGAAGCAATGTTCCTCTACACCTTTATGTCTCAATTAGAAACTGAATAATGTTGATTGAGATGTCTTCTTATCTTTTTGGTTGAGGTCTGGTTTGGGTTTAGAGATTTCAGGATCATTGATTAAATGCTCTATTTGACCTTCAACAGATTTATTCGTTATCTCCTTTTTAATAACTTTTTCTTTTTTATTGGCTTTTTCTGCCTCTTTTTCCTGTCTTTTTTTCTCTTTTTCTATTTTTTTTCTATTATCCTCTATTTCTTTTACTATTGATTTTGACAGGATTGGATCATGAAGAAGAATATCCAGATGATCAGAATTTAATTGCAATTTTTCGGCAAAAATAAACGGGTTTTTCTTTACCAGGATAGAGAGTGGAGAGAGATAAAATGTACGTATTGTTCCTGCAGACATATGCATTGAGTTTCCAAGAATCGAAAAGAGTTGCTCTCTTGAACTTTTTACCCTTTTTGCCCCGGACATCTGCCTCCATCTGGATGGTGGCATAATCTTAGCAAATCCTGATAGATTTCCTTTCAAAGCATCATGGACTCCTAAAACCATGATTACACTGGCATAACGCCATAAGGTATAATATTGATTTCTAAAGGTATCTCCAAGATAAATATCAGCACGTGATAAGGCCTTATATGCTCCTATTATCTTTCTTTTGTCGGTAATTAAGTTTAAATTGCATTCTATCCATTGAATGACAGTATCTGGTGTTTCATCAACTGACATTTTGATATTCAAAAGCGAATCTGACTTTCGAAATCCTAGCGTTGCTGCAGTTAAATCAAATATTGTCTTTCTTTCATCCTTCCCGGATATGGATATATCTTCATCGGTTATGGAATCTCTCCCGACAGATAAGGCATATAACATCGTAACTGCAGATCTGATATCTCCTTCAGCCTGCTGTGCTATTTCTATAAGACTCTGCGATGAACAGGAAACACCTTCTAATGCGCAGATTTCCCGTAGTCTTGGTACTAAAGACTTTGCAGGAAGAGCTTTAAACTGAATTTTGGTGCAAATATTTCGGATAGAAGCATCAAGACCATAGAGATCGTTTGCAATCAGGATGAGAGGTTGTCGTGCATTTTTTATCACGTCAACAATGGCGCGTGCTCCACCTCTATCAGCATTACCCTGGAGATTATCTGCTTCATCAATAATAACCAGTTTTTTTCCCTCTCCAGAAAGTGAACCAGTACATGTACTACCCCCTGCTACTTTCTCAATTACTGCCTTTGTTCTTTGATCGCTTGCATTTAGTTCAACCGCCTCCCAGGACATATCATTTGCAAGTGCCCATGCAACTGAAGTCTTTCCTATCCCTGGTTTTCCATAAATAAGCAAAGGCACGGATCCTGCTTTCCATTTACCGGCCCAGTCGTATATCTGGTGCACGGCCTCTCTATTACCAATAATCTCATCGAAGTGCCGGGGTCTGTACTTCTCTACCCAGTCCATTCATGAGATATTAAACTCCAATCCAGATAAACCCAAAGAGGTATTACCTACTCTGAATGTCTTACTATTACAATAGATAATATCAGATAATTTAAGTCATATAAAACAGAAAAATGAGAGAGATTTTGGGCCATGGGAGAATATACCTGCTCAACTGAAGAAATAGCAGATGCCGTTAGATTATACGCCGGTGTTACAAGAAAGAAAGAGATTGGGGCAATGGTCAGGGCCCTCTCATTTGATTCACCTGATGTCATAGCATCTTTTGGTGAGGATGCTGCAGTAATCAGACATTGTGGGGGGGCACTACTTCTTGCTGCAGATGGCATATGGTCAAGACTTATGGAGGCAGATCCGTACTGGGCGGGCTACTGTTCTGTCCTTGTAAATATACATGATATCGCTGCAATGGGAGGAAGACCACTTGCTATGGTAGATATCTTTTCAATATCATCAGAGGAGATTAAACAGAAAGTTATCAATGGAATGAGAGATGCATCAAAGCAGTTTAACGTACCAATAGTTGGAGGGCATCTTCACCCGGATACAGAATACAGTGTAATTGATGTAGCGATACTTGGAGTCGCAGATACTGATTCCATAATTTATAGTAATACCGCACAAGAAGGTGACTTAATAATCATCTCAATAGACCTTCAGGGAAGAGTTCATCCCTCATGTATGCTAAATTGGGATTCTGCCACCCTGCGTAGTGCTGAAGAGGTACAGACACAGATTAAGGTAATGGAGAAGATTGGAAGATCTCATCTAGCAACCGCAGCCAAGGATATTTCAAATCCCGGAATAATTGGTACGCTTGCGATGCTCCTGGAGGTATCCGGAAAAGGAGCTATACTTGATCTGGAAAAGATACCCCATCCTGATCTTTTAAAAAATAACATTACTTTTGATCAATGGATAAAGATGTATCCGGGTATGGGCTTTGTTCTTACATCCGATCCAAAAAATTCTGATGAGATAATTGAGATCTTCAGGTCTGCGAAGATGACCGCGTCCGTTATCGGGACTGTAAACTCGTCGGGACTTCTTAAAATCAGATATAAGGAGGAGTCATCGGTGGTTTTTGATTTTAACAAAAACGGCGGCGTTATGCATCTTGGATGCTATAAATAAAAAGGAGAAATGGATAGGTATCGGGATAAATCTTGATCCCGAACGTGTATTTTCAGGAATCGGAAAGTACAGCGGAGTCTGGCCGATCAAATGTTATATTTCAGATAATGTAAGGATTCCATCTACTTTTAAGGGTCAATACATACGTTCTGAAACACCTGAAAAAGATCTGATAAGAGATCTGCAATCAGGAGTGATTGAAGTAGCAGTAAGAGGCACCCTGCCGGCTAATGATACTCTTCATCTGCTCCGTCAATCTTGTGGTGTCAGGGAACTTATGAGAATCGTCCTGATGGAAAGTTATGACGGGCATCAATTTTTTTTAGCTCCTGTTGGTGTGGATGAAGGTTACAGTATTTCACAAAAAATAGAGTTTATTAAAAAAGGAAGAGAGTTATGCAGAAAATATGGTATATCAGATAAAGTATCAGTATTATCAGGAGGAAGGCTCGGAGATATCGGTCGGCACTGCATTGTTGACAGATCCCTTGCAGATGGAGAACTCATTGCAAAAGTAACAGGAGCAGAACATACAGGTATACTAATCGAAGAGGCAATTTTAAAATCCGGACTCATTATAGCTCCTGATGGTATATCTGGAAATTTAATCTTCAGAACACTCTTATTTCTGGGGAAGGGGCATTCTTATGGGGCACCAGTGGTGAATATCGATAAAAAATTCGTCGATACTTCGCGCGTTAATCCGGACTATCATTACGCGCTTAATCTTGCAGGTTCGTTGATTATAGATTAATGAGTGAAAAAAAGGTCAAATTGACTTTTATATTATTTCAGGCCGAATTTCTTTCCGATTGTTTATCCCACATTTAATGGGCCATGAAAAGAAAAAATCGACATTTATTATGTCAGAAATGTCAAAATCTCGGGGATATCTCGAAATATTTAAATAGATATCAATATACTTTGTTTTGAGGTAGAGGACTATGGCAGACTTACCTATTGCAGCAGTTGTAAGAATAGCAAAAAAGAATGGTGCCGAGCGTGTGGGTAGTGACGCTGCAGCAGCACTTGTAGTAAAGGCAGAGGAATACATTGCAACCCTTACAAAGGAAGCAAATCGTCTTGCTCAGCATGCCGGAAGAAAGACAATCAAAGAAGAAGATGTCAAAATGGCAGCAGAGAATGCATAAGGCATTCTCCATCTTTATCCACAGAAAGTAAGAGTTATTATCTACCTCAGATATTAGTTAGTGTGCTGGGATGGGGTTGTTTTTTTATTTAGTTAAAGCACACCTTTTGTACTGGGAATCATACCATCGGATCTTGTTATTCGTGAAGCTTCATGTATTACAATACCTACCGCTTTAAAAATTACTTCACATTTATGGTGATCTGAAAAACCTTCCACGTTAATATGAAGAGTTACCTTTGCATTCTGCACAAAACTCTCAAAAAAATGTCTAATAAGCCACGGCTCAATTTTACCTTCAATCAATCCTTCGAAAGACCCGTTAAAAACCAGGTATGGTCTGCCACCAATATCAATACAGACATCTGCACGTGATTCATCCATAGGAATACTAATACTAGCAAATCGTTTTATGCCTCTGCAATCCCCCATAGAGACATTGATTACCTGTCCAAGGACAATTCCGGTATCTTCTATTGTATGATGACATCCGGTTGTAAGATCCCCTTCAACATTGAGTGTCAGATCAATTTTTCCATGCCTGGACCAGGAATCCAGCATGTGGTTAAAGAATGGAATTCCGGTTTCTATCGAGGATCTTCCAGACCCGTCCAGATCAAGAAGGGCATAGATGGAAGTCTCATTGGTTTTCCTGTTTATTTCAGATCTTCTCATTGCGAATTCTCCAATGCATCTGCCAGATTAATCTTTCCTGAATACAGGGCTGATCCAAGGACAACACCAGTAGCATGAACTTGTCGGAGAAGTAAAATATCCTGTACTGATGTTACACCCCCTGCTATGACTACTGGAACATCTACTCTCTCAAGTAGTGCCTTTACCGGGTTTATATCAATGCCCTTACATAAACCTTCAACAGTCACGTTTGTATAAAGAAGGGAACCCGCTCCATTATTTACAAATACATCCGCCCAATCCAGATAGTCCCCGACGTTTTTTTCCCAACCATGAGTAACCATCTGTCTGCCTTTGGCATCAACCCCTGCCATTATTTTCTCTTTGCCGTACTCGTCAGATAAAATAGTAAGGCATTTGGGATCTTCTGAAGCATATGTAGAGATTATCACACGGTCTACTCCGCAATCAAGCCATGCACGAGCATCTTCTAGGGAACGTATACCACCGCCCAGCTGAATCTGAACATCAGTCTCCCGGATTATCTCCCTTATCTTTTCTGCATTAAGAGATGAACTTCCAAAGGCCCCATCAAGATTAACAATATGGAGAGCAGTAGCTCCTTGTGAAATCCAGGATTGTGCACTAAGAAGAGGATCTCCATATCTGGTTGCAGATTCTTTGTTACCCTGGACAAGCTGAACACAACGTCCTCCCAGGATATCCACAGCAGGATATATGATCATTTTTACCGGATCAGGCGTTCAATATTAATTACCAGGATATCTTTGGCACCTGCCTGTTTCAGGCGATTTATCAACTGGTATACTCTTTCTTCATCCACTACGGAATGGACTGCAACCATGTCTGCATTCGATGCTACCTCCATGATTGTAGGCCCACCCATACCTGGGATAATGCTACGGATATTATCCAAAGCACTCCTGGAGACATTCATCATGAGATAACACTTACCCTGGGCATTAATCACACTTTCAAGCGCAAGATGTATCTCATCAATCTTTTCTTTTTTAGTTTGGAATGCCGTTTTATTAACAATAAGTCTCGTACTGGTTTCAATTACAGTATCTAATACCTTTAGATGATTCTGTTTTAATGTAGTACCTGAACTGGAAATATCAACTATGGCATCGGAAATTCCAAGCGAAGGCGTAGCTTCACACGCCCCTCCTATCGGAATTATTACCGGTTTTAATCCATGTTTTTTGAAATATTTCCTGGCAATTGAGGGAAACTCTGTAGAAACCCTTTTTTTATCCAGGTCTTTTACTGAAATAAAGGGAGATTCATCAGGAACTGCAAGAACTACAGAAGCCTTTCCAAAACCCAAATCAAGAATTTCTGTAACATCAGATCCTCTTTCAACAATCATATCATATCCGGTTATTCCCATATCTGCAACACCCGAAGCAACATACTCCGGAATATCGATTGGACGGGCATAGAGGATCTCAACCAGGTGATCCCGTGTTCTTGCTATTAGTGTCCTGTCACCGGTATCTATAATACCAAGACCAGATCGTTCAATAAGATCTCTTATAGGTACTGCTATTCGTCCTTTATTTGGAATAGCTATCCTGATACCAGGATTATTTATCCTGTTTCCGGTATTATCAGCGCTTTTAGTCATCAGAATGTCTTTAGTTCGCCTTTAATAACCCTTTCAGTAATTGAGTTAATATTTTCCAGGCCGGAATCAATTATTGCATAAACTTCTTTCTCTATGTCTTTTACAGAGTACGAGGGTTCAGGAACTATCTGGGCACTTGCAACAAGAGGCTGATCTATCGGGACTCCGATCTGTGAAAGTAATCGTATTTGGATTTCAGATATTCCTTCAACCTGTTTTACACAGTTATGAGCCAGTTCATTAGAGAGGAGATTATAGATCTTTCCAATATGGTTTATGGGATTTTTACCACTTGTAGCTTCCATACTCATAGGCCTGTTAGGGGTTATAAGTCCATTCGCACGATTTCCTCTACCAACTGAACCATCATCTCCCATTTCAGCTGAAGTTCCTGTTACGGTAAGGAAAAGACTACACTCATGATCACAGTCTGCGGTATTTACAAATACTTCTACATTTTTTTCAGTACAGGTTTTGGCAATCTTGAGCGCTTCATCTGCCAGTCTCTCCCGGTAATCTACATAATCAGATAATGATGAGACATATTTGTCCACCATGGCGCAACATAAGGTAAGTTTGATTGAGTTCTCCTGCCTCAGGCCCATGATTTTTATATCCTGTCCATATACCGGATATTTCGGTCTTAATTTTTCATCGATATATGTTGAAATGTTATTTATACATTGTTCGATATCTGAGAATGGTGCATATGAAACACCGAATGAAGTATCATTGGCTCTTGGAATTTTTCCCTCACCTGGATTGAAAACATCACGAAGATCCGTTGACCCGGTTCCGAGTCTGCAGTCCATTATAAGATGCTTATCCATGTCAAGTTCAGGAATTATTCCATGAAGATACTCTTTTGCCGCTTTTAGTGCAATTGTATCTGCAGGGATCTTCTCTCCTTTGAATTCTTTGGTGGCACGACCGTCCAAAAGGATAAAGATAGGTTTAATGATCTTACCTCCTCCGAATCCCGGGATTGATTCCCCTGCAACTATTTCTCCCTGATCAGTATTGTGATGGAGAACCCCTCCAAATTCATTGATGTAGGTATTGCATAACGCCCTGCTTATTGCTTCGGCAATACCATCAGCAATACTATCCGGGTGACCCAGACATTTTCTCTCTACTAATTCAATCTGTTGTAAATTAACCGGAGTCTGGTTTAAAACTTCGATTGCTATATTTCTACTCATCAAAAACCTCTGTGTGCATTCATACTGGAGGCATACCAAGAACAGGTACAGACAACTATACTATTATTACAGCATATAATATGAGATTTTCGAAATCATTTTTATTTTTATCAAAATAGATATATATATCAGCAAGAATTTTCAATGATCCAGGAAGGAATATGCAATTTAAAGATTGAATTTTTTCCAAAAGTTCCATTCTCTTCTATAGAAATACCAAAAATCGAAAGGATTTTTTCTGCAATAAAAAGACCACATCCCACTCCTTTTCCATATCCAAGCTCAAATATCCTGGATTTTTCATTTTCTGGGATCCCGCATCCATTATCTTCAATTACCAGTATGTTTTCGTGGTTTTCGGTTTGCATTATAATATTAATCTGTGTAGCCCCTTTTGCATGAAGCGGCACATTTTCTATTATTTTCTCAATTGCAAATCTTAAATTTTTATCAGCATAAATAAAAAAACCACCGGTTTTTTTAATAAGAGAGATATTATTAAGATTAATCTGATTCAGTGCTTCATTAAGCAGTTGATCAAGATTAACCCAACAAAATTCAGATCTCCCTATCTTTTGATAATCTCTGGTAAAGATCATTCTTTCCCTTATTTTTTCTGCAGCAGTCTGTTCTTTCTGTGCAAAATCTATAAGTGTTGGATCAGTTATAATATCTGTTGATAATTCAAGATAACCCAGAATTGCTGTAAGTTGATTCAGGGTATCATGCCTGACTTTGGAATTTAAGGTGTTCCACACTTCTGATCCGTTCAGAAGTAATGCCCAGTCGGAGACAAGGTCAGTAATCCAAAGATAACTTAATACCTCTTTTACTTCTCCTGATTCAAAATAAGATATTGAGCAGTAATCGTCTGCCCATCTATAATGATCTCCAATTAAAATTCTATATCTGAGCTCAACAAATGATTTCCGGGTTAAAATCCCAACTTCAAGTTTTCTGGAAACGAATTCACAATCCTGCTTTTCAATGAGTGTCAAAAGATTATCGCGATTAACTATAGAATCCGTTAAGCCAGGATAATTTAAAGTTAGTTCTGATATCTTCAGGACCTTCCATAAATCATTAGTATCTCTTTCAATCACTATTAAGGGAGCATTTCTGTATATTCCATCAGCTTTTATTTTTGTTACCATCGTTAAAGTTCACATCTTTCAGATAGTAATATCCCAATTATTCACTATCAGGTAATATCAGAACGGATTAATTCCTTATTAATTGCATCCCTGATATGGGGCCAGCTTATTCTTCCAACAGGTATTACATTCCCATTTATGAGGATCATAGGAATTGCAGGATGTTCATGTTCGTAAATATTTTTGATGTAATCAGGCACCTCATTATCAATAAGGGTCAAGGTTATTTCGATCGTATCTGGAAATTCTTTCTCTACCAGGACTTTTAATGCATCATATGCAGGTACTAATTCTCCTGTAGGAGCACAGGTAATTAAACCGCATGTTCTGTTCTCGTCACATGGAAATGGTGAACATTCAGATCTTTTATAACCCACGATCTCAAGTTTTATTTTTCCTTTCACAGTAACATATTTACGAAGATTAAGGATTTGAGGATATTGATTCTCATCCCGGTTAGAGAAATTGTTCAAATCTTTCCCTTGAGGCTTTACAGATAGGACATTTTTCCGGAGGAACATCTCTGGCACATAAATATCCGCAGACTTTACATCTGAAAACAGGATATTTTAGTTCAAATTTTGAATTATCAAGACGTTTTTCAGTAATATCCTTATATGTCCTGCGTCTTTCAGGAACTACCGGAGCAGTGTTGTTGTTTTTTGCAATAACTTCCGAAACATAAAGTCCGCAATAACAAGCCCCATATTCATCCAAATCTGCGTCACGGTAATCGCAGGGACAGATAATATCCTGATCATATTTTTCTCCCCTTGATAAGCGGCATGGACACGACTCATATCCATATCTTGAAGCATTTATCAATAAACCTTCTACAAGACCATAAGTAAATGATTTATCAGGATTCAGATGATATCCGGATTGCCTGGCATCGTGATCCAACTCTGAAGTTCTTTTCTCTATTTCGGTCTTTAATATATCTTCCATTACTTTAATGCTCCACGAATTTCTTCCAGTCTGCTTCCAATAATAATTTTGCTATCATCTATTACTAAAGTCGGAAATACACCCTCCGGGTTAAATTTCACCACCTCAGTAAAAGCAGCATCCATCTCTTCGCGGCTGAGTTGATCCACATACAGATAATCATATGCAACTCCAAGTTCGTCAAGAAGTTTTTTTGTAACCTTGCAATGTATGCAGGTTGAAAGAGCGTAAAGCATTATTTTACCTTTGTTCTTTCCCTCAACATGAATAGGTTTGAGTGTCATTATTTCAAATAACAATCAGTCTGTCACATATATACCAGTTTTTATCAGAAAATAAAATTATAATAAAGTAAAAGTCGCCTTGTATCGAAATTATATTAAAAGATATTTTTATTAAGATACAAGAGCAGTAAAAAGTTGATTGTATTTTATGATATAAAGAGATAGAAAATGATTTCTTATGGTGAAGATGTTGAAGTGCTCTTAAAAAAATTAGTTGCAGCGGTTTTTATTAATAATAAGGGTAGTTATATCTCTAAAATTTATATAACCAATTATCGTATCGTTATAAAAAACCAGAGAGATCAGATAATTAGGATCTCTTATAGTCATATTCATCAGATATCCATAGAAAGTCAAAACAAGATCTGTATCAAATGTAATACACCTATGCGCTTTTTTGATGGAGAGGAATATACCCGGGTATTTTTTTACGGACTTAAAAAGAAGGAAGGGGATGGACTTACCAGGTTAACTGATCCAAAATGGGCTGTTTACTGGAAAAACTATATAAATAACCGGGTAAAGGAATATCACAAAAATTTAGATAATAAAAAGAAGAATGTAAAATTTTCAGATAAAGAACCGGATTTTATTGAAGGTGTAAGAAGAGAGACCACAGGACTTGGTAAATTTGAGATAGTAAAAACACGTGAGGTTCTTAATATCTGGATAGATGGGTTTGTTTTCCCCTCCTGTAAGGTCTACACTACATTAAAACAGGTCGTAATAAAGTTGGGCCAGGATGATTTTATAAATATTCCATACTCTGTTATTTCTAATTACAGTAAAGAGAGAAACAATAAATTCTGTATTATTTTTTCATTTCCACAAACCATCAAAGGGTTTGAGAATAAAATATTAAAGATTTGTATAGAAAATGATCAGGAATCAGAGGATAAATATTATGAAAAGATATCCTGGAAATGGATGGATGGATGGATTGAAATATTAAAGCAGGTTATATTACAATTTCAGGAGAATTAGATCTTAAATGGCATAAGGTGCTATTAAATAATAAACTGAATTAATAGGATTGATGCATTACCTTATGATTGCCATAGATACCAAATTATATCCTCAAACCTGATATGTACTGACGTAGAGATAATTACTAAAATATATATGTACGTCTGTGAGATGAGAACGAATATTGTGATTATTCTTCTCTTATTGATTTATTTCATGATGGCTGCCAGTGCTTATGCAGATAATATAACAGAAGACATTGGCCCTTATGACATCAGTTTATATGGGGATAATAATATTGTAGAAATTGGAGACAAAATCTATCTCACCGGGAAAATAAGTCCAAATCTTTTTGGAAGTTATCCATCCAGTATTGTGATTCTAGTTTCTGCTCCAGAAGGTTCATCTGCTGATACACTTATGCTGGCAAATCCTTCAGGTAACGGTAGTTTTTCATATACCCAGGTGGCTGATGTTGGTGGAGACTGGGAATTTGAGGCTCTTTATACTGGTATATATAGTGATAAGATATCAATATCTGCAGTCCCTGGAGATGAACCTAAAAAAACAACTTTGACATTATCCGGGTGGCCGACTTTTCCTAAAGTTGGTGATGAAGTAACCTTCAAAGGGAGGCTTACTGACGGTGAGGGAAAAGGACTCGGGCATAAAAAAATTGTATACCGTTTAGCATCCGGAATGGGCGGATGTATGGCGTGTAACTTTGCTGAAAGTAACTCCTGGAGAGATGCAGGAGTGTCAAGGACTAATAATAATGGAGATTATTATTTCAATTTAGAAGTGGTAGAGAAAGGAACGGTAGAAGTAGAAACCACATATGAGGGAGATGAAGGATATAGTCCTTCTACCAGCAGAATTTTATCCATTACTGTCTATAGTTAAATCCTCTAAGAAAATTACCTATATTGCTGACCATAAGCTGTCTTAATTTATTCTATGGAAAGAATCAAGAATGTTGAACGGTATGAATGGCTTATCTTTGTATTTGATGGTATCACACTAATTTTTGTCGGCCTTTTTCTTTTAAGTACTATTATTTCTAACCCTACAGATGAAAGAACACTCTCAACCATGATTGCCTCGCTTGCGTGCATAGTTATGTCTCTTTATTTTTTTGCAGAGGCACTATTCGCAAAGAACAGAAAAAAATTCAGCCTCGAAGTTTAGGAAGATATATATGTATGATTTTACCGAAGAGAAGAGAGAGCAACTACTAATCATCTTCTCAAATATTCCAATGCTTGTTTACATCGGAGTAGCTATTCTGCTTTCCGTAATCGCTATTATATCATTGCTTGAATCGATATACTCAGTTATCGAAATATTTTCTACAAATAACCCTTCTGAAGGGATATTGGATGTGGTATACTCGATTTTATTTACAATAATTATTATTGAGTTATTCGAGACCGTTTCAGTATATATAAAGACAAAGAAAGTACCTGTCCGGGCACTTCTCATTGTCGCGATGACCGCAGTAATCCGGCATCTTATTGTAATCAGTGTTAGTGATACTCCTATTATGGAATATCTAGGGGTTTCAATTGTTATGGCAGTATTAATATCAGGAATTTATCTTTTAAAAGAGGATATCCATACTTAAGATATCGAATAAAACAGGAATGATTTAATTGCAATTAATTACTGATAGAGATGATATCCTTACCAGAGTACAGGCTGAAGAACTCTGGGAACTCGGGGATGCTGGTGCGCGTAATGCTGCAACGGCACTATCTTCACTATTGGGGACTAATATCTCCATTACAGTTCAGAATATTATTGTTGTTAATCTTGGAGGTCTTCAACAATACATGGATGATTCGGTTTCCTCAATGGTGGTCTTTCAGGTCAGGGGACAGGTTGCAGGAAAAGGATCAATTATTCTTCATGTACCAAAACGATCTATCATCACCTTCTCATCAATGATGCTCGGTTCCGGCGGGGAAGATAGGGAAATAAATGAGATGGATATTAGTATGCTTCATGAGATCGGTAATATTATGTCTTCATCATATCTTGATGCCTGTGCTAAACTCCTCTCATTAATGCTTATTCCATCTCCTCCATCAATGGTAATTGATATGCCCCATGCCGTAATTGAATCAGTAATAGCCGGGCAGGAGCTGGATGATGAATTTGATTATGTCTTTTTATTTAAAACAGATATGCATTCATCAAATAATGATATCCAAGCGGGATTATTGTTATTACCTTCAAAATCTCTTTTGGATGAGATTTTAGAGAGATTTAGAAAGGTAAAAGGGCAGTGATTCTTTTACATCATGTACCTCCTTCTTTGTCCCTGTATTCATGATCCATCACTTAGAGCTTCAGGGATTACGCATAAAAGAGATTTAATCTCTTATAGAAAAGTTTTGGACAGATGCCATCATTTTGGAATCCCGGTAAAGTACCTTCCCTGTACAGAAACGATTTATCTTGGAAAGAATCGTAACCCCGGATATTATGCAGGAAGACTGGATACCAAAGAATTTATGGGTATCCTTACATCATCAGAAAAAGAGGTAAGAGAATTAATCACTAAAGAAGGTCCTCCTATTGCAATTATTGGTGTGGATTCGTCTCCTGTCTGTGGAGTAAATAGTACCTGGTTTGATGATTCAGAATCTAATCCAGTAAAAATATCACATAGGGGTATTTTTTTATCAATGTTTTCTGATATTCCGGCATATGATGTTTATGATGCTGCATGCTGGAAGGTATATCTGGCGTCACCACTATTTTCTGAAGGGGAACGCGATTTCAATAAAAAATTGGCAGAAATATTATCTAATTATTCATTATGTGTATACCTGCCTCAGGATTCAGGAGATTCAGATAGTAATCGAGCACATACTAAAATTAGATATATCTTCGAGAATAATTTAAAAGAACTGGATTTATCAGATATGGTAATTGCAGTTATAGATGGAGCAGATACTGACTCAGGAACAGCATGGGAGATTGGATATGCATATGCCAAAGGGAAACCGGTAATTTCAATAAGAACTGATTTCAGGAATGTTGGAGTACACGAATCTGTAAATCTGATGCTTGAACAATCTTCTGCTATTGTTCGTGATATTCCATCGCTTTTATCTCATATTCCCTGTCCGATTATATTAAAACAGGAATAAATATATTACAATTACAAAACCATGGAATCTGAAAAACAAGAAAGAGATCTTCTTTATACATTAAGACATGAAAAAGGTTCAGATCTTCAGATTGATATCTGGTACGAAGGAGAACTTTGGATATTCCGGCCACTAGGAAGAATTGATACCAGTACATCTGATGATCTTGAAGAAAATCTTATTGAGGGTATAGATCAGGGAATGAGATGGATTATATTAGATCTTACAGATGTGCCTTATATTTCAAGTGCAGGGTTAAGAGTATTAATTAAAGCAGGAAAAAAGATTAAACCATTAAAAGGGGAGATAGTTCTCACTTCGCCATCAAAAATAGTTCTGGAAATTCTTACTATGAGTGGGTTTAAAAAAATTTTCAGGATTTTTCCCGATCAGAAAAAAGCTAAGGATTCGTTTATTATGTAATCTTTCAAAATAATCTATATCCAACCCATAAAAATTAAAGGTTCATTCTAATTAATTTGGAAAAATATCATTCGGATTTTTTTATAAAACCAAAATCAAGATGCCCTAAATAAGGATCAGTTTTTGTTAATCTTACAATTACTTTCTGTCCCACTTTTAAACCAGTTTCTCCAGTCATTATTCTTCCTTCTACCGGAGGAGAGGTTAGTCGTACATATGTTCCTTTCTCTGAAGCTCCTGTGACAAACCCTTTAAATTCTTCTCCAATTCTGGATTTTAAGAGTACCGCAGCAGCTGCTTTTCTCATATATCTCTCCACTTTATTCGCAGCCTTTTCCCGCCCGGTAAGCCACTGTGCTTTCTCCTCCAGTTCTTTAATAGAATATGGATCTTTCTTTTTATCCAGGACAGATTTTATAAGTCTCTGAATTATTAGATCAACATATCGTCGGTTTGGAGCGGTTCCGTGAGTATAATCAGTAACTCCAAGAGCAAAATGGCCTATTGGTTCTTTCCCTGGAATATATGAGACATATTCTCCACTACCCATGAGTTTTACAATAGTAAGGGAAAGATCAGGAAATCTTTCGGGATCTTTAATCTTTTGACTGATAAGAAATTTATTTAATGCTTTGGAATCTGGATTAAGAGGGAGTAAAACTCCGAATTCTCCAACTGTAGATCTTATTTCCTCCCAGTATTTTGGAACTCTTACAATTCTTTGGATCATAGGAAATTCAGCCTTTTCTATGAATGAAGCAATAGTACTATTTGCCGCCACCATAAATTCTTCAATCAGGTTTCTGGCGGCATTCTGTTTCTGAATTATAAGGTCAGTAACTATATCTCCTTCTTTTTTTACTTCTACCTCAATTGTTTCAAAGTTTAATGCTCCCATTTCCTGTCTACGTTTTTTAAGCCTTAAAGCCGCTTCGTTCTGAAGGAGTATTTGTTTTTTCAGCTTGGAATTCTCTTCTATTATATCTGGATTAGCCTTTTTACCCTCCAACCAGTCTCCTATTTCCTCATAAATAAGTTTTGCTTTGTTACTTACTATTCCCCGATATATTTCACCGGGTGAGAAATTTCCATCTTTATGGACTATATATTCTATGATTATTGCCATACAATCCTGACCAGGAAGAAGAGAGGTTATCTTTTCAGATAACTTATGGGGTAACATGGGAAAGGTCATAACTCCAGTGTAAACAGAAGTCCCATTATATAATGCATGCATGTCAGTATGCGAGTGTTTACTGACAATTTTATCCACATCGGATATTGCTATTTTTACTAAAATATCACCATTAACCAAAGGTTCACAATATTCTATCTGATCAAGATCCATTGAATCAACATTATCTATAGACGACCAGAGAAGCTCCCGAAGATCAGTAATATCTTTTCCCGTTGATATTTGAGTGGAATTTTTCATCTTTTTTAGATCATGCTTAATATCACCAGGAAATCGGGGTATAAAACCATATTTCTCCATAGCATCCCATGCTATAGCCTTCAGATCCACGACATGATCTCTTTTCATAAGTATTGTATAACTATACTTCTGGATAAAAATATACCATCAGCGATCAATCCCAAAACCTAATAAATCCTTTATTTGTGTTAACTTTCAGTGGTATTTTTTTTCCACTTATAAATATTATAAATAATTAATTTTTACGCATAGTAATCTATAATTTATTGATTAAATCTACCTCATATAAACAAACTTTTGGATATCAGGGACATATAAATGCAATAATTTATATGTGGTGGAAGCTAACTTCTTACTAACGGATGAACTCCGTTCAAAAGATACTGACTCCATGTCGCCTGGTTTTTGCTAAGTGTCTATGACACAAGCAAAACTTTATAGGGATCATGATAGGAGAGTTAGCATTATCGGTAATCAAACAGGTGATTTGAAACATGGATATTGATACTGGAGCAACTGCATGGGTGTTAGCCTCAACAGCCCTGGTCATGATCATGACACCAGGTGTCGGGCTATTCTATGGTGGGCTTGTACGTAAGAAAAATCTCATCAATATGATAGCTCTCTCACTCGTAGCATTCGCATTAGTAAGCATTCAATGGGTATTGTTTGGATATTCACTCGCATTCGGACCAGACGTCGGGGGATTCATAGGTTCACTGGCAAATCTTGGTCTGGCAGGAGTGGGCCAGGAAAGTGCTGTTATTGCCGGAGTCGATTTACCAATTCCTGCATTACTATATACGGTATTCCAATTGGTGTTTGCCACTGTGACAATGGCAATCATTACATCTGGAATGGCAGAGCGGGTTAAATGGTCTGGCTTTCTTATATTTGCCCTCCTCTGGACAACTATTGTGTATGATCCGCTTGCCCACTGGGTCTGGGGTGGTGGCTGGGCTGCACAGCTTGGTGCACTCGACTTTGCAGGAGGAACAGTCGTACACATCAGTTCAGGGTTCGGTGCCCTTGCCGTCGCTTTGGTAATCGGGAAAAGGATGGGATTTGGAGAACACTCAATGGAACCAAATAATATCCCGTTAACCCTGATTGGGGCCGCATTACTCTGGTTTGGATGGTTTGGATTTAACTCAGGAAGCGCAATCGCAGCAAATGGTCTTGCTGCCAGTGCCTTCATAGTAACCAACACAGCAGCAGCAGCCGGTGGAATAGCCTGGATGTTAGCCAGTTGGGTTCACGGAAAACCATCTTCATTAGGTCTTGTATCCGGAGCAATAGCCGGTCTGGTTGCCATAACTCCGGCAGCCGGATTTGTTGATGTCATGAGTTCCATTATCATTGGAGCCGTGGCTGGTGTAATATGCTACGGTATGATGCTCTTTAGGATCAAAAAAGGTCTTGATGAGAGTCTTGATGCATGGGCAATTCATGGTATGGGTGGTCTGTGGGGAGCACTCGCAACAGGTATCTTTGCTGTGGCAGTAGTAGGAGGAAAAGACGGATTACTTGCAGGAAATGCACAACAATTTGTATTCCAGTGTATCGGGGCCTTTGCAGCAATAGCCTATACATTAATCCTGACCTTCGTTCTCGCACTGGTAGTAGACAAAACGATTGGTCTGCGTGTAACTGAAGAAGAAGAATATGTGGGACTTGATATCTCCCAGCATGGAGAAAGAGTTCATTAAACAGGTGCACTATGCAACTTATTAAAGCAATTATCAAACCAGAACGACTTGATGCCGTAAAATCTGCTCTGGAAGAGGCTGGTTTCTTCGGTATGACTATAACTGAGGTACAGGGTCGAGGAGAACAAAAAGGGATAAGTCTCCAGTACAGGGGAGGCACAATAGTAGTTGATCTCATACCAAAAGTAAAAATCGAAATGGTTGTCAGCGACAAGACTGTAGATAATGTAATAGAAGCTATCAAAAAAGGTGCATTTACTGGAAAAATCGGAGATGGACGGATTTTTATATTGCCGGTTACGAAATCGATAAAAATCAGAACTAATGAAGTGATTGAAGAATGAGAATTATCTGGAGATGAATATTTCCAATACTTCAATTAAGGGATGCAATCGCTTCAAATTGGTTTATTTGCATTCCTGAATTCATTTACTTCTTTTTTATGATTATGTAAAAGTGAATCTTTATAAGTTAATTTGTATTGTGAGATGGATATTTTATGGTCAATCTCATGATTTATTACTTGTTTTATAGGTAATCACTATTTATTATTATATAATATGTTATGATTTTTATACAGTATTTTTATTTATGAGAGAAAATCCAATGGATAATAGAATATTACTTCTATGTCACTATATTTAGGAATTGTCTAATATGCTTTCAGCCTTATATGTTGATGACGAGCCCATACTCCTTGATATTGGAAAGATGTATCTTGAGAAGTCAGGAGTAATAAGTGTAGATATTCTTGAATCAGCTCTTGAAGCACTTGATCAAATCCGGATAAAAAAATACGATGTTATCATTTCTGATTTTGATATGCCAGAGATGGATGGAATAACTTTTTTAAAAAAGGTCAGGGCTGAATATCCTCTCCTTCCGTTTATTATATTTACTGGAAAAGGAAGAGAAGAAGTAATTATTGAGGCTCTGAATAATGGGGCAGATCATTACCTCCAAAAAGGTGGTGATCCCCGATCTCAGTTTGCAGAACTTAAGCATAATATAGAGCGGGCTGTTGAAAGATATCGATCACACGATGTAATAATCCACTTAAACCGTTTATATTCCATATTATCCAGTACTAACCGGGCAATTATCCGTATCAGGGATCGTCAGGCTCTATTAAACGAAGCATGCAGAATAGCAGTCGAAGAAGGAAAATTTCTCATGGCATGGATCGGAATTGTTGATCCGGTTTCTCATTCTGTAAATCCAATAGCGGCATGTGGCTATGAGGAAGGATACCTAAGCAATCTCTCGATAAGCATTGATAATGTGCCTCATGGAATGGGGCTTACTGGAGCTTCTATTCGAGAGCGTCGGACCATAATAAGTAATGATATTACTACCGATCCCCGTATGGTTCCCTTCCGTGAAAAAGCAGCATTAAGAGGTTATAGATCATCCGCCAGCATTCCTCTAAAAAGTTGTGAAAAGTATATTGGTGCCATGCGATTTTACTCAAGTGAACTGAATTTTTTTAATGAACAGGAAATTCAATTACTACAGGACCTGGTTGATGATATCTGTTTTGGATTAGGATTTATAGAAATAAGTGAATCTGCTATGAAGAATTCGGATAAATAATCTTTTTTATCCTGATCATTATTCCTACAAAGAGTATATTACTAAGCAGGAGAAGAATACAAAATAAGGAACATGTGAAGATGACCAGGATTCTGATAATTGATGACAACCCTTCTGATGTATCTATCATGGATGATATACTCACAAGGGCAGGGTATATTACAGGTTCACGCCCTGACGGGATACATATTCTCGATTATTTACGTGATAACAGGCCCGATATCATTATGCTGGACCTGGTTATGCCAAAATTGAATGGTATTGAAATTCTACGTGAAATTAAACGTGAATATCCGGATATTCCGGTGTTGATGTGTTCAGCAGCAGGACTTGAACAGGTAGTAGCACTTGCAATCAGGGTGGGAGCATCAGGTTATGTTATAAAACCATATCAGGAAGAAGAACTGTTGGAGCAGATAGCTAAAGCCAGTCATGAAAAGCATAAAGGCTAACAAAATATAATCATGCCTTGATACCTTATAAAGCACGGCTATTTTCAAATAGAAAATTTTGAATTTTTATGTTAATATCAAAAAGATTGAATCTCCTGCGCAATTTTCTCAAGTAAATCCCATAATCTTGGTCCTGCCCTGTCAGCTGTGTCACTATCAACAATAATTATATTATTATTTTTTATGGCTTTTAGTCCTGATAAACGGTTATCTGATTTAAAGTAGTCAGCAATTTCTGAACCATTGCTTCCCATCCCTGAACCAGAATTTACGAGAATTATATCCGGATTGCTGCTTAATAATTCTTCAACACTTGCAATCTGGTGCCCGTCTTTTTTATCAAATACATTAACTCCTCCTGCCAGGTTTATCAGTTCGTCCTGGAAAGTATTCTTTCCACTAACGTATATGGGATCATACCAGATCACATGAGCTACAGTGGGATGAGTAATCTTCTCCTTACTTTTTTCCTCTATCTTTTCAGCCCTTGTATTTAGATCTTTTGATAATCCTTCTGCTGTATCTGATCTTCCAGTAATATATCCGATCTTTTCTATGGTCGTCAGGATATTATCCATGTTACCTGCCTGCGAGTAATAAACCGGAACCCCCAAATCTCTGATACGGGTAATAGTATCAGGATTATTGCCATTTGCCGCGATAACAAGGTCAGGTTTTAGTGCCATTACCTTCTCTATACTCACGGTTGAAAACCCGCCTATCTTACTTTTGCCTATAGCATCTTCCGGATAATTACAATAATCCGTATCCCCGACAATATTGTCATCAAGACCAAGAGAGAAAAGTATCTCAGTATTTGAAGGTGCCAGTGAAATTATTCTATGAGGCTCTTTTAAGAGTGTTACTACTTTATCCTGATCATCAGTTACCGTTCTTGGATATGTAGAGTTTTCTTGTTCCAGGGGAGCAGCCCAAGCAAGGTTCCCAAAGATCCCAGATATACTGATAAGAAGAAAAAGGACCCCAAAAAATACTAATACCCGATATAATTCTGAATATTCTGAGTAATCTTTTACTAAGATCATAGATACACTTTTTTTGTTATAATTTAAAAATGTTGTATATATTACAAGGTTATCAGATGATAAAAAAATACAAATTAATATATCTGCTAATACTTTTTTTTGCTGTCTGTTTATGTACAATCTTCTCAATCGCCCTGGGACCAGTCCCGATCTCCATATTTAATCTAACCGGAGACACTCAATCTCTCATTATCTTTAATATCCGTCTGCCTCGTGCAATTGCAGCAGCTTTATGCGGTGCAGGACTGGCCGGAGCAGGTACCGCAATGCAGGCACTTTTCAGAAATGATCTTGCAGATCCTTATATTCTTGGAACATCCGCGGGAGGAGCTGTTGGTGTTTCACTAGTAATGGCACTGGGGTTATTCATGCTTATACCCTTGGCGGCATTTATAGGGGCTATAACTTCAGTTTTTCTTGTATGTCTTCTGGCATCCAGGAATGGAAGAATTAATACCAGTGTTCTTCTTCTTACCGGAATCGCGGTTTCTACATTTCTTTCTGCGGTTGTATCAGTTTTTATGGTCTTCTCAGGACAGAATATGCACCAGATCATGTTTTGGCTTATGGGGGGACTTTGGAATGTTTCATGGGATGATATCCCCTTACTTCTGTTATTTTTTATTCCAGTTGCATTATTATTCCTTTTCTCAAGGGATCTGAATATTATCACATGTGGTGAGTCAGAGATCAGGACCCTTGGAATAAATCCCAATCATGTTAAATTACTTCTTCTTGCCGCATCTGCAGGTATAACCGGTATTGTTGTATCAGTCGCCGGTTCAATTGGGTTTATCGGACTTGTTGCTCCACATTTAACCAGGATTATTACCGGGCCAGATCATTCAGTACTAATCCCTGCTAGTCTTTGCATCGGAGGATTATTACTACTCTTTGCCGATACAATCTCCCGAACTTATCTAAGCGATCTTCCGGTTGGTGTAGTTACTGCATTCTTCGGTGCTCCTTTTTTCCTCTTGCTTATAAGGAGGAAGATTGCAATATGAATGCTGATATTTTAGCAATTTCTGATCTTATTGCCGGATATGGAGAAAAAAAAGTAATTGACAGGATCTGTCTCAATATCAGAGAGAAATCGTTTGTTGGAATAATTGGACCAAATGGATCAGGTAAATCTACATTCATACAGGTTCTGGCAAGGTATCTGAATCCTGAATCCGGTATCATCCTGCTTAACAAAGAAAACCTTGATAAACTGGCTTTTCGGGATTTTGGAAAACAAGTCGGTTTTGTTCCTCAGGAAAATGAGATCCCTTTTGCATACACAGTATACGATATTATTATGATGGGTAGAAATCCTCATATTCCACGTTTCAGGCAGCCTTCAGTAAAGGATCATGAGATAGTAAAACAGGCACTTAAACTAACAGGAACTGAACATCTGGCTGACCGGGCCATCACAACGTTAAGTGGAGGAGAACGCCAGCGCGTCCTGATTGCACGGGTAATAGCACAGGATACTGATATGCTCCTACTCGATGAGCCATTCGCTCACATGGATCTCCATCACCAGCACGAACTCTTCAGAATAATGAGGGATTCAACCAGAGGTAAAAAAACTGTAATTGGTATCTTCCATGATATTAACCTGGCAGCTACTTATTGTGATGAACTTGTAGTTCTTTATAATGGAAGAGTATATGCAAGTGGAACCCCAAAAGAGATATTGCAACGCTCTTTACTAGAAAAAATTTTCAATATAAATCCCGTTGTTGGTAATAATCCAATTACGGGAACCCCATATATCTATGTTGCTAATCCTGATATCAGGGATATATCAGATAAAAAAAGTATTCATCTGATTTCCGGGGGAGGATCAGGATCTCCATTAATCTCCAGGTTTATTTCGATGGGATACCATGTCAGCTGCGGAGTTCTTTCAGAGAATGATACGGATTACATGGTTGCAGAAATGCATGGATTACATGTAATTACCGAACCTCCATTCGCTGGAATTTCCAGAAGCTCAGAAGAACTGCTTATTAAGCAATTAAATACTGCAGATTTTATAATTGTGACCGGTATGCCGATAGGTATGGGTAATTACACCAATATACGGGTATTGATCGGGATTCCACCTGAAAAAATTATTTTCTATATTCCTGATCCTGATATTCAAATGCCAGATTATACAGGAGGTGAGGCTAAAAGATTGTTATCTGAACTGATTAAACAAGGAGTGGCAATAGCTGGAGATATAAATGAAATTGAAGAGATTATTAATATAAAATCAGGTACCTGTAATCAACAGAATAGTGATTCTGATCTTCAAATTTGCCGTTAAAATTGTTAAAAACTTAATTAATGGTCTTTTCTTTGGAAAGATGTTGTAAGTGGTTCCACATACTTTATTATGAATGATGCTGCTATAATTATTCAATGAACAGAATTAAGATTCGCCCTATGTCAGACCTAAAAAGGAATCCTATTAATATTAAAGTTTTATTGATAATATCAGCAGTTTTTCTGTTAGTAAATATCCAAGGAGTAATGGCATATAATCCCATTGGTACAAATGTCATAACATTCAGGCTTAATGACATTGGGGATTATAATATCCAGCATGTTTCTCTTTTTAAAAATGGTGAATCATACAAAGACGGATATCTCCGTCAAGCCCAGAATATTGAATATAACAGGGACACCAAAGAATTAATCTGGACACCTTGTAATGATAACGCCTGTACTGTTCCATCCAATCCAACAGCAGGTGGAACAACCGGGCGTGATGAGTTAATCCTTACGGTTACACTTGAGGATCCTTTGGTAAATGTAGATTCCTGCTGGGGTGATACCACGTGCGAAAAACTAAAAGGAAAAACAATTACTACCAGTGGGATGATTAATGGATACTTAAAGACAGGAAAAACCTATGATCTTTCAATAGGAAGTCTGGAACCAGGATTCAGACAGACATTTCAGATAGCAGAAGTTCCAAATTAATATTTTATAAACCAACCGAATAGTTAACCAACTGGTTGTTCTCTCATACTATATGCATTATGTTTTCTTTATTATAAAGACAACAAATGTAATATTGTACCTTACCTCCTTTGGTACAAAAGATTCTGTCCTGAAACAGGGTTTTTAATAACCTTGTTTCCTCCTGTTGCTTAACGGTTATTTTATAAAAAATTTTAATCAATTTTTATCAAATTCGATCAACTTTAATATGGAGAGAAACTCTCCTACCGTCTGAATTCTATTAGAAGGATCGGCTTGCAGAGTCCTGGAGATGATATCATCAAAGGGAGAAAGAACCGGGTTAATATCAGATGGAAGGATGTACTCGTTTTTTTGTATTTTTGTGAATAATTCTCCGATATTCTGGGTTCCGTATGGCGGATTACCACAAATCAGTTCATACAATAGTACACCTAGTTGATATATATCCGTACGTTGATCTCCGTTCCCATATTGATCCGGGCATAACTGTTCCGGTGTTGCATAAAAGAGTGAAAAACTTGTGTTACGAGTATCATCTCTACGTTCTATAAAACGGGAAAGTCCCCAGTCAGTTAATTTAGCTACTCCTTCATCAGTCAAAAGTACATTTCCAGGTTTTATATCACGGTGAATAACTCCCATATCATGGGCATATTGAAGTGCAGATCCTATCTGTTCCACAATAGAGACTGCCTTTTCCATGGGAACCGGAAGTGTGAGCTCTTTTAGAGATTTCGGAAGATATTCAAGTTCCACATACGGAACTGGAAATATATTCTGATCGGTAATTTCTGTAATATGAGGATGAGAGAGATCACGCCAGACAGATATCTCATTCAAAAAGGTTTTTCCAGTGGTTTCATCAGCATAAACCGGTATTTTAAGCGCCACGATCTTTTCATCGGAATTTCTTGTTCCCTTATATACCACCGCCATTCCCCCACTTCCGATCACCTGAATATCATGATATTTACCAGAAAGTTTTTCAGGGAAGGAAGGAGGAAGATCCTGGTTAATTACCGGAAGGGATCTGGTAATAGTCTGTTCACCATCAATTACATCACGTTTTTCAGGTTTATGAATAAAATTTGTAGTAATTAATGAAAATACGGCTCCGGGTATGATAGTTGTTGATACAATTATTATTGATAAGGGTTGTGAAAAACCTCCTGGAATCCGGATAGAGAGTAAAAGGATGATCGCAATTACTGCGAATAATAGATGGGCCTGTGGAAGGGGCACAAGAGGACGGTTTTTAATCAGTGAGATTGCCTGAATAAGAGATGAAAGAGCCAGATATGTTACAATCCCGAATATTGCATAGATTGTACTTAAAAACGGATCCATATAATCGTCAGAGGAACCAATAATCAAAAGGGATATAATAAAAATTCCAATGATAATAGAACTTATAAGATGGCAGAGTCCAAGGACAACCCTGGCTCTTCTGGTTGACTGAAATACATATTGAGAACCACTTGATATACTGGCGATCAGAATAATCGCCAGAATAATTAAACTAATACCTCCGGATATCAGAGGGAACTGCCAGTTTGAGATTAAACCCTCTCTTTCAGTTAGTTGATTGTCACGTCTGGGATTCGATGCAAATTCTTGTGGAGAAAAAGGTCCCTGATTATTTGGACCTGTAATATTGCGGTTATAATTCTGAAAATTATCCGGTGGCGGGGGAATATGGCCTTGTGGATCATATCTGAAATCCTGGCTGCCGTTGTAAAAAAATCCTGGTATATCTGAGGGATAATCTAAAGAAGACTGATTATCAGAAATGACAATACCTGATAATATATAGAGGAGGAGACAAAATATTAATTCAATCTTCATAACGAATCAAAAAATTCAGGTAATATATCTATTCAACGATGAAGAGAAACCTTGCGGACATATTTCCAGTTCCTAAAATGATTATATCTCCATCACTTATCTCCCTACGTGTATTGACGGGAATTGGTTCGGTATTAATAAAGGTACCTGATGTACTTTTACAATCTTCTATCTCCCATCTTTCATCATGATATATTCTAGCATGAGGCCTTGAAATCCTGGAGACTGATTTATAATCCGAGGACAACAGGATATGATTTTTATTCTTCATATAAGTACTTGAATCTGAAGGATCAATCCTTCCAAGCGTAATTTTCTCACCAGATAACGAAAAAATCTTTCCTTCCTGAGGCCCGGAAGTAAGGTACAGGCATGGAGCAGTGACACCAAATTGGGAACTGATATCTTTGCGAATAGTAGTAAGCTGTGTCGCAAGATCGGTATGGGTTATTGAAAGAGGCACTTTTGAAAACATTGAAAGATTGGTGATAATCTGCTCCATTCCTCCGGGTGCGAGAGAGTACTTCCAGACTGGATGAATTCCCGTCATAGTTTCAGAACTCATTCCTGCATCCTTCCTGACAAGTCCGGCAAGCAAAAGTTTATCAATATGTTTTCTGATGTTTTCATAACTTGTCCGGGTCAATGTCGCCAGCTCTTTCAGTTCCATCGGCCTTGTCTCAAGAGATGAAAGTATCTGAAGGCGGACCGGATTTGCCAGGGCGTTGAGATAATCTGACATCTCAATCAGATACTCAGGATCCCTTTTCCCTTGTATAGTATTATCAGTCATTATCAGATATCATACATCATTTACCTTGAGATGATATGGTTTTTCTCTTAATTTTTTTATTTTTGAGATTTTGTATTATAAAAGGATTCTGTCTGGATCAGAGCCGGGGGAGTATATCCTTTCAACAGGAGTGAGAGAGTTACTATTGTTACCGATGAGAATGCCATAGCTAAAGCCCCATATTCAGGCCTGAAAAGAATTACAGGATACATTATACCTGCAGCAAGTGGAAGTAGTATAAGATTATATGCAAATGCCCAGAAAAGATTTAGTTTAATCCGACTCATCACCTTTCTGGCCAGTTGTATAGCAGCAGGTACATTCATTAGATTATCCTTAATTAGCACGATATCAGCACTTTCTATTGCTACATCCGTTCCTGAACCTATTGCAATGCCTATATCTGATCTGGCAAGTGCAGGTGCATCATTTATCCCATCTCCAATAAATGCTACTTTTTCTCCGGTTTTTTGTAATCGTAAAACTTCCTGATCTTTACCATCCGGAAGAATCCTGGCCAGTATAGTGTCGATTCCTATCTTTTCTGCTACAGTATTAGCAGTTATCTGATTATCTCCGGTTAAAAGACCGGATTTTATATGCATATTTTTAAGTGTACTGACACATGAGGCGGCTTCCTGCTTTATTTGATCAGCAATTGATATGACACCTATTAGTTCCATATCACATGATACTAACACGGCAGTCTTGCCTTCCTGCTCCCTGCTGGTGATTAGGGATAAATCAGACTCTTTTATATTAACCCCACATGAGAGGAGGTAATCATGGTTTCCAAGAACAACATTTTTTCCAAGGACTTCTCCGGATAATCCTTTCCCGGGTATCGAACCAAATCCGGTAACATGAGCAGGTTTTATCTCAAGGCTCTCTGCCTTGTTTAATATAGCATTACCAAGTGGATGATCTGAGAGCTTTTCAAGAGATGCAGCTATTAAAAGAAGTGAGTTTGAATCTCCTGAGATCGGATCAACATTGGTTACTACCGGTTTACCCGTTGTGATAGTCCCGGTTTTATCAAACAATGCCAGGGAAGTACTATCTGCTATCTCAAGTACAGTACCGTTCCTGATAAGAATACCCAATTCCGCACCTCTCCCTATTCCTACAGTTACAGCAGTAGGAGTGGCAAGCCCGAGAGCACAAGGACATGCAACAACAACAACCGAGATAAAAACCTGTATTGAAAAACTGAAATCTTTCCCTAATATAAAATACCAGCATGCTGAAGAAAACAGTGCTATACAGAGGACTACTGGAATAAACCATTTTACCACGTAATCTGCCAGCCTTTGAACTGGCGGGTGTGATCCTTGAGCTTCTTCAACAAGTCTGATAATTCTTGCAAGTGTTGTATCTGCCCCAATACGTGTTGCTTCATATTGAAATGATCCTGAGTTCAGCAAGGTTCCGCCGATGACTTCATCATCTGAAGATTTTAAAACCGCTATGTACTCTCCGGTAATCATCGATTCATCAACATACCCTGAACCAGATTTTACTATCCCATCTGTTGGTATTCTCTCCCCTGGACGCATCAGGATAATATCGCCGATAATTACTTCATTTATTGAAATTTTTTTCTCTAAATCTCCACGTATGACAGATGCTTCATCAGATTGCAGTTTAAATAAAGCCTTAATAGCAGTAGATGTTCTTCCTTTTGCTCTTGCTTCAAGATATCTGCCAAGCATCAGGAATGAAGCCAGCATCAGGGAAGTATCATATAAAAGAAAATTACTATCGGGAATTATTGAAAAAGTGCCAAGTACACTTGAAAAATAAGCCACCCCTATACCCATAGCATACATAACATCCATGTTAAGCGTTCCATTTCTGAGCGCTCCTTTCGCTGCATAAAAGATTGGATATGCAAGCCAGATTAAAAATGGAGTAGTAATAAGAAACTCCAAAAGAGACATTACAAAGTGATCAAGGGAATGGATGAACATAATTGCCATCAGGATGGCAGAGACAATAAAACCTATAACAATTTTAATAAGCATTGAGGAGAGTTCTGCTTTTCGTATATCATCTTCAGTATCTGTTGATACTTTATTAGTCCCAAGAAACTGAAACCCTGTATCTTCTATTGCTCTTTGCATATCTTTTATATTGGAAAGAGCGGGATTATACTTAATATATGCCATTTCAGTCCCTGTATTTACTTCTGCGGATATGACTCCTTCAAGGCTTGTCAATGCCTTAGAAACCGTCTGTGCACAGGAGACACATCTTATTCCCCCTATTCTGATTGTAATACTATCAGGAATTACCGAATATCCGCTCTTGTCAACAGAAGATACCAGATCTTTTAAAGATGCGGTTTTAGAATCATATTCAACCGAAGCTTTCCCGGTAGCAAAATTTACAGATGAGGATTTGACACCAGGAGTCAATGCAAGGCTTTTCTCTACCGTAATAGCACAGGTAGCACAATGCATTCCATCGATCTTCATATCAATTTTCTTTAGCTTATCCACTATATTCCCGATGCTTATAGGATCGGTTTTAAGATATACCTATGGTTAACATAGTTAATTTCTGTTAGAAAAACTGAAAATAATCTATGAAAATTTGTCTGGCCCAAATATCTTCATGCTGGAATAATCCAAATGCAAGCCTGGATAAAATTAGAAATTCTACGGAAAAGGCTTCATATGAGAATGCTTCCCTTATTATATTCCCTGAACAGATACTTACCGGATGGAATCCCCTGGATAGTTCTTTTGCTGAAACAGAAGATGGTGAACTGGTCATGGAACTAAAGAAGATCTCACGGGATACAAAAATTACAATGCTTGCATCATACCGTGAACAAAAAGATAAATTTTTTCGGAATACCTGTATTGCAATTGATAAAAACGGAACTATACTAGCAACGTATTCAAAAATTCATCTTTTTTCCCCTGGTAAAGAGGATTTAACATATGTTCCTGGAGAGAATCTTGGTATATTCAACCTGGATTCATGCATCATCGGAGTCGCTATCTGCTATGATCTCAGATTTGCTCCTCTCTTTAACCTGTACAGAGAGAGAGAAGTCCAGTTAATGCTGGTTCCTTCAGCCTGGCCTTCATCCAGGATGGATCATTTCAGGTTATTTACAATTTCAAGGGCAGCTGAATTTCAAATGTTTGTAGCCTCGGTAAATACGGTTGGAACGACCCCGGTTGATACCTACGCAGGAGGATCACTGATAGTCGGGCCGGAAGGGACCGTAAGAGTCGATGAATCGGATAAAGAAAAATTAATTTTTTGCGATATAAATCCGGAAGATGTTCTAAAAATCCGTTCAAATTTTCCAATTCATACGGATGGGATAAAAGTAAATTATTCTGAGATTAAAAACAGGGTTAAAGGACCATTACCTGGTCGCTAATAGCCTCCTCATACTCATCATCCCCTGCAAATTTTACGCGTATGAAGGATGTTGTAGAGCCGCCGCCAACACCAAAGTTATAAAACCCATTTTTATCTGTCTTGTCAATACCAAGAACCGTAAAATCACTAGCTATTCCGCCCCTGTCAGAAGATTCACATATAACTTTTTTATCTGCAATTGGTGCTCCGTTGGCCCCGATAAGTTGTCCGGTAATAGATACGCTCTGCCCAAGGGTTGGAGTTGTTGGTGAGACTTTAATGATTATCTTTGGTTTACTTTTTACTACCGTAGGGATTATATCTCCTTTTTGAGATGCCACAGATTTATGTCCTGATACAATAGAACTGATAACACCTTCGTAGTTATCATTACCTGCAAATTTAACTCTTAAGTTTTCAGCTGGAGAGCCTTGAGGTCTGAAGAATGAATATGATCCGTTGATATCAGTGGTGGTTACTGCAAGAAATATGTAGTCTCCATCTCCATTTTCAGGACCTATGGATTCCAGCGTCAATTTCTTGTTTCCAAGAACATTTCCCTTTCCATCAGTAAGCACACCGGTTATTGTAAAAGCCAGATCATCTCCAGGGTTTTCAGGATTAGTGGCAATAGTAATAACACTCTTCTCTTTATCAGCAAGTACTGTTGCGCCCCCCCCGATAAAAAGCACAAAAATCAGGAGAAGAATAGTAATAGAGTAATACCAGAAAGAGAAGGATCGATCTCCATGTCGGTCTTCCATGATCTCTCTTTTATTTTTAGACAATAACAGAGTTGTGCTCACTATTCCATCTATATAAGTTTTATGATATCGGTTCTTGGTTCCATAATCTCCCCTGATCTAAGCATGGCTGTAAGTTGTCTGTCGACATCATCTTTATCAAATCCCTGCTGACGGACAAGTTCTATAACATCTGGTTTTTGTGCACGCCCGTTATCATCAGCAATATCTCTTATTACCTGTTTTATTGTCCTCATAAGATCTCTTTTGCTTTTTGATACGCCTGTTGAAATTTTATCAATGTCAAAAGAACCACTGGAAGGATCATATGCAACCTGTCGTAAACAGTTATCAATTATCTTTATAACCCTCTCTGCATCTACCTTTTCTATATGTGAAGATAGACGGATTCTTGCTGATGCTTCTGCAAGCCTGACAATTGCTTCTAATTGTCTTGCCGTAACTGGAACCGGTTTATTGGCGTCAGCAAGATCTCGGAGTTTCATATAATATTCAATTAGTGCTTCCCTGGCATTATTCTCAAGCCTGGGGAAACAGTTGCGTTTAGCATAAGCCACATATTTTCTAAACAAAACCGGACTTATTTCAGGAGTTACCGGTTTCAGTTGTTCAGAGATATAATCATCATCCACCCCGGGAATAGGGTCGCGGGTATGCTGGGCAATGAGTTCACCGACGGTATGTGCCTTTAAAATGTGTTCAGCAATAGCAAGATCCCGTTCATGCTCTGGTTTGTCTGTTAGAACAAATATCAGGTCAAACCTTGAGAGAAGCGAAGGAGGCATATTAATCTGATCACCTATAGGGACAAAATCATCAAATCTACCGTATTTTGGATTTGCTGCACCTAGAAGGGCACATCTTGATTTTAATGTAGCGGTTATCCCGGCTTTTGCAACAGATATGGATTGTTGTTCCATAGCTTCATGAAGAGCACTTCGATCGTGCTTTTCCATCTTATCCATCTCATCT
>Ga0074198_1000248_pt1 | contig 70447 bp, 44 predicted proteins | sample EPASupsiteSAE323_FD_64527 | JGI IMG/M metagenome (GOLD analysis project Ga0074198, IMG submission 64527) | Bioremediated contaminated groundwater from EPA Superfund site, New Mexico - Sample SAE3-23 | ecosystem: Environmental > Aquatic > Deep subsurface > Groundwater > Contaminated ... | reverse complement strand
CCATCTTCTGGGTAAGCTCAGTCTTCTCGGCATCAGTTAAAGCATCTTCAACTATTCTGACTAACCTGCCGGTGGATAAGGTAAAGGAATCGCCAACCTGGTAATTACCAGTTGCCATTAATGTGGCTAACTCAGTCTTCTCAATGCTGGTTAAAGAATCTTCAACTATTCTGACTAACCTGCCGGTGGATAAGAGGAATGAATCACCAGCTTCGTAATCACCGCTAGCCATCTTCTGGGTAAGCTCAGTCTTCTCAGCGGTGGTTAAGGCATCTTCAACAACCCTAACTAACCTGCCGGTGGACAGGGTAAAGGAATCACCGGCTTCATAATCACCGTCTTCCATCATATCGGCTAATTCGGTCTTCTCAGCGGTGGTTAAGGCATCTTCAACAACCCTGACTAATCTTCCGGTGGATAAGGTAAAGGAATCGCCGGCTTCATAATTACCGCTAGCCATCTTCTGCTTAAGTTCGGTCTTCTCAGCAGTGGTTAAAGGATCATTAACCACTCTGACTAACCTGCCGGTGGATAAGGTAAAGGAATCACCGGCTTCATAATCACCGGCTTCCATCATATCGGCTAATTCATTTTCCTCGGCTCTGGTTAATTCATCTTCCACGATGCGGACTAAGCGGCCGGTAGACAGGGTAAAAGAATCACCCTCTTCATAATCACCGTCTTCCATCATATCTTCTAATTCATTTTTCTCAGCCCTGGTTAAAGCATCTTCAACAACCCTGACTAACCTGCCGGTAGATAAGGTAAAGGAATCACCGGCTTCATAATTACCGCTAGCCATCTTCTGCTTAAGCTCGGTCTTCTCAGCGGTGGTTAAAGAATCATTAACCACTCTGACTAACCTGCCGGTGGACAGGGTAAAGGAATCACCGGCTTCATAATCACCGTCTTCCATCATATCTTCTAATTCATTTTCCTCGGCCCTGGTTAATTCATCTTCCACGATGCGGACTAAGCGGCCAGTAGATAAGGTAAAGGAATCGCCCTCTTCATAATTACCGTCTTCCATCATATCGGCTAATTCAGACTTTTCAGCAGAAGTTAATTTATCTTCAACTATTCTGACTAACCTGCCGGTGGACAGGGTAAAAGAATCACCGGCTTCATAATTACCGCTAGCCATCTTCTGTTTAAGCTCGGTCTTCTCGGCATTAGTTAAAGCATCTTCAACAACCCTGACTAACCTGCCGGTGGATAAAGTGAATGTGTCACCAGATTCGTAATCACCAGCTGCCATTATTGTGGCTAACTCAGTCTCTTCGGCAGAAGTTAATTTATCTTCAACTATTCTAACTAACCTGCCGGTGGATAAGGTGAATGTATCACCAGATTCGTAATCACCACTAGCCATCTTCTGGCTAAGTTCAGTCTTCTCAGCATCAGTTAAAGCATCTTCAACTATTTTAACTAACCTGCCGGTGGATAAAGTAAAGGTGTCGCCAATCTTGTAGGTACCGCTGGCCATCTTCTGGGTAAGTTCAGTCTTCTCGGCATCAGTTAAGGCATCTTCAACTATTCTGACTAACCTGCCGGTGGATAAGGTAAAGGAATCGCCAGATTCGTAATTACCAGATGCCATCTTCTGGGTAAGTTCAGTCTTCTCGGCATCAGTTAAAGCATCTTCAACTATTCTGACCAACCTGCCGGTGGATAAGGTAAAGGAATCGCCAACCTTGTAATTACCAGAAGCCATTAATGTGGCTAACTCAGTCTCTTCGGCGCTGGTTAAAGGATCTTCAATAATTTCTGATTTATTTAAAACTACCTGATAAGAAACAGAAGCGGTCTCTACCAAAATACCATCGGCATCATATCTTTTGATAGTACCAGTACCATCATCATTATAGGTATATTCATCGCGAGAACCGTCGGAATAAATTACTTTAACCGGCCTGCCATATATATCTTTTTCCGTACTTACAACTGGCGATGTACTATAAACATAGTCTTCTATGCCGGTATTGTCATCTTCATCTTCTGATGCCGGATCAGTCGTCTTTTCAGTATTATCTGTATCGCTTAAATCTTCCAATATGACATCTATTACCTCTTGGTTTTGGCCCACAGGAATAGAAGTAGCCATACCTAAACCGGTTCCTGCCGCCAACAGCCAGCCGGTATATTTTGGTTTAAAATAAGCAAGGGCTGTAAATACTACGGTTAAACCGATGATAATACCCAAGCCTACGGTTCCTAAAGTATCTACCCCGGCTAAACCGACTGAAACAAAACTTACACATGCCAATACCACCGGAATAATCCTGGTAATATTAGTGGCGAAAATATCAGCTATTACTTTTAAGGCTGTCTTTTTCTTATGCTCATCGCCATTTAACATAGCCTTGGAGCGGATTGAAATAAAGGCTTTTGCTACCTTAACGCCTGAAATAACAATTGCCAGGCCGCTCAGAACAAAAGCGTACCTACCTATTAAAATAGCGGCCGGGATGGTAATAACCCCTGAAGCAAATAACATTATAAAACCAGCATACAAAGCTGCGCCTAAACCTATACCTGCTAAGATATACTTCAGGGCTTCTCTATATTTAATCAACTTATCTCCGGTTTTCTTTGCAGGAAGGATATATATCATAGCTATCGCGACAACGCTAAGCGCAACAGCCGTAATTATTGCTACCGGTAAAGCCACGGCAGCAGTACAAGATAACGCAACAATAGAAACCAGAATGAACCCGGGGATTATTGAAGAGGTTAATCTCTGTTCCCCGGTTGCCGGCAGGATTTTTACCTCCTTAAGATTTTTTCTTCCTAAGACTGCAGTAAACAAGGCCAAGATTAATCCAGACGCCCCAACTATAGGAGAAACAGCTAAAACAAGCGTTAATTCCGCGCTTACCGCAAACACAACGCCGCCCAATACGCCTATAATGGAAATATAAATTAACACATTAGAAAGTATATACGCTATATCCGCTAATGCCCTGGCAAAACCATTGCGTGTTCTATCCCCTCCGCTTATAAATAAACTTAAGGCCTCGCCTGTTTTCCTTGCCGCATGTATACGGTTTAAGAATATTTTCTGTAAAGCGATGATTCCAATAACCAAAGCTATCCCCACCGCGCCTGATATAAATAAACCTGTCCCGGAAAGAACTCCCAGGCCAAAGAACGAAAGAATACTAGCCAGTACCGTGTTGTTGATGATATCCTGGGCAAAGAATGAGAAATAGAATGCTATACCGGATATGGCGGCTACGGCTACGGCCAGAACCGCATAACCTCCCTTGCCGATATTCTTATTATGCTTATTCCAGGTTTTCATTAATTCCTGAAGGGCTTTTGCCGGAACCAGCGTATTCTCTGATATGCGCCTGCAAAGCGCTTCTTTAATATTTTTATTCCAATCTTTCTGAAGATTATTCACGTTACGAGCGAATTCGGAATACGCGTGGAAAGGCAGGCCTGATTGCTGCAAATCTTTATACTCTAAACTAAAATCTCCTAAATCTCCTCCCATTGCCGAAACCTTAGTCAAAAATTCTGCCCGCATCAAATGCATATAGTTAAGAAACGCCGGGCCAAAGCTATCTAACTCTTTCTTAACCTCAATTATCTCTTCCGGAGAAAGCTCCTTTTCTATGGCGTCTTTTACAGAAGAAGGCAGGGATTCATATAATCCTGCATCCAATATACTCTGCATCTTACCTAACTGTTCTTTCTTTACCTTCTCCAGTAAATCTCCTCTTCTATTGGTGTCTTTGATATGGGCGCGCTGCTGTTCACTTACATAGCGTCTAAACATACCAATAATCTCTGTAACCTCTTTACCCGTTACCGTTTTATTCTTGGCGGTTTTTCTTGTCAGTATTTTTCTAATCTCTTTTGCTAATTCCGGGTATTCCTCAAATGCATCCGCTGACCAGTTTGCTTCTCTGGTTACCTCATCGCCGCTTCTGCCTACGCGCTTACCTGACTGTTTTTCTTCAAAATCAGAAATGCTGGGGTAAGTAGACCGATAACGGAATATCTTCTCGGCTTTCTCGGCTTTCTCGCTCAAGTGCGGGTCAAGCCCTTCCGTGATAGTAACAATGCTGATCATCCCGATATCGCCCGCCTTTTTAACCCTCTTCTCAACCTCGGCTGACTGATCTGAGATTTCCGCATCGATATATTGGATTTTGCTCGGATTAACCTTTCTTGCTAATAATGCCTTAATGAATTTCTTGCGTTCCTCAGGAGTCCTTACTTTTACCCACACCGGATCACCGTTACCGTTATCGTGATACTCTAATATTTTCTTGATCTCGGTATCAAACCATTTCGCCTTAGCTGAAATCTGAGTACTCTTAGCTAATTCGGCCACAAATTCTACATCATCGTCTTCCCCGAATCTTTTTACTTCAATGTCTTTATCTAATGTTGCCTTCAAGTCTTCTTCGGATAACGTTCCGGTACCTCCTACGACTCTCCCTGCCCACAGCTCCAGGATTCTCTTTAAGTTACTCTCATTGATAGTTTGTCTTTGCGGTTCAACCTTTAATCTTATTTCTTTTCTTAATGCCGCATCTAAACCCCGGCTCAACTTCCTGCCTAAGAGCAAGCCCTTTGATGAACCTATCAGAATAACCTCTTTAAACCGCTTAATAAACTCTTTATCTTTTAAATAAAATTCCTTTACGGTCAAAGCGCTATTCACCCTGAACTTCCAATCTTCAAGCCTTCCTTCTTTAATCTTGCCCTTAAGCCAGCTTTCACCTTCGGGCGTCAACAATACCCATCTAGACTCAACTTCTTTCTTATAAAGCGGGCGAATCTTCCTTGCTGCATTTTCTTTGCTCAGCTCCTGAGCTAATTTCTTAGCTTCCGCGCATCTATCATTAAGGAACTTGGTAAACGCCTCTTCTAATTCCGCGCCCTTCAATCCGCTGGTCTCGGCAAATTCTTTAAATTCAGGGTCAATAATCTTACCGCCTGTGATAATTAAAGGGGTGAGCGCTTCATCCCCTATAGTCTTCTGGAGCTCATCAAACATTGAGCTTACGCCCCTTGCTTTTATTTCATTTATCAGAACCTGCTCCTTTGAACTTAAGGCCAACTCTTCCATGAGATAATCAAACGCGGGAACGCTGGGGATGGTATAGATAATATTGCAGTTCCTATATAATTTATTCCTTTCTTCTTTCTTGGTATTTACAGAATTCTCATCGAGATAACCTACGTTGATTTTGGTTTTTAAACCAGAAAGAATATACTCGGCAATCTTCCCGTGCTTATTGGCAAAATGGTAATCCGGTTCAAAAACAAATATTAAAGGATTTTCTACGTTATTCTCTTTAACCTCTTTATTGTATAAAAGATAGGCCGCGACTATATAACCAATAGTCTTTCCCTTTGCGCAGGGCATCTGCGCAAAACGGTAAATATCCTTCGCGCTTCTGCTTAAATACAAAGCAAATTGTAACTGGTCTTCCCAAACCTTTGGATCAAACGACCTCTTTTCTATTTCAGCCATATATTTCTCTACCTGGGGCTTTATTTCATTTAAACATTCCTCTTCAAAAGTTGTGGGCACAAGAATTTCACTGTTATCTTTCTCATCGGCAGGCTTGCTCTCCTTTGCCTTAAAGCTGCGGTCTATAGCTTTTGCATGGGCGATAAAATAAGCACCGGCTGCAATCAAAATAAGTCCGTAAGGAGTAGCTACACCAACCAGAACACCAACGGAGATAACCACAAAACCAAAGATCTTTCTAACCGTGTTTAAACCCTTAGATCTACCATGAACTTTTTTGTCTGCTGTTGAAGCCTGATTGTTTTTGATCTGTTTCTTATTCGCCTGGATTTGCGCCTTGTAGGCTTCTTTTTCCTCAGCGCCATTTTGGTGGGCTTCTTCGTGAAGATCGATGGATTCCTGGACAGCAGCAGGCAATTTCTTGAAGGCGAGATTGCGGGAAGTCGGAGTAGCAATCGACTCTCTTAATGACTTCGGCAACCCTCTGATTAATCCGTATTCCTTGATGAAAGCAAGGGCGATATTTACCCCCTGGCGGATCAAAGATATACTGCCTAATTTGATGCCGTATTTGATAGAACCAAGGGCAGAACAGGATAGATCATCCGTGGAGAAGAAATTCTCGATGCCCGGCTTTTCAGCAGCTACATCTTCGGCTGTTTTTATCTCCACCGCTGCAAAAGGAGAAGAAGCCTTGCAATAGAATCCGTGAGAAGTACGATCCTGATCCTTAAGATCATAAACCCTGCCATCTTCTGAATCGAAAATTATATCCTTAGTAACCACAACCCCGTTAGTATATATATCGGTTGTTTCAAGCAGTACCTCTTCGTCAATAATCGCTATTTTTTGTGCTTTCAAATAATCGCGAATGTTATCAACCAAATCTTCGGATTGCTGTCTCTTATTTTCCGAATCTTTCTTGCCGCCGATAACCCTGGCATCAAGATTTTCTCTCTTAACCCCCAGTTTTTCCAAAGCCTGAATCATTTTTTCTATCGATTCAGCAGCCATAGGGGCATAAGGAAGATGCGCAAGAATACCTGTCTTTGTCGTCTTGTCGTACAGAATAACCGCAACACAAGTAAACAAAGCTATGGTCTGTATGTAGCGATAAGGTTTGCCAGCCCGTACGATAAAAGCTACGTTGACTCTTGCGGTGAAAGCGTCTTCCTGGCTTTCTTTACCGATACGGGCGATTTTATTGCCTTTTACCACTGACCCTGCTGCCGCAAACAATCTACCGGCAAAAAGGCAGGCTGCGGCTGCCACGGCCCACAGCCTGCCCTCTTTATGCAGCGTATTCTTCGCTTGTGCCGTTAATCTTGAAGACTGGCGCATTATTGTTGCGCGCATGCAGGAATCTAGCAATGATACTGTAGCGGGCTCCACCGTATAATTGTTCCCACGATTCTGCCCTGCCGTTACGCGTGTAAACATTGCCCGTACTCTGGTGGATAAGGAAGAGCCTGAGATTTCCAGTGTCTTCCCGAGCTGCTGCAAATACTGTTGAATCTTTTGTAAACTCAACGAGGTGGTCAAAATTGAGACCTTCGAATTTAATAGGGCACATAGTGCACCTCCTTTAATAATAATGGCCGCAACTGCTATTCCCGATAATACGGAAACAACAATTAACGGCAAAGTTAAAGTGATTTGACTGAGAGTTACTGCGATTTGGAAGGTTAATACGGTGAGGCCTGCGGCTAAAACAGCTATGAGTTTCTTAAACGGTGGAGCGCGCACAGGATGTGCGCCAAGCTTAGCTGAATTGCCAAGTTTGGTATAAAGACGGGGTATTAATTGATCAGCTTTTCTATTGATAAATTCCTTAGATTCAACATCTCCCTCACCGCTGCCTGTCTGATCTCCTGAAGCCTTTGTATCCGGTATTGATTTTCCAGTTCTGCCATTTTCTCCTTCATCTCCACCAATCTCGCTATGTCTGTTTCTATTTTCTTGTGTATATCCATTCTTGATTCCTCCTTTTAAACGGTTGACGAAGCTTACAAAGCTTGCGATCAAGACTTTAATCGGAGGAGCTAAGGAGAAAATTGATTTACCGGTATTTGACTGGACTTTGGTTAATGCTTCAGCGTCTTTTACTATGTTAGACTTGGAAACACCACCTAAAACTTTTCTCACAGAAACAATGAAGTTATGGACTAAGGCAGATACCTGTGCTGCTAATCTTATTGACTTTCTATAATTCTCTGCATCCTGGGCAGCCGGCAAGGAAACGGACAATTCAACAGTAGACGCTACAGATCCTGGAACCGGTGAATTGGTTAATTTGCCTTGTCCTAAACTAAATGCTGAAGTTGCTAAAGATAATAGGTAGGCAAAGAATGAACCCAGACTGTTGGACACTCTGGATATGCCTGCCAATAATCTGTCAATTGCGTTGCTCAATCCTGTTCGAGCCTCACTAAACCAAGTCTTTAACCCATTCAACACATCTCCTAGCCCTGATGCATACCTGCTTAAAGAATCCTTTAAGATGTTAATCACGTTATTCACTATCTCTGATAGTGTAAGGCTGGACTGGTCATTCCCGAACTCAGCAACTATATTACTAATGCCCGCTCTAACCTCTCCAAGCCCAATCTTCGCTGCATTTACAACTATGCCTACGCCGGATGTATATTTATTTACAGAGCTATTTAAGATGCTCAAAACGTTATTTAATATGTCATAAGCTGAAGTTTTATTTTCTACCTTACCTGACTTATTGTTGGTATTTTCTGCTGCTTTATCAGCCGCTGCCTTGGCTGCTAATTCATCTCTTACGAATTTCTCTTCTTTTAAGGCATCGATGAAGTCATTTGTCTCATTGAGTAATATAAATGCGGCTTCAAGCTGAACCATTGAAGCATAAGGAAGTCCATATCTGTGGGCGATTAAGCGGGCGGCGCGGAAATAACGTCCATTTAAGTTGTTCAAACCACGGGTCTTGATGGTGCTGATAAGTTTCTTCAGGAGAGCAGCAACCACATCATCATCTTCGCGGCGAATTGCTTTATCTAAGTTAAGCTGAATAAAGCTATTAAACCAATCTATGGCTGCTTTTTGATCTTCTGTAAGATTTTCTAAGGCGCTGATAGTATCCTTAATGGCATCTATCGCATCTTTATTGAATATTTTTGTTATGAATCCGAGTTTTGCTAAGAAAGTATTGAGTTCATTAACGAGGGTAGTATTGATAAAGATAGCTTCCGGAGGGCTGAGGCCAGTAGTTTCTCCATCAACCGGTGAAATTACATCTGCTTCTCCAGGAACTATTTTACCTGTTACGCCACTTTCCGAAGACTCGAATGAATCCGGTAAAATGCTGTCATCGTTGCCGTTTTGCGGGCCATTTTTGCCATTTATACCATTGTTATTGGAATTACCATTTGCGTTATTGTTTGAACCATTATTTGATCCACTATCATTAGAATTTGAGTTATCCTGCCCATTGGAATTATCAATACCACCAATATCCCTAACTACTTTCCTTTCTTCGTTTGTAAGTTCATTTTCTGAGACAAGCTGCTCATCTTGTAAAGTAGAAAGAGTAATAATTGTAACTTTTTGAGGTAATTCATGGATAGAAATCTCTTTCGTTTCTTCATTAGCTAAACCATTTTCCTGCGCAATCCTAATATTTTCATCTTTAGTTAAACCCATAGCTGTAAAAGCATGATGTTTGCCATTATTAAGTTCAACTATTAACCCGATTTCTCCAGGATGTCTTTCGATTACCCCAGAAAGTACATCTTTATTTATTTTATAAGCCCTTAATTCTAAGCCGGTTACTTTTTTAAATACGTTCATCAATATATCTAAATTGGGAACATCATAGCTACCTAAAGTTTTACCTGTTATTGTTCTAAACTCGTTGTCTATTTTCCCTATAAGTTCTACTATTTCTTCTACGGTTAAACTCCTACTGCCAAGTAAGTCATAGAGTGTTCCAAGAACGCAATCGGCAAAAGGTATATGCGCTTTTCCGTCAAATCTCTTCTTTAAATTATCGTTCAGGTTTTTAGCGTTATCTGCCTTTGTTTCTGCACTTACAGCCTTTGTTTCTGCACTTACAGCCTTTGTTTCTGCACTTACAGCCTTTGTTTCTGCACTTACAGCCTTTGTTTTAGCTTCTATAGCTGTTGCCCTTATTGCCTTCATTTCCTTTCTTAATTGTTCAATAGCAGCTGATTCGATTTTCTCCGAAGGCAAACTGGCATTTAATACAATAATCTTCTTTAACTCTGTCTTACTAAGCTCAGATTTGAATATATCGCGGGCATTTTCATCATCTACATTCATAGCCACGAACAACTGTCTGCTTGTTGCGTAGAACTCGTTCAAAGACATATTCAAATATTTTGCTTCTCCGCGGAATCCTGTATAAATACCCCAGATCCGATATTCGCCATTATCAATATAAAGATGGGTTGCCAGGGTAAGATGATCTTTTCCGGTAAGATCCCCAGCTTCCAATAATCTTACAAACCTTAAGCTTCTAAGGCCTTTATTATATAAGCTGGCTAAATCTTCTTTATCATTTACTTTATAAAATACCTGATTCCTATAGAAATCTGCCCTCTGATCCTGGCCTTTTTCTTCCAGCGCTTCCTTAAACGCATCTATGCCGTCATTCCACAGCAATAACAACTCATACAAGGACACATCAGTTCTGCCTGCTTTAATCCTTTCGTCTATCTCTTTTTTGACATATTCGCGCAAATCCGGATCATTAACCAAATCCAACAGGGCGTTTCCTCTTTCTTCTAATCTCCTGGCGATATTCTCTACCGCCACTTCCTCCGGATTATTAACACCCTGTTCTTTTAATTTCTTTATCTCTATACTTAAATACCCATCGATTAAGACATCCATAACCTGGACCGCCTCAGGGAAATGGGTTACAAAAAGCTTACGTAAACCTGTCTTTCCAAGCATCGTTACCGGAGAATCTTCTATTTCTTGCGTGTTTTCATTTCCGCCAAATATTCCGGCCAGGATATTGCCAAAGTTGTTCTTTTCACCCTTGGCAGTATGAGCAAATTGGTTGAATATCTTGGCAATTAAGTTACCGATAAGCGTCATTTCAGATCTGGGACCTTTGAAGTGATTCTCTAAGGCAGGAACGACTACTTTGACATCTTTGCCGTCTTTATGTTTATCCGGGATAACGATTAACTTATGTAAGACTTTAATAAACGCCTTGCGGATGCCGGACGCACTTTCAGAACCTCGAGTTTCGACAGTTTTTGTCTCATCAACGGTTCCGTCTTTAGCTACTGCAGCTCTATGTTGGGCAGCTGCTGCAATACTGCCTGTTACAAACTTGACTAATCTTACTGCTAATACTTTTACGCCTACTTTCTTAACTTCTTTGGCGCTTGCACTTATCGAACCCCTGATTCTGTTGATTATTCTGGCAATCTTATTACTTATACTATTGCCAGACATAACCCTGGAATCAACGCTACTTACGCCTTTTACAGGCGTATTACCTATATTACTAGACGCACCTACTACATCCTGCCCTTTTTCTCCGCTTACGAAGGTTGCACTCTGGGCATTGGTCAGTTTTTCAACTGGTCTAACTGCACTTCTTACTGCATTTGCTATGCTACTTAACACTTTTGCTACTAATGCACCTACCTTACCTCTCGATTTTAATGCACCAAGCAACCTTGAGAGAAGGTTTTTGGCGAAGGCTACAGGCGGAGCCAAGCCACTGGTAAAGCTGGTTAAAACGCCAATAGCTTTAAGTCTAATACTAGAAATGGACATTCCTTTATCGTTATTATTAGCCAATGCCGGACTGGTGCCACCCAAGGCTGCCTGATCACTTAATCCTGCCACAACCGAGCCCACAGACTTCGAGTTAACTCCACCAGGTGCATTAGTTTGCCCAACTGGGCCAGTTACTGGAGAAGTTCCCTTATCTGAGGGCTCCTGTGAAGAAGTTTTCTTAGATGAATGCAATCTCTTCTTAAGTAAGAAACCGCCAAGGCCAGTTAGGCCAATAACAGCCGCATAGGCCACTAAACCTTTTATCCCGCCAGCCTTATATACAGGTAAGGCTGCTCCCGCAACCCCTATAGCAGCTGCTACAAATACCATTTCAACCTTAGCTAAACCTGATTCCTTTGCCAAAAGCGACTCTAACCTGGATATTGCTTTTCTTGAACCACCTAAGGCATCGGTAACAGCTTTTCTTACCTCTGCGCTATTATTAATCCCGTTATCATGAATTGCAGCCCAGGCCAATAATCCACTGTACTTAGAATCAAGAACCATTCTGTTTAAATATAAAGTGTCGTTTGAACGGTTATAAAGTACATCGTTCTCCGGTCCACTGATAATCTTAATTGTATTAACCCCATTAAGCCCGCCGTTTATAACTGCGGCCTTCAAGCTATTAATTTCCTCAGGAGTTACATCTCCTACAATATTAAATTTCTGCCCTTTAACTTCAATCTCTTGTGCTGTTTCCTGAGCTGGTTTTACCTCGGCTGCTTCTTCTCCTGCTGGCTGCTCAGTTTTTACTGATGTCTCTACTACATTAGACGTATCAGCATCAGGAGAAACCACCGCACCTGCAGGCATTTTTATCAGTTTGTTATGTTCATTGAAGATATTGTCTCTTGTAGCGTAAGGATCAACTTCTCCGCCATCAGGATAAAATTCTATGGTATACTCATAACCCTTGAAAGAATCAGACCCAAATCTACCGCTCCATCCTATGCTCTTTATCCTATACATATCTCCAGACTCACCCTGAACATAGAAAATATCTCCCTGCTGTAAAGGTGCATATTTTATTCCAATTGCTGATATTCTGCTCCGAATTGCTCTTAAATTCTGCTTTAATTCTGCCTTTTGCTCTTCATTGAGTTCTGAATGGATACGCGCCTGCTTATCAGCTTCATATAACTTCCCCATTTCTTCAATATCTTTATTATACTCTTCCTGAGAAAATACCCTTGGTTTAACGAAATGGTCAAAATCTAGTTCTTCATTATCTTTCATCCCCATTACAACGTTTTGCGCTACCTCAGCTGCTACTTTTACCGCATCAGTATTCTCTGTTTCACTTACCACCACTTTCTCGGGAGCGGTTTTCACAGCATCCTGCTCAGCTTTAAGCTGTCCGATTTTCTGGACAGCATCCTTTGCTTCCTCCATTGTTGTTATCTTGATATCTGCAAGACCTACCTTTTTGGCCTCACGTTTAACTTTATTAATAACATTTTTCTGCATCCGCGATAGCTTATCTTGCAATACAGCTTTATGTGCTACTTCCTGAATAGTAACCTTATTGAATTCCAAATCAGGCGTTTCTATTGTTTCAGCCATTAATTTATTGAATACCTTAACACTACTCGCCGTATTCAAACCTAACGCGAAAGGAGTAGTTAAATCATATATAGCCCTGCTATTGTAGCTTGCCAATTCATTAATTTGAGATACGGGGGTAGATAGGAGATTCTTTAACGTACTATTGATCACCGAATTATATTTCCTGCTTGCCGTAAATTTAGATAACCGCCCGCCATTGATTTCAGCTTCTCTAAGAGCTTCCTGGCTTGACTGCATATTCTTTAAACCATTAATCAACGGAACATCATAAGCAGCCCTTAATTGTTCATATAATTGAGAGTCCTGGCTCTTGACTTTATCCGACAATACTGCAACTGGAGTAATTACTGGTGTGGATATTGCCTCTCTCAAATCCTGCCGCGCACTATACAACTCCTTTTCTGCCCCAAACACCATTTCTTTAGGTGAAATTGTTGAAAGAGCCGGAGTTTTCTGATCAGCTTTCACTCCTCCCTTTGCTAACTCTTTTGTCTTCGCCTTAGCTAACTCTAAAACCTTAAGCGCTTCCGAAACCTTAAGGCTTGCATTAATAATCGGCTGCGCTGTACCTATATTAGGAGTCCTTAAATCCTGCATGGTTAACTGCGGAGCTGTTGAATTCAGCTTGCTTAACCCTAAATTTAAATGTCCAGCTTCTAAGGTCACAGCTAACGCACGATCTAAAGGAATCCCTATTGACTGCAGCTGTTGTACAAAATCTGTTGTTTGTTGAACCGAGACTGCGCGATTAGAAATATTGATTCCTAAAGTCCTAACAGCTGAACGATCCCGGACAGACATTTTCTTAATTTGAGACGTAACCTGAGCCCGCAATACTGTTTCGGAAGGCTTATTTATATCTCCTAATGGCGCTTTTAACCCTGCAATCTGTCTCCTAAGGATCCTCATGCCATTTTTTCTGCCATTAATCTTCCCGGCGGCATCTCCGATTGAATTTGAAGCCATAATTACTTTTGAACGGCCAACTGAATCTTTAGCGCGCAATATCTCAAGTTCCCTGGAAATCCTTAATAACGCTTCAGCCCTGGCTTCCGGAGTAGCCTTAATTAAAACTTCCCTTTCTCTTTCCATAATCTTATTGTCGTTTCTCAAATCTACTATATTAACCGGGTTTTCTCCTGTCTTACCAGATATCCTCCCCGGCCCCTTTGCCCTTCCTCCATTTTGTATCAAGGAAACGGCGTCTTCAGCCCCAAGCACAATTACCCGGCCCTTTGTAGTTGTCGGATCCAGGTAATCATTAGTTCCTCTATTACCAATTTTTAATAAGTTGGAACCGGTCAGATCTCCAAATACATATGCTTCTCCGATTTCTCCGGAAACAAGTCCCGCCCTCAAATCTGCTATGCCCGCTGCCCTCTTGGACGGATCCATCCCTGATACAGCCTTGTTCCCACCCAATGCTTCCAATACAGAAGAATAGCGCCCGGTAACAAGATACTTAGTTGCACCATCTCTGGCGATAACTTGTTTTAAGGTAACGGCGACATCGCCGTCAACTCCGATGAAATCCGTATTTTTAGTGGATATTACAGGTTCCCTGGCAATATTATAATTCTTACGCACATTCAATATAGAAAATGCGGCCGCATCTGTTTCAGCTGTAGCCGTATAAAAGATAAATTTCTTTACTCCTACCCTAGCCATATATTCCTGGACGCTGGTGCCTTCAAGCCTCTTGCTAAATAAACTATTAGCCACATCGGTTGATCTTTGCGTAACAGAAGCCTTGGTTTCTAAAGCTATTTTTGCTGAAAGCATAGCACGAGTGAGATGATCACTATGCGTAGTCCCGGGATCTCTTCCCTGATCAAGATTACCCAAGTTGTAGTTAGAGGCGCCAAAAGATTCCCTTTCTTGCGGAGTAGAGGCATCCTCCCTTCGCCAAATATCACTTTTAGATTGCAGCCTCGTTGCTTCGGCCCAAGCATTGACTAAAGCATCAAAACCTTTTCTACCCCTGAAAGTAAGCCCATATTCCTCGCCAATCTTGCTTCTTACAACGTCTAATCTGGAATCACCCGTAAATTCTTTGTATAAAGTATCTAAAGCTTCTTTGGAATTAGCTTTATCCACTATTAGCTTTAGACGGCCTTCTATTCCGGGAGCATTGGTTGTTTTCAAGCCTCCATCTGCCTTCGCTACATCCAGTTTAGTATAAAATTCCACTAAAGCATTGCTCGCCTCTAATAATTTAGGTAAATTCTTATCATTGGAAGCCCTCATAGTTGCGACCATATCGCCTTCACTAATAACTAACTGCGGTTGATTAAGAACTTTTTGCGGCTCATCTACAAAGCTGCGATAAGGACTCCTTAAATCTTCTGCGCTGGCCTGATGTTTTTTAACCAACAGTTCTCTTTTGTTTATGGTTGCCGTATCAATTAACCTTATAGTAACACTCGGACTCGAACTAACCCCCTGTTCAGCATATTCAACCTTCCCCGCCTCATTAACTTTAGCTATCTCAACCCGGATATTAGGATCATTTATCATCCTGTCCATCTCGCTCAAATACCCGGAATAAAGGTCATTACGAGGAACAACTATTTCATATAAAACCCCGGTCTTTTTATTATTAATCTGGATATTGGCATCTAACGCTGAAACCACTGCCTTAGTCTTACCAAATCCAAGCCTTTGCTGTATTACCACAGCCCTGCCGCTATTAATTTCCTTACCTACTAATAACCTCATTGCTATTTGGCCAGGAACCCATTCTGCATTTTTTACCCCTTTAAAATCCGCCTCAAGCATTTTTAATTCTTTGCTGTTTAACATCTTTTCAACATCCAGAGAACGATGCTCAGGCAATACTGCCTGGCTTTCCTTTAACTGTTCCGCGCCTGACTTAATCGCTGGATCCCTAAGCATTCCCCACTTCTCGGCGAGCTGTAATTCAATACCTAAAAGCTCTGATATCTGTCTGTGAAGTTCTGCTTCGCTTCGGTTAGCGCCAAGATTGGGGTTAATATCCTGTATCTTTGCCAATTCAACCCCATTGCTATTATAGATAACACCTTCTTTTACCCCTCTTTCTGCTATAAGCTGCATGGATTTGTTTTGGCTCTGATCAAAAACCGGGTCGTACACTACAAGAGCATTTTCAGAAGCCTTGACATTTGTTTCAGCTTTCTGCAATGCCGATTTTTCATAAGTTTGAGCGCGTGGATTTAATTCCGCGAAAGCCTCATTAATCTTGTATATCATAGCCGGATCAGAAGGATTAACATCAGGATGATACTGCTTGGCTAATTTAAGATATGCGCTCTTTATCTCGGCCTGAGTAGCTCCGGGTTGAAGGCCTAATACTGCAAGAGCTCCAATTTTATCTACACCAACTTCTCCTAGCTTGACAAGCTCTGTAGATTGTTCGAGAGGTTTTTGCTTACGAACCGGCATCATAAAGAACGGTAACCACTTAGCGTATTCTCTCATTCCTTTTGACATATAACCTGTACGGTCATACATCTTTATACCGTTTACTTCGCTCGTCTGCGTATATAATTTAGGATTATCAAGAGATACGCCAGGATTTGCCAATTTCAATAATTGGTCATCAACCATGCCTACGCCGGTATCTATGGCAGTAACTATAGCCGGCATCCTTATTATGTTAGCATATGTCCAACTAGCCCCTCTCTGGACATAGGCCAAAGCCTTTGCCAATCCAGGATGACTGATTGACAATTTTCCAAAGGCTGCTTTTGGCCCTGCTGTAATCTTCTCCCCAATCTTACCTAATGATCTTCCTATCAGACCTGGTTGTTCTGTTTGGACCTGGGCGATGCTAATCAATGGTTTCATCCACATACCGGAACGCGGGCCTTCAACTGCGCTTAAAAGCAAATCGGTTCCGGTCATAGAAGTAAGGTTAAGCTTCATCTTCCCGTCTTCTTCTGAATAAGCTCCTTTAACAAGAGCCCAGGTACGCGGATCCCAAGACATATTATTTACCAAGTCCTGAGATGTTGCAGTTAATCCATTACCATAATACCCAGCTTTTGCCTTAACCCCTTCCCATAATCCTCCGCCAACAGTAAAAGCTGGAGAAACTGTTATCCATTCAAAGGCTCCACGGACAGCATCATTATAAAGCTTAGCACCTCCCTCTGCGCCACCATAATTCTGCAATCCTTTGACAATGTTGGTTCCTTGTTTACCAACATACAAAGCAGTAAGCCCACCTATTGCAAAATTAGTCGCGGCATCAATACCAAGCCTATTCCAATTAAACGTATTATTTTCATCTCGATAATTACCTTTTAAGAGATTCACCCCTGTGCCTGCTGCATTGGCAACCACACCGCCATAACTGAATTTTGCTGCGCCCCATCCAATTTTGCCTAAAGTAGTAGTTCCACTCTTAGCCAATATACCGCCTGGCAATGTCTTGCCTATAGGAGTAAACCCTATCCCCAAACCTAATCCGATAATTCCACCAGTGACATAATTCCAGGGATTAGAATAGCTGTCGGCGAAACCTTTTAAACTTACATCTCCCCCAATAATTGTTTTTGCTGCGGGGAAGACTAACGCCCCGCCTACCGTAGGAACAGCTAAGCGGCCTGTAACAGAAAGAACTTTTAAAAGTTTAGGGCTTGCGGCTACAAACTGACCTGCTTTTGATTTTATTAATGCCTGCCCTAACCTTGAACCTGTTATTTTTGCGCCTATTTGCGAACCTATCTTTGAATTTGCCGCCCATGCCGCACCACCAAACGCAGCTCCGGAAACTCCTCCAATAAGCAAACCCTGACTATAATTACCCCAGACTGAATCAAAACTAAGTTCTTTGCCACTATTATAACCACCAATGCCATCCATAGCTAAACCGGTCAAAAGATAAATTTCACCGCCAAGAGCAGCTTGAGATGCCACAGTGCCTGCAAAACCAGCCAGGCGAGGAGCCTTGGCCGCAACAGTTCCAATCATCCGCGTGAATCTACCCGCGCTACTGGCCCAACTTCCACCCATAGCTACAGCTTTCCCAGTTGCAGCTACGCTGCCTAATTTTGATATTGAAGGCGCTGCTCCCGATAATACGCCTCCGCCTATTACAATTGCGTGTATCCCGACATTTCCCCAGTTAATCGAATTATCGGAATTAGTGAATCCCACGAACTTACCTGACGAGGCCAGGCTCGATGCCTGTAAAACAGACTCATTGACAAGTACGTTTACAGCTATTCTTGCTCCAACATTTTTAATCAGTCCACTGCCTAAACCGCCTAAGCCAAGAGTTGCTGTCCCAATTAAAAAACCAATCATAAATTGCTTGTTAGATTGGCTGGTCATATTTATAACTGAACTATTTATAGCGGAAGAATAGCTGTTGGCAAACGTGCTGCGCTCAGATCGTGAATTGACAGGCCTCCAGGTAGTATCCCTTGCGCCCAGGACCTGTTTGCTTTCTTCAGGCCTTAAAATTACTGCCCCTTCAGGCAAGATATCGGTTAAAGCATAACCGGTGAATTTAGCCAGGAATGTTTCTTTGGGGAAAAACTCTTCTTTATGCTCATCAGTATAATAAACTCTATCCCCGGTTACGCGGGTAATCAAAACATAGTGATCATAATTTAAATGCGCAATAAAAGGAGCCAATTTATTAAGCTCCATATTAGCTTTAACTTTTACAGGATATAAATCTTTTCCAAAAAATTTAGCTGCTTGAGAAAGTGCATAAAGAGAATTTTTGATAACCTTAGGCATGCCTTCCGGCTTAACCACATCATTGAGAATATCTACAGTCAAAGCCATAATCGCGATGTCACTCTCAGATGCCTTAATGCCTGAATAATTAAGATAATCATACAAAGCCTTTGACCCACAAGGCTTGCCTTTTAACCACTCAGTGATTTCTTCAATCTTCTGATTGGACATTTTTAACGGCTTATCTAATTTTATGGTCAGATTGGACGAAACTTTGATTGAATTTACCGGTTTATTGGCAATATCTTTGAGAATATTACGGATGGTCAAAGCAGTATCGACATTACTTAGAGTTTTCAAATACCCCGTAGAAGTGGCTCCAACAGCTGGCTTGTTCCAGATTACACGCCAGTCATATTCAACAGCCTGGGCTACTTGTTCCGGTAAAAAGATGGCAACAATAATAAAAGCAACCACGCGGATCCAAGACTTGAAACTTGACTTGAATCCTTCTTTTGGTTGCTTAATCCCGACTTCTGTCTGTTGCTCTTTTTTATTCATTTTTTACTTAATAGTATTAAATAAAAAATAAATGCTTCCCCTTACCCCATTGCTTTTCTTTATTCTGGTGACTACATTCATCAGCTCACCGCATTTGTTAATAAAACGTTTTTAAAATCTCTTATTAAGTTGTAAAACAAATTGAGTTGTCAATTCCAACTCTCGTCGGTTTGGCAACCCGGCTGTCCTTGAAACTTCTTTTTGACTTAAGGACCCGTGGCTTTGTGTCCTTAGATTACTCTAAGTTTACCTTTTCACCTATTCAACTTACACTAAAATATAACACTTTAGATAGACGCTGTCAAGTGAAAATTGGGCTATTTTTGGTAGCGCTTTCTTTTTGAAACCTTTGTTAAAATCAGCTAATCTTTTTATCCGGATTTTGGGGGCTTGGATGCTAAAAGTTGCTGTAAACATAATTTTAGGGGACGTAAAAAGCTGGCCTTTTGCCGAAAAGAACACCTGAAAACAAACTTAATCAATAACCATCAATATTAAAAATGGGTGAAGAACATTCTTGTTCAAAATACAAATGATTGCTTATGTTATATGTCCATTCATATCCTATTTCTATTTTCAGACTCTGAATGGACATATAGATTGCTAGAGTGGACAATTATAAGGCTAGATGATATAAGATTGGACAATATTAATCATAGATTTAGATTCAATTAGCCTTAAATTTAATTGTTGAATTACTTTATTCAACTCCGTTACCCTCCCCTAAAACTGGATAGTTTACAAGCTGAGTTCTTAGCATATAACCATAACAAAGTGGATTCAAATGGCCAAGCAAAAGTTTACAGGAGAACAAATTATCACAGCACAGAGAAAAGGCGCGGACAAGTCTCAGATGTAGATATTTACAGAACGCTAAAGGCGTTAAACTCAGGAAATTTCCTAAACCAAGGTAAAACGCATGAAGAAATTAATCGAGGGACACAAAAACTAGAGATACCCGGTTATCCACAGTGTTCTGCTACGAACCTGGTAGAGATCCTAAGTACACCTTGTATATTTACAAAAAAAACGACTTGACGCTGAAGCTACGTAAGCGCCATAAAACATCAATGCTTAACCTGGAGTCAGCAGAACCATCCAGGATAGATGAGCGTTGAGCAATGGATTTTATGTCGGATGATATTGTCTCTGATCGATGAGTGTACAATAATAATTCTGGTAGGAAAACAAGGAAAAAACACTTTCTGATAAAACAGGCAAAAAATATTATTAGCGAATCCAATAATCAAGCATTGGTACGTGAAGAATTATCAGGCTTGATTCGCTTAGGAGTGGAGTAAATACGTAGAACTATGAAGAACTGGGGAGTAATAAAAGGAAATAAAAAAGGGGCATCTCGCTTAAGTGAAATGCCCTTTTTATATTCTTGAAATTATTTGAAACCGGTAAGACCACCTTGCATAAATGTAATCAAGATCGGACCGCCAATAACAATACCGATTACAGGCATAATGAAGAATATAAGCGGAAGAAGTATTTTAATTGGTGCCTGCAAAGCAACCCTTTCGCCACGGTGAAACCTTTGAGAACGGGTATCTTCAGAAAGTATGGTAAAGGCTTCGGCTACCGGAGTACCCATGCGCTCTGCCTGGATAATTGTCTGCACAAAAGAACTTAACTCTGGTATATCCAGCCTATGGGCCATATCCTTAAGCGATTGAATACGCGGTTTACCCCATTTAATCTCCTCGAGGACAAAAGCCAGCTCTTCGGTCATAGGAGTGCTGGGAGTCTTGTCAATTATCCATTTTACCGCGTTCACAAAGTCAAGCCCGGCTTCAATGCACAAGCCCAAAAGATCCACTGTTTCCGGAAGCCCGCGGGCAATCAAATATTTACGCTTGGAGATCTTGCGTTTCAAATAAAAATCCGGTACCACGTAGCCGATCCCAACAGCAATTATCATAAAAAGAGGCTCAAATTTACCAAAGATGATGATAGTCAACAACGCAAAAGTAATGCACAAGAGTATCTTCAGGTTAAAAAATGCCACCGGACTGATATTCAGGTGAGCAGAATCTATGTTTTTCTTTATCCTGGCTGACAAACCGGTACTATCCAAAAACGACTGCGTAGGTAGAATTCTGGAGAAATCAAACCCCGATTTCTTGAATTTAACGGTTGAAACATCACTGGGCAAAGGTAAAAGTGTATTTCTCTGGGAGAGAATAATACCCCAGGTAATCAGGCCGATTGCGCCAATAATAAGAAAAAATATTATTATACCCATATTATACTTTGATTGTGCTAAACATTTTGATAAGGACCATACCGACGATTTGCAAGATTACTGCGGCAATTAAAAGCATCCTGCCCATATCGCTTTTTAGCATAATATCGAAATGATTTTTATTGACTGATAATACCCAAATCACAAATACAATAGGCAGAAAAGACATAATCATCCCCTGTAATCTTCCCTGCAAAGTAAGCGTCTTGATGTTTTCTTTCAACTTACGGTTATCCCTGATTGTAACGCTCAAGCGGCTGAAAACTTTAGTCAGTTCACCTCCTGTCTCACGAGAAACCAAAAGCGCGTTAATTACCAGGCTTAACTCCTCAATATTCATCCTTTTATTCAAATTCACCAAACTCTCTTCTAAAGGGATCCCCATCTTATTTTCCCTGACTACCAGACCTATTTCCTGGTTCATCGGCGCCGGCATCTCCTCAACCAGAACCTCAAATCCCTGTAAAAGGCTCAAACCGCCTTTTAGGCAGCTTGAAAGCATGTTAATCGCATCCAGGAGCTGGCTGTTGAATTTTTGGATCCTGTTTTTATAACGCATTTTCAAAATAAAATTTGGTATAGCCAAGCCAATTAAACCGCCGATAATAGCAACGACCAAAGATTGTAGAATAATATATCCCACTAAGCCTAAAACAAACGGAAGGACAAAATAAAGCATGGCGATGTTTTTCGGGCTTTTATTATAAAACATCTTATCCATTTCCTTGGCAATAACAGCTTCTTTCTTCTGCTGCCAGGATTGTATAGTTTGCACGAAAAAAGGGAAAAGGCTCAGGGCAATTAGAATAACCGAACATAAAATCAGGACACTAAGCAGAATAAACATAATACTCCATTATCTTTAATCGTTAGGATTAAATGCCGCTGCGCTTTGCTCACCGCCGCCGATAACATCACCTGCCTGACGGAACCTGCCTTGCAAGTTACGTTGGTAATATTTACCTATAACAATAAATGCAGCAATAATCACTAAGATTACCGCTACATATTCCACGGTTGACTGCGCCTTATTAATTAATCCCTTTTTGCTCATTATAAACAATTAAGATGGTTGTCTTAACCGGAGAGTTTGCAGCTGCTCCTTCAACTAATTTTTCGCCTTCAAGCATATACTCAAGACCGGAAACGCTGGTTATCATTATAACACAAGATTCACCGACTTTCCTATGAAATCTCAAAGAAGCACTGGTAGACGTAGCTGGTTTATCTGACTTATAACCCGGGTATTTAACTTCTTCCACCTTGATAGGCACTTCGCTATAAAGATTCCAATCATACCTTAACATGGCAGATTTATAAAAGAAAATAACTTCCCCAATATCATCCTCTGTTTCATAAGAACCTGAAACACCCATGGAAGTATCCCAGAGGAAATTCTGTATGCAGCCTGGATAGATAGGCATAAATTCTAACTTATCTGGTTTTGCCTTACGCGCTGCCAGCACTTCTTCCGCATCCGGTATTTTACTAGTAATAACAACAAATTGGGCTGCTCCTGCCTGGTTTCTTAGCGGACTGGTAGTAATCGCTGCAGTATATCCCTCCCTCATAAAGAGGCCACTTTTATTTTGTGCCCAACCCGCACGCAACATTTCTTTTTTATAGAAAGCAATTATTCTATTCTGAGATAGAAAAGACTGATATATCTCAACAGTGGATTTAACCGGACCGGCATTAATGATTTTTTCAGAAATCTTTACTGCATCTGCGGGCAAAGGAATGCTTATTTCTGCTGCCAAAAGCAAGGGACATCCCGCATAAACTACAAAAAACAATCCTATAATTAACAGCCTCAATTTATAAACTATCATCATTCCTCCTTACTTGACTAATTGGTATCAACAATCTCCGGCGCATAATCCGCATTAACCGCGCCTTCTACTATTGCTTCGAGTTCCTCCGGAGTCTTAGGTTCTTCAACCTCTACGGGCGCCTCATGGGCTTCCCACGGAAGCATTGTATTAAAAGTCTGTATTACATCTAAAACATTCTGTAAATCTGCTAAAATTTGTTCAGATAAGCTTTCCTCTTCGGTTTCCTGGGGGATTAATTCCATGCTTCCTCCGGCAAATTTGGAAGTACTAGAACTTGCGGTAGTAACATTTTTAACCTGGCCGCTACCCACATCTATGCCCGGATGTACTTGCGTGGTTTGGCAAGTCGTCTGCCAACTGTTATTTTCCATATTAATAGCCTCGATAGAAACAATCATTAATCCCTCATCATCTTGATAATTTGCGCTGGTCTGCAAATAAGGAGTTCCGTCGGCATCGCTATACTCCCAAGCTTGATCGGCTAATGCGTTCTTTAGCATAAGCTGCACTACACTGATTACTCCCGTAGTGGAAGCAACCCAACTGGCTATTATAACTACGATCCCAACATATTGAGTAATCTCAGCTACTTTAGCGGCAGCGTTAATTACCGCTGAGGCAGCCGCACCAAAACCAGTTAAACAAAGAAGGGCACCGATTGACGTTGAAATAAATATCCCGAATGAAGTAAATCCCATCGTACTTAACGCTAAAGTTTGAATATTTAAGATGGTGATTACTTTTGATGCTAAGTCGCTTCTTTCTTGATCCTTGATTTGAGTTTGCGCAAAATTTAGCAAAGTATGCCGAACTGTATATGTTTCTATATCCGGCAGGGTCAAAGTAACGGAAACTTCGTGCGACTGGCCATTCTTATCCTCCCAACTGTATTTAGCGCCTTTTCCGCTTGAATTCAAATCTTCATTGTAGGCCTCGTCTTTATCCAGCCAGTTATTAAACTCGTCAACTTGCTTTTTTGAAAGTTTACTTGATATACAGCTATTGGAAAAAGCATACCTGAGCCCTTCTTTTTTCGCGGCAACATAAGAATCATGCATATCAGTCCTTATCTTGCAATATCTATTCCATTGATCATCATGAAAAGCTATAGTAACAGTCTTCATGTAATCAACATAGATTTTGAAGGCTTGCATTGCTTTAGATCCTTCATTAGCAAGCCAAGAGGCGCCGAGAAAAGCTGCCCCGCTTATTGAATGCCACACAAAAGGAACACAAGGCACGGGAGGCACCGGCAAAGTTATGAATATCTCAAGAGCGCCTACACTGCTAAGTAACGATGCAGCAGTTGAATAAAGCGAAGCCATAGCTAAGTAATAATTAGCTGTTGGTAAGAGGCTCTCTTTATATAACCATCTATAGTTATCGTAATTACTCCTTAAATCATAATTACTATAAGCTAATTTATTTAAAGAGGCTGCCCAATTAGATGCTGCAGCCAAAGACCCGGCATCCGCCCCATTAGCAGAACAGGTCTTATCTATAGAAACTTTTCCAACCTGGATAACCGAAATTGCCGCAATAAGCAATATTACCAGGGCTACAAGTAAAAAAGGAGTAATCTGACCTGACAAATTACTCCTCGATTTAAAATGTTTATTTCTAATATACCAGGAAAAGAACAATTATTTCCCCCTTCCTATTCTATTACTTTTAACTGCGGGGATACTGTTGAATCAGATGACCTTGTTCCCGCTTCCTTACGACTGGCATTATAGTCGATTTGACGCTTGACCATATTATCACTTGACCATTTCCATAAACTGAGCATCCCCATAAGCAAAAATACCATTATGACAAATACCACCGTAAATTCTAATGTTGCCTGGGCTTTTCTCTTCATTACTTATCTCCTTAACGACTCATGCTTTTGCCTCCGGAAGAATATTTACCTCCTTCTCCCAAATAATGGGTAAAAGCCTGCTGCTCGCCATCTACAACAACTTCTGCCACTAATTTATCGGAGGCGGTAAGACTTTTCTGTGTGCTAACACCACCGGAAGACTCCTGCCGGGTTAAGGTAGTTGTAGCATCCACATAATTAGTAAAACTTTCTTTAATTTCCGTATTCTTTTCTTTCGGCGGGACAAATTCCAGATTCCCGTATTCATCATATTCATTCTCAGCCTTGGGGACATCGACAATCTGGTCATCGAATTGATATTTCTCTACGCCTGGACGGGGATACCTGGCAACTAAATAGTACTGTTTATTTATATCATCATAAGCATAGACATCGTCCCTATTCTTGCCATCCATCCATAAAACATTAGCGCTATCACCAAAAGATTCCAACTGCCCCAATTCCTTAGGATTGGAGACATTGGGCATACGCAAGAAAACCCTTTTGGTATAAGCAGCGGAGTTATTCGCCTTCCCTGCTTCCTTCAGGGCTGCGCGGAAAGTTTGCTGTATATTAGCCTGCTGACGGTTAAGTTTTTCACTGTAATTAATTAAAAAAGAAAACGCCACAATAACCAAGGCACCCAGAACAGCCAATTCCGTAACTGCCTGGGCGTTTTCTTTCAAACACCATCTAATTTCCTTTGGTAGTAGATCCGTATTCATAAGTCGTTGTTTCATCTGTAGTTAAACTCCTACCGCCACCTTTAAATTCCTTTGTTGTTGCTACAGAATCAGAGGTAAGCGTGGACGTTAAGTTATTAATTTCTAGTCCCGAAGTATCCTGCTGATAAGCCTCCTGTTCAGTACCTATAATATTGTCTGTCAGGTCCTTAACATTGCCCTGTAATCCGCGCTTGACATAAACCTGCATCCCCAGTAAAGCCAACCCCAACAAAATGATAATCAAAGCCGTCTCAGCTAAATTTTGTCCTTTACGAAAACGCGTTTTATTACAAATTGCCCAAGGTCTCATTTGTAGTTTTATGAATAGTCACCGTACCGGTTTCAGTATTAACATTCTCACTTGATAGAGTTTCATCCGGATTAACCGATAAATCGTCATATTCATTTAATAATTTCGTATATTCCAGGGCCAGTTGCGCCAATTGCGCTTGATTTTGAGCTATCTCTAAATTTACTACTGATAAAGATCTGGGGTTGCCGTCTATAACAGACGCGGGGGGAGGCTTAATCCCCTTAATTGCTTCATATACAGCTTCCAGGCTTGTGCCTGCCGAAGAATCCGGAGTATAATCTCCGGATGAAGGCCCTGCTGCTGCTTCAAGGGCAGCTTCATCTGCTTTTTGCCTATCCTCCTGCCCTTTAGTTATCTCATCAATTTTATCCTGCACTGCATCAGGATCGGTATCCTCATCTGGAACAAGATCTTCCCTTCTGGCTTTATAAGTATTAGACAAGTCTTCTTTATCTGCATTTAAGATCATTAAATCTAATGTAGCCTGCAACTCTACTAATTCTTTAGCTTTGGCCTTTAGTTGCGACTCGATCATATCAACCTGATCTTGGTAGCCGCTGTCCTTGGCAGCTTTTTCTTTTGCCTCCGCTAACTGCAGCTTAAGCGTCGCTGTCTGAGTCTTATTCGCCGAAATCTGGTTTTCTACCGTAGACCAATCATTTGCGCTTGCGGTCGGCTTATTAGCATCGGGATCAAAAAGCGACTTTACTGCGTTCGCTATGGAATTAGCTAAATCGGTTATTAACTTTATGGGGTAATAATCATTCGCATGAGACAACGCTTCAGCTAATGTCGCATTTTGCCACTCATCATTAAGCTCAGCTAATTTTTTTTCTATGTTTCTCTGTTCTTTTATATTCTCAGATATTTCTTCCTGTAACTGCGTACCTTCTTCACCTCTGCCACCATATTTGACTTTATCGACACTCTTGGATTCTATCTTAGAAACCACATGCTTAGTTTCCGTATTATTTGCAGTTGTATTGCCCGGCGCATATTGACCTGAGCCTATCTCGTCGGCTTTCTGGCGGATATTGCCTTGAAATCCGCGATTCATATAGACCAGCATAGCAACAATAGCCGCAACTACTATGCCGACTAAATAGATATATTCTAGACCTGCCTGTCCCCGTCTCATCATTTTATGGGTTATCCCATTTACCTACTTTTTCCCAACCCGTTTTCGTCTGCACATTATCACTCGGCGACTCAATTTCAACTGTTGACTCCCCGGTTTTCTTCACATTTTCAGTCTGTTTTAAATGGGTAACTGTAGTATACTCCGACGTAGTGTTCCTAGCATCATACTGCTCACCTATTTGGTCTGTTGACTCCCGCAGCCGGCCCTGGGCGCCTCTCTTCATATATACACCCATAGCGATCAATGCAGCTACCACAAAACCAAGTAAAATAACGTATTCCAGAGTGCTCTGTCCTTTTGCCCTTGAATAAAACATATCTGTCCTCCTACTCTGCCGCAGGTAACCCGGAGGTTGTCTGCGAGCCCCATCTCTTAGTAACTTCTCCTTCGTCTGCAATAGTCCTATCCACTGCTCCCTGCCCCTTAGTCTCAGTAGTCACTGAAGCTTTTCTTGTTGAGTCCATATCACTTGAGGCATAATCTGGCTCAAACTGGTCAGTTGTAAACATTGCATCCGGCTTGTGATCCACAACTCCTTTGATTTTAGCTTGGACCCCTCGCTTGACATAAACCTGCATCGCCACTGCCGCGGCAATAACCAAACCGATAACAATTGCATATTCGGCCGTACTCTGCCCTCTTTTTCTTAATCTAAACATTTCCTACCTCCTTAAAATAAAATAATTTTTACGGTTCATCAGGCAGAGCTTCCACTGTTTCGCTCCCCGATCTTTTCTCCTCATTTTTAGTAAATGTTGTAGTGATATGTCCGCCGGAAGCCAAGGTTTCCTTCTGAGCCATATCTGTCGAGACGGTATACTTACCTGTCGTCTTTCCAGCCTCATACTGCTCGCCTATCTGATCAGCTGACTCCCGCAGCCGACCCTGGGCGCCTCTTTTCATATATACACCCATAGCGATCAATGCAGCTACCACAAAACCGAGTAAAATAACGTATTCCAGAGTGCTCTGTCCTTTTGCCCTTGAATAAAACATATCTGTCCTCCTAATTTACATTATTTACATTAAATCACTTAATTATCTGTAGCCAAAATCTCTTGCGTCCCCGTCCTGGAACTTACCTCTTCTCCGACGATCTCCCTCTTGACCCCGCCGCCAGCGCTCACTGTTGCTTTTTCTGTAATATCCTTACTTGAAACCATATCACTTGTAGTTGAATACTGCGGTTCAAATTGTTTATAACTATTTACACCATAATCACTTCCGCCATCAACCGCTACCTTTGCGTCGCTGGCATCCTTAAATTTAGCCTGGATCCCACGTTTGACATAAACCTGCATTGCTACTACTGCGGCAATAACTACTCCAATAATAATCGCATACTCAGCCGTGCTCTGGCCTTTTTTATTTGATTTAAACATCTCTTTGCCTCCTTAGTCAAAAGTTACATCATTTGCCTTATTTTGCATTGTCGTACCCAACGTGCCATAAGTACCTTCGATTTTTGGCTTTAATGCCGCAGCAACCGCGATAATCGCCCCTACTACAGCTGCTAAGATAATTACATATTCCAACGTACTTTGACCATTTTTTGCTGTTTTAAACATCCTTCCCTCCTTAGTCAAAAGTTACATCATTTGCCTTATTTTGCATTTTGTCTCCCAGAGTATTATAAGTAGCGGTAATCTTTGGTTTTAACGCCGCAGCAACCGCGATAATCGCCCCCACTACAGCTGCTAAGATAATTACATATTCCAACGTACTTTGACCATTTCTAAATCTTTTCATTTTTCCTGCTCCTTAAGTTATTTTATTAATCCTAATTGCCTTTTAATTTAAACCATCGGTGCAGCTAGTTTTCATCTTGTTTATAATACTCTAATTCATTTTGGGCTGCTTTCAGGCGGGCGTTCATTGAGCGCGTTATATAGGTAGTCATCGCCGCTAACGCCGCAGCGACGATAATAATCAACATAGTATACTCAACAACGCTCTGTCCTTTTCTAAGCCTGCACATTACTGCATTACCCCCGTCGCTTTTTGAACATAACTACTAAATATGCCATTAATTTTTGGCAGCAACACGGTTACGGACAAAACCGCCACAACCGCAAAAATAATAACATACTCTATAATACTTTGGCCATCTATGCGTAGCTTTCTCATTTTTTGACTCTATCTCACTTAAAATATACCACTTGGGAATAAAACAATCAATATTAATTACCGTTTATTTGAAAGCACTTTCAAACCAAAACAGCTGGCCATTTGCCGATTTTATCTGCCGTTCATTAAGCCGACAAATAAGGTATTCCAGGTCTTTTTGGAACTGATAATCCTGGCTGAATAACACCTTAACCCTAACTTTATCCTGGCCGGTAATGAGTTTCACCGGAAGCCCATAAAAACACTCCCTGGTAAAATTGAGGTCTTTTTCGGTATATTCCGGCGGCAGAAAATGCCAGCGCAGATAAAGATCCAGCATTTCAACATATTTTGAGAATACCTCCTCTAATTCCAGGCCCGAACCTTGCGCGTATATCTCAAACTGCTCCCCGGAAAGAAACTTCTGCTCATTGCCGGAATAAGAAAAGAGTTCGATTTTACGGCTGAAATCCTGGAATGCCTCTTCAAAATTAGGCCAGTGTTTCAAATAAAGTGCGGCTAATTTCTCCAGGCTCAATTCCCGTACATCAGTATTCAACACGACTAAACGGATTTTCTCTTTCAGGTCGGTTTTTATCGCACAGCCCTTTAAAGTCAAACCCTGATTCAAAGACGGCTGCAGTAAATTAATCTCAATTTCCCCTAGATATAGATCCCGGTCTATTCCATCAACCTGCCTCAGGGAAAACTCCCCGATCTTTCTTACTTTCCGGCTGCTCGTGAATTGCCATGGCCAGAGGCCGAACACTAAAGAAAATTTATTCCCGGGATTCAAAGATATCTCCTTAAATTCTTCAAGTGTATTCCTAAATAAAGTAAGACTGGACGGTTGGTTGTCTTGTAATATATTCAAAAGCAGGCTAAAGAAATCTTTGGGGAAAATATCATAACCGGGGGCAGAAAATAAAATTATCCTTTGCTCCAAGAAGAAATATTTGTTCAAATTATCTTTCAAATCGTTAACCGTGCTTGCGAAATCATAAGGGATCCGGGGAGTAGGCCAGCTTGTGTGGAACTGACCGTCAAGATAAATCGGGTCTCCGTCGGGAAAATTAATTTTTACGCCCCTGGCTTCGATAAAAGTATCGGCGATAATTTTAACAATCTCTGACCTTATATTGCCTATCTGCCGGATTTTTTCGTAATATTTATTCAATTCCTGGGTGTATTCGGCGACGGATAAGGATTTAAATATTAATCCCTCTGTCAAACTCAGGGAATCATCCGGATTGCTGCCAGTTTCCCGGCTAATGGCCGCATTAATTTCCTTACTACCGCCAATTAAACAATCCAGCGCTTTAAGTAATATAGTTCCCGAACAAAGCCTGTCTTCCGGCGGAATTTCCGGAACAGCAAGTTCAATTTTAGACGGGACAGCTTCTTCATTTACCGGTTGTTTAGATTTCTGCTCCTCCTCGGCCAGCCTGATCCATTTTTCTTTCTCAGCTCTTAACTCTGCTTCCCGTACCGCTTTTTCTTCTTCAAGTTTACGGGCCTCTTCTTGCTTACTCTTATTTTCAGCTGCTTCTTGAGCCTGCTTTTCCTGATCCCGCAGTTTAGCTTCCTCAAGAGTCTTGATTCGTTCTAACTCCTGGGCAGCTTTCTCTTCGGCGAGCTTACGAACCTCTTCTTCCCGTCGTTTATTTTCAGCTGCCTCTTGAGCTAATCTCTCGAGATCACGTAACCTATCTTCCTCAAGAGCTTTTCCTCGAGCCAATTCCTGGACAATCTTTTCTTCCTCAACTACAGGCGGCTTAATTAACTGTTCCTGAATGGATTCACCTTGACCCGGAACCAATGTAATGGCCGTAGTGCCTTCAATAATCGGCAGGATAGGCATATTAAATTTTCTTTTCTTTTTAGTACGCCTTCTACCTATAGGCATACTTAAATTATTTTCTTTAAAAATAGCGTTGATACTTGACTTTGAAACTTTAATTTTGAGTTTTTCGGAAATCAACAAAGTTAGACTGCGGCAACTTAAGGAAGGATTATTCTTTTTATTTTCAATAATAAAGCTTAAAACCTCAGGTTTAAGCTTGTGGATTACTCCCATGCAACCTCCAGATTGGACATTTAATCAAATATACTGCTTATTTATATATTTGTCAAGCCAGACTGGACGAAATTAATCTAAAAGTTGAAGCTGGTCTTTGATTTGAGTATTGGTAAGATTGAGCTTTCCGGAAGGCAACTCAATAACCCTACTGGATTTCCAATATATAGAGCTAACTCTATTAGAATGAAAATCAGGAAGGGCTTGAATAACTTTATAGTCTTTGTCTACAAAAAGTAAATCTATGGGAAAGCGCATGAAAAAAGTGTGCACAGAATTACAGGGATCAAGGATTATTGCCTGGTTAGGTAAAAAAACTTTTCTTCCTAATAAACCTTTAACCCTTGTAAAAAGGGTGCGGGCAATAAAAAGATCTTCAGCTAAAACAACATTCCTGGTTTGATTGATTAGGCGCATGGGTATTTCTTATGGCCTGGTAGGCTTAAATATTTCATCCGAAATCGCTACCCCGCGAACACGAATTTCATCCATAAACGTAGGCTTATATCCGGTGGCGGTAAAATAACCTTGAACCTTGCCTTGGGCATTTACTCCGGTCTGCTTAAAAATAAATATTTCATTCAAATTTATATGCAGCTCATCTTGCATCCCGGCAACCTCAGCAATAGCCAGGATTTTTCGTGAACCATCTGAAAGCCTGGCAGTATGCACGATTATATCAACTGCCGAAGCAACCATTTCACGAATCGCCCTAACTGGAAGCTCGATCCCGGACATCAGGATCATCGAATCCAAGCGGGATAAAACATCTAAAGTTGAGTTAGCGTGAATAGTGGTCATTGAACCATCGTGGCCGGTATTCATGGCTTGGAGCATATCTAATGATTCAGTTCCACGGCACTCACCCACAATAATCCTATCCGGACGCATACGCAGGGTATTACGGAAAAGATCACGAATCGTAAGCCCGCCTTTTCCCTCGATATTCGGCGGACGGGATTCCAGTCTGATCCAATGCTGTTGATTCAATTTAAGTTCCGCGGCATCTTCCAGAGTTATAATCCGTTCTCCTTCGGGAATAAATTCTGAGAGGGCGTTTAGCACCGTGGTCTTTCCTGAACCTGTCCCTCCGGAAACAATGATATTTTTTCTACATAAAACACAGGCTTTGATAAAATCCGCCATCTCAGAGGTAAGCGCCCCCAGATTAAGCAAATCAGTTGTCTTATATCTTTCTTTACGGAATTTCCTGATTGTCAGCGTAGGCCCGGTTAAAGACAAGGGGGAAATAATTGCGTTCACTCGCGAACCATCAGCAAGACGCGCATCAACCATCGGCACTGATTCATCAATACGCCTGCCGATGGGAGCAATAATCCGCTCGATTATCGTCCGGACTTGTTCATTAGAAAGAAACTTTTTGCTGGTTAATTCAATCTTGCCGAAACGCTCAACAAAAATCTCATCCTTGTTGTTAACCATAATATCGGTAATTTCCGGATCAGCCAACAAATCTTCCAGGGCACCTAAGCCTAAGGCTTCATCTAAAATCTCCTTGATCAGTTTCTTTCTTACGTCCTGAGAAGGTATAAAACTACCTGCCTCTTCTACCAAAAGATTGCTTACAGTTATTTCCGCCTTATCTTTTAAATCTTTGGTTTTCTTGTGATCGGTAAAAACATTAAGATCCAGCTTCTTAATATTCATACTTTCCAACAGGCGAGCGTGTATCCTGCGCTTGAGAATTAAAATCTCATCTTTATCTTCATTGGCATCCGGCTCAAGCACTGATTCTGTTAAATCCTGGCCTGCCCAGAATTGACCGGATTTCTCTCTTACTGCCTCTTTCATCTTAATCTGGTCGATATTCCGGCGTTCTACAAATAATTCTTTACCATTAATTAAGATATTGGCGAGTTCAAAAAAAGCCGAGGCAATTTTAGAACGCGGAGAGTCAACAACTACGGGCATTCTTTGGTTAACCGCCTGATTAACTAATTTGCCTTCGGAAGGGATTTTTTCAAGTATATCTATAGGTAAATTAACCCGAATCTCCTGCCAGCTGATACTGGACAATGATTCCGCTCTATTAAGCACGAGCTTAATCATACCCAAAGGAAAATGTAAAAACTGTAAAGTGTCCAAGGCCCATTTAGTCTGGTACACGGAAAGTACATCGGGAGTAACCACTAATAAAATAAGGTTGGCCTGGTTTAATGCAGAAAGAAATACATCACTGAAGCTCTTACCCGCATCCACAACAATGTAGTCATAATCCTTATCCAGGAAAGCGAATACATCGGGGATTTTTTCCGGGTAGAGAAATCCGGATTGCTGCGGTTTTAACACACCAGCAAGAAAATCAACATTATTGAATTTAGTCTTAACTACAAAATCCTGTTTCTTGGTAAGGTGGAGCTGTTTGGCAAGAAAACCCATCATATCCGCCATGCACTTCTGGGGGCTAATTCCGAGCATATGCGCCATATCGCCAACCACCTGCGTATCCAGATCAACCACACAGACACGTTTGCCTTCTTTAGCCAAAGATACCGCTAAATTAGCAGCAATAAGCGTTTTACCTACACCGCCCTTGGTGCTGAATATTACTATTATTTTAGCCATTTCATTCCAATTGATAGATTATAGGAACATCCACCCAAAGCTGAGCTTCTTTTATTGCAGGAGGAAACGGAGGATAGGGAGTGATCTTCTGCGCTACCCTTATCGCATTCTCATCGAGCAAGCGATAGCTGGAAGGCTCCTTTACTTTTGAATCCAGCAGGTCTCCCTGCGCAGAAAGCTTGAGGCTTAATTTTAACGTACCCTGAAAACCTGCGTCTTTAGCAGCCGCAGGATAAGTCAGGTTCTCAAGAATTTTCCTTTGGATAATCTTAGCATACCTTACAACGGGATCCTTTATATCATCGTCACTAAGGACAGGTGTTCCGGAAATTGATGGTTTTAATTCTTTCTCCGGCGTCTTTTGATCAACTACGCGCGGGGTCAAAGTAATAAATAACTCCGTATCATCAGCCTTGGAAAGATCCGAACTCCATCCTTGAGAAATAGTCCTCTGTCTGAAAAATAACCCCAATACCGGTACATCCGAAAGCCAGGGAACCCTTGTTAATTCTTCCTCGGTTTTCTTCTTAATTAAACCGCCAAGGGCCATTGTCTGGCCATCATCAAGGAAAAGTTCGGTTGTCGCTGTACGCTTGGTCATTTTATATGCGAGCGCGTAAGTTGTGCTTACCACATCCCCAACCTCGCTGACAGTAACATCAAGGTTAAGATGGATGCGGCCGGATTCTTCAAGTGCCGGCCTAACATTTAAAATGATCCCGTATTCTTTGTATTCTACAGAACCTCCGGTAGTTGCGCCTACGGAACTTGAACCGCTGGTGCCAGGAGTAACTGAACCGCTCAAAACCGGAACCTCTCCTCCGACGACAAGCTTGGCTTCTTTACCACTCTGACAAGAAACCCTCGGCCTTGAAAGGATACGCGCCTTGCCATCCTTAATCAGAGCATCCAGTTTTAAAGTAAAGGCATCTCTGGTTACGTTGACAACGTGGAATAATTTACCCCAGGTTGTTCCGGCTTCGGAAATACCGGGGGAGCCGACTTCAGTTAAATTCAATGAACTCGGCCAGGTAAAACCAAGCGTGTCCTGAGAACCCCGGTTAATTTCAATTACCTGAACATCAATTTCTATTACCGTTTCTTCTTCTTTAACCACTATTAAATCAATGATCTTATCCTTAAGCGATCCCAGGGCAGTAGCAATACGTTCCCTGTCTGCGGCACGTTTTACCTTACCCAAAAGCGCAACCTTACTCTCTTCATCTTCAGCACTCGTGTAGACATCCGGTAAATTAAGTTTCTTTAGCATATTATCTATACGGTGCTTAAGCTCTGAGGTGTCTTCGGCAAATACCTTTAAGCGATAAGACTGTTCTCCAAAATTATCCCAGACAATTAAAGTAGTAGCCCCTACTGCCTTAGGAACAACTGTAAGATCACTTTTACCGATATTAGCAACATCAGCAATCGCCGGGTTACCTACGGCAACCCTTTTCGGGGAACTGACTGAAATAATTTTGGTTTGCCCTATGTAAAGCCTTATCTCTTCCTCAACATCATCCGCAGAATAGCCATTAAAAGGCAGGAAGGTTATAAAAGTAGCAGTAAATAATAGGCCAAGAAATAACTTTCTCATTTTCCTCCTTTTATCTCACGCTCACGCAAAACCTATACCAACGCGAGATTTTTCTCTACAGGACAAGCTAAGATCGAAAAATATAAATTCCTAATATAACAAAACTTCCCTCTTTATTTAGCAAGAGAGACTTTCTCTTTATTTAATCCGCGGAAAACTTCCACATACTCAGTAGTATCAACTACGGGTGCCGCCGGTGTTTCTTTAACTTCGGCACTTTTTTGTTGAGGCATAATATATTGAAACAAGGTTTCCCAACTGGCTGGAACCACTGGTTCAACGCTGGCGTCCGCAGGAGAACGCAAAGTCAGGCGCATCTTCCCCTGCTCCTGGACAAAAGCGATAAGATTGGCCTCTTGAGACGCCAGGGCTAAAGTAATCAAACCCCCACCGCCGGAGGAAGGAGCTTCTTTTTCCGAATAGCGGCTGGGTGCGCCTGCCGTAAAACCGGGATTCTGGCCTACAGCCAAAACTAAAACATTCTGAAATAACGGGACTACCGCGACCTGGCTGGATATTTGCCCGTCAGCCCCCTGAACAGGAACTTGCAATGTAGCAATTACATCAACATAATCTCCGGGCCTGACCATCCCGGACAAAGAAGCCATATTATCCACAGCGATAGAAATCGCTCTCTTGCCCGCCGGAGTATTGCTTGCCAAACTGCTTCCTCCACTTTCCCTGCGAGCCTTAGAAAGCTTGGAAAGACTTATCTGTTCACTCTTGGAAATCGGAGCAAGGGTAATCATCCCTAAAACTCTCTCGATAGAGGTGGCTGCCTGGGGCTGGATAAACTGATTCGGCACAATTGAACTCTCAAGCATATTGGCCTCAATGACTGAACCACTGGCGATATCCTGTTTAGCCACTAAAACCACAGACTGGTTAGCTTGTATTTTAGCAAGCGTCTTTTTTGCCTGGGCCTGGGCCTCCTGTTTCTGCTGATCCAGATACATTTTGGTCATCAGGATTGCCACTACCCCCAGGACTACGCCGCTTATTAAAATAAGCTTCTGCTTTTCTATGGCCATTATTTTATCTCTCCTTCATAAATATCTATTTTGGCGTCGCGGGAAAGCTTCCCGATTGCCTCTTCAATAGCCTGCTGCTGCTTCATAAAAACAAGGCCTTTCTTGATTTCATCCCACATTTCAGATAAAGGTTTTTGTTTGCCTCCGCGCTTAGCTTCTAATTTAATAATACTGTATCCATCGGGAGTCTTAAATATGCTACTTATTCTGCCCGTATCCAGTGAATCAGAAAAAGCCACGGAATCAAACTGCGGAGATTTTGTGCCTGGCTTAATAAATCCCAAGTCTCCTCCGTCTTTAGCGCTGGACGATTTAGAATTTACCTTTGCTAAAGCGGCAAAATCCGCCCCCTGTAAAAGCTGGATTAAAATATCCCTTGCTTCCTGGTCGCTGGAAGAAACTATCTCCCTGATCTGGCGTTCCTCCGGCTCCTTTAATTGCTCCTTATATGTATTATAATAGTCTTCAACCTCTTTTGAAGAAACATCCACTTTTTCCGAAATCTGCTTAACCAGTTCCATCACTAAGAGTTGCATCTTAGTTTTATCTAAAGCCGTCAGGACTTCTTCATTCCGGTCCAGACCTTTATCCAACGCGTCCTGATAAAGCAGGGTCCTGCGCACCATTTCATTTTTTAGATAATTAACCCTTTGCTCCCTGTTAGTAATTTTTAACTCAGGCTGTTCTTCCGGGACATTGGCATTATACATCTCAATTTCCTGATTAAGATCATCCAAGCCAATGGGGATATTATTTACTTTGGCAACAATCACCCCTTTGGCTTGAGGCATAACCGGCGCGGTTTTTACCTCTGCTACCTCTGTCTTTTTAGGCCCGGGAACCTTTATTTTATCACAACCCAATATTCCTATGAAAATAAAACTCAGAATAATACAAAAGATAAGATTACGCCTCATACTCAACCTCCCTATTATTATCCCGCCTTTATTTCGTTGATAATTTTAACTAAAAGATCAGCTATTTTGGCGGTAAGATACAAGAAAAAGAAAACAAAAACATAAAAAGCCAAAACAAGGGCCCCCATCCACCGGGAATTGCCCGGAACTGTGCCCATAAGCAGGGAAACTCCGCCTAAAAGCCCCAGAAATAAAAAAATCCAGGCAGCTATTTTAACCACTGCACTGGAAAACTTTAAGAAGCCTAAATGTTCACGCATTCATTCCTCCTTATGCTTATAATACTTATGTTGATTTTATTATAAAGCCCGGCAAAATGCAAGAAATATTTAATACATAGCCCCAACCGGTCCTGCTACGCAGGATCGTTGAAGACATAATAGCCCCAACGAGATTTGAACTCGTGTTTACAGGCTGAGAACCTGACGTCCTAGACCAGGCTAGACGATGGGGCCAAAAAAATATGCAAAGTTATTTTACTATATAAGTGTCTTTAGTCAACAATTATATTGACCCTCCTATATTTACATTATATACTGAATGCCATGAATATAAGCCTTGGTTTTAGCGAAAATAAAGACCATATTCAAGCTGTCAATGAAGCAGTTGGCCAGGCAATAGTCGGCTTAGGGAAAACACGCCGGGATTTAGCCATTATCTTTACCACAATAGAATTCGCGCATCCTCTGGTTTTAAAAATTGCCAATAATTTATTGGGCGGTATTCCCCTATTAGGCTGCAGCAGCTTAGGGATCATAACAAATAGAGGTATATTTAAACACGGATTTGCCGTCCTCTTAATCAGCCTGGACCAACAGATATTCTTAAATCTCGCCCTGGTTAAAGACGTAAACAAAAGAACACCGGTTGCTGCCGGTAGAGAATTAGGGGAGAAATTTCTATCTAGCTGCAAAGATACCCGCAGGAATTTAAGTTTAATTTTCTCAGACGGCTTGATATCCGACGGGACAAGCCTGATCAACGGACTCCAAGAAAAACTCGGCAGGAGCTTTCCTTTAATCGGCGCCTCGGCTTCAGATAATTCCGCCTATGTCCAAACCTTTCAATATTTCAATAAAGAAGTGCTTACGGATGCCTGCTGCGGGATGCTTTTCGGTGGAAAAGTAAATTTCGGATTCGGTATTAAACACGGCTGGAAGGCATTAGGAAAGATCCGTTACGTTACCAAATCTGAAGGAAACATTATTAAAGAAATCAACAATGAGCCGGCAGTAAAACTTTATGAAGATTATTTCGCTAAAGACGCTTTGGAATTAGCGAAAGAACTCCGGCGCATATCTATTTTTTATCCGATAGGGATTTACCTGCAAGGAGAAAAAGAATATCTTTTACGCAATATCATTTCCATAAAAGGTGACGGCTCAATAGTCACTCAGGGGGACATACCCCAGGATAGCCCAATCCGGCTGATGATCGGCACTAAAGACTCCTGCCTTGCCGCCGCGGCTGCTTCCTGCGAAGAAGCAAAAAGAAGCCTGGGAGCACAAAAAGCAAAGCTGGTGATGATTTTTAATTCCACATCCCGGTTTACGCTTTTAGGCAGGCAGTACCCTAAAGAACTAGAAATAATTAAATCGGTATTCGGAGAAAATACCCCTTTAATCGGAATATATACTTATGGCGAACAAGCGCCGCTTAAATCCATAAACTATCTTGGCCGGGCTTACTTTCACAACCAAAGCATAAATATCCTGGCCTTAGGAGGTCAATAAAATGCCAAACCTTATATTTATCAGCTTTTATATAGCTATTGCCGGCCTCGGCATATTCTTGTTTGCGGCACAAAAACTAAAAGAAAAAGATAAACAAGTAGCAGCGCTAAAAGCATCCCTCGAGGAAATGGATGAACAAGCTAAATTAATCATGCGCACGGATATGGAATTAAATAAAACCCAGGAAGAATTAGACAAAAAGATATCCGGCCTGGATATCCTGCAGAAATTATCCAGGGATATCAGCACTACCTTGGAAGAAAAACAGATTTTCAGAAAGATAAGCAGCGAGCATTTGGAAGAGTTGGGATTTGAGAAATCCCTTGCCTTTCTATGGAATGATTTAAAAAGGGAGTTTTACCTATGCCTGAATCTCGGTTTTGAAGACGCCGAATCTGAATTAATAAAAACCGCGGTGAATACCGATAAGGATTACTATCTGGATTTAATCCGCAGCGGTAAAAATGCCTCCTCCGTATTTATCCCCGATGATTTCTTAACCAAAGACAGGATTAATCAACTCTTCGAGGTACGTTCATTTATTATTTGCCCCATACTCGCCCAGGAAGGGGATCAGGGTTTTATCTTTGTGGGCACCCAAAACATTGAAACTCGTATAACCGAAGGGGAACAGGAACTGATTACTATCCTGGCCAATCAAATCGGCCAGACTTTAGACAACGCCCGGCTTTTCGAGAAAACCTGGAGATCACAGCAGGAGCTGGAAATAAAAGTCGAGGAAAGGACACACCAGTTGAGCCAGGCGCTGGAAGAAGTCGGTAAAGTCAGTAAACGCAAAAGTGATTTCATCTCCAGCGTATCCCATGAATTAAGAACCCCCCTCACCTCAATTAAAGGATATGCGGCAATACTGCTCGCCGGGAAATTAGGGGCAGTACCTGATGAGATAAAGAACCGGTTGGAAAAGATCAACCGCCACAGCGACGAGCTGGTGCATATGGTAAACGACCTGCTGGATATTTCACGGATTGAATCCGGCAAAGTGAATATGAAACTGGAAAGCCTGGAGTTAAAATATATTGCCGATAAAGTGGCGGATTTGCTTTCCGAACAATTAAAGGCTAAAAATATCACCTTCAGCACTAATATACCGGATGATTCCCGGAATGCGCTGGCCGACCGCAGCCAGATAGAAAGAGTATTTATCAACCTGGTCGGTAACGCGTTAAAATTTACGCCGGAAAATGGAAAAATCAGCATAAACGCGCACCGCTCAGGCAAGATAATCCAAATCGATGTCAGCGATACCGGTTTTGGCATCCCCGAAGACGCTCAAGGAAAATTATTCCAGGAATTCTTCCGGGTTGAAAACGCTATTAATCAGGAGGTAAAAGGCACCGGCCTGGGGCTTGCCCTCGTCAGGCACATCATCGAGGCGCACCAGGGAAGGATATGGGTAAAAAGCAAACTTAGCGAAGGTTCAACATTCAGTTTTACCCTGAACGCTGCTTAAACTAACTATGAATACAAAAATACTTATTGTTGACGATGACCCGGATATAAGAGATGTGCTGAAGATCACTTTAGCTGAAGAAGATTACGATATCATTGAAGCCGGAAACGGCGAAGAGGCCCTGGGGATTATCCGCTCCAAACCCCTGGATTTAGTCCTCCTGGATTACAAAATGCCGAAAATGGACGGTTTACAGCTGTGCGGTTTAATTAAAAGAGATTTGTTATTAGCCCACCTGCCGATAATCATGGTTACAGGTAAAGGTGAAATAAGCGATAAAATAGACGGGATCGACTCCGGGGCCGATGATTATATCGTCAAGCCTTTTGAACCGAAAGAACTCCTGGCCAGGATACGCATGGTTTTAAGAAGGACACAAAGAGACCTGGAAGCAAACCCGCTCACCCGCCTTCCCGGAAACATAGCAATACTGAATGAGCTCTCAAAATGCATTGAAAGAAAAAAACCTTTTGCGGTTTGCTACGTTGATTTGGATAAATTCAAGGCTTACAATGATAAATACGGGTTTGAACATGGAGACGATGTAATCCGCGAGACAGCGCGCATACTCTTAGGGGCAACTAAAGAATACGGCAACCCTCAAGATTTTGTAGGCCATATCGGAGGGGATGATTTTGTAGTCATAACTACCCCGGATATCGGGGATAAAATCTGTGAAAAGATTATCCATGATTTTGATAAAATCTCTCCGGCATTCTACAACCAGGAAGACAGAGATAATGGTTTTATTGTCGGCTATGACCGGCAAAACCAGATTCATAAAATCCGGCTGCTCTCTGTATCTATAGGCGTGGTGACTAATGAAACGCGCGAGATCACGCATGTGGCGCAAGTAGGCGAAATTGGTGCGGAATTAAAAAAACTGGCCAAGAGTGCAGAAAAAAGCAATTACGTCAAAGATAAACGCCAGGGAAATAGGGCTTAAGTTTACATCCTTCCCTAAAAATTAATGCGCGAGGGGGGAGTTGAACCCCCAAGCCTTTCGGCACAAGCCCCTCATGCTTGCGTGTCTGCCATTCCACCACCCGCGCATAAACTTATCAAAACTTCAAAATCACAGGCAAGGTAATTATACATTATCTAAGTAAAATATCAAGAGATTAAGGCCTTGGATTTAGGTAAGCTTAATACCACTGAAACAGATAAATTTATTATAGCGATGGTAAAACAACTCCAGGTTATTCCCAGGACAGGAAGCAAAAAAATACCGCTCAGTAACGCGCCAAGGCAGGAACCTAACAGGTCAATAGCATAGGTCAATCCGGAAATTTTTCCTGCCTGCCGGCTGTCATTCAGGTATATTTTATTCACTATGGTAAATTGAACCCCCGCAAACAAACCAATAACAGCAGATAATAACGGAAACATAATATTTGCACCTATAAAAGCTACAGCTTCTTTGCTGGAAGTTGACAGCCAGAAGAAAATCACCGGAAGAGACGACGATAAAATACAAAACAAAAAATTAATCAAGATCACGGTATTCAGATGTTTTTTGAACCTGCCCATTAACTTTACCATCCAAAAACTGCCCAGGGCTAAACCTGCCATAAAAACTGTAAGCAGAAAGCCAATCTTAGAAAACACATACCCGTAAATAATCTGAAAAGAAAGTAATGTGATTACCTGGATAGCCATAGCGGAAAAACTCGTAGCCAGAAGAGCGATAAGGCTGGCTGGTTGATGAAAATATTTATTTTTCCGCCTCCAGATTACCCCGACAAGGATAATAAAAATACAAATACCGGATACGGCATTAAGAGTATCTCTGAAATTAATAGCTTTGAGCATTTTCTTAAAACCCGGCTCACCCAGGCGCGTTGCCCAAAAAATCATATTATAATAATACGTACTCGGATGAAAATCATAATTCAGTTTCACCCGGGTCTTCTGCAGTAAGATGCTTTCGGTATAATCAAGCAGCGGCGGAGATAATTTAGAAAATAAATAATATTCCCTTACATATTTTAAATGCAAGCCCAATGCCTTTGCCCTGGATATCAAGACGCGATAATCACGAGTAATCACCCCTGGGCTATCGCCAGCCAGGAAATATGCTGTATCTCCGGGAATAACCAGCACATCCTTAAATACACTTCTTAACCCCAGGTAAACAGATCTTAAATACTCTCCTAATTCCGGGCTGATATAACTTTCGGATGAACTTAAGGCAAAGGAAAAAATCCCGTTTTCGTTTAAGGCCTTTTTTATTTCTTTAAAAAATTCAATTGTGTAATACCTGTTTATCTGGGCAGTATAAGGATCACCCAGATGGGTAATAATACAATCATATTTCTTAGGCGCGGCCTTGATAAAAAACCTGCCATCCAGACTATAGATTGAAACCTTTGCATCCTTTAATGGCCCGGATTCCCCGGCGGACAGGTGTTTTTCGGCCATCTTGATAATTAAAGGATCAAGTTCAAGGTAATCAATGCTTTTTATCGGATACTTAAGAATCTCCCTGATCAATCCCCCTGCCCCGCCTCCCACCAAAAGCACATCCCGGGGGTTTGCCTGCTCTAAAAGCGCAAAATGCACTGCTTCTTCAGCCGCCTGTTCATCCGGTACGCTGTAAAGATGCAGGCCATTGTCAAAGAATGAATAGAGTCCGGCTCTTTTTGTTACCATAATATTGCCATAAATTGAGTTTCCTGACCCCAAGATCTGATAACCCGGCCATTGCCTTTTGCGCGAATACTCATCAAGGCCATCCCAAACTCTAAATATCCATAAAACAATTCCGGCGATGAGAATAACTACGGGAAAAAACGCTTTAATTCTTTTTAGCTTAAAAAGCAGCCAGGCAGCTGCGAAAACATTCAATAATCCAAGAAACACGCTGATGGTAATAGGATTTAGAAAACGAATGAAAATAAAACTGGATAGCGCTCCGCCGCACATCGCTCCAGCTGACTCCCAGCCATAAGCCAGGCCGATATTCTGCGCCCCTCTATAAAATCTGTCTTGATATACTCTGCAGCCTAAAGAAAACATAAACCCCAAAAGCGCACATATCGGAGCCAGGACAAGAAAACTGGAAAACGCCATGGGCATGAATCCGATAATCTCACCGGGGGCAAGACCAAAATAAGGCTTTATCGACCTGATCGCTAAGAGGCTTAGAATAAGCAGGAAAGTTAAAACAAGCTGGCAAGATGAGAATAAAATCAGCTTTGATTGGAACCTGTCAGAGAACCTTCCCAGGAACCAGCTTCCCGCTGCCCCCCAGAAAAGCCAACTGCCCAGAATAAACCCGATAGATATTTCGTTTCCGTAGAAAACAATCAATAGCTCACGCAAAATAATAATTTGCGCTGCCATAGCTGTAAACCCGATTAGAAAAATCGAAAAAAGGATCTCCATTTAAATACTCCGGAATTTACGGCAAAATAAAACTCAAGCCCAACAGGATTAAAAGCAGGCTGCAAGCAACCCGAAAAATAAACAGACTTAAATCCGATTTTAATAATCTTTGCGGAAACCAGGAAATAGCTTTTGATAAGCCGGCGATAATCATAAAACCCGACACAAATGTGCCCAACCCGAAAGAAAAAGCGCAGAGGGCGCCTTCTAATGCGCTTTTAGAAATAATCGTAATTTCAAAAAGCAGGGCTATAAGCGGAGCGCAAGGGAATACCCCGGCGATAAAACCAAGGATAAATAAGCTGCCGAAGGTAAAGGCCTTATTTACCGGAAATTTGCAACCGCAGCAAAACTGGCCCTTATTCAATAAGATGAGGACCCCGAGCGCAATAATAATTAACCCTCCTGCCGGTTTTAAAAATAACATAAAACCGGATGCGCTAAACCGTTTAAGCAGCGCCGCCGATAAACCGGCAAGAAAGCCTAAAACAAGATATGCCAAGAGTCTGGCGCAAAAAAATATCAACGCCTCTTTTAACCCCTGCTTCCACTTGAGGTTTCTACCGGCAAGATAAGTGACGAGGAAAGGGGCGCAGGAGAAAAAACACGGCCCGGCAAAACCAAAACTTAAACCAATGCCAAAAAGCTGTAAGAAAATTAAAGGTCCCATCTACCGGCTATCTCTTGACCGCAAAAACTGCATTTTCCATTTTTGATTTTATTTTCTAAAACTTCATATCCGATTCTTTTAACAATCATCCTTGTGCATTTCGGGCAATATGTGGATTCGCCGGGATGCCCGGGGACATTGCCGATATAAACATATTCTAATCCCGCGGCCCTGGCTATCTTATACGCTTCTTCGAGCTTCTCCAGAGGAGTCGGAGGAAGATTCATCAGCCGGAAAGCTGGCATAAAACGACTGAAATGTACAGGCACATCTGCGCCTAAATTCGTCTTTATCCACTCGCACATTTCCCGAATCTTGGATGATTCATCATTTAACCCGGGAATAAGTAAACAGGTTATCTCAAGCCAAACTCCGGAATTCCTGATTGTCTTGAGAGTCTCTAAAACCGGCTCCAGTTGCGCCATTTGACCAATTTTAGCGTAGACCTGGCTGGAAAAACCCTTAAGATCAACATTTACCGCATCCAGATATTTTAACAACTCTGTTAACGGTTCCTGATTTATATAACCACAGGTATGCATTGTATTTTTTATTCCCTGGGCTTTAGCCAACCTGGCAATATCTGTCATATATTCATAAAATACAGTCGGCTCAGTATAAGTATAGGCGATAAAACGGCAATTATTTTGTACTGTTTGACTGACTGCCTCAACCGGAGAAAGTTCATAGCTTTGGGCTTCATCAGGCTTAGACTGAGATATCTGCCAATTCTGGCAAAAAACGCAGCGCATATTACATCCGGCAACGGCAAGCGAATAAACCGAAGCTCCCGGAGAAACATGGAAGAATGGCTTTTTTTCAATAGGGTCGATATGGATAGCTACCGGATTTGCATAACCCAGGCTATAGAGTTTGCCGCCTTTATTCATGCGCACCGTGCAAAAACCGCGCTGCCCGGATGCAATAACGCATTTGCGCGGGCACAAAAGACATTGCACGCTGCTATCCTTGAAAACCTTCCAATAACTTGCCGGATGCAGTACTGCTTGATCAGAAGGTTCTTGAGCCTGCGCAGTTATCAGAATATTTCCCAGACAGAATAAAGTTAGCGCTATAATTCTTATCATTGGAATTTATTGAAAAATTATACTTTATGTATAAAAAACGGTACCCCTTTTATCAGGGCCTGCAAATGCCTATAGACCAATATTCTTTTTCTTTGCTGCGTAAAGACTATTTTTAATATTTGGTTATACGCATCCAACATTATCGGAGAGTTTTCCGGAGAAAAAGTATGCGAGCTATACTTGGCTTCTTCATATCGTTGTGTAAATTTCAAAAATAAATTATCCTTTATGGCGTATTTCTCATCGGCTAATTTTGCTAAAAACAACGGCGGCATATAAAATTTCTGTTGTATGCCGAATATGGAAATAACCCTGGTCAAATTCTTATACAGGGCAATGGTTAAATCCCGAGGATCCGGATATAAACCAAGGATATAGTCTCTGGCCTTGGCAGTCTTTATGTAGAAATAGGCATACAGCATTGAAATAATCAAAAGTAAAGACAATAAAAGCTTTAGTATAAACTTGAATAGCCAATGCTTTTCTTCCACTACATTAGCCTCAACCGGCAGGCTGCGCACTTTCAGGTATTCGGCAAATATTTTTACTTTCCCGACCCGGATAGCCAAAACGTTATTTTCATCCATCTTTGCAATATTAGGATCATCAGATATCCAGCTTACCATGAGAGTCATATCCTCATGCGATGAATCACCAAAATAACCTTCCGCTTTCAAACTCAGACGCTGGCCTTTAGCTATCTGAAATTGCTGGGGAGAAACCAGTATAGAAACCAATTTTGCTTTTCCGACAAGAACCGGGATACATTTATTTCCTATATTCTTATACCGGATACAAACCTTTGTCTCCCCCGGAGAAATAGCATTAACTAAACCGCTGTTGATAGTGGCAATTTTATCATCGGGAATCTCCCACCTGCCCAGTATAGTTATATCTTCCTCGGTATTATCCTGCCGTACAGCAAAGGCGAAAAGCTGTTTCTGGACTCCCACAGTAATATCGCAAAAATCAGGGACAATCTTTATATATTTAATGCTCTTTTCTTCGGTAACTTTTTTGTTCAAATCTTTTATATCGTTCTTAATATCGTCAAGCATATCTTCCGGGCTTACTTTTTGCATCTTAGTCTTTTTCTCCTGCCCCTTATTAATTAAAGAATACGAAACTACTACCTTGGCAGCTAAGCTGCGCAGATTCCCCAGCACACCTTGCAGTTCAGTTACCCCCACAAGCTTAGCGAGAAATAGATGATCATCCTCCCTCTCTAAAATCGCGTTGTCTTTAATCACCCAGCCTATTTTTTTGGTCACGTCCTCCATACTATTATCGCCATAAGTGGCAAATACATAAAAGGGAATACTGGTCTGAGTAGTTACGGCAACATCGGCAGGCAATATGGACAAGTGTTTTAAATAGCGGGTAAGTTTTCCCGGTTTCCTGGCCACCTCTCCTTCCTGGGGAGTACTTTGCAGCCCTTGATATTTGCAGAATACCTTAAACTTCCCGGGAGATAATGTGGCAATCTGGGAACCTTCTGATTTCAGAATTTGACCATTTTGCTCACTAAACCAATCCACCTGCCTGGTTATTTCCCTGACCGAATAATTGCCTTCAAAAAGAAACGTCCCGAAGGCATAGAAATAAACTGAATTATTTGGATTTAAGTAGGGCTTATGAGGAAAGATGTCTATGCTAACCAGTTGTTCTTCTGTCAGGGAATCTTTTTTAGGCTCGGTTACAGATACAAAACTGGTATTGCTATGCCAGTCTTTATATATAGCTATAATTTGATATTGGCCGGTTTTTTTAGGCACCACAACACCCTGGCCGACTATGCTAAAGGCTTCAGGATCACTTAAAAGCAGTTCAGACTTAGCCGTTACGTCGGCTATTTCCCGCGAACCGGATAACGTCTTGAGTTCTAAGGGAAGGCCGACATACCCCCTGACAAAACGGGGATAAAGATATACCTCGATCGACTTATCCAGGTATATATATAATTTTTCCGCTCCATCATAAAACCAAAGGCCATCCTTGACGGCTGTTGGAGTGCCGTATTTATTAAGTGCTTCCGACTCCCGGAGGCCGTAAATGGCCCTCCCCTGCGGCAATAATCTCTCTCGATAGGCCTGTTCTGCATAACTAAACCTGCAACAGCCCAAACCTATTAAACAAAGTATCGAAAAAACTTTTCTTATATCCATAATCAGCTATATTCCTAGTTCCTGATCAATAAGTACCCTATCCGATTCAGAGATTGCCGCAACTACAGCAACCTTACATTTCCTGCTGAGCTTCCCCCGGTAATAGCAGGTTATGTCTGTAAAACCTATATTTTTGTTAGCATAAACCACGCCTGACTGATCGACAAAGGCCACAGCGGGATTCGAAGAAGACCACTCTAATTCTAAAGATACATCTTTAATAAAGTTGTCATATACGGCTATATTCTTCAAAGGAAAGCTGGACTTAAGCGGTAAAACAATATATCCGGGCAATAAATCTATCCTGAAACGTTCCTGCTGTTCCGTGCCCTGGGACACCTCTAAAGATTCGTCTATTTCAAATCCTTTTTCAAATTGCTCTGATTCAGACAACTCTTTAAGCGCGCTTGCGCTCTTTGATAAATCCTCTTTTGTCTTACTCTGCCTTATTTTGTCCAGGTTGTCTTCCAGCAAGGCGGCTTGCTGCGGCAATGCACTTTTTAAATCTTCAACCTTGCTGCGTAAATCATATCCTTCTTTTTCAATCACAAAAATCTTTTTCTCCTCGGCTGCCTGCTGCATCAGCTCTTTTATCTTTTCCATTTCCTTGGCATTCTCTTTTTTGGTCAAGGCGTCCAATTCCTGATTAAGCTCTTCCAGCGCGTCTTCTGTCTGGGACACTGTTTTAGCAGCAGCCATTTTATCCATTAACTTCTCTACCTGTTCTTTTTGTTCATCGCTCAAAGTTGAGTCCTTGAGCAGCATCTTCTTGGCCTCGGCTGCCTGCTGCATCAGCTCTTTTATCTTTTCCATTTCCCTGGCATTCTCTTTTTTGGTCAAGGCGTCCAATTCCTGGGACATGGCTTCCGCTACATCATCAACCTGAAAGACCGTTTGCGCGGACTTAAGTTTTTCCATGAGTTTTTTAATCCGTTCTTTTTGCTCATCTTTCATAGTCGAACTCTTTAAAAGCTTGTCTAACTTTTGCTGATTATCCGGTTGTTTTATCTTATCCATATAACTCTCCGGCTTGTCAACTCCGGATAATTCCGCCCTTGTAACAAAAAGCTGCTCTATTTGTTTGATATCTTTTGTTAGATTATCTCTGGTCTCTTTAGCGATACTGCCTTGTTCGTAGAATTTATTCAACGCCTCCTGCATTTTCGCGGAAGCAGCGCTGATTTTATCCTTTTGGCGCTCCGTGTCCATCTTCTCCAGCCCTTCCAACAACTTTTCTCCGGAATCCGGAAGGTTGCTTTCTTTAATTTGCTTCTTTAAAGCTTCGACGGATTCCTTAATCAGGTTTTCCATCTTTGACTCCAGCACATCCTTTGCTTCTTTGGGAATCTTAAAATAATTATCTTCGCGTAAACGCTTAAGGAGTTTATCAATTTTTTCTAAGATCTCTTTTGAACCCCGGGATTCCTCAACAGCATTAAGCGCGTCTTCAAGTTCCGGAGGCCTGTCTACCGATTCTCCGGAAGCCTCTAATTTCTTGCGCAGCTGGCTGATTTCCTTCGAGGCCAGGATCATCTTTTTTAACTTCAGCAGCTGCTTTGCTTCATCTAAAATTTTATCGTCTTCTAAGAGTGCAACCTGACGCATTTTGTCTATCAGCTTATCTGCAGCACCAGAATCAGAAGCCGTATTCACATCGCTTAACTTCCGGGCCAATTCGTTAAAATCCTGTTTTTTGGCCTCATCCAGGGAATTGATTTTCTTTTGGAAAGAATCAAATTTCTTGGAATAAACCTGATAGGCCTTCCACTCCCTGAATTGGTTATTCATCTGCTTCAGCTGTTTTTTTACTTCCTCGGAAACCGGAGCATTATTAATCGCGCTCCGCAGCTGCTCACCGTTGCGATCAATCCCTTCGGAAGAATTACTATATTCCAATTTGTTAACCGCGCTTAATACACTGAATCTCTGGCGTAAGCCGATGCGGCTATCCTCAACAACCTTATTAATATCATTTTTTATACTCAGCAAATTATTGGCGATCTTTTTTTTCACATACACTTTAATCGCATTGCGTAATTCTTCCACCTTCTTTTCCTCCCCGGCTAAAACTGGATTATCCAGGGTTTTCATTATGTCTCTTTGCGCTTTGCCCACTTCATAGGCAAAAGGTTTTTCCTTAATCAGCAGGTCCTGGATTGCCGCCAGCACCTGGCGCATTTCGTCAGTCGAAGAAAGTTTAAATGCCAACCTGGTCAGTTCTTTCTGGATCTGTTCTTCGGGCATAGGAAGCCCTTCTTTTTCTTCGGTCAAAATTAAATCTTCTTCCTGCAGTTTCTCCAGTGCCCTGATTTTACCTAACGGCAGGTTTAAAAATAAAGACCAGGCCAATGAGCCTGACAAGATTAGGACGATAATAAAAATAGCATTAATCCCCTGATACCTATCCTGAGCCTTTTGCGCGTTTTTAAAAAGAATATAGAATTTTATCCTGATTACCGCCAAAAGATCAAAAATAAAACCTGCTGCCAAAATCAAAAAAAGATTGTTATATTCTTTAGTCAAGGCACATATACAAAAGAATAATAAAATACTGAAAATCTGCATGGAATTAAGCTGAGGCGGCAAGCAGGAACTAAAGCTATTGACGACGATTAAAAGCGATAGGCTTTTTATGCAGATGATAATTACGTCTCGGTAAAGAAATGTAGACTTGAGCACAAAATAAGCAGTCCCGGCCAGAATTAATAAACTGGCTGCCAGGGTGAAAAAATTCCTGAAGGAATAAAACTGTCCGCGGCTGATGTAAGCCACAACCGCACCCAACATCACTCCCCCAAAAAGGAAAATACGCAGGGGTGCTGCCTCCGCGGGGAATAAAAATAACAGCGGGATAAAAAGCAAAAAGGTCAGAAAATATTCTAAATGAAAATAGCGGTCTTTGGTTTCCATAACCGGAGTTAAAATTTCTCTTCCAAATTGTCTTTACAGGCGATATAAATCGGCTTGAGGTTTAAATGCCCGGATATATCGACACTGTCATGCTGAGTATTTTGTTGATCGAAATCATTTTTAAGAAACGACGAAGATTTAAGGAGCACCGGCACCAGAGAAACGTTGCTCACCCCTACAGAAAGCATCGCCGGCAGGAAGGCCTTGTTCCTATCTGTCATTACCACGATTAAACTTGAATCCTCCAGGATGTTGCGTTGGAAGGTAGCGAACAATTCCAGCAGCGTTATCCTGCTTTCCGCCCGGGCAACAGTCAGGAATTTAAGAATCTCTTCCAGGTGCTCTTCCCCTTTGTTGAACGGGATGTGCACCACTTCCCCGGCATGAGAAATGACCTCAATGGATACGCCTAAATTAGTGAGGTATTTTGCTATGGAAGCTACAATCTTTATAGTATATTCCTCAATGGATTCTTTCCCTTCCCCAAAGTTATCTTCTTTTTCCAGATTGAACATTATCGTCGCCCGGAAAAAACTCTGGCGCTGGAATTCCTTGACAATCAACTGGTTTTTACGCGCCGAGGCCATCCAATGTATTTTTTTTAACGGGTCGCCTCTTTTGTATTCCCGTACGCCGAAGAATTCATCGTCATCCCCGCTTACCCGCGATGTCTCTACCCCCATCCAGGGAGAAGTTCCCCTGTTCAAAGACGGGAAATTATGGATTTTAAATGTCCGGGGATAAACATAAACTTCCGAATATACGGGATAAATGCGCTTGAAATAAAACAGGCCTAACGGATCAAAAAAATAAGCGGATAACGGCCCTATTTTATATTTACCCCTGATCGGACATAGACAATAATAGGTAAGCTTGATGACTGATTTAGGCATTAACAAATCCGGCTTAATGAATTTCTGCCTTTCCTGCCCCTGGGCACAGCCCAAATGGTCTTCTAATATGACGTCGAAAACCGGAAGGAAACTTTTATTCTTTATGCTTAAAGAAATCTCCAGGGTATCATCCTCTTCTATTTTTAAGGTTATCCGGCGTTCCAGATACAGTTTCTTGCAGGAATAAACCAGGACCAGCCAGGAAAAACTTATTATTAAAATAGACAGGATGATCCAAAAGAAAAAAGAGAAAATAGCATAGGGGGTCTTCAGGCTCATGAACAGGCTAAAGCCCAGAAGAATCAGGAAGAGAATCCACTTTCCCAGAAATTTCTTATACATACTTAGATCAGGAAATCGGGATTTGTTTCAATATGCCATCGATGACTAATTCGGGCGTCATCCCGGCAATTACCGCCTTCGGATGCAATACGATCCTGTGTTTCAAGACAGGAGGCAAGAGTTTAATTACATCGTCAGGTATAACATAATCCCTGCCCTCCATAAATGCCCAGGCACAGCTTGCTTTCATAATGGCAATTGAGGCGCGGGGGCTTGCCCCCTGTTTTACGGCATCTAACTTTCGGGTTGATGAAACCAGCTTGACAATATATTCCAACACCTCCGAAGAAACTTGAATCTTCTTGATCTGCTCCTGAAGTTTTACCACATCTTCAAGCGTCATAACCGGCATCACGCTCTCCACAGGATGCTTAACCTTTTGGTCGGCAATAACTTTTATCTCTTCTACTAAAGACGGATAACCCATACTTATTTTCATCAAAAACCTGTCTATCTGAGCCTCAGGTAAAGAATATGTTCCCTGGTATTCAATTGGGTTTTGTGTAGCTATGGTCATAAAAGGTGTAGGCAACGGATAGGTTAATCCTTCAACAGTAACCTTATACTCCTGCATACATTCCAAAAGCGCTGATTGCGTACGCGGGGTGGTTCGGTTAATTTCATCAACCAAAAGAATATGTGTAAATACAGGGCCTTTTTTAAAATCAAAATCCCCTGTCTTAGGGCTGTAAACAAAACCTCCGGTTATATCCGTAGGCAGTAAATCCGGAGTAGCCTGGATTCTCTTGAACTCCGCATTAATGGATTTAGCTAAGGTCAAAGCGAGCATGGTCTTACCCATACCGGGTATATCTTCGACCAGGATATGACCGTTAGTCAATAGCCCGATAACCAGCATTTTTACCGCCTCGGTCTTTCCAATGATGACTTTTTCTATATTCGCAACCAGCTTGCCGATATCCGCATTACCCATTATCTGCCTCCTTAATTTAGATTAACTGGCGGAAAAGTATCTGTTGTTATTATATAACAGTTTTCCCGTAATTCCAAACCTGAAAACACAAAAAATTATCTATCCTTTTACTTCGATTTTTATTAAGCGTAAAAATATACCGATGCTGAATAAAAAAACGGAAAAAGTAATAATCGCGGCAAAAAGGTTATTTACCCGCATCAAAACGATCCCGCATCCGGCAAAAACAGCCCCTAACAAATACATGATCATGATTGTTTCAAGCGGCGAAAACCCCATGGCGCCAATTTTTAAGGCGAGATGATCCCGGCTCTTACTAAAAGGGAACCTTCTCTTTATCACCCTGAAAATTATAAGCAATGTCGTGTCGATGATCGGCAGGCCCAGGATCATTAGCGGACTAAACAAGGCAAAGGCATTCTCAACAGAGGCGTAATGCGTAATCAAGGCAACCGAGGCAATGAACAAACCGAAGAAATGGCTTCCGGCATTACCCAAATAAACCCTGGCCGGAGGAAGGTTAAAAATAAGAAAACCCGCGCTGAGAGCGCACAGGATAAGGCTTAAAACCTGGGCATTTAAATCTGCATTCCAGAAACCAATCAGTAAAAATGCGCTGCCGACGATTAAGGATATCCCGGCAGCCAGGCCATCCATAATATCCAGCAGATTAAAAGCATTAGTTATGCTTAAAATCCAAAAGAAAGTAATGGCAGCATTGCCCCAAAAACCAAGATAGATAATCTCGGTTTTAATGCCGGAGAAAATCAATAACCCTGCACAAAGTGATTGGGTCAGCAATTTTTGGATTACCGACAATTCCCTTAAATCATCAATTACGCCTAAAATTAACATAAGCAGGCAAACCCCTGCGACTGCCAATATCCTGGCCATGGCCAGATTAAACATACAGGCGCCTAAACTTAAAGAAAGGATAAAAGCCAGGCCTATCCCCAGCCCGCCGACCAAAGGAACATCCCCGGCTTTAAGTAGTTTAAATTTTAAAGAAAGTTTTTCCAGCAAGAACGTAAAGATTACGCTAAAGGTTAAAGCAGTGGTAAAAATAATTACGTACTTGAGCACTTTAACTGCCTCCCCCTAACTCAGAATAAATTTCCTCGGTATCCTTAACCATTCTGCTTAATAAAAATTCCCCGGAGTTCATCCTCTCTTCGGACAACCTCACGAATTCATCTCTCTTGCGGCCATCTCTTAGTAATTCTTCTATCCGATTTTGCAGGCATTGCCTATCCTCTACTTCGGCCAGATAACCAGTTTTGCCGTCTTCAATAACCTCCCTGATCCCTCCGGTATCGGTAGCAACTACCGCTACCCCGGCGGACATGGCTTCCAAAACCGCTATAGGCAAACCTTCCCATGACGAAACCAGCACGAAAATATCCAGAGCGGACAAAATCAAAGGTATATCGTTGCGCCAGCCGGTTAAAATAATCTGGCGGTCTAAATCCAGTTTCTTGATCAACGCGCAGGCCTTTTTACGCAACCGCCCGTCTCCTACCATAATAAATTCTGCGTTCGGAATGTGTTTTTTAATTCCGTTTGCTATTTTTATGAAGTCCAAAGGTGATTTCTGGGGTTTAAAACAAGCAATTGTTCCAACCACCAAGGCGGTTTCATTTAACCCCAGGAAACGCCTGGCGGCAATACGCTTGTCTTGAACCTTGAATTCATTGCTATTTATCCCGTATCTAATTATAGCATACTGCTTTGGCCTGCCAACTAAACTCCTTAGCCCCTTATCCTTATCAAAATTAGAAACTACGATTATCCTATTAGTAAAGGTTGCGCAGAACCTTTCCAAAGTTAGATAAAGATAGTTAATAATTCTAGGCTGATAATCATGGAAGCTCCAACCGTGGACAGTATGGATAATAACCCCGGCTTTTGCGGCTTTTGCGGCAAGCCGGCCCAGGATTCCTGCTTTAGAACTATGGGTATGGACTATTTGGATTTTGTTTTTTCGGATAAAATTATAAATTTCAACAAAAGCCAGTATATCTTTAAGAATATTAATCGGCCGCTCTAAAAACCTTGACCTCTTTAAAGTCAACCCCTTTATTGATCCGGCCTCACCGGTCAATAAACCATCCTTGGCGGTAAATAAAAAAACTGCGTATTTTTCTTTATCCAAACTGCCAATCAGGCTTAATAATTGCCTTTGGGCGCCCCCTAATTCCAGCTTGGTAATAACATAAAGAAGGTTTATTTTGGACATTGTATAAACAGGTTTACAAACTCTAACTTTTAAAATGATTCTATCATACTTGCAGCACTTAAGGAAATCCTTTTACGGCAGGCTTATCCAGGAGCTTTTATTAAAATCCCGCCAGGCGGCGATAAGCGGAAGGGTTTGTTATTTGAATAGTTTTATATTGTTATATCGACCCGGAATTCGGTATACATACCGTTTTTAACCGTCACCTTACCATTGTAGTCTTCGCGGTATTTGATCGAACGGTTAAAGATCCCGCCAGCAGATATATTGCCCTGGATATATTTATTGAATGCATATCTCAAGCCAGCTCCGGCATGCATTTCGTTATACTCTAAGACTGTATTCTTTTTCCCGTCCTTATTCACCCGGTATTCATCCATTGTAATATCCGCCTGGCCAAAAACCGTGAGTTTATCAGTTAAATCATAGGAAATTTCCGGCTGTTTAGGAACAATATTGAATGTAAGTCTATAGGTGGGTTTATAGATAAAACCCAGAATTGGCATGACCGGGTCGCTCTCGTGCGGGGATATTGAAACTCCGGCGATAAAAGCTAATTTATCATTGGCCTGATGAATAAAGAAATACCTCTGGGCAAGGCTTAAGGCCGAGGAACGGATGCCCCAATTGTCTGTATGAAAAGCCGGGGCTAAGCCTATTGTCAAATAAGTATTTTTAACATTAAAGAATGGCAGGGTAGTTTCTGCTCCTATAAATATGGAAGTCAGCCGCGATGGAAGCTCCACAACCGTACTGTTGGTTATCCCGATATATTTAGTCCCAACGGCAAACTCCACAGGTAATTGGCCAAAGGCTTTTAAAGTATAGCTATATTCTGATGCTGAATCGACAATTCCCACCTTACCTGACTGGGAACCTGCTCCCCGAGAGGGCATATAACGGACATAGGTATCTAAATCATGATTATAGAATTCCTCTTCCTCAACAATTGTTTTGCCTAATTTTTGGCGATAAGCCGAGGCATCCGCGCCGGAATCATCCCCAGCCTCATCCATTATCTGTTCCTGAATCTGTTCCTTTAGCGCATCCTCTTCAGCGCAAAGATCGGATACAGAAACAGTGCAAAGAATAACCGCTATAGGTAAGAAAAATACCGCACTAAATTTGTTATTTATAGGCATACAAACCTTTCTTTTCTTCAATAGTAATTCCACTGATAATCTTTGTCAACAATAAAAACGCCCCGCTAAAATTAACGGGGCGCAATTTGTTCCTATCTACTCTTAAGTATTACGGCTTAGAAGAAAGTGCCGCTTTGATAAATTCCCTGAACAAAGGATGTGCTTTATCCGGCTTGGATTTAAATTCCGGATGGAACTGTACCGCAATAAAATAAGGATGATTTTTTAGCTCTACTATCTCCACCAGTTCCTTTTGCGGGTAAATACCTGAAAAGGAAATGCCTTTTTTCTCAAATAAATTTTTATATTGATTGTTGAACTCATACCTGTGCCGGTGGCGCTCATGAATCAGGCCCTTTTCGTAAACTTTAAAAGCCAGGCTGTTTTTCCTGATTTTACAGGGATAGGCGCCTAAACGCATCGTGCCTCCCAGATCCTTAAATTTCTTTTGTTCCTCCAAAAGGCTGATTACCGGATATTTTGTCTGTTTAAATTCGGTTGAATTGGCAGAAGCTAAACCGCAGACATTCCTGGCAAATTCGATTACCGCGCATTGCATCCCTAAACAAATACCCAAAAACGGAATTTTATTCTGCCGCGCGAATTTAATCGCCTTGATCTTTCCTTCAATACCCCGGTAACCAAATCCTCCGGGGACCAAAATCCCCGAAACCCCCTCTAATATTTTTTCAACTTTCCCCTTTTCCAGACTCTCGGAATCAATCCTTTTTATCTCCACCCTGGCATCATTGTGAATTCCGCCATGGATAAGCGCCTCGTATATTGATTTATACGCATCCTGCAATTCAATATATTTGCCAATTACCGCAATAGTAATCTTGTTCTTCGGGTTAAGCACCCGGTTAACCACGCTTCTTTCCCATTCTTTAAGATCTGAAGACTTGCAAATCAATTTAAAATGGCTGAGGATTATTTCATCAAGTATCTGTTCTTTAAAAACTAAAGGCACCTGGTATATAGAATCCTTATCCGGGGATTCAATAACTGCCTCTTTTCTTACATTACAGAATAAAGAAATCTTTTCCTTAACGCTATCAGTCAAAGGCTCTTCAGTACGGCAAATCAGCACATCCGGAATAATGCCTATTTCACGTAAGGTACCAACGCTATGCTGAGTAGGTTTTGTTTTAACTTCTCCTGCTGCCTTTATATAAGGAACAAGTGTCAGATGGATATAGAGAACATTGTCATATCCCATATCCAACCTGAATTGCCTGGAGGCCTCCAGAAAAGGCAGGCTCTCAATATCCCCGACAGTCCCGCCAATCTCCACAATAACTATGTCGGCTTTAGAAACCAAGGCACACTTTTCTATCCTTTCTTTTATCGCATCCGTGATATGCGGGATAACCTGGATAGTCTTGCCTAAATAATCCCCCTTCCTCTCCCGGGAAATCACCGAGTTATAGATCTGTCCGGTAGTTATATTATTAAATTTAGATGAAATGGTATTAGTAAAACGCTCATAGTGGCCAAGGTCCAAATCTGTTTCCGAGCCATCCTCGGTAACATAAACCTCGCCGTGCTGGTAGGGATTCATTGTCCCCGGATCAACATTAATATAGGGATCAAGCTTCATCAGTGCGACCTTTAAGCCGCGGGATTCCAGAATCTTTCCTATGGAAGCCGAGGCAATCCCCTTGCCTAAACTTGAGATCACCCCACCGGTAATAAAAATATATTTAGACATCCGCGTTCCTCCTTGTTTACCCTAAAAACATACGACCTTTTGCGAGATTACATCCGACATTACCCTTAAACCCTTAGCGCTCACGTCATAAACTCCGACGATATCCTCATATTTTACGGATTCAGGCAGGAGTTGAGCGAACAAATTATTGAACTGCTTGAGCCTCGAGACATTAAACAGCGAATCCTCTTTTTCCGGGAACAACGCCACATAAAATATGTTCGTCTCTACCAAATCCTGGAAAAAATGCGTTCCGAAGGACAGCTCCGGCATCAGGTTGCCGGCGGAAAAAGCCACCTCTGCCAAGGCCGCTACATTATTGATCTCAGCGAACTTAACCGGCACCCCCAAAGAAGGAGTAGTCGTCCCCCACCTTCCCGGCCCCATAAGTAAAACAGGCAATTCCTGCTTATCTTTTATCGTTTTGTTTAAATTACCTACGATACGGGCGATCTCGTATTTATCCGATAGGTTCAATTTGATGTATTTTTCCGGATCAACATATATTACCCAGTCGATCTTCTGTGAGATATTGCCTCCTAAAAAATAACCCCGGGAATCAAAAAGCACATCCTGTTTATTCACATGATCGGGCATATCCACTTTTACCCCTATACCCCGCGTCTGCAGAGGCCTGCACTGCAGGAGGTTTATTTTAAACCCATTATTCTTTGTGAAATTTATAGTAAATTCTATTTCAACCGGATAGCGGTAGCTGGCTTCGAGTAATTCCAATATCTTTTTTAATGAATTCACCAGCGGCTTATTCTCCAGCACTTTATCCAGCGTTAATATCCAGTAATCCTTCTCCTCCGGACCCCTTCCCTCCATCATAAGTTTAGCCTGATCATCTTTTATTGCCACCAGATCAACATGCGTAAAAGACTTTTCACCGGCCAGTTTTTCAAAAGGAATAGTCTGGAATACATTTTCTTTTGTATTAATGATATCTACCATATGCTGCGAGTATTTTCTTAGGTCATCCTTTTCCGCGTAAGGCCGGCGAAGCGGATCGCTTAATGCCGCCATCCTCGGATAATCGCCTTCAACCCGGTTAACCGCCCGGGTTCCCATGCCGAATACCAGCCTGAGCATTCCTGCTTTCGGATCGATATTTTTATTCCAGACATAAGTATTGTATGAAACGCCTACTCCGGCAAGATCCGGGAAAAAATAATTCTTGTGATGCGCCCCCGAGACACGCTGCACCAAAAGAGCCATCTGCTCATCCGCTTTATCCAAACCCCGCTGTTTTCTGTATACCAGCGCATCCTCATTCATCGTGCTGGCGTAAATTTTCTTTACTGCCTCGGCAAATTGAATATACCTCTGCTCCGGGCTTCCCTGATTAGCCAGAAATATACTTTCATATTTACCGGCAAAGGCATTGCCAAAATCATCCTCTAAAAGAGAACTTGAACGTATAATTATCGGGGAAGAACCGAAATATTCCACCACCTGCTGAAAACTTTCCATTATTTCCTCGGGGAAAACACCGTAAAGCATTTTTTCTTTAAGCACTTTAGCGATATTGAAATACCCCGTTTCACTCTTCTGCTGCATATGCAGTTTCCACCAGCGATTGTGTACTATATAGGAATAAAAAATATCAGACCCAATATAGAAAGAATCATGCGGCTCTGAAAGCTTTCTCCAGTCAAGCGAATTATCCTTTGCGAGTATCTTCCGCGCTAAAAGCATCCCTACTGCCTTGCCGCCGATAAAACCCGTACCGATCAGCCTGGATTTTATCTCAATCAGCTCCTCCAGCGAGAAATTACTTACCGCAAGAGACAGGATCTTTTTATTTTTAGAAAGCATCAAATTGCACAGTTTCTTGAGCATCTCCTTTTCTTTGGCGGCCGAAGATTTATCTTGAACCAATGACTCTACTTCTAAAAACAGTCTATCCCAATAATCCAGGTTCCTTTTAGCATTATCCGGATGCATCTGGCGGATATGCGATAATATTTCCACGGCATTAACGCTGTCAGTAATCGGAACAAAGTTTTCCCCTTCTTTTTGATGAGGGAGAAACATGGTTGGAGAATAACGGTTCCAGACCTTCAAAGGGTGAATATAGAAACTCCCCGAGCAATGATACACGTCCATCAGCAGTTGGGTGGTTTCGCGGATACGGGCAATGGACTTAAACGAGTGATTATTCCGCAGAATAGAAAAATAAGTTACTGTCTTAAGTTCATAAAGATAAGGGCAGGTAACCATAAAGAAGTTCCCGATCATCAAATCCGTTGCCCAGGCAGAAAGCAGTTCCGATAAACAATCGAACACATAAAAAGCCTCTTCCCCCTCCTGGGTAATAATGCTGTTGACCTTGGCGGTAAACGATTCAAACCCGGCCTGGGCATTAAGCTCATAGCGTTTTATCTGTTTGGAAGGCTTGATCAACTCTTTATGACCGGCAAACCTCATGTAGATTATTCTTTTTTTGTCTTTTAAGGCCTGGCGCACAAACGGCTGGACAAGATCAGCATAATCATCCAGGTTATCTATCTGCCAGACGACATTATCCCCCAGCCTTAACCCCGTAATTAGATTATCCAAACCTTTTATCCCTGTGCTTATCATCTTAAACTCCTTTACATAACCGGCAAATTAGTACGCCCCATTAAATACTTATCCATGAAATATGCGCAGCGCCTGCCTTCTGAAATAGCCCAGACCACCAATGACTGACCCCGCCGCATATCCCCGGCAGAAAATACTTTTTTAATGGAGGTCAGATAATTATTACCAGTCAGAACATTCCCCCGGCTGTCAAATTCCACTCCTAAATCATTAAGTAAACCTGCCTGCTCCGGACTAAGAAAACCCACGGCAAGAATAACCAAATCAGCGTCTATTTCAAATTCACTGCCGCAAACTTCACGCATCAGAGGACAGGTTTTACCTGCGACCGGGACAAACTCTACCTGTACACAAACAAGTTTTTTCACCTGGCCCCTCTGGCCGATAAAACGCCTGGTTAATACTTGCCACTTGCGTTCTCCGCCCTCTTCATGGCTGCTGGATACCTTTAAAATCAACGGGTATTTTGGCCAGGGCTGGGACGGGCTCCGGCATTCATCAGGACGAGGCATGACTTCGATCTGCACTACACAGCTTGCTCCCTGACGATGCGCTGTGCCTACGCAATCAGCTCCGCTGTCCCCTCCGCCGATAACTACTACCTTCTTGCCTTTGGCGTCAATTAATTGCCCCTCCAAAATCTTTTCTCCGCAAGCCCTGCGGTTAGACTGAGTAAGATAATCCATGGCAAAATATATGCCTTTTAACTGCCTCCCCTCGATCTTCAGATCTCTTGGAACACGACATCCTCCTGCCAGACACATCGCGTCAAAATCGGCTAAAAGTTTATCCGCCGGATAATCTATGCCTGCATCGACGCCTGTTTTAAAAACTACACCCTCTTCTCTCCAGATATCGATACGTCTATCCAGAATATGTTTCTCTAATTTAAAATCCGGGATGCCATAACGTAATATACCGCCCGGTTTATTATCCCGCTCAAAAACAGTTACATTATGGCCTGCACGGTTAAGCTGGGAGGCGCAGGATAAACCCGCCGGGCCTGAACCAATAACCGCGATCTTCTTGCCGGTCCTTTGCTTTACAAGATGAGGTTTAATTAAGCCGTTCTTAAACCCTGCCTCGATAATCGCCAACTCATTTTCCTTAATAGTTACCGCCTGATCATTCAAACCCAGGACGCAGGAGTATTCACAAAGAGCCGGACAAACCCTGCCGGTTATTTCAGGAAGATTATTTGTGGCATTCAATAAAGCAAGCGCTTGTTTCCAATTGCCCTGGAACATAAAATCATTCCACTCCGGGATATAGTTTCCTATCGGACAAGCCCAATGGCAAAAAGGAGTCGAGCAATCCATACAGCGGCTTGCCTGTTCCTGCGCTTGGTTTTCCGGACGCATTTTATAAACATCCTTGAAATCCTTAACCCGCTCGCAAACCTGCCGGAAAGAACCGGACTGCCTGCCAATTTTAAGAAATCCCCTTTCTTCACCCATCGAGATCCTCCGCAAGATCAAGTTTCTCTTCGATCTTAACCCCTTCCAAAATACGCTTATATTCTATCGGCATAACCCTGACAAATTTCTTAAGATAACTGTGGAGATTATCCAAAATCATTTTGGCCTTACTGCTTTTTGTGTATTTAAAGTGGTTGCTCAGTAAATGGTATATCGTATCTTTATCCGGCTCCTTGATCCTTTCTAATTCCACCATATCCAGATTGCATCTTTGCTTAAATGCAGCATCTTCATCATACACATAAGCTATGCCTCCGGACATGCCGGCGCCGAAATTATTTCCTGTTTTACCTAAAACAATCACCCTGCCTCCGGTCATATACTCGCAACCATGGTCTCCTACCCCCTCGACAACCGCATACAATCCGGAATTTCTCACGCAAAACCTTTCGCCGGCTACGCCGCTGATATATGCCTCTCCTGATATCGCGCCGTAAAAAGAAGTATTGCCCGCAATAATATTCTCGTCCGCTTTGTAATCAGCCCTTCTATCCGGATAGACGATAATCTTGCCTCCGGAGATCCCTTTTCCTACGTAATCATTGGCCATACCTTCTAATTCCAGGGTAACGCCTTTTGCCAGGAATGCACCAAAGCTCTGTCCGGCAATACCGGAAAATTTAAAGATTAAAGAATCTTCTAACAACACCCCTTCACCGCATCTTTTACAAATCTCTCCGCTTAACATCGCGCCCACTGCCCTGTCGGTATTATTAATCCCCAGCGAAATCTTTACCGGAACATTCCTCTGAACGCAATCCTCCCACATCCCGATCAGTTTTCTATCCAGTACGGAATCAAGTCCGCCGTCTTGTTTGGTTTTGCAGAAACGACCGACATCTTCGGAAAGATTTGGTTTGTAAAGAAGACGTGAATAATCTATATGACTTGCCTTGGGAGGGACAATTTCCTGATTCAACTCCAGAAGATCAGTCCTGCCGATCATTTCATCTATTGTCCTTAATCCCAGGCTGGCCATAATTTCGCGCAGTTCAGTCACGATGAAATTGAAGTAATTTACGATATACTCCGGTCGACCGCTGAATCTTTTCTGCAGTATATCATCCTGTGTAGCCACTCCCACCGAACAATTATTAAGATGGCAATGCCGCAGCATAACGCAACCGATTACTACCAGCACTGCCGAACAAAAACCATATTCTTCCGCCCCTAATAGAGCCGCAATCGCCACATCCCTGCCAGTACGCATCTGTCCGTCAGCCTGCAGGCGCACCCTGGAACGCAGATTATTCAACAGGAGCGTCTGATGCGTTTCAGAAATTCCCAATTCCCAGGGAAGCCCCGCATATCTTATCGAGCTTCTGGGAGAGGCGCCTGTTCCGCCATCGCCTCCGGAAATAAGAATCATGTCCGCATGCCCTTTTGCTACGCCGGCGGCAACAGTACCTACCCCGACTTCCGAGACAAGCTTTACACTCACCCTGGCCAGCGGATTTGCGTTTTTTAAATCAAAGATTAACTGCGCGAGATCTTCAATAGAATATATGTCATGATGCGGAGGCGGAGAAATCAAGGTTACCCCGGGAGTAGTATATCTTGTGCGGGCGATTATTCCGCTTACCTTATGCCCGGGAAGCTGGCCGCCTTCTCCGGGTTTAGCGCCCTGAGCAATCTTGATCTGTATTTCATCGGCATTGACTAAATAATTTATGGTTACACCGAACCTGCCGGAGGCAACTTGTTTTATCGCGCTTCTCCTGGAGTCGCCGTTAGGCAAGGTGATAAACCGATTGGGATCTTCTCCTCCCTCGCCGGTATTGGATTTACCTCCTATGCGGTTCATGGCAATGGCGATTGTTTCATGCGCTGCGCCGCTTATCGAACCAAAGCTCATCGCCCCGGTAACAAAACGCTTAAAAATCTTCTCCGTCGGCTCTACTTCTTCGATAGAAACAGGATTTGTCTTTTTAAATTTCAGCAGGCTTCTTAAAGTAGTCGGATTCTCTGCCTGATTATTAATTAACTGCGCAAACTCCAGGTATTTCTTATAATCCAAGTTACGCGTAGCATCCTGCAAGGCAGCTATGCTCTCGGGGTTCCAAAGATGAAATTCTCCGTCTTTTTTCCACTGGTAAACCCCTCCGCTTGCCAGGAAAACTTCACCAGTAACCCTATCGGCATATGCCTCTTTATGCCTTTGTATAGTTTCTTCAATTATCCCCTCAAGCCCTACTCCGCCGATACGCGATACAGTTCCGGTAAAATATTTTTCAACAAATTCACTGTTCAAGCCTAATGCCTCGAATATCTGTGCGCCGCGGTAACTCCTGAGTGTAGATATCCCCATTTTAGAAAGAATTTTTAAGATTCCGTCGGTCAATGCCTTATTGTAATTTTTAAGCGCAGTGTCCAGATCGAGCTTAATCTCTTTTTCTTCAATAAGGTGATGCACTGCTTCATAAGCAAGGTAAGGATTAACACAATCCGCGCCAAAACCGAAAAGCAGAGCAAAATGATGCACCTCTTTAGGCTCTGCGCTCTCTACAATTAAAGCTACCTGTGAACGGATGGTCTTTTTTACCAGGTATTGGTGGATGGTGCTGGTCGCTAAAAGCGCCGGAAGGGCAATATTATCCTTGTCCGAACCGCGGTCGCTCAAAATAATGAATGCATAACCCTGCTCAATGGCGTATTCTGCCTCAAAACAGATTCTCTCTAAACTCCGCACAAAGGCGTCTTTTGCAGCTGTGGCATCAAAAAAAGTATAGATGGTCTTAGCCTTAAAACTATTTATGCTGATGTCGCGCACTTTCTCAAGCTCGGCATTCGTAAGGATAGGGTTTCTCACCCTTAACTTATGGCTGTGCCTGGCGGACTCCTCGAGTATATTTCTTTCCGGGCCGATAAAACTCTCCAGGCTCATCACCAACTTCTCCCTGATTGAGTCTATCGGAGGATTGGTTACCTGAGCGAACAATTGCTTGAAATACGTATAAAGCAGCTGCGGCTTGGAAGATAAAAAGGCGTGGGGTATATCGCTGCCCATAGAGCCGACCGGCTCCTTAGCCTCCGCAGCCATAGGCTTGATAACCATCTTTAAATCTTCTCTTGAATAACCAAAGGCCTTGAAATTTTCTATTAAGTCCTGCGGCCGCTTGCCACCCTGGCCACTGTCGACAAGCTTATCCAAATCCACCATCGCCTCGGCGTTCCATTTTCCATACGCAGAGCGTCCGGATACAGCCTGTTTAATCTCAGAATCCCCAATTATGCGGCCGGATTTAGTATCAATAAAAAATATCTTACCTGGTTCAAGCCTGCCGGAAACCTTGATTTGGCCGGGGTCTATATCTAAAACCCCGACTTCAGATGCCATTACTACAAAATCGTTTTTGGTCACAATATAACGCGCCGGACGCAGTCCATTCCTGTCCAAAACCGCCCCAATATTCTTACCATCTGTGAAAGCAATGGCAGCCGGGCCATCCCAGGGCTCCATAAAACAGGCATGGTATTTATAAAAATCTCTTAGTTCTTTATTCATAAACCTGTCGTGCTCCCAGGCCGCGGGAATAAGCATCATCATAACATGCTCAAGCGACCTACCGGATAAAACCAAAAGTTCAAATAAGTTATCAATTGCGGCAGAATCGCTTCCTCCTTCAACAATAACTGGCTTCAACTTCTCTATGTCCATACCGAATAATTCGCTTGCCAGCAGCCTCTCTCTGGCTCTGACTCCATTAACATTACCGCGCAAGGTATTAATCTCTCCATTATGCGCCAAAAAGCGGAACGGCTGCGCCAGGTTCCAGGTAGGGAATGTGTTTGTTGAATAACGCGAATGCACCAGGCACAAAGCGCTTTTTATCTCTTCATTCTTTAAATCCAGAAAAAAGCTATCGATTTGTTCAGGCATAAGCAGGCCTTTATAAGATAAGGTCCGGCAGGAGATATTAGTTATATAAAATGAATCCTTTTGTTTTAACTCAGACTCAAATATGGCGTTCTCAACCCGCTTTCTAATAATATAAAGTTTTCTTTCAAAACCCGCCTCGCTATCAATATCTTTATTCCTGCCGATAAAAACCTGCTCAAAAACAGGTTGCGTCTTCTTGGCGCCTTCACCTATACCAGAATCATCTATGGGAACGCCTCGCCAGCCTAAAAGTACCTGGCCCTCCTGCTTAACTATTTTTTCAAAACTCTCCTTGCAAAAACTACGCTCACCAGAGTCCTGAGGCAAAAAGATTAACCCTACCCCATATGCGCCAAAATCAGGTAAATTAATTTTAATATCCTGGCTGACTTTTCTAAAAAAGCTGTGCGGGATCTGGATTAAAATCCCAGCCCCGTCTCCAGTCTTAGGATCAGCCCCGACTGCCCCGCGGTGCGACAGGCGATGCAAAACCTCAATACCCTGCCTGACTATAGCATTTGATTGCCGGCCTTTTATATCGCAAACAAACCCCACCCCGCAGGCATCGTGTTCAAAAGCAGGATCATATAAACCTTGAGCTTTCATATCTTTACCTCATGCAAAGAAATCCCCAGCTTCTTAATTTTAGCGCGCAAGGTATTTCTGTTTATTCCCAATAATCTGGCAGCTTTTATCTGATTGCCAAAAGTTATCATCAGGGTATTCGTAATCAATGATTTATCCAGTGCATCTAACATAATATGATAAATTTGACCTTCTTTACCTTTCAGGAACATCCGGTCTAACTCCAAAAGCGCTTTTTCTATTTCTCTTGCCTCGTCATCAATCATTTTCTGTATAGTTATTAAGCAACTTCGTTTATAAAAGCGCGCCTATTTAAAGGCGCGCCTAAAGTTTCTTTATTTTATAAACAACATTTCCCTATACTTCGGCAGATCCCAGGTATCATCGGGAACAACGCACTCTAATGCATCTGCATGCCTGCGAATATGCTCCATCAACGGCTTAAGCTCGTTGAAATAAAGCTCAGCCCGTTTTTCATCGCTTACTTTCTTCGCTTTTTCCAGCAACTTAACCATTTCAGCGGTATTGCGCCGGACATAATAAATCTTGGAGACAATCTCGCTTAAATGTATTTTCTTGTCCTGTAGAGCAGCGGTATCCACTTTAAGCCCAGCTGTCTTTTTTAAGCTCACCAGCTCATTAAGCGTACGGGCAAGAAGCTTTTCATATTTATAACCCGCCGGAACTACCGAAGCATTTACCATTTCATTCAGAGTATTGGCCTCTATCTCCAAGGTCAGGTTATACATATGTATCCAGATATGATAGCGAGCAAGCAGCTCCTCTTTGGAGAAAACTTTATATTTCTCAAAGAGAGAAATGTTTTCTTTCTTGGTCAAGACCTCAAGCGATTCATAGGTTGAAGAGATATTCGGCAGCCCCCTTTTCTTTGCTTCTTTTACCCACTCCTCTGAGTAGTTGTTACCTTCAAAGCGGATATTCTTAGTTTGCTTAACAATAGCGCTGATCACCTTTAGGACAGCAGAATTAAAGTCTTTTCCTGTCGAGGTAACCTTCTTGATCTCGGCAGAGACATAATCCAGGCTCTCTGCGATAATCGCGTTGATTACGGCAATTGATGTAGATATATTTTGTGATGAACCGACAGCGCGAAATTCAAACTTTGCTCCGGTAAAGGCAAAAGGCGAAGTGCGATTCCTATCGGTAGCATCCTTGTTGAATTTCGGCAGACGAGCAATACCTAAATCAATAATATCGCGCTTGGAGACTTTAGCCTTTATTCCTTTCTCCAACATATCCAACACCTGAGTCAATTGTTCTCCTAAAAATACACTGATAATCGCCGGAGGAGCTTCGTTAGCGCCTAAGCGGTGTTCATTACCGGCTAGGGCGACAGAGGCACGTAATAAATCCCCATGAAGGTACACAGCCCGCAAAACCGCAGCCAGTACAGCTAAGAATTGAAGATTATCTTCAGGGGTTTCTCCCGGATTAAGCAAGTTATTGCCTAAATCATCAGCCAAAGACCAGTTTAGATGTTTCCCGCTTCCGTTGATTCCAGCAAAAGGTTTTTCATGCAAAAGACATACTAGATTATGGCGTAAGGCTATCTTCTTCATTAACTCCATAAGCAGCTGGTTATGATCTGCGGCTAAGTTGGATTCTTCGAAAATAGGGGCAAATTCATACTGATGCGGGGCAACCTCATTATGACGGGTCATAAGCGGGATACCCAGCTTATAGGCCTCTTGCGCTACTTCAAACATAAAGTTAACTACCCGCTCTTTGATCGCGCCGAAATACTGATCCTCTAATTGTTGTCCTTTAGGAGACGCTGCGCCGATTAAAGTACGGCCGGCCATAACTAAATCCTGGCGTAAATTATAATAATTTCTATCAATCAAAAAATACTCCTGTTCAGGACCACAGGTAGAAAATACTTTTTTGGCATTCTTGCGGCCAAAAAGTTTAAGCAAATTAACCGCGGATTTATTTAATGCCTCATCGGAACGCATAAGCGGCAGTTTCTTATCTAGGGCAGCACCATGGTAAGAGATAAATATTGTAGGAATACATAAAGTCTTACCTAATGTACTCTCAATAATAAAAGCCGGGCTGGTGGGGTCCCAAGCAGTATAGCCGCGGGCCTCAAAGGTAGCACGTATCCCTCCTGAAGGGAAACTTGAGGCATCCGGTTCACCCTGGATAAGCTTGTTGCCGGAAAACTTCTCAATTACTTTGCCTGGGCCAGTAATGCTAATAAAGCTGTCATGCTTTTCAGCGGTAAGTCCGGTCATTGGCTGAAACCAATGCGTATAGTATGTGGCGCCTTTGGCCATAGCCCAATTCTTCATCGCGTCAGCAATTTCATTGGCTTGAGCTAAAGCGATGATCTTGCCTTCGGAAATCCAGGCCTTAAAAGCCGAGAAGGTCTTTTTAGAGATATATTTACGCATTGTTTCCATGCTGAATGTATTTTCACCAAAATAACTGGAAACTTTCTTAGGAACCTCCACTTTTTCCAGCTCAATACTCTTAACCTTAGACAATATTTCCTGCCTTACGCTCATTTTATTCCTCCTAGTCCAACTTTGCTTATAAGAAATTGAACAAAAAAGAGACGTTCTTACCTTATTAAGGAGAACGCCTCTGTTCCCTGCTTATCACTGCTTAAAACTAAACCATAAACTGCCTATATTTTAATAGTTCTATATATACAAGTAAAAAACATCCGGATTTGGTAACCAATTTTAACCAATGGCTACTGAACCCCGCTCTTCGGTTCTGATACGCACACACTCCTTTAGATCCAAAACAAATATTTTCCCATCCCCTGTTTCGCCGGTTTTAGCGCCTTTGATAATCGCCTTGATCGTTGGTTCAACAAAATCCTCATTTACCGCAATCTCCAGGCGGATTTTCCGCAAAAGATTCCCCGTTTCCTTAGCTCCGCGGTAAATTTCGGTTACGCCTTTTTGCCGTCCATGGCCTAATACCTCGCCTACAGTAAGAAGATTCACCCCTTCTTTGTATAATTCTTCTTTTACTTCTTCCAATTTGTACGGCTGAATTATTGCAATAACTAATTTCATAAATCCTCCTTTATTTTTTATCCAGTAAAATCCCTACTCTAATACTGTATATGCTCTCTCATGATGCTGAGTCAAATCAAGCCCCATAGCTTCTGTTTTCTCATCAACCCTCATACCGATAAACAAATCCACTAATTTATAGATGATCAATGTCACTACTGCCGTATAAACAATGGTTATCCCTACTGTAGCCAACTGGATCAAAAACTGTTTAGGGTTGCCAAAAAATAGGCCATCGGAACCCGCAGGATTAACTAACTTTGAGGCAAATAGACCGGTAGCCAAAGCCCCCCAGATGCCGCCTACACAATGCACGCCAAAGGCATCCAAAGAATCATCATAACCAAATAACGGTTTAACTATAGTCACGGCGATAAAACAAAATACGCTTACCAGCAAACCGATAATAATCGCAGGGATTACGCCGACGAAACCGGCGGCAGGGGTAATCGCGACTAATCCGGCAACAGCGCCGGAGCACACGCCGAAGATTGTTGGCTTACCATTACGCAACCATTCAATCAAGGCCCAGCTCAAACCAGCGGCTGCCGCGGCCGTATGAGTTACTACGAAAGCATTTACCGCCAGTCCGTTTGCAGCAAGAGCGCTTCCGGCGTTAAAACCAAACCAGCCAAACCATAATAACGCTGTGC
>Ga0074198_1000247_pt1 | contig 70660 bp, 78 predicted proteins | sample EPASupsiteSAE323_FD_64527 | JGI IMG/M metagenome (GOLD analysis project Ga0074198, IMG submission 64527) | Bioremediated contaminated groundwater from EPA Superfund site, New Mexico - Sample SAE3-23 | ecosystem: Environmental > Aquatic > Deep subsurface > Groundwater > Contaminated ... | reverse complement strand
AAATTATGAAGATATCAAAATAGACTAAATATTAGCAATTGGTTTATTTGGAACTAAATAAATATGTGAATACTGAAATTTATTAGAGATTTGATAATATATCCTTTTGATAAGGATAAAAAACATAATAGCTTTTCTAAATTTATGGAAGCAATATTTAAAGAATATCCTGCTTTTTTGTGGATAAAACCAAATATAAAAAAGGCACTTATAGTGCCCTTTCTTGTAATCTATCATTTATTTAAGAGAAAATAATATATTATTCTTTCTTTATTTTAGTTGTTTTTGCTTTGGGAGCTTTGGGCTCTTTTTTTTCTTTGACAGTTTCTTTTTCTGCTTGTTTTGGAGTACTAATCTGCTCTTTTCAAGATAATTTTTCATAAATCTGTTTTTCTACTTCCAGATTTTCAGATTTTTGTCGATCAACAGCGATTCATAATTCTTCTGTAATTTTTTGTAGAATAAAGAATTTTTCTAAACTAAGTTTAGATGATTTTTTGATTTCTTCTATCATCTGATTTTTCTTTTCTTCTCATATCTGTGTATAATATTGATTTACTTTTTCTTCTCATCCAAATCTTTCTTCAAATGATTTTAATCTGACCTTGAATTCTTCTGTTACTAATGTTTGAGGTATATATATTTTCATATATTTAGATTGAACTTTTTGTAGAAAGCTATCTATGGTTTGCATTAAGCTAGTATCTCACTTTTGTTTTGTTATCTCACTTTTGATATATTCAAGTAGTTGGTCATAGGTTTTTACTTCACTTTCTTTGCCAAATAATTTTTCTATGGTTTCTGAAGTAAGTTCTGGAAGGACTACTTTTTTGATATCTTTGATGACAAATCTGATTTCTTTTATACTTAGATTTTCTTTTTTATTTACTAGTAATGTAGCTATTTTTTCGCTATTATATGGAATGGTGATAGATTCATCTTTTTTCTTATCAATGAAAGTTTCTTGAAAAAATTTCTCTTCAGCAAATTCTTGTTCTCATAAATAAATATGTGATTTATCTATAATATTTCAGTCTGTATCTAGATATTCAACAAGTATTTTGGAAACTGTATCTATTGTGATTGTATCAGATTCTTGATAGTCAGCATAGTTTTTTTTGATAGATATGATTGCATTATCTATTTCTTGTTGAGTAACTTGAATATCTATTTTATCCATCTTTTCTTTTTGTCGATTGGGATCAGTAATCTCTACTTCTGGATAAGCATCCAACTTCATTGTAATTATAGTATCTTCTTTTTCTTGTTTTTGATTGAAATTTTCACCTATTTTATCATACAATTCTTTTAAATTTTCAAGAGCTTCAGCTGCATTTTTTTCTAATATCTGCTTATTTTTTTCAGATTCCAGGACATAAATCCCTAATCCCATTCTGTTTCCAAGACGGGTTATTTTGTCAAGTGAGTCAATTGTTGAGGTCATAAGATGTTGTACGTATTCTTGCTTCTTTGCATCGTTCTCTTTTGTCACTGCTTTGGATGAAATTGCCAGACAGGCAATAATAGTTAAAGTTTTCTTAGTGTTTTTATACTGTCAAAAACTTGTTTGTTTGTCAAGATTTGTTAGGTCAATAAAATTCGAAAAATTTTTTCGTACTTTTTATGTTAATTTTGTACTATTTGTCATTTTTTAGCATAGTTATAAAGTCATTATATTTTAAGAGATTTGACAATTCGTCAACATTTTCTTCCAGACTAGATAAGTAATTTCTGGTAATTGTGCCAAATTTTTTAAGTTATTTGTTGTTACTTTTGCTTTTCAGGAAGTTGCAAAAACATAATTTTAGCGTGTATTTTGTGTCAACTTTTCAATGTTTTAACGGTTATTTTCGACAAAAAGGTTGATTAATTTTATAGCCTTAGTAAAGTTTTGTATTTCTTCTGAATTTTTTGGATCATTGTAAGGAAGATTGAAAACGTGGTCAAGATATATAATTTTTATCATTTCGTATAAACCATCGAGTGAAAATTTTATTAAAGTTTCATTGTTAATATTTTTAGCGGCCCAATCAATTAGTATTGGCTGGATTTTTTTGAAAAGTGGCGGAAAAGTTTCATTGATAAAATCGTCTAAAGTTTTATTAGAATTGTAATTGCTCACAAAAAAATTATAAGGAGGTAATTGATCCAAAATTTGTCTCAAACTTACATTTTGACTGGTAGTAATGTTTTCTATAGTTTGAACAAATTCCAAGATTTCATTGTATAATTTGTAGTAATTTTGTTCGTTATTTGCATTTGTTAACAAAGTGTTAACGGTTAAAGTAGCTTTGTTTTGAATAGCAAAAAGGCAGATAAAAGTTAAAAAAATTTTCTTCATGAATTTATATTGTACTTTTTTTCTTTAATTTGTCAAATTTGGTGAGCTTTTTTTAAGCATTTTGAAGTTTTTACAAAAGATTTTAAAGTTTTTTTAAGACATTTTGTGAATTTTTGTATTCTTCTTGCAATTTTTCAAAACTTTTTTCTGATTACTCTCGATCATTTGGTTCATCGTTTGGTACTTAATGTTCAATATTGAGTCGATATTAGTAGTATTTTTTTCACTTTCGTCATATTTTGCAATCATAACTCTAGTTTCTCCTGAAAAAGTCCAATAAACATAAAAATCTTTCAAACTTTCGTAGTAATTTTTTATAAAATTATTGAAAATTTCAGCCGAGTCCGCTTGCCCATCTGAGGCTAATATTACTTCTATAATCGGTCTTTGGATTTGATTCAATAAGTTGCCAAAATTTCTTGTTACAAAATCAATAATTGCATTTTCATCTTTTTCCGCATTATATTTCGGTAATAATTCCGTGCTAGTCAAATACCAAGTAAAATTGACCTCCGAAAACATTATTCCCGATTGTATCTGATCGAATTGGTCCATCATTGTCTCTGGAAAAAATCTTGTTGAGTTAAAATTATCTCACTTGTCATCCGATTTTGTTAATATTTGTTTGTTATAATTAGCCAAATTAACTATATCATCAGAAGTAACTCGCGCTTTGCAGGAAGCAGCAAAAATAGCTGTTAAAATAAAAAAAAGTTTCTTCATCATTTTAGTGTCTCTTTGTCAAAAGCCGCAAGTTAATTATATAGGGATTTTTATGATCTTTTTGGATGGTTTGTTTTATTAGCCATTTTTTCTAAGTTTGCTGTGGTAGAATGATCAGAAATAACGTCTAAAGCCGCATTAATGGCTGAGTTTAGTTGATTGTCATTTTCGCAGGTATTTGGCTTTAAATGATTGTTAATAACTTCAAAATCCGGGCTAACTCCTTCATTTTCCAGCGAAAATCCGATATCTTCGAACCAAGAAGCAAATTCCGGCTGGCTTGTTAAAGTACCATCAATGAGCGGGTATCTAGGGCTAATTCCGACTACTCCACCCCACGTCCTTTCGCCGATAATCTTTCCTAATCCGAGTTTTTTGAAACTATAGCTAAAAATTTCTCCGTCCGAAGCTGTTTGGGCGTTTGTGATGGCTATATACCTGCCTTTTGAAGCTTCCAGAGGCAATTCCATGATCCGATTATTCCGCATAATATCAAGGCCAAGACGCTTTCGTTGCAATTGATCCAGGATAAGAGAAGAGACATTTCCCCCGCGATTATAGCGGACATCGATGATAATGGCTTCCTTTTGGTACTCGCAAAGATAGCTTTGGAAAAATTCCTTAAACCCTGTGGCGATCATGTCTGGGATATGAATATAGCCAATTTTTCCGTCCGTTTTTTCGCGGACATAATTTCGATTTTTTTCTACCCAATTTCTATATAATAAACTTCCGTTCGAGTTCAGGGTTAAAATATCTACTTTTTTGATCGATTTTTGATCGGTATTTTTGCTAGAATTGTTGAAATTTTCCTGATTGTCAAATTGCGGGGTTTGGTCCGTTGATTCTGAAGCGGAGTTTAAGTCTTCTGTTTGTACAGCCAAAATGGCCGGTTTTTCAATTGTCAAAGTTATTTTTGTATGAGATTTTCTTGCCAAAGCTTCGTCTGGTCCAAAATGACTGGTTAATTTTTCGTCATCGATTGCCAAGATAAAATCCCCCGGTTCAATATTGCTATTTGCGGCCAAAATTGGGTTAATTACATTGTTTTGATAATTTGAGCCAAAAATTTCTGTGATTTTATATTTTTGAGCAATTTCGTCAAATTCCGTTTTACATCCCAAAAATCCGCGTTTTTCGTTGTCAAAATTCTGTTCGGTGAAGACGAAAGCGTGCGAAGTACCGACCTCTCCTTGAATTTCGTTAATCAAATCGTCCAATTCGGCCCGGGTACGAATGTTTCCAATATATGGTTCGTATTTTTGCCAAATTTTTTCCCAATCTATTCCAGAAAGTTCCTCTGACCAGAAGAAAGTTTTGATCAACCACCAGACTTCGTACATCATTTGGGACCATTCTTCTTTGGGATTAACGGCGTATTTATAAGTTTTCAAATCCAAAATGGAATTTTTTTTATATCCAGAATCGTCCGCTTTTTCGCCAGTTTTTACGATTTTGATCTTGCCATCTTCCTCGATAATCGAATGCTCTTTGTTATAGGAAAGATGCAAAAATGCAACATTTTGATAGCAAACTTCCACGGCTAAATTTTTCATACAAAAAATTTCTACCAAACTATTTTGCGGGGTTTCCTCTTCCTCTTCATCATGCTCACCCTTCCTGGCAGAACTTATTAACAAAATTTTTGAGTCATTGAAAGCCAAAACGGCCTGGTATTCCTTTTCCTCCACAGGCATTGCCACGATTGTGTCCTGAATTTTATCAAAATCTATTTCGAATTTTTCTGGAATTTTTTTTGTTGCGGTTTCTGAATCAGAATTTTCTTTAATTTTTGTCGAATTTTCATCAGTTTTTTCTTGGGCGGGGGAATTTTCTAAGGATTGGTCGGAATTTTGCTCCTCTTTTTCGTCCTCTTCCTTAGAGTTGAGCGTCTTCCACGGGGCAAGTAGATCTTGGTTTTTTTGGAGACTGATCAAAAATGGCTTTGTGTTATGTTCGAAAGACCAATCGAATCGAAGCCCGTCTATGGAGCATTTTATGCCGCGATTGGAAAGAAAACAGACGAATTTGCCAGATGGGTCAAACGTCGGAGAGCAGTCGTAAAAATTTCCGCAAGTTAAATTGTGATGGGTTTTTGTCTGGGTGTCAAAAATACGAATCTGGGATTGAAAAGCGTTTCCAGGCGCGCTATAGACCAAAAATTGCCCATTTGCAGACCAATCGAAGGAATGTAACCTGTGTTCTGCGCTGAAAATGACATCGTCTTCGCCCGTTTCGTAGTTGAAAATGTGTAGTTCGTGATTGTGTGACGAATAGGCAATAAATGAATTGAATTTGGACGGATTTTCTGCTGAATTTTGCGAAGATTTGTCTGGAGAAACTTTTATTTGCCCTATTTTTGTATCCGTAATTGGCCAAATTTTGGCGTTTTCTGGATTTTCTGAATCGAAAATATGAATTTCACTTTTTGGGGCGTCTTTGATCCCGAAAACTTTACCATTAGGCAAAACGCCGGTCAAGCGGAATCGTAATTTGGAATTTAATTTTACCATTCCTCCCGAAAAAATGCCGTTTTTGAAGACATTTCCGCGGATTGCAGTTGCGATTATGCTCCCGTTCGTGGCGATGCTAGTTAAGAATTGTTTCGCAGGAGGGATGAATTTACGGCTATCTGGATGCGGCATTTTGCCTTCAAGTTGCAGGATTTCGTATTTTTCTGTTATTGGGTCAAATTGGCCGATTTCCCCGCCGGTTGTATAGAGAAATTTTTGTCCGGATTTTTGTAAATCTTGTACATGAAATTTGTCGTGAAAAGTATGCTGTTTTAGCCCATTTCCATCGATTTTACACGAAAAAATGTTGCCGTTTTTGCCATCGTCGTGGAGGAAGTAAATCCGATCTTGAAAGAAATATGGTTGCAGGCAATTCCGCTTTAATTCGATCAATTTTTTGTCATCGAGCCAGAGTTGGCCAGCCGTTCCGCCTTGATAATTTTTCCAGTTGATATATCCGTAGCCATACCTCTGAAAGACCCAATTTTGGCCGTTAAAATCAGCAGCGTTGACCGGGCCGATATTCATTGCTTTTGTCTGTTTTGTCGCGAAATCATACTCGTACATGAACAAATCGTGGCGAAAAGCGGCATCTTTGTTGGATAAAAACACCATTGACTTTGAGTCAAATTTCACTATTTTGATGTTTTTTTCGAAAAAAGTTAATCTTTCGAAGGATTTTGTCAATATGTCATAAACGTAAATGTCTGGGCCGCCGTCTTCCTGGCTAATACAAGCTATTTTTTGCTCATTTTTGCTCGGAAATAGGCCAGAAATGTCGGTATTTGATTGAAAACACAAAATTGGCTCAAAATCGTTCTTTTTGATCTTAAACATATCGTATCCGGAAACAAAATAAATTGCTCCATCTTTTTCAACAGGAAACCTTGCATACCAATTACTCATTTTTACTCCCAAATCATTAATAATTATATCCGAAAAATGAAGCGAACAAAAGCGGCCTGGTTAGCGGAATTTACGAAATTTATGTTGTGTTTTTTTTGAAGATTTATGTGAAAATTTATAAATTTTTTTTGTATGTAATTTTTTTGCCGGATTTTGGTTGATTTTTTGAAGTTTAAAATTGTTAAATTTTGTAAAAAACTTGCTAGAAATTTTTTAGATTTTTTTGCCGATATTTTGTGAAATTTTTGGGGATTTTTGTGGCGGATTTTTCTGAAAATTTAAGGAAAAACGAAAAAAATATTGTAAAAAAATAAATTTCAAATTTTGATGATATTTATGGAAATTATTTCTTAAATTCACCTCGTAGAAAGCTCCAAAATGGCTACGAAAAGTTTAATTTTCAATGTAAATTAGTTAAAAAAATGCGGAAAAAATCATTTTTGTTTTGTGAAAAAAGGTAAAAAATTGCAAAAAATTTTAACTTTTCCATTTAAAAATACAGAAATTTTAAAATACAGAAAAATTTTTATAAAAAACTAAAAAAACCGGAAGAATTTAGAGAAATTTTATCAATTTGGCGGGCAAAATTCAAAAAAAACTTGTAATAAAAAATTTCGTGAAAAAGCAAAAAATCCCATGCAAATTTCAGTCGAAAATTTTTACCAAACATCCCAAGGCAAAAAAACTACAAAATGCTATATTTTTTTCACAAAATTCTCTAAATTTCTTCAAATATAGCCAATTTCGAACATTCTTTTGACAGTTTGCAAACCTTCCTTCAAGACATCCGTAACCGAAAAATTCATTTTAACAGCTTGTAATTCCTCATAAGAATAATGCCGAGCAATAATATCAAGAAATTCGGTAGCAATTTTTGGATTGTGAACATTAACAAAATCTTTAACTTTTTTCCAACAATCTGCTGCCTTAGAGTCTTGATTTGCCACATTAATCATATTCCACGAATTTTGGATATGTAAACTCCAGGTATTTGGCGAAGAAGAAGGCATTCGCTTAATTCCCAAACCTTTCTGCATTTTCACGCAAACATGCTCGAGAAAACAAGCAATATCATACTCATCCTTCGTCAGCTTCCCAAAATTATACGCCAAAGAGGCCAAATTCATTTCCTCTTTTTGCGCTTCGTATCTTTCGAAAAGTTCTTTCTTTTTTATTTCAATATAGCTACATTCTTGCGGTTTAAACCTAAACGGTCGCCCTTTTTTAAGTTTCCTCGTATAGCCCGCGTTATAAGCGTACATTTTAAAAATATCTCCCCATTTAGAAAAGTTTCCTCTTCCTGATTCCATACTATGTCAATTTTGGTATAGAATGCAAGTATAGATTAATAAATGACAAATTTGAAAAATATATTACTAATAGATGGCTCTATTGAGAGCGAAATTCGGACTGCGGTTGTGAATTCTGAAAAAATTTTGGTGGATTATAATTTTTTCCGCGGGGATGATTCGATTTTGAACAATATTTACATCGGACAGATCGAAGATATACGTCCGGCAATTGAGGCCGTTTTTGTGCGGTATGATCGTAATTCCTTTGGATTTCTTTCTTTTAACGATATTCATGAAAGTTATTTTTTGAAGACACCTCGTAGAAAGCGCCAAAATGGCCAGTTTCAAGAAGGTTCGAAAATACAAGAAGTTTTAAAAAAAGGTCAGCTTTTGATTGTACAAGTCAGTCGTTGCGGGATGGAAAAAAAATTGCCTACTTTGACAACTTTTGTGAATTTGCTGGGGAAAAATTGTATTTATTTGCCAAATGATGAGAATAATAACGGAATTTCGCGCAAAATTGGCGGTTTTGAGCGGGCGCAATTGAAGGAATTTTTGGAAAAATTGGACAATCCTGGCTCGTTGATCATTCGTACAGCTTCCGAAGGGGTTTCGTTGAAAGAAATTCAGGAAGATTATAAAAATTTAGTCCGATTATGGCGGAATTTTCAGCGTAAATTGGCTTTAAAAAGTCGGCCTGGGCTGATTTTTCAGGAGGATTTGCTTTTGAAGGCTTTGCGGGGGTATTCTAAGTACGATCTTGATGCGGCTTTTGTTTCGAACAAAAATGTTTTTCGAAAAGTGGCCGATTATGTGGCTTCCAAAGCTGTTCATTTGCCAAATAGGCTAGAATTTTATCCCTATGATGATCTGTTTCATGCCATTGAGGACCAGGTCGAAAATTTGTATCGGAAAAAGCTGGATTTGGCTTCGGGCGGGAGTATTATGATAGAATCCACGGAAGCGCTAGTGGCAATTGATATAAATTCCAAGAAATCGGCCAAGGAAAATAACATGGAATTGACGGCGTTTAGGACGAATCAAGAGGCCATCGATGTCATTGTAAAACAGATTATTCTCCGCAATTTAGGCGGGTTAATCGTGATTGATTGTATTGATATGGATGATGACTCTCACGTGGAACAGATTAACAAACAGGTCAAGGAAGGTTTTAGGAATGATAAAGCGGCGGTGAAAATTATCGGCTATAGTCCGCTTGGTTTGATACAAATTTCTCGGCAACGTTTAGACACAAGTTTGATAGATCGGGAATTTCAAGATTGCAGCCATTGTGGCGGGTTAGGGCGTGTTTTGAAGCCAGAAATCAAGGTTGTACATTTTGTTCGTAAGATCATGATTTCTTGCCATTTAGAAACTGCTTATAAAATTTATGTTTCTGCGCAAAATTTAGAGCAAATTTTAACCAATTTTGGCCAGTTTTTGATGAAATATCCGAATATTTCGTGGAAAATAGTACCTGAAAATGCTCCCGAATGCGATTGTATAGAAAAAATCGAAAGTTACTGAAATTTTTGCTTTTTTTGCGGTGGTTGGGCTCTTTTTTTGAAGATTTTTTTCTAGAATTCAAGATTTTGTCAGAAATTTTTGATCATTTTTGAAAATTTTCTCGAAACTTTTGGAATTTTCTGAAATTTTCTCTATTTTTTCATGAATTTTTTGGGCGATTTTTAAATTTGTTTTTTTATATATTTTTTCGAGGTTTATGTCGAAGTCCCGGTTCAAAGTCAAGGTTAGGTCCAACCCCAATTCCAATTCCAATCTAAAATCCCAAATTCAAAGCCAAATTCAAAGGTTAATTTAACACAAAATTCGAAATCGAAAACTAATTTTCCTCCCAAAAAATCTGTATGAATTTTTTTGTTGAAATTTTTAAGTACGTTTTGTTAAAATGAAATTAGATTTGTAAAAGTGACAAAAAGTAAAGCTATAAAAATGGACGGAATCATAGGAAATTCAGGTTTTTTCAATACAAATCGCGAAAATAGACCGAAAATGGTGCCGCTGATGCCGATGACTATTAGGAAAATTCCGATTTTTTCTGGCGGTACGAAATGGGCGCTGCCAGCTAGGATGAAAATGTCAGCCACGGCCATTCCACGTGAAATCATCCAGATTGTCCAGCTCAGCGCAAAGATGAAAATGGCGCATAAATGGTACGTGCCAAGAAAGGAAAGTCCAAAAAATGTCGAAAATGCGATCAAGCTTATTTTCATATCTTTCAAATCTTGGTAAGTTAACACCAAAAGTGGTAAAAAAATAATATGTTGCGTAATAATCATAGTGGGGTCTTTTTGATATTAGCGTTGTTTCTGACAGGATGCAATAATCACAAAGAAAAAAAGCAGGAAACTTTCGATCTGCAAGACGAATTGTCTAAGGATTTGGAACGGCCCAAGGAAAGTCCTCTGGAAGAACATCGGGCTCCGGTTTCGAAAATTCACCAAATTTGGTATACAAAAGTTGATCTTGTCTTGACAAAAGGCGCGCCCGTGCCGGAAATGATTAAAAATATTGCCAATAAGCTTGGTTTGCGGATTGTATTTAGCCTCAAAGAGACTCCTGGGGTCAATTATGTAGCAAAACAAAAGCCGTTTTTAGAGATTTTGTCGGATTTGGCCGAGATTTATGGTTGGAAAATCAAAATTAATGCTCTGAATGCCAAAATTGCTCCGGATAGTCCTTATTTACAGATTTATTCGGTGCCTTTTTTGATTGGAACTAGGACGAACACTTCTGATACGTCCTTTTCTGGGAAGATTAAGCAAGGTGGGATGACTACGGATGGGGTCGAGCTTGGAGGGGTGAATTTGGGCTCTTCGGCGCAGCTTTCTTCGAATGTCCAACTTGACGTTTTTAGCGAATTGAAAAAAAACATTGAAATTTTGTTCCCAGAAAAAGAGGGCGAAGATGTGGTGAAGTTTTCTGTACACCAACAAGGCGGGCTGCTGAGCGTGATTGCTAGTCAGAAGAACCACAGGATGCTGGCAAAGTATATCAGCACTTTGTCCAAGCAAATTAGTAACCAAATTTTGATCGAGGCGCGGATTTATGAGATTGAACTTTTGGAAAAATATGAAACTGGCGTGGATTGGGCGAGAATTATGAGTTATCCTTTGCTACGTTCTGGGGCGCCGATTAGAAGCTCTGGGGTTAATGGTTTTAGTTTTGAATTTGTGGGGAATCCGACCAATGCTCTTAACGAAATTAGCGGTACAATTGCCCATTTTTTGCGCGAATTTGGGAAGGTAAATTCTGTTTCTAATCCGCGAGTTTTGATTGCGAATAATAATACCGGAATTTTTAAGGCTGTTGAGAACAAGGTCTTTTTTAAGATCAAAAAAGAGGAGAATTTTTATAACATTGGCGGTAAGCAAAATGGCCAAGTTTCTACGGCCAGATATTATAGCGAGATCCAAACGGTGCCTATTGGTACGATTATCCTTGTTCAGCCTAGTATTTGCGAAGATGGGCGAATTACGATTGCGCTGCGGCCGACGATTACGGAAGTGCATGGAGTTGCTGTGGATCCTGCCTTTGATCTGGAAGCTAAGAAGGCGAAGGTGGATGCTCGATCCGAGGTGCCGATTGTCAAAACTAGGGAATTGGATACGATTTTTACTACCGAAGAAGGTCGGGTTATTGTAATCGGCGGGTTGTTGTATTCGAATAAGACGGATAAGGAAGAAGGTTTGCCGCTGAGTTGGCTTGGGACGAATAAGCTCAAATTTTCGCAAAAAAAAGAGGTTGTGATTGTTATTCGGGCTACAAAGGAGACTTTTAATTTTAACTGCGACGATAGTATTTATTTGGAATAATTTTTTGTTGGTTGTGAAATGGTTAAGAAATGGTTAATTTTTTGCATAGATCTATGCAAATTTGCTAGTTTGTAAAATTTTTGATTATGGTACAATCAAGAGCGAAGGGTAGAAATATCCTTTAGGTTGTTGAACTTATGTTCTTCAGCTATCCTCCCTAAATATGAGAGTTGTGATCTCATGTTTGTATAACAAGTTTAAGTATTTTCATTGGCGCGCTTTTTTAGGTGCGCTGCTTTTTTTTTATCGTGAATTTTTGTAATTTATTTTGTTTTAGAATTTGATAAAATGAAAGTTTTAAGTTGGTTAACAAATTGTTTCACGTGAAACATTTTTATTTGGAGTTTTTTGTTTGGAATTTGCAGAGATTTTTTGAAAATATGTAAAAAAGTGAAAATGTGTAAAAAATCAAAGGAATTTTATTCGAAAAGAAGGCGTAAAATTGCGTCTAATTTCAATCTTCCTTTCAAAGGTAGCCTTAAAATCATGTCATTTTCATTTTCCGAAATTTCGATAAATTTTTCTCGAATTAACAAATTGAATTTTGCAAGGTTAAAATTTTGTAATTCTTTTTTTGTAATTTTTACCCCATCTGTCAAACGCAAATTCATTAAAATTTTTTCTTGAAAAGCGGTAAAATCGTCCAAAATTTCTACTTCTTCTTTTTGCGACAAAAAATCTTCTAAAAAATTCTCTAAATTTTCGGGAGTTTTCGTTTTTTGCTCGAAAACTTTTTCTAGCCATTTTCTCGGGCTTTTTACGTTATTAAATTTTAATTTTTGACCATCTTTTTCCATACGACTGTGCGCCCCTGCTCCTATTCCTAGGTAATTTTTGTAATTCCAATAGATCAAATTGTGCCTACTTCTATAGCTAAATGTTTCACGTGAAACAATTTTGTCGGTTTTCTTCAAAAATTTGACGTTTTTTTTCTCTAAAATTTGTGCAGTTTTTTCAAAATTTGTCTCAGAATTTTTTTGTGGCGTTTTTTTTGCAGCGTTAGAAATTTCGTAAAAATCCCAATCGGCTGCGGCCAAAGTGTTGAAAGTATGTTCGTACAAGTGACTTTGCGCGTCTTCGTCCATCGGGGACCAAATTTTTTCTCGGACCGCTTTTTCGAAAGCTGTATTTGGCTCAATGGTTAACTGATATAAAGAAAGATGTTTTAAGTTGATTTTTTCTGCCAAAGTTAAAATTCGATCCAAATCGTGGCGCCAAATTTCCAGAGAATCGGTCGGCAGAGCGTACATAAAATCGCCGGAAACATTATCGCAAATTTTGGAGGCCTGAGTAAGAATTTTGACAGCTTCTTCAGCGGAATGTATTCGCCCCAAAAATTTCAAGTTTTCATTTTTCAGAGATTGGACTCCTATTGAAAATCGATTAATTCCGTTTTCTAAAAAATCGGCTAAATCGTGAGTTTCTATGGAAGATGGATTGATTTCTAGCGTAATTTCCAAGTTTTCATCATGCTCAAAAAGCTCCTTGGCTTTGGTAATTATACGGCCGATATCTTTGGGAGCGATCAAAGACGGCGTTCCTCCTCCAAAAAAAATTGTCTGCATTTTCCACTTTTGTGCATTTTGAAATGTTTCACGTGAAACAATTTTGTCGAAAAAGTTATTAAAATCGACCTTGTTTGCGGTGTTTTCTTCGTTTTTAGAGGATGAAATTTTTTGGAGATGATTTTCGTTAGTCTTTGAGTTTTGATGCATTTCTTGGGCTTGTATTGGCTTGAAAAGGGCGGTTTTGGATGATTTTGTATTATTAAATGCGATGGAAGCAAGTTCGAGTTCATTAAGCAAAGCCTCGACCCAAATCTTCGGATCGTATTCAAAAGCGTAACTGTTAAAATCGCAATATGGGCATTTTTTGATACAAAAAGGCCAGTGAATATAAAGTCCGAAGTCTTTCATACGGTTTCGTTAACTCAAAAAGCAGCCGTTATAGCTTGGCTTGTATATATTCGATTTTGTAACAATGTATTTCGTCGCCGACTTGAAAATCGTTAAAATCTTTTACCAAAATACCGCATTCAAAGCCATTATTAACCTCTTTGACATCGTCTTTCCCGCGCTTGAGATTGTCGATTATAGAAGCAAAAATGGTCTTGTCTTTGCGGATGATCTTGGCAATAAGTCCTTTTTTGATCGAGCCATTTATAACCATACAACCTGCGATGTTCCCCAGTTTGCTCGACGAGAAAATTTGCTGAATTTTTGCTGAGCCGACAAAGACTTCTTTTTCTTCCGGTTTGATCAGTCCCAAAAGTTTGGCTTCTATTTGATCAGTTAGGTTATAAATTATGGCATCTTCGATGATCTGAATGCCTTTTTGCTCGGCCATTTTCCTAATTTCTAGAGAGGTTTTCGTGTTAAATCCGACAATGGTTGCCCCGCTTATGACGGCTAAATCTATGTCACTTTCCTTTGCCGCCCCGATGCTGCTTAGTATGATTTTTGTTTCCGATTTTTCATTGTTCAATTTTTGTACAGCGAATTTCAAAGCTTCCAAAGAGCCTTGTGTATCTGCGCGCAAAATCAAACTAATATTAGGAATTTCAATTTTAGCAAAATGATCTAAACTAAAGGAAATTCCGGCCTGTTTCGATAAGTTTTCGTGTTTTTCGATTCGAGCTTTTAGAATTTCTGTACCCAATTTTGCGTTGGAAATCACTCCAAATTCCGAACCAGCTGGCGGAGGAGAATCGAATCCAAGTACTTCAACTGGCGTGCCCGGGGTTGCTTCTGTAATTGGTTTGCCAAGGTCGTTCGTCATGCCTTTGATGTTGCCCGAAGAGACGCTTGCCAGGCAGAAATTCATCTTTTTGAGAGTTCCTTGCTGAACGAGTAAAGTTGCAACAGTCCCGATTTTCGGGTTGATTTTCGATTCCAAAACTATACCGCGAGCTTCGACGTCCTTGTTAGCTTTTAATTCCAAAACTTCTGCCTGGACCAAAATTGCGTCCAAAAGTTTGTCTATATTTTGCCCAGTATGGACGGAAACGGGCAGGCAAACCGTATCTCCGCCGTATTCAATAGCTACAATTTCGTGGGAAAGTAGATCTTGCTTGACTTTATCAGGGTTGGCCGTATGGAGATCGGACTTCGTAATAGCCACGATAATTGGCACTTTTGCGGACTTTATATGGGCAATTGCTTCGATGGTCTGTGGTTTGACGCTATCTTCCCCAGAAACAACTAGAATGGCTATATCCGTGACATTAACCCCGCGGGCGCGCATGGAAGTGAAGGCTTCGTGGCCAGGGGTATCGATGAAAGTTATATCCCCGCCCTTGAGATGGACTTGATATGCGCCGATGCTTTGGGTAATTCCGCCGGCCTCTTTTTGTACGACCCTAGTTTTGCGGATATAATCCAAAAGTGACGTTTTTCCGTGGTCTACGTGGCCGACAACAACCACAACAGGAGGCCTTTTGACAGCAGTTTCCGGGTTTAAAATTTGCTTAGGAAATTCCAATTGCGCCTTGTTTTGCTCGTCTATACGAATTGGGGTATGCTTACATTCTTCGACAATAATCTGCAAAATATCTGGTTCAATATTTTCCTTTTCATTGGTATTTAGCCCAGCCTTTCGAGCTATATGTAATACATCCCTAACTTGCATGGCCATTTTAGCGGCAATTTCTTTGATCGAGAGCGGGCCGGCAATTTCAATTTCCCGTTTTATGAAACTGGATTGCTGGTTTTTCTTGATAGATTCTCTGGACCGTTTTTTTGAAAAAGTATCCAAAAATGCGTGATTTTCCAAATGCTGATCATCTACGCGACCGACAAAATCCATCGTATTTATGTTAAGATCGTCGTCTTTGAACTTGAAATCTTTGACCCGATCGTCCTTGTCTACGATTCGTTTCTTCTTCTTATCGTCAAAAGTGTTCTTTTTAGGCATGTTTTCTTGGGTGTATTCTGCGCGAAGACCTCCCAAACTTGGCCTAAATGGCCGCGGACCTCCAAAATTTTGGCCGAATCGTTGTCCTGGTTGGCCGTTTCCACCTGGTCTTGGGCCAGAGAATCGACGTACCCCCCCCTCGCCTGGGCCGGAATTGAATCTGCTTCTAAAACCGCCTTCTCTGTTACCTCCGTCTGGGCTTGCTGGCCGATCGCCGAACCTGGAAAAGCGTGGTCTATCACCAAATCTACCGCCATTTTGGCCGTTTCCAGCAGGGTTGAATCCTGGCCTTGGGCCAAATCTGTTGAATCTTTGGTCGGTACCATCGGTTCTTTTTTGGAATCTACCTCTGTCAAATTGGTTTTCGGCTCCAGGTTCGCCTTCTCTTGGTCTGTTGAATCCGCCTTCTCTGGGTCCTCCAAAATTGCTTCCAAAAGGCCTGCTGCCGCCTTCTCTGGGCACAAAAGGTCGATTCGGATCTCGTTGTACAAAAGGTCTGCTGCCGCCTTCTCTGGGCACAAAAGGTCGATTCGGATCTCGTTGTACAAAAGGCCTGCTGCCGCCTTCTCTGGGCACAAAAGGTCGATTTGGATCTCGTTGTACAAAAGGCCTACTGCCGCCTTCTCTGGGCACAAAAGGTCGATTCGGATCTCGTTGTACAAAAGGCCTACTGCCGCCTTCTCTGGGCACAAAATTAGGCCTATTTTCGCCATCTCTTGGGGGGTAAGGTCTATCCTGTTGTCCGTCTCTATGTCCGAAGTTGTTACCAAATGACCTTCCGCCTTCTTTATAACCTCCTTCCCGTTGTCCGCCAAAGTTAGATCTGTTTCCAAACCCTGGGCGCCCGAATTGTCCTCTTGGTTTTTTGTCGAAGTAACTGGTACGTTCTATGACCTGTGGAATTCCGCGCAAAGAGCTGGTTGGAGTAGCTTTAAATCCAACTGGTTCTGGCTTATCTGGCTTAGAATCATAATTTTCTTGTTTTTTTTCTTCAACTTTTTGGATCGGTTCAGAAATTTTTGGTTCAAAAGCTGGTTTTTTTTCCACTTTTTGTTCAACAATTTCTACCGGCTTTGAAGCTATTTCCTTCGGCTTTTCGCTTTTTGCCGACGTTCCTGTTTTTAACTTCAAAATATTTGGTTTTTTCTCTTCGCTCATTAAATTCTCCGGGTAATTCCTCTTGCATTTGCGATAATTTCTTGGGATTGATCGAAAGTTAGACACAATTCATGGTCTTCCTCGAACATATCTTTCAATTCGCCTGCGTCGAGCATTGCTAGCTCATTTTTTTGCATAATTCCATTGCGTATCAAATACTTAATCCTAGGTAAATTGAGCCCTTCTACGTCGAATATAGACGAATCTTTGCCAATTTCTTCCAAGCTTTTTTTGATTTGATTTGCTTCTAGTTTGGTATATTCATTGGCGCGTTCTTGTAAAATTACCGCCAATTCTTCATCAAATCCGTTAAGACTTGCGATTTTTTCGATTTCGGAATGGGCTATTTTTTCTACGGAATTAAATCCTTCAGAAATTAACAAATGCGCCATCATTTCCTCGATTTCTAGATTGTTAATAAGTTCATTCGCCTGCTGGGTTATTTGTTCTTGGTAAATTTTTGCGTCTTCTTCTTCCGTTAACAATTTAATCGCAATTACACCGCAGAGTTTTTTGGCTAAAACAACGTTTTGCCCGCCTCGCCCCATTGCTTTACTGAATTGATCTTGCGCAGTTACGACCTCAAATTTGCCTTCCGATTTTTCCGTAATTTTTACAACGGAGGCCGGGGAAAGCGCGTTTGCTATTAACTGATGTAAGTTTGGATTCCATTCGACTATACTGATCTTTTCGCCAAGTAATTCCTTCGTAATTGCCTGAATTCTTGAGCCATATGGACCGATACAAACACTGATTGGGTTAATTGAAGGGCGCAAAGAATGGACGGCTACTTTCGATAGACTTCCAGGATCTCGGGCTATTGCCTTGATTTCTACAAAACCTTCCTGGATTTCCGGAACTTCTAATTTCATCAATTCTCGCAAAAAACCGTCGGCTGTTCTGGAAAGGAAGATCTGGCGACCTACCCCTTGGCGAACGTCCTTAATATAGACTTTGACATAGTTTCCTGCCCGCAGAACATCGTTTGGAAGCATGTCATTCTTCTTGAGAATACCCTCGCCTTCCGGGAACGAAATCACTGCCTCAGATGCGTCTACCCGCTTGATATAGCCTATCATAATCGTGCCGACATATTTGGAAAAAATCTCAAATTCCTTTTCTTTTTGGGCTTCGTTTAGTTTTGTCCGTAAAGATGTGAAAATTTTTTCTATATCCGATTGACCAATTGTAAAAGGCAAAACTTCTTTAACTATTTCGCCAATTTCTATGTTCGGATTTCGGATTCTAGCTTTTGTCAGAGAAATCTGAGAAAAATCGCGATCATTTTTTTCTTCATCTGGAACGACGTTTTGGTTCAAAAAGACCTCGAAACTTCCGTCCTCAAAAAGTTTTGTATTTAAAAGTTCAAAATTGCCAAATTTACTAGCCGCAAACTCGCGCAAAATCGATTCCATTACTTTCATAACCGTATCTTGATCAATGCACCTTTCTCGAGCAATTGATTCTATTAATTCTAATACCTTCATATTCCTGTCGTCTTTTTCCTAGCCTCTTTCATTATCTTGTCCCAATCTGGGATGATCGAAGATTTTTCAACAAGATCCCATTGGATTTCAAATCTTTCTGAATCTGTTTCTAGCGTTATTACATCATATTCTACCGATTTGATAAAGCCTTTTAGTCTTTTTCTATTATGTATTAATTCTTTTAATTCTACGTTAACTTTTTCGCCAATAAAACGACGGAAATCTTCAAGAGAAAAAAGTTCCCGATCAAGGCCCGGAACTCGTACACAAAGATTGGTCCGCCCGGAAAGGTTGTTGTTCTTTAACCAAAGCAGCGCCAATTTGTTAATTTTATTACATTCCTCCAGCCCAGTAACGGCCAAATCCGCCCTTTCTACGAGTATATCCAAGTTAATATTATTGTTCTCAGAATGCCACATAGAAAATTTCAGAATTTTTAATTCTAGCGGACCAGCTTCCTGGATGAGGAATTGATGCATTTCTTTCATAAAATCATTTTAATACATTTTTGAAATTTTTCCTACTTGTTTTTTTTTACTTGTTAGCTGAGAATTTGAAAGTAGAGGAAATAATGGTGAAACAAATTTTATTTTTGATGTGTTTTGGGGCAATTGCTGCTAATTGTGCTAATAATAGCTGTACAAGTGACGATTGCCGTGCTCAGAAGGTGGAAAATGCCATAAAAGAGGTCATGAAGCGAAACAGAAAGATTCGGTCTGTAATTTCTGTTTTTGAGACTTACGGTTACGAAAGAGATGCGGAAATGGTCAAGCCTATTAGTCTAGAAATTGGAACTCGTAAAGGTTTTTCCGATGAAGATTCGAAATTTTCGCATTTTAAATTGACAGCAGGAGTGTCTGGAGGTGTTAATACTCTTTTCCACATGGCCGCAGCGCAGTCTAAATATATGAAAAGGTTTTATTCTACCATTGAACCAGCGTCTATTAAGAAAGAAGTTAATGATATAATTACCGAATATTTGACTACAGAAGTTAACCATTGTAACAAAAAAGAGTTGTTGAAAATTACAGCTGATTATGTCCAGACAAAGAAGCGGGATCTTGGAGAAATGACTGTCCGGATGCGCCATGGGGATGTAAGTAAGGATGAGTTGGCGGAAGCGGTTGCGGATTTGAAAGCGGCAGAGAGCGAGTATGCTAAAGTCGAGTTGGAAGCCCAAATGAGCGGCGGAGCTTTGCAGGTATATATGAGCAAGGATGCCGATGACGATGGAGCTAAGAACTTGGCGGCAATGTCTGTTCAGGGATTGGAATTGGAAGATATTGAGGCTTTTGTACACAAATCTGGCTTGCTACGGACGGACGATCACGTTAAGGCTGAGCATGAATTGGACAAAACTTTCTGTGAAAAAATGGAATCGATTTCCGAATTTACCCCTCAGTTCCGGTTAAGTTTTGATAAATTCCTTTGTAAAGATTCCGAAAAGGAAAAGTTTGAAAAAGACGGACTTTCGTTGAGTATTTTTGTCAATCTAGCTCCGTACCGTTTCTGTGATGTTTTGAAGTTTAGTCGGAACCATGAGGCGGCGAAGTTGTCTGTAGCTTGGGAAAGGGCAATTGAAAAGTTCCAACTTGAGCAAAAACGTTCAGAAATTCGGACCACGAAAAAATTTATAGACAGTTTGAAAGCGGCCGTGGAAAGTAAGAGACTTTTGGTCGAATCTATGGAAGCGCAGTTCAAGGGTGGTTTTGCCAATATGGAAAAATTACGGAATGCTCGGTCACAATACTATAGTTCTGTCAAAAATTACCATGATAATGTTGAAAAATATGTCGAAAAAGTTATGAAATATTTAAGTTTAAGCGGAAAAATTAGGGAAGTATTTTTCGAAGTTTATCCAGAGTTTGCGCAAGATACAAGTTTCTCAGAAGCTGATCAAAAAGATAATGTAAAATCTGTTGTAAATGGCTAAAATGGCCGAGTTTTAATGGGGTGGGAATTATGAATGAAGATAACAAAACGGTTGAAGAGCTACTTAAGTCTCTTCGTGAAACTGTCGAAAAAAGGGCGGCGGTGAACAATGCGGTTGCTTCTGAGGACAAGATTTTAGATTTGCGGAATCCGGTTTCGCGTTTTAGTTTTGCGGAAAAATCTGATGAAAATATTGTGAAGTTTGTACAAGATTCTGTGGATGCTTCAATACGTCGTATTCTCAGCCAAAATGGCCGTATTATTGAGGATTCTTTGATGCAATATATCACTTCTGAGCAAATGAAATCGTTTTTTGCGAATGTTTGTTCGGAATATCTGGAATCGCGTAATTTTGAAGAAGTTTTACGGGATATTATTGAGAAAAAAATATCAAGTTTATTGAAATAGTTAAAAAAATAATTGACTTTTTGCCAAAATGAATTTTTTGAAATTTACAGAATATAATACCAAAAAACCGTTGCAAAATTGGACTGTTTTCAAAAATTTAATAGAACCTCGAGCAGTTTATAGAAAAAAAACTGACCTGTCAACGGCTCTTTTTTGAGTATTTTTTGACTTTTATGCAAAAATTTTCGCGATTAATTTGGTATTTTGAACAGTTTGTCATTTTTTGGGCGTTTTTTCTAAAATTTACTTGTTAAAATTGGCTAAAATAGCGGGGTTTTTGAAAATACAATGTTTTTTTGCATAGATCTATGAGTTTTTGGTGATTTTGTGAAAAATTGAAATTGAATATACTGTAAACATAGGTAAGCAGCGATGCTGCCTTAGTGCTTTGACGAAGGTTAAGGTACGTATCTCCCCCCTATGATTCCGGGTTTTATCCCGGTTCGAATCGGCAATCTTTTTTGTCGATTTTTTTTTATTTTAAAAGCTGGAAATTTTGAAAAAAAGTTAAAATTCTAATTTCAATTCGAAAAAGCTGTTAAAACAGAGGAAATTTTTATATAATACAATGTTGGATCGGATAGATCGCTGTTAAAACAGAGGAAAGTCCGGGCTCCATGGGAAAATAGTGCCGGAGAAAGTCCTGGCGTAGGGGAAACTCTATAGGGAAAGTGCAACAGAAAGCGTACCGCCGAGAGATCGGTAAGGGTGAAAAGGCGGAGTAAGAGACCACCGGGTTTGGAAGCAATTTCAGACTGCATTGAAAACCCCACTAGGAGCAAGGCCAAAATAGCCGGAAATTTTTCGCCGTTCCCAGGTAAGGCTAAGGTAGGCTGCAAGATGGGTTGGTTTTTTGCCAACGTACAAGATTAATGATCTATTAAACAGAACCCGGCTTATAGATCCAACGCCGACTTTGTAAAAATAATTGGAAATTGGAAAAATTTTTTAAAAGTTGTTTTTTTTTAGATTTTTACTTAAGTTTTGGCTAATTTTGGCTAGTTTTTCAACAAATCTGAGGAATTCTCAAGAAATGACATAAAAATTTCAGGAACCCTTAGAAAAAATATATTCTAAAATTGCCAGAAAAAAATTGCCAGAAAAAATTTAAAAATTCATCCAAAAATTTTGAAAAAATACAAAACCAAAATTTGCCAAATTTATTCCTTGAACAAAAGAGCAGCATTATGCCCGCCAAAACCGAACGAATCTTTCAAAGCTACACGAATCCGCTTCGGCTTCCCAAATCCTGGAACCAAATCGACCAAACGACGGTTCAAAAACGCCTCCGGATCTGGATTTTCCAAGTTCAAAGTCGGCAAAACCGCCTGTTTATGGACGCAAAGAGCCGTCAAAACCGATTCCACCGCCCCAGAACCACCGAGCATATGCCCGATCGCTCCTTTGACAGACGAAACCGAAATTTTGTCCCAAACCCCGCCATATATATTTAAAGTCTTGCAAAAACATGCCTAAAAATTGTATTTAAGGCCGTTTTAGAGCTTATTTGCAACAGCAACACCCTTCCTCAGGGGCCGAATATAAAGCTACTCTATTGCCCTCAGAATCAATGAAAATGACCCGATATCCGTATTCGCAGATTTTTGTTTTTGGTTTCAAAATTTTTCCGCCTGCTTCTGGAATTCTTGCGGCAGCTTCGTCTATGAAACCGGTTACGTCCAAATATACAAGAGCGCCGTTTTCGGATGGTTTTGCTTCTGCGGATAGGCAAGCTCCTACGCCACAATCATCGTGAGGAAAAATGGCAAAAATTCCATCCGGAGCTTCGACTTTCATCAGTTTTGTACCGATAACTTTTGAGTAAAATTCCATTGCTCGATCCAGGTCTAAGACGGCAATATCGGCCCAACAAACAACATTTTTTTGCATAAAATCCTCCTAATTTTGTGAAATAATTGTATGATTTTTACGTGAAAAAAGCAATGTTTTTATGTTTGAAATGACGGCCATTTTAGCCGAATTTAAGGGTTTTGTAAGGTTGTCAATTTTTCTTTTTCATAGGGCCCTTTTTATATTTTCAAATTTGTCTTATAATTACAGTATTATGTTTGTTATAATAAAACACGGCGGGAAGCAGTACTGGGCTGAACCGGGATCAGTTTTATCTTTGGAACGGATTAACGGTACGATTGGCGATGTTGTTACTCTTGACGGAATCGCTTCGGATGTTGACGGGGCTTTGAGTGTTGCTGCTCGGGAAATTAAAGGGGTAATTCTCAAGCATTATCGCGACAAAAAAGTCATAGCTTTCAAAAAGCAAAAAAGGCATCATTACGAGCGCAAAAAGGGGCATCGTCAGCATTTGACTTTGGTAAAAATAGCCTGATTTTGCCGTCCGTTTTGGGATTTTGTACTTGAAATTAAGTTTCCCAAGTTGTATTTTAGAATCATGAAAACTTGGAAATTGTTACCGAAAATTTTTAATTATTTTGTTTTTTTGAGAAATTGTGTTTTTTTGGCCATTTTAGCGCCTTTTTTAAGTCTAGCAGATCAAGAAAATCCCGAAAATAATGCAAAAAAAAAGGACGAAATTGTTCTTGATGAAAACGGGGTCGTCATAGATTCTGATAATGTCAAAACCCCTATGCCTCTGCCCGGGTCAGATTTGTATGTGTTTTACTCCAAAGAGACTGGCCGTGGTGATTGGTATAAAATTAGCCGACAGTTGCATAAAGATGGGAGCGTTTGTTTTGATATTTCTTCCGAAGAGATAGCTTTTGGTGAGAAAATAGAGCCAAAAAAGCGGGTTGTGAAGCTTTCTGAAGTTACTGGTAGGTCTTACAAAATTGACTCGCAGACAAAACAAGAAAAAAATCGTAAATTTGAATTTTCGCGGAAATTTTTAGCTATAACTCAGCGTTTGGTTCAGGAAGGTCATGTTCAGGAGGCCGCTGATTTGCTTGATGAGGCGATTGCTTTGAATATGTTGGACGAGGAATTTTTGGATCAAGCAAAGAAGATTTTGGCAGAAGCGAGGGCGGGAAAGTTGGCCAAAGAGGCCGGTAAAGAGGGCAAAAATTTGGTACAAAATTGAAAAATTATTTGGTAAAAAAGTGAAAAAATTGAACAAATTTAAAAAAAACTGAAAAATTACGATAAAAAAATCCGCGAAAATTCAAAATCTTTTATAAAAATTACAAAAAAAACAGAAATTTTCAAAATTCACGGAAAAATTTCACTAAAAATTTCAAAATCGAAAAAAATTAACAAAAATTAACGAATTAGCTCGCGGTCTGGTTGTAATTTTTCGTCGTATATTATAGTTTTAATTTATGAGAAGAATTTTAATGGCGCTTTCGTGTTTGTTATTAACAGGATGCGAAAATGCGTTGGACAAGTTGAAAGATAGCGAGCTTTTTGAGCAAGGTTCCAAGTGTTTTGAACAGAAAAATTACGAAAGTGCGATAAAATTTTTAGAGCATTTTGAAAATAAATTTCCTGGCAGTACAAAGATCATGGAATCCAATTACAAGCGCGCGATTGCTTACTATTCTGCCCAAATTTACCCAAGTGCGATTGCCGCTTTTGAGCTATTTATCGAACGGTATCCAACTAGCGATAAGGTCATGGAAGCGCGTAGGTATTTGTTCTTCTGTTATTATAACCAGGTTTCTAGGTATGATCGTAACTATGACATGGTCGAAAAGGCTCTTCAGCAGGCGATGTTATATAGGGAATATTACGTGGAGGATAAGGAGTTCAAGGAGGCTTTTGATAGGCTCCAGGAGTTCATGGTTTACTACTTTATTAATGATATGCACTTAGGAATGGATCGTCGGCCACGGGCTTGGATTAAGTCACTTTGGAATATTTCGGAATTGCTCAAAGTCGCTCCCGGGCATAAGTTATCTGCGGAAGCTTATTACCGTCTGATTGAGTTTTTGACCTGCCAAAATAGCCAGGATGCGCGTAAGGATGCGGCAATTATTCTGGAACAAATGGAGAAAAATCACGCTCAATCTTCGTGGTATATAAAGGCTCAGGCTGCACTCAAAGCCGCAAAGCCAGTAGATTTGGCCAATGTTTCTCAGACCAAAATTTTGGTTACTGAAGAAGCCGAAAATTCTGAAATTGACTTTGATTCCGAAGTTGTAAATTCATCAGAATTATCCGAAATTTAATTTTAATTTTAAAAATTTTTTTAAATTGTCTTGTTTTTTGGGGCTTTTTTTGTCCAAGTAGAGGTGTTTGTTAACGATTCTGAAATGGACGTTGAGAATGACAAGCTCGCGGATGCCGTCCCGGAGTTCGATCCGGATAAGGACAAGCTGGAGGAGGCTGATCCGGACAGTGATGTTGAGCTGGTTGCCGTTACGGAGCCGCTGCCGGATGTTGAGCCGGACAGGGTTAGTGACTTGGTTGCTGAGGAAGATCCGGTTGCTGTCAGGGTCGAAGCCGTTGGCGGTGGTACGATGGAGGTGGTCAGAAGCTGCGAGACGGAGCCGGACAAGCTGGAGGAAGCAGTCCTGGAGACCGAGGTCGAGCCGGTTGCCGTTACGGAGCCGCTGCCGGATGTTGAGCCGGATAGAGTTAGTGATCTGGTTGCGGATGTTGAGCCGGACAGGGTTAGTGACTTGGTTGCTGAAGCAGACCCGGTTGCTGTCAGGGTCGAAGCCGTTGGCGGTGGTACGATGGAGGTGGTCAGAAGCTGCGAGCCGGAGCCGGACAAGCTGGAGGAAGCAGTCCTGGAGACCGATCCCGATAGAGTTAGCGATTTGCTAGGGGTAGCAGTGGCGCTTGAAGTACCCGATGCAGACAGCGAGACGGAGCCGGATAGTGACAGTGTGGAAGATGCAGATATGGTTGCGGAGGTGGAGTTGGTTGCCGTTGTTGATCCCGATAGAGTTAGCGATTTGCTAGGGGTAGCAGTGGCGCTTGAAGTACCCGATGCAGACAGCGTTACGGTGTCGGATAGCGATAAGGTCGAGGATGCGGATCCGGTTGCGGAGGTGGAGTTGGTTGCCGTTGTTGATCCCGATAAGGTCAGCGATTTGGTTGTGGAAGTGGTGCCAGACTTTGATGTCGAAGCTGAGGTTTTTGTCAACGAGGCGATTACTGTTGATGAGTTTGTATGAGCAAGACTATCGGAAATTGTTGATAAATTTGAAAGTGATAGTGAATTGGACGGCGTGTTAGAAATAGATTCCGATGGAATTAGCGAGGAAGATAGAGTAAAACTTATTGTTTTTGTAGAGGTTTCTGAATTTGATGAGATAGGAGAAGGAGAAAAAGTAAGAGTAGCGGTTTTTGTTGAGGTTTTAGAGTCGGAATTCATTGGAGAAAGAGAAGAAGTTAAGCTAATAGTTTTTGTACTTGTTTTCGAGTCGGAAGAAATTAATGAAATAGAATTTGTAAAAGTGTTGGTAGAAGTTAAGGTTTTGGTTTTTGTAGGTAATTTGGAAAAGGTAACGGGTTTGAAATTACTGTGTGTTTTTGAAGAAAGAATTGTCGGAGTTGGTGGGTTTTTGATAGTTTTGGTTAAAGTTGTTGTTAATGATTCTGTATCAGTTTGGGTTAAATATTGGGTATATGTATGGATTGGTGAAGTAGTAAGACTTTGTGTATAAGTTTTTGTAGGCGAAACGGAAGAGGTGGATAGCTTTGAGTTTGTAAGGGAATCTAGGAAGGTATTGGTTTGTTCCAAAGTGTTAGATTGGGTTTTTGTAGTCGTATTTGGCGGGGTTGATGAGTTTGTTAAAGTTAAAGTTGGAGATTGGGTAATAAGCTGGGTTAGGGTATGAGGAGCTTGAAGAGTCCGGCTTTTGGACTGCGAAAGAGCTGAAGTTAAGGTTATATGTAAAGGTTTCTCGCCGCTTGGAATAGAGAAATTTCCAATAATTTCTGAGATATTTTGTGGCATAATTTCTTCTGAAGAATTTCTCATAATATTTACGTATTGTTGAGTTTGGGAGATATATGAATTGGTGTTATTTAGGTAATTTAGCATAGTATTTTCTGTTACCATTTGCGGCAAAAACAGACGTACATTTGGATTGAAAGGAGTTGTTAAATTCCTTAAATTTTGAGTAATATTATCGATTTTTATACTTGCGGTTTCCAGGTTTTTATTGGCTAAATTTGTGAAAATATTCAGAAAATTTATATTTTCAGATAATGCTAAAGCTCGGCTCGGAGAAGTACAAAATCCCCCTAAATACGATACTTTTGCCGCAGGTTCGCAAATTTTTGTCATTGTGTCGAAATCGATGATTTGATAATTGTATCCAGCAAGGTTAATACATGAAAGATCGGTCTTATAACGGGTATTATCTTGGTTATAATGGGGGTTTCCGTAAAAATACCCTAAACCGGCGCCTGCAGCAGTTACGAGGGCTCCTAGGCTCAATTTACCCCAATTATTTTTCAAAATTTCGAGCCAAGACGTTCCGTGATTGATTTTTTCCCTGTCCAGATAATTATAAGCAAAAATGGCCAAATAAGCATCGTAGAACAAAATTAAATTTTGATCATTTTTTTGCGAGTTCATTAAAATGTTAATTTTTACAAAATCGTTAATTGTTTGCCAAAGTTCATTTTCGGACAAAATTTTTCCCTTATTTTTCTGAAAAAATTCTATGTTGCCAATTAGGTCGTTTGTACAAGCCAAGGTTTCTGGAGTTTGAGTATTTTGTAAGAGAATTTCTGCTTTTTTCATTGCAAAATTGGCTAAAATTGGTATGATGTCTGAGTTTTTTGCCAGTTTTTGGATGATTTTTTTGGTCAGTTCAGTCGGCTTGTCGATAGGATTATTCGTAACTTCCAGGCTTTCTGCGTGATCTATACAACTGACAATGAGTTTATAAAATGGCGAAAATTGCTGGAATTTCTGACTTTTTTTTGCATCGAATTTTTGTAAAACTTCGTTAAAATAATCCTCGCAAACTGTGAAATTTTTCTGAGATTGTTGTGCCAGCTCGAGGTTTTGTATGTTAGTCAAAAAGTTTGATCTTAAAAAATTATGTAGGTCAAAATTTTGATTGAAAAATTCCGTTTCATACTTTGGTCCGTGGGCTAAAGTATAGCAAAAAATCATAGCAATTTTCAAATTAAATTTTTTCATTTGCACAAATTATCATTAATTATTAGTTAAAAAAATGATAAGAATTTTTGAATTTTTTTGTGTTAGAAATTAAACTTTTTTTATTGGATTTGTAAATATAAGTTGATTTGGTTTGCTATAACATTTGCCTTTTTTATGTCTTGTTGCGCATTTTCGCAGCTTTTATCGATGTTTGGTAATTGAGCTACAAATGGTAGCAATTTTGGGTCTACTCCTTCTACCTTGATTTTGGTCGTTAAATCTGCAATCGATGCTATTGCCGCGTTTAAAGATTGAGATGAAAGTGCTCCGTTGGATAGAGTTGTGTTGGCTAATTGATGCATTTGGCTTTCTAAAACCGATCCAAAACAAGTACTTCCAAAGTTTGAAATGTTTAATCCAGAAACGTTTCTTAAAATCACAGCTAAGTTGACTGGTTGTGTAGAATTGGCGATTTGTACGTTTGCAAAATTCAGTTTTTCGGCTATAAAAGCGGGGTTTACGTAGGAAGTGGATGGGAAAAGGAAATAAGTAAAAATAAAACCAATTCCGGCAAAAATTCCGCCAATAATTGCCAAGGTTGTAGTATAACAAAAAGTTGCGGCGAAAATTGGGTCCGAAAGTGTAAATTTCATAGTTCCGAAAGTCGGGAAATTTCGCTCTTGCCTTGCCAAGTAGACAAGTGCAATGTACGCATTATACAAACTTAACCATTTGACATTCTGTCGATTTTGCGGGTGATTTTCGAAATTTTTTTGTAGTCGCAAAATTGTTTTGATATTTTCCAAAGGGCAATTTTTGGTTTTCATTTTGTCCATGGAATTTATGATTTCTTTTAACCCAAGTTGCGAGTCTGGATCCAATTGAAATCCAATTTCGGCGATCAATTTACTTATAATTTCGCGGGCTTGGGCACAATGATTTCCATTTTCATATTTATAACCATGAGTTTGAAACGGTTCAGTAATTTGTAGTTTTTTAGCCGAAAAAAGGGCAATTAGACCGATTTTTTTGTCAGCGGAAAATTGGTTAAAAATTTCTTCGGGTAAAAATGCATTAATAAATTGCAAGAAATCGTTAATATTTATAGGATCAAGTGAATCGGCAGTTCGGAATTTTGGTGCTTTTTTATCTGCCATCAATCTCTCAAAGTCATTTGTTGGCTCATTTTGGCTAGATTTATTCGGACTTATCTCAATCTTATCGGAAAGCTGCTTTTTTGTAGCAAATTCGATGTTTTGCCTCAGAATTCGTATTGTTTTCATCGAAAAATCATCGTCATTTGGTCCTGCAATCGCGCTTTGGAAAAAAATCAGAAATAATATTTTATAATTTTTCATTTTAGTCATTGTAATATACTTTGAAATTTTTGGTAAAAACATTATTAACGCCTTTTTTTTGTCATAATTACACCTATTTGGGTCTTGACAAACTTGGCCGAAAATTAGAGAATTTGAGCATACCGGTTTCTGTTGTATGCGGAAATGGAGAGATGGCCGAGCGGTTAATGGCAACAGACTGTAAATCTGTCGACGAGAGTCTACGCAGGTTCGAATCCTGCTCTCTCCACGTTTTATGCGGGCGTAGCTCAATGGTAGAGCATCAGCCTTCCAAGCTGACTACGTGGGTTCGATTCCCATCGCCCGCTCGTGTATATCGTAACTTCAGAAGCTTTTTGTAGAAGGAGAAAAAAAGTGGCAAAAGAAGATTTTAAGAGAGATAAGCCCCATTGTAATATCGGAACAATTGGTCACGTTGACCATGGAAAGACGTCGTTGACTGCTGCAATTACCAAAGTTTTAGCTGAAAGTGGTAAGGCGCAATTCACAGCGTACGATCAAATTGACAAGGCTCCTGAAGAGCGCGCTCGTGGTATTACTATTAGTACTGCCCACGTGGAATATGAGACGGATAATCGGCACTATGCTCACGTTGACTGTCCTGGCCACGCTGACTATGTCAAGAACATGATTACCGGTGCGGCTCAAATGGATGGAGCGATTTTGGTTGTCGCTGCTACTGATGGACCTATGCCTCAGACAAGAGAGCACATTTTGTTAGCTCGTCAGGTTGGAGTTCCAAGTATCGTTGTATATATTAACAAGTGTGATATTGCTGATCCTGATATGATTGAGTTGGTCGAAGAAGAGGTCCGTGAGCTGTTGGATAAGAACGGTTTTGACGGGAAGAATACCCCTATGATCCGTGGTTCTGCTGTCTGTGCTTTGAATGATACAGATCCAGATAACTATGGCAGAGCTTCGATTATTAAGTTAATGGCAGCTGTTGATAGCTATATTCCTCAACCAGTACGTGAGTTGGATAAGCCATTCCGCGCTTCTATTGAAGATGTTTTTAGCATCCAAGGGCGTGGTACTGTTGTTACTGGTTTAGTAGAATCCGGTCGTTTGAAGGTTGGTGATACAGTCGAAATCGTCGGTTTGAAAGATACAAAGAAAGCCGTTGTAACTGGTATTGAAATGTTCAGAAAGAATTTGACAGAAGCACAATGCGGTGATAACGCTGGTTTCTTGTTAAGAGGTATTGAAAAGGATGAAGTGGAAAGAGGTCAAGTTTTGGCGGCTCCTGGAAGCATTACTCCTCATATCGAGTTCGAGGCAAAAATTTACGCTTTGAGCAAAGAAGAAGGAGGACGTCATACTCCTTTCATGAAGAACTATCGTCCTCAATTCTATTTCAGAACAACTGACGTAACTGGTGAAGTTTATGAAATAGTAGGAAAAGAATTGGTTATGCCAGGTGATGATGCTAGTTTGAAGATCAAGCTGTTGAACCCTGTTGCTATGGAAGATGGTTTGCAGTTTGCTATTCGTGAAGGCGGACGGACTGTAGGAGCTGGTCAAATTACAAAAATTATCAAATAATTTAGATTTTTTGAATTTTTAACTTTTTTGTCGGGGAATGTTTTTTCTCGGCAAATTTTTTTTTGCGGTTTTTTGAAGTTTCTTTTTTGGTAATTTATTTTGTCAATTTGACAGGATTTTGGGTTGGTGATATAATTTTGACTATGAGTAAAAAGTTGTTAGGTTTTATTTTTTTTGGATTTTGTTCCAATATTCAGGCGAATGATTTTGAAGAATTTTTGAGTAATCGCGTACATTCGTCAGCTTTGAGAGAATGTGCTCCAGTTTTGTTTGATTCTTTTGTTAGAGGTAAAAAGTGTAGTTCAGAAGAAGGAAGTTTTGAATCTCGTAAATTTTTTAATTCTTTTTGGACAAATTATTCAGCTTTATTTGGATCTAGATTGTTAAATGAACAAGCAGAAAAAAATGAAGTTTATTTTATTTGCCTAGATTTAAATGATTATTGTGGGTGTAATTTTGATGATGTACTTGAGCCGGAATTGGTTGATTGGATGAATTTTGAAGAGTTTGAAGATTTTAGAAATCGTCCAAAAGCTTTTGTGAATAAAATTCCAGATTTAGATTATGATTCAATCGGTTATGATGAAAATAAATTTGTAAATTTGGAAAATGTTTTAGAAAAAGTCCGCAATTTGTTGCAAAAAAATGTGAATTTATATAGTGATTTAAAGAGTGATAAAGATTTGACTCAAAATTGGCGACATCTTAAGGAATTGAAGAAAAAATATCAAACTGCGATTTGTTTAACAGATAGAGAATTTTTCCAAAATTTATGTATTGATTTTAATTTAACTTTGAAAAAATGTAGACAATTGGCTAGTTTGGAATTACATTTGAATTGGATGATTTTTTGCGAAAGTTTTTCTGATAAAAAATTATAATTTACGAAATTTTTCGTCAAAATTTTGATCGTTTTTTTACAATTTTCAAAATTTTCCGTTGTTTTTTGATACAAATTTTCGTTAATTTTTGCCTGCTTTTAATTGGAGTAAGTTTCGATGATAGTTTCGAATTCTTTGGGAAGTTCGGTGGTTATTTTCATGGTTTCTTTCGTGATTGGGTGTTGAAATTCGATGGATTTTGCGTGAAGTCCTATTCGTTTTCCTAAAATGTCTAAAATTTCTTTATGTTGAATTTTTCCGTACATTTCGTCGCCGATGATTGGAAGGTTTCTGCTGGCTAATTGTACCCGAATTTGATGCATTCTCCCCGTTTTTGGAAAGCACTGAATTTTGGTCAAAAATCCTATCTTTTCGTTAATATAAAAACAGTTTTGGACCTGAAACTCCATAATACAAAATTTTCCGCCGGGATTTTTTTCACTGTCTAGAGCTTTTTGGTCATAATTTTCATTCTGAAATTTTCGGCCGATGAATTTTGAATCTTTAATAATTGTCATTTTTTTACGATCAGTTTGACTGCGAATTATCCAATCTTCCATAATTCCACAAGTTTGTATTTTTTCTTCCCTATCTGTTCTGATTTTGTTCGAATTGAAATAGTTTCCATAGCAAATGGCTATATATTCCTTCTGAATAGTACGATTTTGGAATTGTTCGACCAAGTTTTGATGGGCAATTGTCGTTTTGGCAAAAATTATACAACCGCTGACCCCTTTGTCAAGGCGATGGGCGACTCCAAGGTGCTCAATGGCGCTAATTTCCGAGCTTTTTGTATGATGAGCCAAAAAATTTACCAAAGTTCCAGAGCGATTATTAGCTCCAGGATGGACTACGGAATTGGCTTCTTTATTCAAAACTATGATATGTTCATCTTCAAAAAGAATTTCCAAGTTTCCTTTTTCTGGCTCTATGTGATCGACGTTCGGGGTCGGCTCCAAAATTTCAAATTCTTGGCCCAAAATCGTAATTTCGTTTGGTTTTTGAATTTTTTGCCCTGAGACAGAAATTTTTTCAGCATAAATAAGTTTTTGAATCATACTCCTGGAAAATGGCGATAAATTGGCTAGAGCTAGATCTATTCTTTTGTTCTGATTTTCTTCGTCAATAATGATTTTCAACATAAATTACTAGTATTTTTCCATAATTTACGAAAAATGAATAGCGCCATTGACATCCGGGCAAAAATCTTTTGAATTATATCAAAATTTCTATTAATTTTTTGGAAGGGAAAATTTTTGTACTATTTTTTGTCGTGTTTTGATCGTTAGGATTTAAGGTCGTTTGAGTTGTCTGCATGGCAATATACACCTGAGCAAGTATTTCCGCGTCCAATAAAGCTCCGTGATATTCTCTGGCGATATCTATCTGAAAATGGTCTTTTAAAGCGTTTAAATTGACTTTTTTGCCTGGGAATTGCTTCTTTGCTAGTTCGACAGTGTCTATGAAATCGTTGTCCAAAGGAGGGTGGTTATAGCGCTTTAGCTCTGCGTTTAGGAAACCAATATCAAACCGAGCGTTATGTATGATCAAAATACCATCTTTAATAAAGTTTAGAAATTCGGCGATATGATGCTCAAAAGTTGGAAAATCTTTTAAAAATTGCTCATTAAATCCGCAAATAGCTTGTATATTGGCCGGAATCGCTTTCTGAGGATTGACATATTTTTGAAAACTTGTTCGTTTTTCCCATCCATTACTGATGTCTACGCAGCCAATTTCGGTTATACGGTCGACTTGATTGTTAAGGCCAGTCGTTTCGGTGTCCAGGCAGATAAGTTTTTTCTTAGTTTTGGAAATTAGTTCTGAGTTTGTAAAATTTTGCATAATTTATAGTCGGACGAAAGAAAAATTTTTGCAAGTAATTTTTGAAAAATTTAACCATTTGTTAATCTCCTCAATTTTCGCGGAAATTCCCGTTTTTCACCCCCTATTGACGAAAGAATAAAATTTAGTAATAATAAAAACATCGAGGGCGCGTGAGTGCTCGAAAGTCTGTGTCTAGTTTTTTGGTTTGTAAAAGATAAAAAAGCCAGTTGTCAATGTTAAATTTTGATTTTTTAAAACGTTGATTAAGTTGGCATGATCTTAATGAAGATTATGTGTACACTAAATTGAACGTCTTTTTTTGAGAGTTTGATCCTGGCTCAGAGCGAACGCTAGCGGCACGCTTAACACATGCAAGTCGAACGGAGTCTTGAGTACTTGTACTTGAGGCTTAGTGGCAAACGGGTGAGTAATATATAGGAATCTGCCTTTTTGAGAGGGATAGTCATGGGAAACTGTGGGTAATACCTCATAAGCTCGAAAGAGGAAAGGTCGAAAGATCGCTGAAAGAGGAGCCTATATCGGATTAGATAGTTGGTGAGGTAATGGCTTACCAAGTCGATGATCCGTAGCTGGTCTGAGAGGATGACCAGCCACACTGGGACTGAGATACGGCCCAGACTTCTACGGAAGGCAGCAGTGAGGAATTTTGGACAATGGGGGAAACCCTGATCCAGCGATGTCGCGTGTATGATGAAGGCCATTTGGTTGTAAAGTACTTTCGTCGGTGAAGATAATGACGGTAACCGAAAAAGAAGCTCCGGCTAACTTCGTGCCAGCAGCCGCGGTAAGACGAAGGGAGCAAGCGTTGCTCGGAATAATTGGGCGTAAAGGGTGCGTAGGTGGTTTTTTAAGTGAGACGTTAAAGGTCCGGACTCAATCTGGGAAATGCGTTTCATACTGAAAGACTTGAGTGTGGGAGAGGAAACAGGAATTCCTCATGTAGAGGTGAAATTCGTAGATATGAGGAGGAACACCAAAGGCGAAGGCAAGTTTCTGGAACACAACTGACACTGAGGCACGAAAGCGTGGGGAGCAAACAGGATTAGATACCCTGGTAGTCCACGCCCTAAACGATGATTGCTAAACGTCGGAAATGAACAGTTTTCGGTGTTGAAGCTAACGCGTTAAGCAATCCGCCTGGGGAGTACGGTCGCAAGACTAAAACTCAAAGGAATTGACGGGGACCCGCACAAGCGGTGGAGCATGTGGTTTAATTCGATAATCCGCGAAAAACCTTACCAGCTCTTGACATGGAAGTCGCGAGTCTGAGAGATCAGACTTTTCGGTTCGGCCGGACTTCGCACAGGTGGTGCATGGCTGTCGTCAGCTCGTGTCGTGAGATGTTGGGTTAAGTCCTTTAACGGGCGCAACCCCTATCTTTAGTTGCTAACAGGTCAAGCTGAGAACTTTAAAGAGACTGCCAGTGATAAACTGGAGGAAGGTGGGGATGATGTCAAGTCCTCATGCCCCTTATGAGCTGGGCTACACATGTGCTACAATGGCGACTACAATAGGTTGCAAAGGGGTGACCCTGAGCCAATCCATAAAAGTCGTCTCAGTTCGGATTGTTCTCTGCAACTCGAGAGCATGAAGTTGGAATCGCTAGTAATCGCAGATCAGCACGCTGCGGTGAATACGTTCACGGGTCTTGTACACACCGCCCGTCAAGCCATGGGAGCTGGTTTTACCCGAAGACAATGAGCTAACCGTAAGGAGGCAGTTGGTTAAGGTGAGATTGGTGACTGGGGTTAAGTCGTAACAAGGTAGCCGTAGGAGAACCTGCGGCTGGATCACCTCCTTTCTAGGGAAGGGCAACTGGCGTTTTTATCTTTTACAATTATTTTGCAAAAGGAGAACCAAGAAATTGGTACTTTCCGTGCGATTGGGCCAGTAGCTCAGTTGGTTAGAGCACACGCTTGATAAGCGTGGGGTCACAGGTTCAAGTCCTGTCTGGCCCACCGTCGTAATGGGGGGTGTAGCTCAGTTGGGAGAGCGCTTGCTTTGCACGCATGAGGTCATCGGTTCGATCCCGATCACCTCCACCATTGTAAAATAAAAGAACTAGAATAAAGTTGTAAGTAAAGTAACAAAGAAAAAAGAAATTGAGCTGAGTATGCATTAAGCGATTAAGAGCATTTGGTGGATGCCTTGGCACTAAGAGGCGATGAAGGACGTGATAGACTGCGATAAGCTGCGGGTAGAAGTCAATATTTGTTGATCCGCGGATTTCCGAATGGGGAAACCCACCGTTTTAGACGGTATCCCATCTTGAATAAATAGAGATGGAGAAGCAAACCTTGTGAATTGAAACATCTAAGTAACAAGAGGAAAAGAAATCAAAGAGATTCCGTTAGTAGTGGCGAGCGAACGCGGGTTTTGGCCAGTGCTTGAGTATTAAAAATTAGAATCAACTGGAAAGTTGGACCATAGAAGGTGATAGTCCTGTATAAGTACCGTTAATATTCGAGCCTTGAGTAGGGCGGGACACGTGAAATCCTGCTTGAATATGGGGGGACCATCCTCCAAGCCTAAGTACTCCTTAGTGACCGATAGTGAACTAGTACCGTGAGGGAAAGGTGAAAAGAACCCCGAACAGGGGAGTTAAAAGATCCTGAAACCGAATGCTTACAAACAGTCGGAGCCGCTTTAGGCGGTGACGGCGTACCTCTTGCATAATGAGTCAGCGAGTTTGTTTATGGAGCAAGCTTAAGTCGATAGACGTAGGCGTAGCGAAAGCGAGTGTTAAGAGCGCGTGTAGTTCCATGGACAAGACCCGAAACCGGGTGATCTAGCCATGAGCAGGCTGAAGGTGCGGTAATACGTACTGGAGGGCCGAACCAGTGAATGTTGCAATATTCTTGGATGACTTGTGGCTAGGGGTGAAAGGCTAATCAAACTCGGAAATAGCTGGTTCTCCGCGAAATCTATTTAGGTAGAGCGTTATATTAGCCCTTTGGGGGTAGAGCACTGAATGATCTAGGGGGGAGAGATCCTTACCAAACTCAATCAAACTCCGAATACCAAAGCGTAATAATATAGCTAGACAGACTGTGGGCGCTAAGGTCCATGGTCGAAAGGGTAACAGCCCAGACCACCATCTAAGGTCCCAAAATCATTGTTAAGTGTGAAAGGAGGTGGATAAACCAAGACAGCCAGGAGGTTGGCTTAGAAGCAGCCATCCTTTAAAGAAAGCGTAATAGCTCACTGGTCTAATTAAGTTTATCTGCGCCGAAAATGTAACGGGGCTAAAACAATGTACCGAAGGTGTGGGTGTATTGTCTTTTTGACAATACGCGGTAGCGGAGCTTTCTGTAAGCCGTTGAAGGAGAAATCGTGAGATTCTCTGGAGGTATCGGAAGAGCGGAAGCTGATATGAGTAGCATCGAAGGCATGTAAGAAACATGCCCGCCGAAAATCCAAGGTTTCCTGCGCAAGGATTATCCGCGCAGGGTAAGCCGGTCCCTAAGACGAGGGCGAAAGCCGTAGTCGATGGAAATCAGGTTAAGATTCCTGAGCCTGTTGAATGTGACGGAGCAAAAAAGTTGTCATCGCTTATTGGATTGTGATGGCGGCTTCTAGCTTCCAGGAAATAGCATCAACGTTAAGACCGTACCCGAAACCGACACAGGTGGATTGGTAGAGTATACCGAGGCGAATGAGAGAATAATGTTGAAGGAACTCGGCAAATTAACCCTGTAACTTAGGGAGAAGGGGAGCTACATTGGAGGTAACTCTGGTGTAGCGGCACAAAAATGGGAGTGGCGACTGTTTATCAAAAACACAGGGCTCTGCAAAGACGAAAGTCGAAGTATAGGGCCTGACGCCTGCCCGGTGCTGGAAGGTTAAGAGGAGGAGTGCAAGCTCTGAATTGAAGCCCCAGTAAACGGCGGCCGTAACCATGACGGTCCTAAGGTAGCGAAATTCCTTGTCGGGTAAATTCCGACGCGCACGAATGGCGTAACGACTGCTCCACTGTCTCCAACATTAACTCAGCGAAATTGAATTCCCCGTGAAAATGCGGGGTACCCACGGTTAGACGAATAGACCCCATGCACCTTTACTACAGCTTTGCAGTGGTATTTGATGTGTTATGTGTAGGATAGGTGGGAGCAATTGAAATCTTGACGCCAGTCAGGATGGATGCGTCCTTGAAATACCACCCTTAATATATTGAATGCCTAACTGAGTCTTCTGAATCGAGGACCAGGACACTGTATGGCGGGTAGTTTGACTGGGAGGGTCGCCTCCTAAAGAGTAACGGAGGCGTGCGAAGGTAGGCTCAGGTTGGTTGGAAATCAACTGTATGAGTGTAATGGCAAAAGCCTGCCTGACTGCGAGACAGACACGTCGAGCAGATACGAAAGTAGGTCATAGTGATCTGGTGGTTCTGTATGGAAGGGCCATCACTCAACGGATAAAAGGTACGCTGGGGATAACAGGCTGATCTCCCCCAAGAGTTCATATCGACGGGGAGGTTTGGCACCTCGATGTCGGCTCATCACATCCCGGGGCAGAAGCATGTCCCAAGGGTTTGGCTGTTCGCCAATTAAAGTGGTACGTGAGCTGGGTTCAGAACGTTGTGAGACAGTTCGGTTTCTATCTGCCGTGGGCGTAAGAAGATTGAGAGAGTCTGTCCTTAGTACGAGAGGACCGGGATGGACGCACCTCTGGTGTGCCAGTTGTTATGCCAATAGCATCGCTGGGTAGCTAAGTGCGGAATGGATAACCGTTGAAAGCATCTAAATGGGAAACCAGTCTCGAGATAAATCTTCTCCATTAGGGCCGTGGAAGATGACCACGTTGATAGGTCAGGTGTGTAAGCGCAGCGATGCGTTAAGCTGACTGATACTAATAGCCCGATTGGCTTTTTGCGTACTCTGCTAAATTTCTTTGTTGTTACTTTACTTTAAAATTAAATAACTTTTTTCGATTTTAATAAATATTCATTTTAGATTTTTTTTGTGTTATCATTTGTAACATGTATAATAAATTTTCTCCTATTTTAATGCTTTTTCTTTGCTTTTTTATTGGTATTAACGGACGAAAAGAAAAAAAGTTGAAAAATATTAAAGATTTATTAATAATTCCACTGATTTCTATTGGTTTTTTTGTAGCTATGATTTATCAATTGTGTCATTTGCGATTGTATTTTTCGTTGATTTATGCTGCAACGTTTTTGCCTGCTTTTGTAATTGGCTTTAAATTTTCAAAAAATTCAATTAAATTTGATGAAAAAATTCAGACTTATATTTTGCCAGGCTCTTGGAATTTGATGATTTTGTTTATGGGAATTTATTGTTTTGAATTTTATCTTGGTTATTTGAAAAACGTTAACTTGGTCTTATTTGAGAAAATTTATTTTTTACGGTTTGTCATTCGAGGTAGTGTAATCGGATTTTTTATTGGAAAGTGTGCAAAATTACCGAAATTGTTCAAAAAAATTAAGTCTAATGAAAAATTTATCAAAAAGAGTTAAGTAATTTTGAAAATTTAATAAAAAAGTTATTTTTCTTTGAAAGTTTTATCAAAATTTTACAAAATTTTCCCAAAGTCGATTGCTTTTGGATCTATGCTTTTGTCCTGACTAAAATCTATTTCTAAATATCCACATTTTTTGTAAAATTCAACAGATTTATATGCTGAATGTAATTTTATTTCTTTAAATCCGACGAATTTCACCCAATTTTCCAGAAATTTTATCAAAAATTTTCCATAGCCTTTATAGCGAAATTCTTCTTTTATGGCCAATAATCTAATGACAGCTTCGGATTTTGAAAATTTTTCTATTTGTGCGATTCCAATAATTGTTGATCCTAAATACAAGACAAAATTGTGGAAATTTTCGTTTGAAAAATTCGGATGATTTGGATCATATTGTACGTTCAAATCCGCAAAAATGGCTGAGTTTGTTATTTTATGAAAAAATTTCCATTCTATTTCTTGATGACAAAAATTTACTATTAATCCTTTAAATCCAGATTTTTTTAAAACTTTACTTATAAAATCATTTTTCATCCGATTATATATTGGAAATGGGCCTATTTTGAAGCCAGCTTGCGGATTTTCAGCTAATTTTTTCTTCAAATTTTCGTACTCGGTTTGAATTTTAGGATTTGATTTGAGGTAATCTCGAAAATGTAAGCTTGCCACAACTCGATCATTTCCAGCGAAAGTTACGTGAAGATGCATTTCATAATCTTGGCAATTTTTTTGCGTAAAATAACAAAGCGGAAAAAATTGTTTCTCTTTTTCAAACCCATCTTCATATAATTGTTTAAAAATTTCTTCCAAATTTTCCATTGCATCAACTTCAATCCAAATATCGATGACGTTTTTTGCCGCTAAATTTGGTATAGAAGTTGAGCCAAAATGATGAATTTGTACAAATTTTTTATCGAAAATTTTTACCAATTTTTCTTTTTCTAGCTCAAAAATTTTAGGCCAAAGAGGATTATATTCGTGGATTTGTATTTTTTTCATTGCTTAATTGTACAAATTTTTTTTAGCAAATTCCAGTATTTCTTGATTAAATTTTTCGTTTTTGTTACAATCGAAAATGCAAAATCAAAAAGTTGAGAAAAATGAATTAAAATTGGTAGGAATTTCTGTTAGGACAAATAATGCCAAAGAATTTGATCCAAAAACGGCTAAAATCGCTGAAATTTGGGGGAATTTTTTATCGCAAAATTTACATTTAAAAATTTCTAATGCCAAAAATATGACTGAAATTGTGGCTGTTTATTGTGAGTACGAAAGCGATTGCAACGGAGATTATACGTTTTTTTTGGGAAAAGAAGTTACAAAATTTGCTGAAGATTCTGAGTTGTTGGATGGGCAAAAATTGTTTAAAAATTTGGTTATTCCAGCTCAAAAATATGAAAAATTTACAACTGATTCTGGAAAAATGCCTGAAATTTGTATAAATGCCTGGAAAAAAATTTGGGAAATTGAGCAAACTTCTGAAAGTGTTTTGTATCAAAAAAGGGCTTATTTAGCGGATTTTGAGGTGTATGATCACCGTGCTATGGATCCAGAAAATTCTATTGTAGATATTTTTATAGGAATTAAATAATCGTAAATTTTTGTAAAAAAATTTAACTTTTTTCTTTGTTTTTTTGCCATGATTTTATAAATTGAAAAATTTTGATATGATTTTTTTATGATTACAAAAGAATCTTTTATTCTGATATTTTTGGCTGGCTACGTCGGTTTGGGGCTGGTAATTTCAGGACTCTTTGCTTTTAAAAAGACGCGAAAATTTGCTCGTGGTTTTTTCTTTTTTTTGATTTTAATTGAATTTATTAATGCTGTTAATGGAATTTGGGGGACGGAGGCGCGGTTTGCTAAAAACTATGATATTCCCTATTTTTGGGCTATTTCGATTGGTTTTAAATTGCTCTATTTTATGTTTGGTCTTTTTTTGTTCAAGAAAATTCGCGGCGAAAATTTGCAATATACGAGAGAAATTGTTGAAAATATCGAAAGTTCGTACGATTGGATGAGGCTTTTTTGGGCAATTTTTTTCCTTGGAATTTTTCAAATTTTTTCTATTACTTTTTTGTTCGAGAAGTTTGGGATGAATGCGAAGTCGTTTACGATTGCTCATGCAACTCAAATTTCTTTCATTTTGTACGGCTATTTTTTTCAAATGTCGCAATTTTGGATCGTTGGAAATAGACAGCTAAAATTGGACAAAAATCACTCTGAAATTTCTAATTTGATTGAAAGTGTCAAACAGACAAAGTCCAGATCTCAAGCAAAAATAGCAAAAACAAAAAAGATTTCTAAAAATAATTCGAAAAAAATAGAAAAAAAATAAGAAAATTTGCTGTCGTTTTTTTTGTTAATTTTTGATTAAAATTCCGGCGTAACATTTTTTTGATCGTAAAATTTTGTTGGTTTTTTTTAAAAAATCCAGGAAAATTTTTCGTTCTAAAAAGTTCTAAAAAGTTCTAAAAAGTTCTAAAAAGTTCTAAAAAGTTCTAAAAAGTTCTAAAAAGTTCTAAAAAGTTCTAAAAAGTTCTAAAAAGTTCTAAAAAGTTCTAAAAAGTTCTAAAAAGTTCTAAAAAGTTCTAAAAAGTTCTAAAAAGTTCTAAAAAGTTCTAAAAAGTTCTAAAAAGTTCTAAAAAGTTCTAAAAAGTTCTAAAAACAGTCGATTTTTTTTAATTTCGTTTACTTTTGAAAAAATTTTGTATCAAATTTTTTGCTTCAATTTCACAAATTCCGTCTATAATTTCCACTTCCGGAAGCGGCTCTAGCTCGTTTTGCGCTCCATAAAAAAGTACCGCAATTCTAGCCAATTTTATAGCATGCAAACACATAGAACAGGGTTGTACAGTTACAAAAATTTGACAATTGTACAAAAATTTACCGAGTTTTTCCTGCGCTTTTTGAATGGTTAAAATTTCGGCATGCCAAAAAGGGCCATTATGGCCGCGCGCAACGATTTCATTTTCATGAGTAATCACACAACCGATTGGAACGTAGTCATTTTCATACGCAATTTTGGCCTCCAGAAGCGCCTCTTTCATAAAATTCACCTGATTTTTCATAATTTGCTCTCGGACTGGTTCTATAGTATCCTAATACTGTGTCCGCGACAAATTCTTTGAAAATTTTACCTAACAACCACGAGGCAGAGCAGGCGATTTTGGGCGCTCTTTTATATAATAATTTGCTTTATGAAAAGGTTAATTTTTTGAAACGGGAGCATTTTTTTAATCCAATTCACCGTGAAATTTTTTCCGTTATTGAAAATATGATACAAAAAGGATTGCTGGTGACTCCAATTACGATTGCCCCGATTTTTAAGGACAATCCCGCGATTAAGGATCTTGGCGGAGAGAAATTTTGGGTCGATTTGGTCTCTAATATTGGTCCGATTGCGAATATTGAAGCAAATGCTCAGCATATTTATGACCTTTTTTTGCGTAGAGAATTGATTTTGATCTCGGATGATTCGATTGCTAAGGCTGATAAGTTTGATGTTGATAAACCTGCGCAAAAACTCATAGAAGAGGCTGAAATGGCCCTTTTTAACGTGTCTATGTCTGATAGTGTTGAGCGAAAAGTTAAGTATTTTGGCGAATCTTTACAGCAAGCGGTTTTGCAGGCTAAGAAGGCTTCTGAGCAAAATTCTTTGGTAGGCGTGACGAGTGGTTTGGATAGTTTGGACCATCATTTGGGCGGTTTTCATAATTCGGATTTGGTGATTTTAGCTGGGCGTCCGGCGATGGGTAAGACGGCATTGGCCACTTCCTTTGGGTTTAATGCTGCCAGGGCGTTTGCTCAGACTTCGGGGAAAACTGGGGCAAAAACGATCTTTTTTTCGCTGGAAATGTCTGCTTCGCAATTGGCGCTACGTATTTTAGGCCAGGAAACGGGGATTTCTTCAGATCGGATTCGGCGCGGGGCTATTAGTCAGCGGGAATTTCTACAAATTGAAGATTGCGCGAAAATTTTGCAATCTTATGGGTTTTTTATAGATGATACTCCGGGGTTGACAATGGCTGGTCTACGTACGAGAGCTCGCCGGATGCTGCGTCAGGAGAAGGTCGGTTTGATTGTGATTGATTACCTGCAGCTTTTGACAACTGGGCGAGGGAGTGAAAATCGGGTCCAGGAATTGACCGAAATTACGCGCGGTTTGAAGGCGTTGGCTAAAGAGTTGGATGTTCCAGTGATTGCCCTTTCTCAGCTTTCTAGGGCCGTTGAGCAGCGCGAAGATAAGCAGCCTCAGCTGGCTGATTTACGTGAATCTGGGTCTATTGAGCAGGATGCGGATGTGGTTATGTTTGTCTATCGGGAAGCCTATTACGAAAGCCGCAAAAAGCCGCCCTCTGGCTCTGAAAAAATGCAAGAATGGCAAAATAAAATGTCGAAAATTTTCAATACGGCGGATATAATCATAGCAAAGCAGCGTCACGGTCCGATCGGAACGATTAGTGTCCATTTTGATGAAAATACGACGAAATTTTCAAATTTGGCTATTGTGTAATTTGTAAATTTTTTGTATCATCAACGGTGATATGATGCCCGGATTTTTTTTTATTTTCATTTTGATTTTTAACTACAAGTGTTTTGCTGGCCAGAATTGTGTCGGTTGTCTTGGCAAAGAAAATGGTAAAGAAAATACTAAAAAAACCGAAGTTTCTCAAGTTGTAGACGCTCATTGTCCGTTGGGTAATTCTCCAAAAACTATGCGTTCGAGTCCAAGTTTGAGATCTAACTCCAATTCTAATGGAATTTCTTTAGATTTGGCCACTCGTTTGCCTAAGCGTCAAGATGTTACTGTACGAAATGTTTCTGGAGAATTGATAGTTAATCCATTGGTTCAACCTATTGCTCTTACGTTTGATACTAGTACAGCCGCTACTCAAATTGTTAATCCATTTGCTCAACCTGTTCATGATGCATTTGATAGTCATACAGCTACTTCCCAGCCTGTAGACCATTCAGTTCAAGAGGCTGTAGTTCAAGAAAGTCGAGCGGATTCTATGCCAAAATCGTTAATTCAATCTAGACAATCAATTGGTGATTTACTTGTTCATATTGCTCCAATCCAAGAGGCGTCTCAAGTTGTGCAGGCAGCTCAAGTGGCGGCTCAGACAGCTTCAGTTGCGGAGGCTCAGATGGTTCAAGAGACGGTCCAGATTGCTCAAGTTGTGCAGGCGGCTCAGACGGCTTTAGTTACGGAGGTAGCTCAAATCCAAGAGACGGCTTTAGTTACGGAAGCAGTTCCAATCCAAGTGGCGGCTCAAGTTGCGGAGGCTCAGATGGTTCAAGAGACGGTCCAGACAGCTTTAGTTACACAGGTCAATGGTCATGTTCCTTTGGAAGATAATAGTAAAATTTCTGATTTAAATTGTTTGATAATTTCTGATTTTGTCTTTTTTTGTGGACAAAAATTTTTGGCTAATTATAAAAAAAATCAAAAAGTTTCCCGGAAAAAGGTTCTAGAGTTTGCAGAAAAGGTGAGAAATTTTTCTGATATTTTGGAAGGCGTTTTATTAGATATTTTGCGAACTAAAGTTTATATAGATTTGTTAAGCGGTGAAATTGTGACTTTACCGAGCTCTCTTTCTGCTGACAAAATATGTAGAATTTGTTCTGATATTATCGAAGATGCAAAGGCTCGTAATGAAAGAATTGATCGTAGTTTTTTTTATCCAATGGAAGAGATTTTTTTTAGATATGATAGAAATGATGGACTGGACCAAGATTCAATTTTTAACTTTTTGAAAGAAAGATTAAGTAGGTATTTTTTGGCTTTAGATCTTAACTCTTTTTATAAAATTATGTGAAATTTTCTGCATTTCAATTGATTTTTTGTTAACTATATGATAGTTTTTCAAAAGTATGTCAAAAAATTTTTTAGCACTTTTTTGTTTTTTTACGTTTTCTAATTCGGCCATTTCTGGGCCAAAACTTAATGTACAAAATGGTTCGCCTGTTTCAGAGCTTGAACCTAAAACCGTTTTGGAAAATGCAGCTCTTCCTAAAGTTGAAATAGAGCCTGCTAAGCTTGAAGAAGGTAACCAAGGAAGTTCGGCTGGTAAGTTTAGTCAAAAAATGACGCAAGATTTAAAAGTTTCAGAAGATTTAAAGTTTCCAGATGAAGAAATACAAATTGGTTTTGATCAAAGTGAAAATTATTTTTGTAATGAAAATTTTATTGTTGTTAAACTTGAAAATTTACCGTATGAAAATCCGTTTGTTATGAAAAAAATTAATCCAGAATTAAAAGAAAAAATTGATGATTTTGTTGGGAAAATTCTTGAAAAATGTCGGCGAAATTTTCATAAAAATTTGTCTGTGTTTTTTGAAAATCAAATTCGGATAATTTTACAATATTTGGCTATTTATGGTTTGTATAGAAATGTTCAGTTTGAGGAATATGGCTGTCCGAATTTTCGATTTTACCCTCTTGAAAGTGGGAATTTGCGAAAGAAGATTGGTTTGGTAGTTTCTGGAGAGAAGATTTGTGCAGCTTTAGAAGAATCTGTCCAGAATTTGAAAGGTGACAAGCAGACAAAATTTGATTTGGATAGATTTGCGAACTTTGTCAAAGATTTAGCTACTGAATATTTTGAAGAAAAATCGAAATCTAATTTTCTTAAACATTTTTGCAGCAGATTTTTGGCAGTCCAAATTTGTTTGTATTTTTCTAATATTTTTTCTCAAGAAATTTCTGCAATTCCGTTTGAAGATTGATTTTTAGAAAGTTTTGTTTTACTATCGTCGGAATATGTTAAGAAATTTTATGATTTTTTTATTGGTAATTTTTGCTAATAAAAGTTATTGTGGCGGATGTAGTTTTTCAAAAGAGGCGGTCAATGATGTTCAGAAAAATCTTCCTCAAAATAGTCCGCAAAAATCATTGCCAAATTTTACTTCTCAAAAAAAGTCTCCTAATTTGAAAATTTCTACAAATACTTATGATAGTAAATCTAATGAAACAACTTGTGATTTGACTCCTAGTCGTGAAGCTAAGGTTGATTCTGAATTGCACAAATCTTATGATGAAATTGCAAATATCCCAAATCCTATAGTACTTCCGCCTTCTAAAGCTGCGTCTAATCCTTTTAATTTATCCAAATTAGAACCTGATGTTGAATACATGGAAGATGGTACTATAATGGAACGCCATCCAGTTGCGCAAAATCCAGTTCAAAAAAAGTGCGATTTGGAAAGCGATTCTGGGCAATCAAAAGAGGAACAATTAGTACAAAATTTTCAAGGAAATTTGGCAACTTTTGCCCAGGTTTTTCAGGAAAAGGCGGACAGTGAAAGTGAAAACGAAGAGTTTTTTAAGCATATTTTGGTCGCTCCTAATTGGTATACTGCAATTTACGGAGGGGAATTTGCTACTCATAAAAAATTGCGTTGGGTTTCTGTCAAGAAATATGATAGATTAAAAAAACCGTTGGCTAAAAGTGAAATTTTATATGTATTTTTCGATCAAAAAGTTGGCGAAAATATTGATAAGATTTTAAGTTGTGCCAGAAGCGTAATCGAACATAAAAATACCGAAAAACTTGACTATATTCTTTCAGAAATTAGGTGTATTTTGCTAGATTTGGCAGTTTATGGAGTTTTGTGTTTTGGTAAAAGTACGATGTATTTTGTTCAATTTCATGATTTTGTGAATTATAGTGCAAATTTTGCCCATTTTTTGATTCTTAATTCCAGAGAAGTTTGTGCAGGTTTGGAAAAGATCGCTAAAGATTTGAACGGAAGGAAAATTCATGATTTTATTACGAAAATTAAGGGTTTTATTAACGAATGTCTTTCAACAAAAGCGCATTTTAATGAAGTTGAAATTATGGTTTTTTTGTCTGAAAATCTTTGTAAATATTTTGCTGAAAAATTTCATCCAATTTCTGAATGATTTTTTACGTTTTTTTGTTTTTTGTAAGCCAAGTATTATAGCCCAATTTTTGCGAATTTTTGAGCTGAATTTGCGTTTTTTTCGAGGAATCTAGGTCGATTTTGTATACAATTTCTGTCCCGCTTTGGACATAATATTTTGAGATTTTTTTCATCAATTCATAGTCTGGAGTTCCTGGGATGAAGTTGTTAAAGTCCGCCTCGTTGGCCAATTTTATGGTAATTTTGATTTTTTTATACATACAATTCGCCCGCTGACCGAGAAGTTTGTTTTTCATTGACTGTTTGTCTAAAAAACACCGTGCTTCCTCTGAAATTTCTAGCCATTTTGGCAAAAATTCATCAATTTGAAATTGGAACGGAAAAATTGAAGACAAAATAGATTTTAATCCTGCAGAATTTTTTGTTTTATTCCAAAGAAAATAAGGTTGCGAACTGAGACAATTTTGCCAGTCATTTTTAGCTATGTTTATTCCGCCTATTTTATGATGAAAATTGAAATTATTTAGCGGATTTTTGTTAAGACTTGGCTGATTTTTCTTCTCGATTTTATGTTTTAGTCCAAAAATTCTTTGGTGAAAAATGTTAAGAAAATCCGCCGGCGCTTCGTTATTTTCGAGTTTTTTTTGTATGATTTTTTCTGTGTAAGTTTGAGGCAAAATTCCGTTAATTCCTATTAACGAAGTTTGGTTGACCGTGATTTTGTAGCCATTTTCGGCCTTTTTTACTTCTATACAATCGCTAATTGGCACGGAAAAGCTAGAGTACGCTTCCAAAATTCCTGGCTCTTTTTCGGGATTTTTCCCAGTTCCGAATTCTGATTTGTTTTTGGACAATAATTCCAAAATGAAAAGCATTTGATGGAAAGAAAATTCCCACGGTTTTTTTTCAATATCCTTAGTAATTTGGCGGATAATTTTTGTTTTTTTTACTTTATTTTCCATTTTTTCCAAATTTTCCCACTATTTTGCTTTTTTGCCACGAATTCAATTTTTGTATTAAAATTCAAATTTTTAGCGAAAAAATGACCTAAAATTTCTGCCAACAAAAACACCTCATTTGAAGAAGTAGAATCGTCACAAATCATCGTAATTTCCGAAACTGGCAGCAATTTCCCTTCAAAAGCCGTCATTTTTGTCTGATAGTCCATTTTTTTTAGGTCGTGTATAGAATTTTTGTTGCCAGAATTGACAAAATTGTAAATTGTCAAAAGTTCTTTCAAAAGTTCCAAACCTTCGTCATTTTCAAATCCAAAATGGTTAACAGAAAGATGTGAAATTAGCCGCCATTGGGTTCGCGAGTTCATCGGAGGGATCACGGAAGGCGTTGGTCTATCAAGGTTAATACAGCGTAAATTGCCCGGATTATTGGCTATATTCCAGGAATCTTCGGTTTCTACGTTAATATTTGCGTTAAACTGAAGGCACAAAAGTTTGGCAAAAAGGACCCGCTTCGTCAAATCAGGCTCGGTATCCAAGAATGAGACTGAAATATCATATTCAGAATCGTAATTTTTCCCCATTTCCCGCTTTGTTAGCCAAAAAATATTATGTAAATCTTGATCGTTAATGTGTTGAGCTCCAAAATATGGAAGATATCGGCGATTTTTCTCGAAAGCTGTATCTTCAATTGAAAGTACTGAATGAATTCCTAGTTGAGATTTTGCGTTATTATCGGCCAAAATTGGGTAGTTTGTGGTTTTTTGGTTCAAAGTAATTGGCTCGGAATTCTTCTCAAAAAGGTTAATGACCGGGGTACAATTGAGCAAAATATCGCCTAATTTTATGAAAATATCTTTTTTGGAATTGAACGGAATGACCAGAGATTTTTTAGGCGGTTTTGTAAATTTTACACGAAAAAACAGAAATTTTTTGGCAAAAACATTATATTCCAAAAGGAGGCGGTACGAGCCATTTTCGCGGGGCCCAATTGGAAAAAGACTTTCATTTTCTTCAAAACCGACTGGCTCAATTTCCCCAATTTCTTCCCCATCTTCGAAAACGGGGGAGTTACGATTCGGAAAAAGTGTCATAATTGCTTCGTAAACTTGAGTTGACATCTGGTCAATCATATGTATATAAAAAACCAAGGATTTTACTTCCGCTTTCGGATTCATATTTTCCAAGCCAAATTCGAGGGCATTATCGCAAATTGTATAAATCGAATACGGTAAATTTGCGGCGGCCGTCTTTTTTAGAGAGATTTGGGTAATTTCATAGTTCGTGATTTGAGTATCCATCGTAGTTTTGAAAGAGTAGTAAGTTCCTTCATAGGATTTGGCCGATGTCAAGGTCGTGTTTTTTGGTATAAATTTGTTTTCTTGGTTTGGAATTTTGTTCAAATGTGAAAAGTTAACGATCATTAACGAAGGAATTGGCTCGGAAAATTGCGGATAAATCGCGTTCAAAATTGCATTACTAATTTCCGGGGCCTGTTCGTCCAGACGCTTTTGCAGCCGGGCATTCAAAAGAGCTACACTTTCAATCAGGCGTTGAACATCTGGGTCATTCGAGCTAAAGGACGAAAAATCGAGCGTTTTTGCCAGATCAGGGTATTTTTTAGCAAAATTTTTTCCACTATTTACCAAAAATTCCATTTCATCTTGATAATATTGCAAAATCGATTCCAAACGCATGTATTTATAATTATAAATTTTTGTTAATTTTTGTTTAATTTTCATCAAATTTTGCCAGAGATTTTGAAATTTCGCCCGAAAATATTCTTGATTTTTCTTCCTATATTTTTCTTGGTGATTTTTGGTATAATTTTTTCATGTTGAAAATTTACAATTCCTATACAAATTCGGAGCAGATTTTTGAGCCAATTGATAAAAATAATGTCAAAATGTACGTTTGCGGGCCGACGGTTTATAACGAAATTCATGTTGGAAATGCGCGGTCAATTTTGGTTTTTGATTTGCTTTATAGGATTTTGTCTAAGCTGTACGGAAAAGTTACCTATGTTCGGAACATTACGGATATTGATGATAAGATCATAAATCGGGCTAATGAAGAGGGGAAAACGTCTGCGGAAGTGGCTACTTTTTGGGAACATCGGTTTGTGGAAAATTATAGAAAATTGAATATTTTGGAACCGACTTTTCAACCTCGGGCTACGGATACAATTGCAGAAATTATCGCCTCCGTGGCCGAACTTATCGAAAATGGCTTTGCTTATGTCAAGGATGATACGGTCCTTTTCAGGGTCAATCAGCTTGAGGAATACGGCAAATTAAGCAAGCAAAACGATGTTTTGGATGGCGCGCGGGTGGCTATGAACGAGGTCAAGGATGATCAGAAGGATTTTGTACTTTGGAAAGGGAGCAAGCCCGGAGAGCCTTATTGGAATAGTCCTTGGGGGGCTGGGCGGCCTGGTTGGCACATTGAATGTACAGCAATGAGTGCCAAGTTTCTAGGCGAGCAGTTTGATATTCACGGAGGCGGTCAGGATTTGATTTTTCCTCACCACGAAAACGAACAGGCGCAAAATATCGGACTATATGGCAAATTTGCTGGTCCGCGGTATTGGGTTCATAATGCCATGATCGTCTTGGATGGGCAGAAAATGTCGAAATCGATTGGAAATATTGTTTTACTTTCGCAGGCTTTGGAAAAGTACGATCCGGCTTTGCTCCGGTTTTTCATTTTGGGAACTCATTATAGGCATAAGTTGATCTGGACGGACGAAAATATAGCCCAATTTGCGGCTCGTTTTACAAGAATTGTTTTCCAGCTTGAGGAATTTTTGTATGTGGATTTGGCCCAGCAGACCGAGGATTTTGAGAAAAAGGAAATTGTGGACGAGATTTTTGAAGCCCTTTTGAACGATTTGAACACGCCGGAAGCTTTTGCGATTTTCGAGCAGAAATTGAGCTTGGCTTTGGCCGAAAATGACCGTATTTTGCTGCAAAAATTGGCTAATACTTTGCATTTTTTGGGTTTTACTTTTCAGAATGATCGCTCGGTTTTGGAAAAATTACAAATGCTTTTGAATTCTAGAAATCAGGCGCGGAAGGACGGTGATTATGCATTGGCGGATCAGTTGCGGGCCCAGATTCAAGAGGCGGGATACGATATAGTTGACAAAGCGACAAGTTCGAAATTGAAGAAAATATTTTAAGTTTTTTTTGTTGATTTTTTTGAATTTGTAGCGATTTTTTTTGCAAAATTTTATAGTTCTATAGTTTGAAACTGGCTATTTTGGCCGAATTTTTCTGGTAGTGCTTGAGTATGAGTAATCCAAGTTTGAAAATTTTTCTCTAATAAAATTTCCAAAATTTGGTCGATATTTTCTGAATCTAAAGTGGAAAAAAGGTCGTCCAAGAGCAAGATATTCGTAGTTTCGCCGTCAGGAAGCGCAGATAAAGTTAAAGTTAACAGGATTTTTTTTTGCTGACCAGTGGAAGCTAGTTTTGCTGGGCAATTTTGTGTCAAAAAATCGAATTTAGTTTTGTGAGGTCCTATGAAATTATCCGCCATTTTAGCCGAAAAAATTGCTTTTTGCTCTTCGAAATTTGGTGACATTATTATTTTTAAATCATCAGTCAAAAAAGTACGTAATTTTTCGCAAGAATTTATTTTTTTCTCGATTTTTGATAAAACTTTTGTGCGAATTTCTGTGATTTTTAGGCCATTTTCGATCAAAATTGGATTGAAAATTTCTTCCCATCCTTGGTTAAATTTGCCGAGTTCTATCAGTTTATTTCGTTCTTTCATGGTTTTGGCGTATTTTGCACAAAAAGAGGGGTAAAGTGGGTCATTTTGCATTACTAAACGGTCTATTTGCTTCCTTCTGAGGCTGATATCTTGCCAAAAAGCCAGAGTTATATATGGATTTAGGCCGTAAATTCGCATAAATTCGAGCAAATCTGTTTGTCGTTTTTTGTCTTCGTTGATTCGTATTTCTTTTTTACCCTCGACATAGGTGAATTTTGCCTTGAAATTGGCATTTAAATGGATTTCAAAGGCTGTTTTACCGAAAGTTGGAAGGTTATCTAGGTCTGGATTGAAAATACCGCTTCCTGGCGAAAATAGGCTCAATCCTTCTAAAATCGAAGTTTTTCCGCTGGCATTTTTTCCGTGTATAAAAACCACTTTACCTTCTATTTTTTGGCGGAAAAGGCTGTGTTTTTTGAATTGACCGAGGACGATTTCTTTTATCATTAATCCAATTTTAAGCTAAAATTTACAACTAAACCATGTCTAAAATTTGTATGGAAAAATCTGTGAAAAAATTTTGCCCAAAAATTAAAAAAGTACAAAAATTTCTCCAAAAAACTAGTCTAGAAAAATTTCGAAAAATAGGTTACTATCGTGCTATGAAAATGATGTCAAAAATTACATCCTGGGTGGATTTTTTCAAAAGTGTATTGCGGGAAATTCCTCATTTAAAATTGCCTACAAAGGCCGAAACTCTTGCTTATTTGGTCATAGTTTTAATTATGGCTTTCATAACTTCGTTGATGTTTTTTACCGTGGATACGCTTGCTTATAAACTAGTTTCGAAATTTTTGTTGTTTTTTAGTTAAATTTTTTTGTGGATTTTGCCTGAGCGGATGTGATATAAGAGAGGTATGAAAGTACCTAAAAATACCCGCAAATTTGGCTGTTTTTTTTGTGATAATAATGTTTTTTTTAAGTTTTGGAAGTTTTTTAAGAATTTGAAATTTTGTCGAATTTTGAATGAGAAATTTTTTGAGCTGAAGAAAAAAATTGTGAATTTTAGAAAAAAAATTCAGGAAAAATTATTGAAAAATAACGAGAAAAAATTGAAAAACTGGAAAAATTGGAAAAGATTTTACGAAAAATTGAGCGAAATTGGGCGAAAAATTAACAAAATTGCTTTAAATGTTTGCTCTTGGACTTGGGCTCGGGTTCGGGCAAAAATTTTTTACAAATCGGATCAGAAAAACGTTCAAAAATCACGAATAATTGAAAAAAATATCTCCCATAATTGTTTCAGACATTATAAAAATCAGCCGAAATTTGTCTCTTCGTTGTTTAAAGCTTACCATTTGCGCGATTGTTTGAATTCCAGTAATTATGAAAAAACTTTGGTCGAATTTTTGGCTTTAAATGAGGGTAGTAGATTGTTTCCTTATAAGGATGTAGGGGGGCACTGGACGATTGGTTTTGGTCTCTTGTTGAGCCTAAATAATGCCAAAGAATATCAAAAATTGGCTGTACAGGCGTTTGCTAAGGCTCTCGGACGAGATTTGCCTAAAGAAATTCCGGTTGAAAAACTTAGTCTTTTTTCTAAGAAAAATTTGATTTCAAAAACCGAGGCTGAAAAATTACTTTTATATGTTTTAGCCGCCAACGAGGCCGAAATTAGGCGTAAATTTAGATTTTACGATCGTTTGGAAGCGAATATTCGAATCACTCTTCAAAGTTTGTATTATAACGGGCCGGCGCTTTTGGGGGCAAATTTGATGCGTAATTTAGCTGAGTATGTTCGAACGAGTAATCCGGATAATCTTTTAGCTGCAATTGTTGAAATAGAATCGCGTTTAGGGGCTAAAATGGCGGGTTTTGTGGGGGTGCAAAACCGTAGGTACGCTGAAGGAGCCATGTGTTCGAACCGTTCTTTGGATTTTTTGTGTAGAATTGAACCTAAACTTTGGCCGATTTTTTTAGAAAAATTGAAAATTGAAAATCCGAATTTTTGCCACGAAATAGAAAAATTACAAAAATTTGACGGTATGGATCAAAATTTGTACGAAAAAATTGGACAATATTTCAAGATTTTTTCTAACCCATTGACTAAGATAAGAATTGAAGAAATATGGAAAACTTTGGAAAAGTGTTGAATTTTTGCCACATTTTGCGTATTTTTTGACTGTTTATTTAAAAAATTAATAAAAATACGAAAATACCCCTTGTGAAACATGCCTATTTTATGCCATATTAGAAAGAAAAAAATATAATACGTATAGGAGAGAGGTTAGGGAAGTTATGGCAAGGCCAAGTAAAAATGAAAAATTATCACCTTTGACTAGTGGGTTAGGGTCGAATGCAAAATTTTCGGACATTTTGTCGAAAAAATCGCATTCTTATACACTCAGAAGTTTGAGGAAAAGCAAGGGATATACGTTAGCTGATGTTGCATCGCTTACTGGATTGTCTCCTTCTTATATTTCCAGGTTAGAGGCTGGCGATCGACGTTATAATAGTGACGTTTTGTCAAAATTAGCTTCTGTTTTGGGATGTAACGAATACGATTTATTGAAGAAAAGTGATGATGGAATGCCAGTTGTCAAAGAGACAACTTATGTTCCGCAGAAAGATTTGCCTCTTTATAAAAGTATGGCTGGAAATGCGGTTCCAGGCGGAAAAGATACAGATTATGCTGTGGCGGATTTTGAAACTCCATCTGCTCGTATCTTTCGTATTCCTCCTTTGTTAGGTATTAAGGCGGCTTTTGCGTTTCATATAGTTGACGGAATTAACAGTCCGAAATATCGCAAAGGGGATTTGATTTTTGTTCATACAGAGCGTCCGATTGCTCGTACTTGCCCTGTGGTTTTGGTTTCTTTGACTAATCAAATTATTCTCGGCGAATTGATTGATTGGGATGATACAACTGTTACAATTAAGCATTTTGGTCAAGTAGAAAATATTAAGTTTGAAAAGAAGAATTTGCAGGCGACTTATTCTGTTATCGGTTCGTTTGATTACTATCAAGGAAGTATTGCGTAATTTTTGAAAGTTTGAAAAAGTGAAATCGTTTTTTTTGAATTAGGATGCGACTATGAAAAGCGGCGTTAAGATCGTGTTTTGGGATTGGCTTGGAACTTTGGTTTCCTCGCATTTTTGTGTAAAATTTTATCTGCAACAAATTAGGACCGAAGCGGGAATTGCGAGCGCTGATTTGGACGATATGAAAAATTTGAGTCCGGAAGAAATTATTAAATTGAAAAATATTTTGGCGAAAAAAGGGGAACTTTGGATTCCGTACGCTTGGAGTTTGGTCAATTCTTTTTCACAAAAGCGGGTTAGGCAAGTTATAGTTAGCAACGGAAGTTACGATTCGATTGCTCAAAAAATTAGTAATAGTCCTTTTCGGGATTTTGATATGATTTTGACTTCTTCCAAATTTGATCCAAAACCGAGCCCTCAGATGGTGCAATATGCTCTTGGTAAGTTTGGAATTAAGCCAGAACAGGCCGTTTTTATTGGGGATGCGCCTGTTGATATGGAAACTGCGCGAGTATCTGGAATTGGATTTTATCAAGTTGATGGATCTTTGAAATCTTACCAAAAAATAGCGGAAATTTTTAAATTTTGCCAGTAAAATTAGTAGATTTTTTTTGAATTTGATCCAAAATATAGCAAAATTGCGGAAAAATTATAGGCTTCCAGTTTTAGTTGAAAAATTATACAATAGTAACAATATTGCCCGAGTAGCTCAGTAGGTAGAGCAATTAATTCGTAATTAAGAGGTCGGGTGTTCGAATCACCTCTTGGGCACGGTTGTATTTTCGCAAATTTTTTTGCATCTGTTTCATACAATTTTTCAAAAAAACTACCGAAAAACTTTGGTATATTGTGAAAATTTTAATATTGATGTAAGATCAACTTTAGGAATAAGTTTATGATTGAAAAAAAGAAGGACAAGAATAGAATTTGTATAATTCTAAAAGCTTTCGATCACGTTGTTCTAGATTCTGCTGTGGATCACGTCATTCGTATAGCCGCGCAAGAGAGGGTTAAATATAGCGGACCAATTCCGTTGCCAACTCGCCGGACTATTTGGACTGTTAACCGTGGACCTCACATTGACAAAGAATCAAGAGAACAATTCGAAAGAAAAATTCACAAGCGGTTGTTTTACGTTGATGCTAATGCCTCGTTCATAGATGCGATTGGTCGTCATAATTTGGCATCCGGGGTTGAGGCTAAGATTTCGCTAGGTGGTGCACGATGAGTTTTATTTCAAGATTTGGAATGTACGCGCAAAAGGTCGGAATGAGCAGAATTTTCTTGGAAAAGAGAATGGTTGCAATTACGCTTTTGAAAGTCGCAAAATCTCATGTAGTAGCAAAAAAAGATTGCGAAGAATTTTCGGTTGTAACTTTGGGAATTGCGGACGAAGTTAAGGGTAAAGTTAACAAACCTCAGGCTAAACACTTTGAAAGAATGAATTTGCCTATGTGTAAATTAATTCGCGAATTCAGAGTTACTAAAGCGGAAGCGGATGCCATTGGAGCCGAAGTTGGAAGCGAGTGGATCAATGTAGGTTGCTTAATTGACGTGCAGTCAAAGAGCGTTGGTAAAGGATTTGCCGGTGGTATGAAGTTGTGGAACTTCTCAGGAAGCAAAGCCAGCCATGGTGCATCTTTATCCCACAGAAGCATAGGATCGACTGGTACTAGAGACAAGATTTTCAAGCAGAGGAAAATGCCTGGAAGAATGGGACAAGAAACTATTACAATTCAAGGCCAACAAGTCGTTTATAAGGACGAGGAATTGGGTTTGATCGGCGTTTTGGGTTCAGTGCCTGGCAAGACCGGAACTTGGGTTCGTGTTTCAAAAGCAATTAAAGGTACAGGAGTTGCATATGGAAATTAACTATATTAACTGGGAATGGAAGCCTGTTGGTAGTTTGAATTTGAACGAGATTCTTTTCAACGGACCGATGCGTAAGGACATAATTGCGCGGGTTATTAGGTGGCAGCAAGCGAAGGCGCGTAGTGGTACTCATTCGACTAAGACGTTTTCGATGGTTTCTGGAACTACTCGTAAGCCTTGGGGGCAAAAAGAGACTGGGCGAGCTCGTCAAGGTTCGTTAAGAGCGCCTCATTTCCGTGGTGGAGCGGTTGTTTTTGGTCCGCACCCAAGAAGCTATGAACATAAACTTAACAAAAAAGTCCGTAATTTGGCGTTTGTTTCTTCTTTGACGTTCAAATTGAAAGAGGGATTGTTTGATGTTTTGGAAGATATCACAATGCCGTTTTCAAAAACTAGCGGGTTTGTTGCGTGGATGAAGGAAAGGCAGTTCAAGTCTGTGCTTTTTGTAGTTTCGGATAAAATGAGCGATGATGCGATTTTCCGTTGCATTCGTAACGTTCCGTATTGCGACATTTTGCCAGTTCGTGGTTTGAATGTTTTGGATTTGGTCAAACATAAGAATATAATCTGCGATTTGACGGCTTTGAAGGAAATTGAAGAGAGATTTTCAAAAGTGACTTCTAAGCAGATTACGAGTATGAAACCGGCTCAGAAAAGCATTTTAAAGGCCAAGGAAGCTGGGGTTGCGGCATCTGGTGATGAATTATTAAACGATTCTAAAATGGTCTCTGAAAAGCCCAAAAAGACGGTAAAAAAGGCTGTTAAGACAGAAGTTGAAGGGAAGGAATAAATGATACATAAGTACGTTTTAAGAGATAAAAACAGGAAACTTTCCCAAGCTTTTGCTCATGATATTTTCATTGGTCCATATGTGACTGAAAGAAGTGCAACGCTTTCTGAAAGCAACAAGATAGTTGTAAAAGTGATCATGGAAGCCAATAAAATCGATATAAAGCGGGCATTTGAGATGGTCTTTGAAGTTCCTGTCGAAAGTGTCAATACAATGATTTCTAAGCCAAAAGTAAGGCATTTTAAAGGGAAAGTGGCAACGCGATCTCCGTTCAAAAAGGCCGTAATTCAGGTTAAAAAAGGCTTTGATATTAACAAGATAGTAGGAGCGGTATAATGGGATTGAAAGTTTACAAATCATATACAAAAAGTATTGCCCAAAGAGTCGATGTAGATAGATCGGGATTATGGAAAGGTTCTCCTTTTAAAAAGTTAACAAAAGGAATGTCAGCAACTGGCGGAAGAAACCATAATGGACATATCACTACCCGTCACAGAGCGGCGTATTATCGTCCAGTTTATCGCGAAATAGCATTTGATCGGCGTTTTTTGGACGGGATTTCTGCGGAAATTGTCAGAATTGAATACGATCCAAACCGGACTGCGCACATAGCTTTGGTAAAGTTTGTCAAAGATGGCAAAGAAGATTTTGCTTATATTTTGGCTCCAGAGGCGATAAAAGTAGGCGATTTTATAGAAACTTCTTGTTCAGAAACTAAGAAAATCGACTTCAAACCAGGGAACTGCATGCCTATTGGAATGGTCAAAGACGGTACTAGCGTTCATAACATAGAACTTAAGATCGGTGCGGGCGGAAAATTGGCTAGATCGGCTGGAATTGCTGCTCAGGTTTTGGGTCAGGATGTCGGTAAGGTCATTGTACGTTTGGCTTCAGGCGAGTTGCGATATATTAACAGAAGTTGTATGGCAACGGTTGGGATCATTTCGAACGCTGATCATTCTAACGTGGTTTTGGGTAAGGCTGGACGGGCAGTTTGGCGAGGTAGAAGGCCGCATGTACGTGGTATTGCTATGAACCCAGTTGATCACGCTAACGGAGGTAGGGCAAATGGTGGAATGCACTTTGCTTCGCCTGAAGGTTTGTGTGCTAAAGGTCTAAAAACTCGGACAAACAAGCGTACAAGTCATAATATCATTAAGAGGAGGAAATAATGGCTAGATCGATAGTCAAAGGCCCTTTTGTAGCTCCTGGAGTTATGCGGGCGTTACGTAGATTTGAAAACAAGAAGCAAATGATCAAAATTTGGTCCAGAGCTTCCGTGATTTTGTCTGCATTTATTGGGAAAACTGTACATGTTTATAACGGGCACAAGTTCGTTCCAGTTGCAGTTAGTGAAGCTCATGTAGGGCATAAGTTTGGTGAATTTTCTCCGACTCGTGTCAAGGCAAAGCACACAGCGAAGACGAAATCCGCAAAAGGTGGTAAGTAAGGATCTATGGTCGAAGATGGAAAATTTGTGTTTTGGCAAAATGGTTTACATTTTTCGACATTTTAGGTATTTTAAAGGAAAGGTAAAGAAAAGATTATGCGCGCATGTTTAAATAATTGGCGAGGAAGTCCAAGACGATTTAATGAATATTTGAGAGCTGTGCGTGGATTATATGCTTTTGATGCTGTCAATAAGTTGCATTTCTTGCCTAGTCCGTACGCGCATGCTTTGAAGCAGTTGATAAAATCTGCCGTGGCAAATGCAAGCGAAAATCCGTCGGTAATGCCGAACAATTTGGTAATTAGTGAAGCGACCGTGGGTAGAGCTATGTTTTATAAAAGAGTGTGTTTTAGGGGCAGAGGCAGGACTGGAAGAGTGACTAAGTTTGGAAGCAATGTTTTGGTGGTTTTGAAGGACGCAAATGACAAGCAAAATTCAGCAAAAATGGCAAAAGAATCTACGCTCAAGGAAGTTCCAGTAAAAGAGGAAGTTTCGAAAAAAGTTAAAAGTTCTACAAAGTCTAAGACAAGTAAAGGAGTAAATAATGGGTAATAAATCCTCTTCTCGTTCGTTAAGGTTAGGGATTTCTCAGGATTGGGATGCAGATTGGTATACAGAACCGCGTTATTTTGCACAGACTTTGTACGAAGATGTTCAGATCAGAAAGTTCATGGATTCGAAGCTAAAGACAGCTGGAATTGCACGTTTGGTGATTAGTCGTTTTCGCGATTGTGTGGAATTGAAAGTGAATTGTTTGAAACCGTCGGTGATCGTAGGTCGCAAAGGAGCGGAAGTTGAGAATATTTCGAAAATGATTTCAGATATGATCAAAAAAGAAGTTCGTTTGAAAGTTTTTGATATCAAAAAGCCTGAATTGAATGCAATGTGTGTGGCTAAGGACGTGGCTTATGAGCTTCAAAAGAAGGGCGTTGCTTGTCGTAGGGTGATTAAACGTTACGTTCAAAATTGTAAGCGCGGCGGGGCTTTGGGAGTTAGAATCGAATGTTCCGGACGTTTGGCTGGAGCTGAAATTGCTAGAAGAGAATGGTACCAAGAAGGAGCTATTCCAAGGCAAAAGTTCAGAGCGGATATCGATTTTGCTGATCAAGCTTCGTATGCTTCTTGGGGTCTTTGCGGCGTAAAAGTCTGGATCTACAAAGGCGATGTGATCGAAAAGAGAAAGCACGTGAAAGGGAAGGTAAACAATGCTTAGTCCTAGAAAACAAAAATTTAGAAAGCAATTTAAGGGAAAAATTCACGGAATAGCCTACGCTGGAGCCGGAATAGAGTTCGGTACTTTCGGATTGAAGGCCATGGAACCTTCTAGAATGACGTCTAATCAAATAGAAGCTGCTCGTAGATGCGTTTCCAGGTCTGTAAAACGTGGTGGTCGGTTTTGGAATCGATTGTTTCCACATGTACCAGTGACTGCTAAGCCGATTGAAGTACGTATGGGTGGCGGAAAAGGTGGTCCAGACAAGTTCATAGCTAGAGTTTATCCAGGTAGTATGGTTTTCGAATTGGATGGAGTTAGTGAAGATATGGCAAGAGAGGCTTTTGCTTTGGCGGCGGCTAAGTTGCCATTTGCTGTTAAATTCGTGAAGAAGGAAGAAGGTATTTATGCAACATATGACTGAAATGTACAACGAAATAGTAGAACTAAAGAAGAAGCAGATGGCGATTCGTTTTACTCCAATTTCTGCGAGGGAAAAGTCGTATATTTCTGAATTGCGGCAGATAAAGTCTAGATTGGCTGAGTTGAATACGCAATTGCACCAAAAGCGGACGGCAGTTTCGGAAGAAGAAGGAAAGTAATTAGGAGAAAGTATGACAAATTTTTACGGAGTAGTTATAAAAGTCAGTTCTGAAAAGACGGCGAAAGTACGAATTGAGCGCACTTATATGCACCCTAAGTACAAAAAGCAGATTAAGGTTTGTTCGAATTGGTCGGTACATGACGATTTGGGCGTGAAAATTGGCGATCGGGTTTTGATAGCAGAAACTAAGCCAATTTCAAAAACTAAAAGACATATCATAAAAAGTGTAGCTTAATTGCGAAAAATCTAGATTTATGGTAAAAATAATAAAGTTGGAGAAAATATGATACAAAAAGAAAGTATTTTGGAAGTAATCGATAATTCCGGCGCGAAAAAGGCGAATTGTTTTATGATTTATTCTGCTGGAAAGTGTGCGCAAATTGGAGATATCATAAAAGTTTCCATCCGTTCGGCTATTCCTAATGGTAAGGTCAAAGCTGGGGAAAAATTCAAGGCAATGGTGGTTCATACTCGTGCGCCGTTAAGACGTAAAAGTGGAGATTCAGTTCAGTTTTCGGATAATGCCGTGGTTTTGATTGATGATAAGAAAGAGCCGATTGGGACTCGTATTATTGGGATAGTTCCGCGTGAAGTTCCGCAAAAAATCAGGTCTTTGGCTAGTGGGGTTTGCTGATGAAAGTTAAAAACGTAAAATTTAAAGTTAAAAAGAGCGATAAAGTTATGGTACTTGCCGGAAAAGACAAGGGTAAAATTGGCGTTATAAAAAGGATGATTATTAACAGAGAAAATTTTGACAAAACTCGTGTAATCGTTGAAGATGTTAATAAAGTTATAGATTTTAACAAACGCGAGCGGACAGGAATTTCTGAAAAAGAGGCTTCTATTCATATTTCTAACGTAGCGCACGTGGACCCAGTTGATAGTGAGCCAACTCGCGTCAAAGTAGTTTTAAATGGAAATTTGAAACAGATCGTTTCCAAGCGTAGCGGTAAAATTATTCGTTAATTTTTGAGTTTGTATTATATTTCGGCCGATTTTTATCGATTTTAATTGGCCTTTTTTTTGATTTTTTATAAATATTTGTGCGATTTTGTAATAAAAATTTCGTTTTTTACATATTTTTTTACCAGACGCAATTAAAAATGTTTAATTCGACAAAAAGTGTTAAAAAATATTTAATCCAACAAAAACAGCCAAAAACAGCCAAAAACAGCTAATTTTTCGGATCATCTTGCTTAAAGTTAACAATTGCAATATCCTAGTAAAATAGAATTCCTGCGGGATTTCGAAAAGAAGGATAAAAATATGAGTGTACGATTTTGTGAAATGTACAAAAATGACATCAGCCCAGCGGTTGCTAAAAAGTTCAAGTTTAGTAGCGTAATGCAAGTGCCAAGATTAGAAAAAGTAGTAATCAGCATCGGGGCAGGATCGATTTTTGCAGATTCGGCGAAAATGGAACAAGCGTTGAACGCGTTGACATACTTAGCTGGCCAAAAAGCGTGCTATAGACGGGCGAAAAAGTCTATTGCTGCTTTTAAGGTCCGGGAAGGGATGAAGACCGGGATCATGGTTACATTGCGCAAGTCTAGAATGTACGAGTTTTTGGATAGGTTGAGGAACATTGCCTTGCCTAGAATCCGTGATTTTCGTGGTTTTGATGCTAAATCCATGAACGGTCGGGCTTTTTCTTTTGGTATGAAAGATTATTCTGTCTTCCCAGAAGTTAGAGAATTTTTGAAAAATACAGATACTTTGGGATTGAACGTTACAATAGTTGCGAACAAAGAGGATCCACAAGCTTTCAAAGAACTTTTGATAGGTTTTGGCCTGCCGTTCAAAGACAAGGAGATTGCATGAAATTTTTATGCGAAAAATTAAGATTCGCTTTGGGTAATTGTTGTAATTTCTCAGCAAAATCAGGCGAGTCTAGATTGTTGGATTTTTTTATGATAGGATTTTACCATGGCTAAGAAAGCACTTATAGAGAGAAATTTGCGTAGAGAAAAATTGATAGAGAAATTTGCGCAGAAACGGCAAGAATTGAAAGCACAAATCAAAAATTCTGATTTATCTTTGCAGGAGAGGTTCTCTTTAGCTCAGAAATTGGATGCTATGCCAGTTGATGGTTCGAAGGTTAGATATCGTAACAGATGTTCTTTAACCGGACGTGGTCGCGGAGTAGTGCATAAAAGTCTCGGAATTTCGAGAATTATGCTTAGGGAACTGATGAGTAAAGGTCAAGTTCCTGGCGTAAGAAAAGCAAGTTGGTAAGAGAAAGGAATGATGGTGGATTGGATTAGTGACGGAATTACGCGTATTCGTAATGCTATTATGGTAGGTAAGCCGACGGTGGCAGTTCGTGGTACAAAGATGTTTTTGCAAGTTTTGGACATCATGAAAAGTGAAGGTTTTATAAAAGGTTACGAAGTTGTAGCTCAGACTGGAGATGAAGAAGGTAAGAATCGAAAGGCGCAAAAGCAGATTTGTATAGTTCAGCTTTCGTACAAAGATTCCAAATCTGTTATTAGAGGTTTGAAGCGGGTTTCCAAGCCAAGTTTGAGGGTTTATGTTTCTGTTGATGAATTGAAGCCGTTTGCGAAGAAATTTATAGTTCCAATAGTTTCTACTTCTAAAGGGATTTTTTCCGGAAGATATGCCATATATAACAACCTTGGCGGTGAATTGATTTGTGAGGTGTGCTAATGTCTAGGATAGCAAAGCAAAATATAAAAGTACCTGCAAGCGTAAGTTGTACAAAGAGTCCGGCTGGGATTTTGTGCAAAGGGCCTTGCGGAGAGAATGTAGTCCATTTGCCAGAAGGTTTTGATTTGGAAATTGCTGATGGTATTGCCAAGATTGTTCGTACAACTTCTGAAGCTTCTTCGGCTCAGTGGGGAACTGTGGTTTCTAATTTGAAGAACGCGGTTGCCGGGGTTACGAAGGTTTTTGAGAAAAATGTTACTTTTGTTGGCGTTGGTTATAAGGCAGTCAAGCAAGGGCAAGATTTGGAATTGTTTTTGGGTTATTCTCATACGATTCTTTTTAAGCATGTTCCTGGAGTTGAAATTGAGCTGAAAAAGCCTACAGAATTGACCGTTCGTAGTCATAATAAGCAATTACTTGGGGAAGTTTGCGCTCAATTGGCCAAGAAACGTGAGGTAGAACCTTATAAAGGCAAAGGAGTGATCATTGAAGGTCAGTTTATCCTAAGGAAAGAAGGGAAGAAGAAATGAACGCAAATAAAAGAGCTAATAGAATCAGATTTGGACTTAAAAGCAAAGCTGGCGGCCGTATTAGACTTTCCGTTTTCAGATCTTTGCAGCATATTTCTGTACAAGCTATCGACGATGCAAAGGGTAACACGATTGCTCAAGCTTCTACGAATTTCAAGGATTTTCCGCTAAAAACGGCGAAATCTATGGAAAAGGCGCAATGGGTAGGACAAGAAATTGCCAAGAAGCTTTTGGCAGCGAAGATTACGGATGTCTATTTGGACAGAGGTAGTTATGCTTACCATGGTAAGATAAAGGCTTTGGCCGATGCTGCGCGTGAGCAAGGTTTGAATTTTTAGTAGGTGAATATGGAAAATCAGGGAAATCAAGGAAATAATAAGGGAAATCGGTTGGAAAGACGCAATGATCGCGCTGACCGTAATGATAATGTAGCGCATGTTTGCTCGCTTCGTAGGGTTACTAGAGTTACCAAAGGTGGAAAAGAAATGAAATTTTCTGCTTTGGTAGTTGTTGGTGATATGAAAGGTCGAGTTGGTTATGGGCTAGGCAAATCTGTAGATGTATCTGAAGCTGTGAAAAAGGCTTCTAGAGTTGCTGAAAAGAACATGATTTTTGTACCTTTCAAAAAGGGTCATACAATTCATCATGATATCGACGAAGAGTATTGCGGAGCTAAGATTTACTTGCGTTCTGCTCAGATCGGGCGCGGAGTGATTGCTGGCGGGAGTATGCGGTACATTTTTGAAGCTCTCGGATTGCCGGATATTGTTTGTAAATCTATCGGAAGTTCGAATCCACATAACGTTGTTAAGGCAACTTTTAATGCTTTGAAAAATTTGCAATCTCCTAAGAAAATTGCGAAATTACGTGATGTTTCTGTTGAAGATTTGTTCAGAGTGCCAGAAGGTACTCCAAAAGTTGCGTAAAAATTTTATACCAACTTTAATTTTTTGAGTTTTTTTTGCGGATTTTTAAAAATTGGATTTTTTTTCGCAGGTTTTTGTAAAATTCTAGATTTTTTTTGTGAATTTTTATTGCCGTGCTTTGGAATTTGAAATTTTTTAGAGAATTTGTGTCGTTTTTATTTTACAATTTGTCGTTTTGTTGCAGAAAATTTTGTCGCAAAAATATTATTATAAAAGAAACCGTTACTGTATGGTTAAAAAAATATTAAATTTCTGTAAAAAACTTTGTACTAAAAATCAAAAAACGCAAAAAAACGCAAAAAAAACGAAATTGTGAAATTTATGTAAAATTGTTAGAAAAATAATGGAAAAACAAGGTGAAATTTAATAGGAAATCCAAAGAAAAATCCAAAGAATTATAAATTTTTAAAAAATTATGTTTTTGAAAAATTTTTTCACCAAAAGTTCACCAAAAGTTCACCAAAAGTTCACCAAAAGTTCACCAAAAGTTCACCAAAAGTTCACCAAAAGTTCACCAAAAGTTCACCAAAAGTTCACCAAAAGTTCACCAAAAGTTCACCAAAAAGCGCAAAAAAGTTTTTTCCCCAAAATTGCAAAAAAGTTTCCCAAAAATTTTCCCTAACCTTTCAAAAAAAATTAACAAAAGATTAATAAATTTAAATTTGCCAGCGGGGCCTGGTGTTTTTATACGAATCTATGTATATTAGAGGATAAAGGGTTACTATATGAACGTAAAATTGAAGCAAATACGCAGCGCCATTGGTACTACAAAAGTTCAAAAGGACAATCTAAGGTCTTTGAGACTTGGCAAAATTGGGCAAATCGCCGTTTTTGAGGATGTAAATTCATCTTTCAAGGGGCGTTTGAGAATTATCAAACATTTGGTTTCTGTGGAAGAGTTTTGAGCTGGTAGGAGTAGAGAAAAAATATGTTAGTTTTAAATGATTTACGCGATAAACCAAAGAGTTCCAAGGTTTATAAGAGAGTTGGTCGGGGGAAGCATAATAGCCCAGGTCACGGCGGTAAAGGGCAGACAGCGCGTACTGGAGTTGCTCTTGGAAACTTCCAAGGTGGTCAAAACCCGATTGAAAGACGTTTGCCAAAACAGATCAGTTTTTATACCCCAGAAAAGCCAGCTACGGTTTCTTTGGCTACTATTGATCGTTTGATTGAAAGCGGATATATCGAGAATGGTCAGGAGATTAATTTTGACCTTCTAAAGGCGCTTAAAGTGGTTAAAAAGGTGAATAAATTCCGTTTAGTAGGATCTTGCAAGCAAAAGTTTGTAATTGAGGCTGACGGAGCTTCTAAAGGGGCTATTGAGGCCATTGAAAAGGCTAAAGGTACTCTAAAAATCAAAGAAAAAAAAGAAGTTATTAAAAAATAGTTAATTGAACAGAATAGGGGACAAAAATGATCGGAACAGGATTTTCGTTCAAAGCGCTGATGAAGGCAAAAGATTTACATAAGCGATTGGGTTTCACTTTTTGTATTCTTATAGCTTATAGATTGGCTTCTTTTATACCGCTTCCAGGGATTGATATCGAACAAATTGCAACTTTTAAGGCTAAAATTAGCGGAAATTTGCTTGGAATGTTCGATGTTTTCTCCGGAGGTTCGCTCAGTCGTATGACTATTATGGCGCTCAATATTGCTCCGTATATTTCTTCAAGTATTTTGTTCCAGTTGCTTGGCGCGGTTAGCCCGTATTTTGCCAATTTGAAAAAGCAGGGCGCGATTGGGCAAGAAAAGATCAAAAGGTACACCAAATACGGCGCTTTAGTACTGTCGATTGTTCAAGGTTACGGTATGGCTACGGCGTTGGAATGGATGCAAGGAACGTCCGAAATTGTGATGTTTCCGGGTTTTGAGTTCCGATTTTTGGCCTGTTTGACTTTTTGTTGCAGTACGATGTTGGTCATGTGGTTTGGTGAGCAGATTACTTCGCGAGGGGTCGGAAACGGGTCTTCTGTGATCATTTATACCGGTATTGTGGCCAATTTACCTAATGCTTTGGTGAAGTTGTTTGAAGCTGGACGGAGCGGTCAAGTTGCGATTTTTAAGTTGCTCATAGTCTGTGCTTGTGTGTTGTTCCTGTTCGGTTTGATTGTGTTTGTAGAGCGGATCGAGCGGCCAGTGGAGGTTCATTATACCCGTAAGCAGGTGTCCGCGACGATGATGATGGAAGCTAGGTCTTCGTTTTTGCCTATTAAATTGAATCCGGCCGGCGTTTTGCCTCCGATTTTTGCGAATATGATTTTGGTAGTTCCGACAATGTTGTTAGGAGCCATCGGGATTGGTAAGTACGAATGGGGTCAGTATATTTTGTCAAATTTGACCCGCGGTTCGTGGATTTATATCGTTCTTTATGCGACTTTGATATTTTCGGTTTCGTCCGTTTATGCTTCGTTGTTTTTCGACTGCAAGTCAACAGCGGACAATCTTAACAAGAGCGGCGGTTTTATAAAAGGTATCCGACCGGGTCAAAAGACGGCGGAATTTTTGGAAGTTTTGCTGGTTAAAGTGGCAACGCTGGGAGGTTCGTATCTGGTTTTGATTTGCGTAATTCCAGAGATTTTGATGTCCCAATCGCTAGTTTCGCTCTATTTTAGCGGTACAAGCTTCATTATCGTGGTGAATGTGGTAATAGATTTTGTAGAACGTATTCGGACAACGATTTTGGCGTTTAGATATGAGAAATTATTCAAAAAAGGGTATGGCGGCTTAATGTAATTTTAGGCCTTTTTAACCGTATTTCGCGATATTAGAGAGGTAAAATGGTTATTTTTTTAGGAGGCCCGGGGTCGGGTAAAGGGATTCAGTCGAAGCTATTGGCAAAGCGAAATAATTTTAAGATTTTTGCCGTGGGGCAGATGCTGCGGAACGAGATTGTACAGCGGACTCCTATTGGTTTGAAAATGGAAGAGCGTATAAATAAGGGCTGTTTTGCGGATTTGGAAATTGTTTTGGATTTACTGAAGTCGAAAGTCGATGGGCCGAATTTTATTTTGGACGGTTTTCCGCGTAATTTGGAGCAAGCGGATGCTTTTGAGGAGTTCGTTGTTAATGCGCCGTTTGATATGCGTAATCGGGTTGTTGCCATAGATTTTGTCGCGCCGGATGAATTGTTAATAAATCGTCTACAAAAACGGAAAATTTGTAAGAATTGCGACGCTTCGATTTTGGATGAATCTAAATGTTTTGCTTGTGGTAAGACCAATCCCGAGCTTTATTCACGCTATGATGATCGCGGCGATACCATTATAGAGCGGATCAAGCAATTTCATTCTCAATCCAGACCTTTGGTGGAATTTTACCAAAATAGAGGAATTTATTGTCCCATTGATGGCACTCGTAGCGTTGAAGAGGTCTATAATGACGTGGCTACTTGCGTAAATAGTAAAATTTTGCTCTAATCTATTATGGAGTTCTTAGTATATGTCTAATATTGCCGGAGTAAATTTGCCAATGAATAAGCAAGTTGTTTATGCACTACGATATATCTTTGGAATTGGTTTGACGCGCGCTATTCAGATTTGTGAAGCTACTGATGTGGAAAAGACCAAGCGTGTGAGTGAGTTATCCGAGGAAGAATTGGCCAAAATGAGGTCATTTATCGATAAAAATTTCAAGGTCGAGCACGATCTTAGGTTAGAAGTTTCAGGAAACATCAAGCACATGATTGCTATTCGTTCCTACAAGGGGCTACGTCATCAAGCGCATTTGCCAGTAAATGGGCAACAAACGCATAGTAATGCACGAACCAGGAAAAAAGGTAGAGCATAATAGAAAGTAGGAAAGTTTTATGAGAAAAGTTGAAAAGAAGACGAAAAAGCACGTTAAGGAAGCTATCATTAGTGTTTTCTCTACGTTCAACAATACCATTATAACCGCCGCTGATAAGGCTGGTAACACCATAGCGTGGACGTCGGCAGGATCGGCAGGTTTTAAAGGATCCAGACAAGCTACTCCGTTTGCAGCTCAGGTTGCTACTGAAGAGTTGGTTAAGAAAATCAAGCCAATGGGAGTCGTGAGTGTAAGCGTTTGTATGAGAGGTATTGGAAACGGTCGAGAAGCTGTTTTGAAAGGGATGCACGAGTTCCATGTTACGGAAATTCGTGAAAATACCCCGATGCCTCATAATGGTGTACGTTTGTCGAAGAGGAGAAAGAGCTAATGTCAGGTTATTTAGCCAAAATTAGATCTTTGGGATTCAAGGAACAAGTGTTAAATGACGAAAATTTTAGCGCGATTGTTGAGTATTCTAATTTGAAGCCAGGAATGGGGACAACGGTTGGTAATGCTATTCGTAGGGTTTTGCTTGGACACGTTCCCGGATATGCGATTCGATGTGTAAATATAGCTGGAATTCAGCATGAGTTTTCGTCGATTGCCGGGGTCAAGGAAGATGCTCAGCAATTGATTATGAATTTGAAGAAAGTCGTTTTCAAAGGTGAAATTTCGAAAGCGAAAATTGTAATTTCCACGGTAAAAAGCGGAGTTGTGACTGCGGCTGATATTCAGTGCACTAATGTACAAGTAGTCAATCAGGATGTTTATATCTGTTCTTTGAGCGAGGGGTTTAGTCTCAAGCTTGAAGCGACTATTGAAAAGGGAGTCGGGGTCAGTTTAGCTAATCAGGTTAAGGATTATGAAATTGAGGTCGGGGCGATTGCTTGTGATGCGTTCTTTTGTCCGGTAGAAAGTGTTAATTTTGAAGTTCAGCCTTTGGAAGGTGGAAATGAAAATTTGCACATACATATTTTGACAAATGGTTCAATAAAGCCGTTGGATGCTTTCAAGTTTGCGTTGACTTTGGTAATAGAACAGTTGACTAAACAGGATTTGTTTGAAATAGATCCGAAACTTTGTAGCGTTAATAAGACCAAAAAAGCGGATGTTTTGAATCCTAATCTGTTTTTGCGGATAGAAGATTTGCCGGAAATTCCTACTCGGGCAGTGAAGTGTTTGAAAATGCTTGGCGCGGTTTTTGTAGGAGATTTGGTGCGTCTTTCCAGGGAAACTTTAATGAATGAACCGAATTTTGGGGAAAATTCTTTGAACAAACTTTCTGAAAAATTGGCTACAATTGGTCTATCTTTGGGAATGGATATTCCAGGTTGGCCACCGGAGGATTTGGAGTCTAAGTCAGAAGACATCAGGAACAATTTTGTGTTATAAAAGGAGAAGATTATGAAACATCAAGCGAAAAGATATAAACTAGGTAGAGGTACAAATCACAGAGCGAGTTTGTGGTATAATTTGGTACGTTCTTTGGTTTTGCACGGTAAGATTGTGACTACTGATGCTAAGGCAAGATCGATGATTTCTTTGGCTGATAAATTGATTACCCTTGCTAAGGATGATTCATTGAATTCTTACCGTACTTTGATTGCGAATATGCGCGGAGACGAGTTGGCAGCTAAGAAATTGCTCGAATATGGAGCGAAATTTAAGGATCGTTCTGGCGGTTATTTGAGTGTTGTGAAGCTGGGGCAGAGGAAGGGCGATGCAGCTCACCAGGCTTGTGTAATGTTTGTGGAAGGGTAAAAAATGAAAGTTGTAAAAAAAGTTGAATATGTTTTGCAGAAACCTTTGAGAAAGCGTGGCGAAATTGGTGATGTAGTACGTGTTACTCGTGGTTTTGGAAGATATTTGGAAAGTCAGGCAATTGCTCAACGGGCTAATCCGGAATTGTTGAAGGAATTGGAAGAAAAGAAGAAGCAATGGCAGGTACACGAGGCTTCGAATGAGAAGGAAGCTATAGCTTTGATCGAGAAGGTTAAGGGTGTTGATTTGATTATCAAGCGCCGGGTAGCTCAAGGTGAGAAATTGTACGAATCTGTCAGGCAGAATACGATTGTGGAAGCTTTTAAGACTCACGGGATTGTGTTGCAGGAGCATAATATCAAGCTAAATCACCAGATCAAGAAGATCGGTGAGCATAATGTGATTATTCACGCTTATGGAAATCACGAAGTTGAAATGGTTATCAAAATTGTTTCAGATGCAGAAGAATCTATATAAACTTCTCTGATTTATAAAAAAATTTTTCAGTTAATGCCGTTAATTTAACTTAATTTAGTTTTAATTTTAAATTAATCGATTGTTAAACGTTTTTAAAGTGGTCGTTGCAAATTGTACTTGGCCTAGATGGCGGGTTACAGAACGTTCCAGGCGTTTTGATGAGTGCAATTTTTGCTCTGGGAAATGGGTTGACTTTGGTTTGTCCGAACGGTTCTGGCAACGAAGCGCGCTTAGCCGGGCCAGAATTATCCTTAATTGCCCCGAAAAATCTGCAAGAAATCGTAGGTTTTGCAAAAGGAACTCACATAATTGA